>Ga0255767_1004610_pt1 | contig 11272 bp, 14 predicted proteins | sample 071ome_24_FD_179967 | JGI IMG/M metagenome (GOLD analysis project Ga0255767, IMG submission 179967) | Coastal salt marsh microbial communities from the Groves Creek Marsh, Skidaway Island, Georgia - 071402CT metaG (version 2) | ecosystem: Environmental > Aquatic > Marine > Intertidal zone > Salt...
CTGCAAGAAGCACGCCGCGCACAAGGTGACGCAATACAAGACGGGCAAGGCGAGCCTTTACGCGCAAGGTACGATGCGGTAGAAAACCCTATTGTTCGGCGATCTCGGCACGTTCCGGACCTGTCACGAGCGGCGAAGGAGTCGACCTGATTGGAAATCCTCGCGAAACGTTGGCGAATATTCTTTTACTAACTTTCGATCTCTTTCGCAACGTAGGGAAGCGTCGTTACGACCGCAAGCAAAGCGGTTACGGTGGCCAAACCAAGCCGGTGTTCCACAAGAAGGTGAGTTTCGTTTCGACTCGCCTGCGGTGAGCTATCGCCACTATGTTCGATCAGTTGTCGCGTGCATGATTCGGCGCTGAAGAGAGAGAAGCTTGAAGATTCCGTTATCGCGCTGAGCCAATACTGACCACGTCCATCGTCGCGTTCCCTTCCATGCCACAGGCTAAGACCACGAAGAAGATTGTCCTTCGCCTCCAGTGCGCGACCTGCAAGCAAGTCCACATGCACCCGATCAAGCGCTGCAAGACGTTCGAAATCGGTGGTGATAAGAAGAAGAACAAGACCTCTGCTTACTAAGCGCATAGTCATGCGCGGCGTACGTAGTTTGGGTCAACCGTTCTAGCTCGGTCGTATATCTTTAGAGTGAGTAGAGTCAGAAGGTGTAAGGTGAAATACATTCTTCATTTCCGTAAACACGCCTCGAATGCGCACGAGCAACCCGCGCTGATCCATCCTCATCCGATTCCTCGCTCACCACTGCCCACGCGGTCCGTCGGTCGCGGTCTAGGGATTCGTCGATCTAATGGCCTCAACCTTTTCACCCGCGCGGTGTCCAACACCAAACACGACTTTTGAGCCCACTGGTAGCCCACTTCATACCGCCGCGCGGGATGGCCAAGTACGCCCCGATAACGACGCAAAACGGTGAGAGTGATGCGTCGCCGCGGTCTGAAGCTAACGACGCCGTGAATCAGGGGTCAGAGAAGCCAGCGTACCTCTGGAAAAATGCGCGAGTTCTCGGCATAATCTTGTTCTACTGTTTGGTTGGTAGCTCTCTGAGCGTTATGAACAAAGTCGTCGTGACGTACATTCCGGCACCGAACTTCATTCTGTTCTGTCAGTTCTTTGCCACCTCTGTTTTACTTTTACTCGCTCACTGGCTCAAGTTGATAACGCTTGAACCGCTGACTGGTGAAATTGCGGTTGCGTTCATTCCGCTTACGGTGAGCTTTTTCGCGCTGTTATTAGCCGGAATGGAAGTGATGCAGCGTGCACCACTCGAAACATTCATTGCAGTTAAGTCGGTGACACCCGTGGCGTTCTCGCTGAACGAATACCTTTTCCTTGGTAGAGCTTTGCCAACGACCAAGTCGTTCTTGGCTCTGTCAGGCATCGTAGTCGGGGCGATAATGTATGTCAACCTGGACATCTTCTCGTCGGTATCTGCGTACGCATTCTGTGGAGTGTTTATAGTAGCTGCAGTCGCGGAGGGCTTGATCGCAAAGCACACGATAGACAAGATACCACTGAACAACTGGTCGAGATCGTTCAACATCAACGTCTTGAGCATACCCCTGTCTCTCGCGATATTTGCTCTGTCTGGTGAAAGTGATCAGGTGATGAACGTAGAAATTAGTCAAAAAGCGATCGGACTTCTCGTTCTTTCGTGTTTCACGGGACTTGCCATGAGTTTTTCTACGATGTGGATCCGTGAGACTCTCTCCGCCACGTCTGTCTCCGTTGTGGCCACATGTAACAAGTTTCTGTCTGAGTTGGTGAACTGGATGATATGGGACAAGCACACGACGATCGAAGGTACGTATGCCATTCTTTTGATCATGGTTTGCGGTATCTTCTACGAGCAAGCACCGTTGCGAGTTCCTGGGAAAGGCTACTCACGCGACACGGTGTGTCCGTGCTTGCCCAGATCATGGGTTGGTGTTTCAACAAAGGCTTCGGATCGAGAACACCTATTAGGCTAAAGTATTTCTTTATCGCTCGTTAGACGTAGACTAGTGATTAGTGAAGAGTGTAAAACTGCATCACAAATGGATTGCGAAAAAATGAAAGGCGCGTTTAGTAACTTCACATCGGGAGCATCTTGAAGCTGAAAATTTCAGCCTTCTTCAGGCGCAATCAGTTGATGGCGATCTGCTTAGCCATCGGTGCCTTTGTTTCTTGCTTACCAAAGGTCATAGTCAGTGTACCATCGTCGAATTGGGCGTCGAGCTTCGAGAAGTCGGTGTTCTGCGGCATGCGCAATGAGCGTTGGGCATATTCCATCGTATCGTGTCGCTCCGCGCGGTGGTACTTGAAGCCGTCGTCTTCCCACTTCTTCGTCGTCTTCTTCGTCGCGCTGATTCGAACGATTTGACCATCTAACTCAACATTGACATCCTCTTTCTTCATACCTGTGGGTAAACTGCACATGAATATCGTTTTGCGTGATGGGCGTCATCGTACCTGGAAGATCAGCTCGCAGGACATAGGAGGCGTCGTTCTCCAAAACATCCACTGGAATGACGCGTAATCCATGAGGCAAAGGAGTGACCGATTGCGACGGCCCGTGCGAACTTACACGGCTCACAAGGGGCATGAATGGGTTTCCGCTGTTTACGAGAAAGTTGGAGAAGAACTTGTGCGAAAAAGTGAACGGAAAATAGCGCGTCAGTCCACGCTTTCAACGCCGAACGCGACAAATAGAAAACTGAAGCGTGTACTCACATCATCCGCATCTCTAAAAACGTCTCGAAAGAACGCGTCGCTGTCTCTGGTCTGTTTCAACGCGAGAGTTTCACTGTCGGTTAGTATCACGAGAGACATAACGTCGACGACTTGAGGCATCGCGACGCCCTCGTCCTTCTACGCAACGCACAACCGGAGAGAGTGCCATGTTTGTTGTAGTTTGTTATTTCACGTGCGTTTTTCGCTCGTCGTATGTGCGTCGACTTATGAAGTCGGGCTAACTGTGGAGTCACACGAGAGATTTACGTCGTCGCACCGTATCACCGTTAGTGTCGTCTAGCTTGCATTTTGGAAGTTGAACTTGTATGTTATATCTAATAGATCGACATTCTACGCTAACCTTTCTACTAGAGCAGTTGTTCGTCGTGTGAGTGTTGATACAAAAGACTCCTCACGCACGCACACCGATGGGGCGCGCGTGGTCATGCAAACTGAAAAAATTTGAAAGAATTCTCACGCAGTCTTCTTCGTGAAAACATCTCCGGCAACCAAGGCACCAAAGATGATGAGGGCGCCACCGACGTATCCCATCTTCCCCAAGAGCTCTCCAAGAGTGATCGCGGCAAAAATGGCCGCAAACAATGGTTCACCGGCGAGTAATACAGAGGTTTCTGATGCCGACACCGTTTCTTGTCCCTTGGCTTGCGTCAAGTCGGCGACGCAACCAGGCACGATGGCACTGAACGCGATGAGCGCCCACACCTTCCAGTTTTGCCATCCAGCCCACGGCACTGCAGCTCCCGCGGCGCCAGACGTGAATGAGAAAACGTCAAAGAGAGCCCAGCTACCGTACATGAGCGCCAAAAAAGTGTTCTTCCACACTTGCAAACCTTCGCCCGAGAAGCCTTGCTTGGCGAATTGACCGATGCGGTACACGTACATTGAATAAGACGCGGCTCCAGCGAGGGCACACAAATCACCAATGTTAAAGCCACCACTCAACTCAGCTGCAGCCGCAGCCGCACCGCCATCCATGCCGAGCACGGCGACGCCGCAAAACGCCAAGGCGCAACCGAGCCAAGTAGCCGAACTCACCTTGTCGCCGCCCAAGCTCGCGATAAAAGGCGTAAACGCGATGGACGCTTGCGTGAAAAAGCTCACTCTCGTCGCATCCGTGAACAAGAGCGCGACATTGCACAATCCTTGATTACCAAAGTTCCAAAATGCCAATTCAGCGGCGCTGAACCAAAACCCTCTCCCAGTCTTGTATCCCGGTCCGCCCGTCGAGTTCTTCTTCAAAAGCATCGGCAAGAAGCACAGCATCGTCATCACGCCTCGAACACCACCGAGAACACCAGCCGTCGGCGCCCCTGCGGACTCGAACACGAGCTTCAGTGTCACCGACAACGAACCGTACGCCGCGGCTACAAAAATCAACAACAGTCGTCCGTAGTTCGCGTCTCCGCTCGTCGTCGTCACTGCCCCCGAATCAGACTCCGAGCCCGAAGACGATGCTCGCATCCGCGTCATCACGCGCGTATTACTCACAACAACCGTCCCGACGCCAGACCCCGCGCCCGGTCTCGCCCCGACGCCCATCGCCGCCGTCGTCCTCGTCATCATCACGCCGCACCCGTTGGCGCTCTTCCCACGCGTCGGCGCGGACCGCATCCTTCTCACCCGCCTCGTCGTCATCGCGCTCGTCGCCGTCGCCCGTATCGTCGTCGTCGTCGTCGTCTTCATCGTCGTCATCCTTCCCACGGCGACTGGAACCGCGAACCGCGTCCGCGTCCGAGTCTCGCGCGTCGCCGCGCGTCCGTCCGCCCGCCGTCCGTCTCTCTTCACGCGTCAACGCGCGGTCGTCCACGCGTTTCGACGTTTTCGATATGCTTGACGGTTCACGAATCAGAGTTTACATCCATCACCCGAGGGTGGGAAAGCGCACTTTTTCACGACTCGGTTCGAGTGTACACGTGTGCTGTGAATTGAATGAATGCGCACGCCCCTGCGCGCGTCGCGAGCAAGCTTTGAGACGGGTGAATGCGAAAGAAGTGGAAATGAAAAGATTGGATTATTTGCGCCGAAAGAAAACCAATTTTATTTCTTTGCGTTTTTAATTCGAGGAGGCCGCGCGTGGTTCGGATGAGACGAAGCCTCGAGCTCTCAAAGCGGGATTTAAGCGTGTTCGCGCGCGTGGTGCGAGGCGAAGAGACCGTCGACCCAATTGAGACCGAAGATGAAGAAGACGAGAGATTGAGAGAAGAGAAAGACGGAGTAACCTATGCGAGCATGGAAGGTGACGCCCCAGATTCCGCATAGGAGAAAGAATAGGCCCATGAGGAGCTCTCGTATGTGCGTTGGACGCTTGCGCGTCTTGGCCGCGATGGTTTTGACGAGCTTGATGTTCTTCGCCTTTTCGACTCGCGCGGCGACCCACTTGCCGAGCTTGGTGGTGACGACCCACTCGTGACTTCCTTCGAGCTCTAAAAGTCCCGCGAGCATGGCGTTCAGTTTTACTATCGTCATGGCGTTTTCGAATAAAACGTACGGAATAGCGTAAAGCCAACCATTCGGCGTAAACGTAACCGTGCTCAGAGTGACCAATATCGGGGAATACACCAGAGCCCAAAATGGAATGACCACCTCGGGGCAAGCCGCGCAGATGGGAATGAGAAAACAGTAGAAGAAGAAAGAGACGAGATGTGTGGCGAACATTCGAGTCCCAAAGAAGAACACGTTGAGGTACAACTTTGAAGCCAACGGGATGTCGGCTGCCCACACAGTGGACATTGCCTTCCTCCAAAGTTGCATCGGACCCGAGCTCCAACGGTGCTGTTGCTTTCTAAACGCGTCGTACTCGGCTGGTATTTCGTTTAAGCACGTGACGTCGTCGAGAAAGATGAACTTCCAACCTCTCAAATGAGCACGAAGTGACAAGTCGAGGTCTTCAACCGTGGTCCGATGATTCCATCCTCCAGAATCGATGATGCACGTTCGCCTCCAAACCCCTGCCGTACCGTTGAAATTGAAAAATAATCCCGCAGAAAATCTTGCAAACTGCTCGCAACGGATGTGATAGTTAAGCGAGATGGTCTGAACTCGTGTAAGTAAATTTTCCGACGAGTTGATGTAGGTCCACCGCGCCTGAACAAAGCCAACTTGCGGATTTGAGTGGATCCATGGGATAGTCTTGATGAGAAAATCGGGATCAGGAGAAAAGTCTGCATCAAACACGCACACGTATTCATAATCTACTATGTCGTCCATGGCTTCGAACATGGCTCCGGCTTTGTAACCGGTGCGGTTGCTTCTCCATCTGTAAGCGATATTGACACCTTCTTCCTTGCAAGACTCCACCGCTTCTTCAATCGCCATGCGAGTTTCAGCGCACGTCGAATCATCGAGAATCTGTATCAGTAGTTTTGATCTCGGCCAACGGATTTCCCGCGCGCATTCAATCACGTGCTGGGCTACGTCTCTCTCATTGAACATGGGCAACTGAATCACCACAGTCGGAGCGTTTTTCCAATTTTCATCAACAGCGACGTAGCTGAAACGATCAAGAGCGTTTCGATAGGTCAAATTTCTCCAATAAACAGCTGTGTAACAGTGGAAAAAACGATCAGCAGCTACCATTGCGGACAGGAGAGCGAGCAGCCCGACAAAAAATTGCAATATTGGCGTCAGGATATTGACTCGGAATTCAACCATATTTTGGCCAATGTACACAATGACTGTGTTTCTATGCTTCTCATTCGTCGCAAACTTGTGTAAGGGCTCTATGATCTGTCCGTGGGCGCGAACCATGGTGGATGGATGTGTCACGACAAGCAAAATGCCCAGCGTGAAGACAAATGACAACCAGAATGGTCTCCAACTCGTTTTCGGCGACGGTGACACGGTGTGCGACGGTTGAGCGCACATAATTATACTTTGATCTAATTCTACGCCGGTTTGGCCAACGTTCAACGAAAAATGTGCGACTGCATATGAAGTCCGAGGTTGGCCTCGAGCCCTCGGAAAAGTGAGGTGTTACTTGTCATTCGACTTGTTTTTCATCTTTACAAAGCTCGTCGTATCGCTCTATCTCGGCGTTTTCGTGATAATTTGTTGTACCTATATGATTGTAGGCTAATAGTCTGAACTTCTCTACTTTTTCACAAGGTGCTTGTTCAGATATCGAGAGACGCTGAACGCTTGGAAGCGCTCACCCGGGGACAAACCGAGGAGCTTCGCAAGCTTGGCATCCGGGACGACGAACCTCTTATTGATCGGATCCATCAAGTTCTTCTCGCGGAAATACTTCCAAATCTTGGTGGTCAAATCGCGGCGGTTAATCTCCTTCACGCCCATGAACGCAGCCAACTCGTCGGAGCACTTGTACATGATCTGCAACCCACCGGCCGCTTTTCTTTCGCGCTGCGCCGCGCGAAGCTCTTCCATCTTTTCCTCGCTAAGAGGGACGTAGCGCGCCATCTCGTTCGCATATCTCTGCTTGTCTTGCTCCGCCATCTGTTCGTATCGCGCTCTTTCTTTCTCCGACATGTTCTTCCACTCATGACCGAGCTGACGAGCAATGTCCGGAAAGGAAATGTTCGGAGAGGCGCGCTTAATTTCCGGTCGGCGCACACCAACAAAGCACAAATACGCTCCCTTCGGGCCCTTCGGCTTGGTTGGATCGACGACTTCCTTAGTCTTACCGCGTCCAGCCTTCTTCTTCTTCTTCTCGGTCTTCTTCTTCTTGTTTGCGTTCCCGAGCACGTTCTCCAATCCGCCCAGGCGTCCGGCGGGGTTCTTCTTCGGCACGTTACTCTTCAAGTATCTCTCAACCTACGCGCGACGCGAGGACGCGAGCGACACCCGTCGCCGTTCGTTTCGTCAGTCTTCCGTCCGTGTATCCGCTACACGTCTTCGCCGCAACCGTCCCACCGGGGTTCGGTTGCCGGGAGAATCCAATTCCGCACAATTTGCACGAGCATTCAGTGTACGGGAACGAGGCGTGCTGTTCGAACGAACGGTAATAAAGATTTTCTCGAATGCGCGCGACCACGTTGTCGTCCGACGTAAAGTTGATCCGACACCGACGCGAACGGACACGGACGAACGCACAGACACGAAGATACACCGACACATCGGCTCCGCCTCATCGCGCACCCGTCGTCGGTCGCATCCCGCGTCGCTTTCACTAAAGAATTTCAAAGCCACACACGCACTCACGCACACACAACGCAGAGAAGAATTCGATTCGTGGACGCGCCGCACGCACCTGTTCCCGGATAAAGTTTTTCTTCTCCGAGAGCCCCATCCCGAGCTTGGTCTCGAGTTCCTTTTGCAGAGACTTGACGGTGGATTTCTCCAGGTCCGCCCCGCGAAGGATGGTTGGCAAGTACGCCATGATGTCGCTCTCGAGTCGATCCATCTTTGGGTCGGTCGTCGAGGAGTGGGGACTCGCGACCCGAACGACTCGGGCCGCGATCGCGCGAGAGAGGGGGAAGTGATTTATCGTTTGAAATGTTCCCGAATATGTTCCTTTTGAGCGTAGTGTAGTATATTTATGTCGATGTGTTATGTATCTAAGCGATTACAATGCTTTTGTAGAGAAAATTTCGAATGAATTGAATGAAAGAATGAATGAATGTGAATGGACTATATCTGGCGACTGTCTGCTGCGGTTACGCCAGAGAGAGTCTTCTCGCTGTTTGTTCGTTGTTGTTAGCGTCAATGGAACGATGTTAATATCATCGATCACTAAGTGGCGTCAAAGGTGCGGTAGAGGTTGAGGTGTTCGATGGCGGTGACGAGGGAACCGCACTCCCAAGGAACGTGGCCCGTCGTGATGGCTTCGCAAAGTTTCATGTCGTAGACGATGTTTCTTCGGCGAGGGGAGAGATGAGGGGCGATGTGACCCTTGATGACGTCGATGTGGTTCACGTTGTCGAACCACTCGTGTAGGATCACGTCTTGGAAACGGTCTCCGGCGCCGAGTCTGAGCTGTTCGTCCTCGTGAAGGAGCGCCTTGATGATGGAACACGTCTGGGCGTCAAACCACGTGGGAAACGTCATGGTGGCGTTGCGGTGGTGAAGCAGACGCTTGTAGAGATCTTGGCGCGAGTCCTTGTCCGATCCAAAGGGCGTGCTACCGCTGCACAGCTCGTAAATCAATATTCCGAGCGCCCAGAGGTCAGCCTCAAAGCGACAGCCTCTGTGGTTCAAGACTTCTGGCGACATGTACTGTGCTGTGCCGCAAATCGTCATCGCTCTGTCCGTCGGATGTTCGAGCAGTTTCGACATGCCAAAATCAGCGAGACGAACGCAACCATCTGTGTCCAAGAGTATATTCTCGGGCTTGAGATCGCGATAGACGTAGCCGTGTTGATGCACGTAGTCGAGCGCCAAAGTGCACTGCATGGTGTACACCTTTGCATCATCCATCGTCGGTAAACCGTGATAGTTCATCGCTTGGAATAAATCCCCGCAAGGCGCATACTCCAAAACTAAATAGAGCGCCCATGCATCCTGGTAAGCGTGCAAAAGCTTCTCGATGAAGGGTCCATTCGTGATTTTTGCGTGAACCTCGCGCTCGCGAACGGCGTGGTGAACTTCGCCAACGTCGATGAGCTTTTGCTTTCTCATCACTTTGAACGCCACGAGCTGATCTGTTTCACGGAATTTAGCCAAGTATACAGTCCCACACAATCCACGACCGAGCTCACGAAGGATGACAAAGTCTCGAAAGGTTGCGTTCTTCATCAAACTAGGATCCGGTATGCCCTCCACGTACTCGGCGTCCACAAACTCGCTGCCTAGGTTTCCGCGCTGCTCTTCTCGCGTCTTTGGCTTTTCTCGCTGCTTAGCTCGTTCTTGACCTCCAATGTGAGTCAGTTGAGAAGGGGCGACTTGCGTCCGATTCATCTCTCGAAGCTCCAAAGCGCTCGACGTGCTCCGCAGGTACGCCGCCCTCTCAGACTCTGCGTCGATTCCCACTATCGGCGGCATGTAGGGCGCCACATGCGCACTCGCGGGCGCTTTACCCATATCTACGCTTGATTCACTGCGCACGATGCCAGTTCCACCAAAGTCGAACCCACCGCTGGCCACCCACTCTTTCTCCGTGGCTTTGCGCAAAAGAAACGCCGGATCCTCGTCAGCATCCCTCGGCTGACGGTGCTTCACGATTGAATTCATGCGACGCGGTCCCTTTAGCGCCGCCGCGTTGGCGTTTTTACGACAAGACGTCGTCCCAACCTTATCCATCCCGAGCAACGTATCGTCCGAAGAGCTCGATTTACCGCTGGTACACCTATCCGTTCTCCCAGCCGTCGCCCGCGACGCGCTCCTCGTGGTCATCGTTCTAGGTCCGTCCTCCTCCATGACGTCCTCACCAGAACCGTTTCCAGACGACGCATTCGAGCTCGTTCCGTCCCAATCCCACATAACAACCTCCCCATCACGCGTCGCGTCTTCTTTAGTCGATCCCGTGCCTTTCCCTCCCAAACCTCGTCGTCCAAAGTCTCCCAAAGTCCCGTCGCCGGCGCGCCCGTCGCCCGCGTCCCGCCCGCCCGCCGCTCGCGCCCACGCCTCGGCGAGCAACGACACCGCGCTCGTCTTTTTCCCATCGCCCATTTTCCCATCGCGGTCATCCTCCTCCTCCTCCTCGTCGTCGTCGTCGTCGCCTTCGCCTCCTCCCGTCGCTCGTCCTCCTCCTCGTCGTCGTCGTCGTCGTCCATCTTCTTCGTTTCCCCGCCCTCCTCCTCCTTTCCCGAGGGAGAGCCCACCGAAGTCGTCGTCGTCCGTCGTCGTCGTCGTCGCCCTCGTCGTCCCGTCCCGACGTCCCGATCCCGTCGTCGTCGTCGTCGTCGTCGTCGACGACGCTCCTCCACCGATGATCGCCACCGACGTCCCGTCGTCGTCCTCGTCGTCCGCCATCGTTTTTCGTCGACCGACACCGACCGCGGACTCGCAGAGTGGCGTCCCCGCGGTCGTAGTCGCTCGGTGGAGTCGCTCGCGTCTGTTCGTGAGATAGTTTTACAAAAGTGTACTACACCAGTAGTACTGTTTACCCATACCTGTATGATGTACACACACATCCATATCCATTCGTCCCTTCGTCGTAATCGCGCCCTCGACGGACGGACGGACGGTCGACCGGGTCGGGTCGGTCGCGCGTAACCGTATTTCATTCACCGCGTACACCGTCGCCATATATGTTATCGACGGTTCGTGACTCGTCGTTCGTGTAGGGACTCTCTGAACCGGCGGCGGTATCAATTTTTCCGTTCTGCCCGGAAACGCGCGCACGTAGTAAATCTCTGTTAATCAGATAAACTACGGTACACAGTACCGGTATTTGATCTTAAAGTACACTGTGTGATGACCGTGCAAATCGTGTCAGTCATGTAGGGACGGACGGACGGACGGACGGATGGATGGATGGACGGATGTCGTCACTTTTCGTGTCGGTCGGTGTCGGTCGAGACGATGGCGATGGCGATGAATGCGGCGGGAAGCCCGCGAGGGGCGGCGCGGGAGCGACGGGAGGGACGACGGTGGGGACGACGACGGCGAGCGATGGTGACGCGGAC
>Ga0255767_1004614_pt1 | contig 11263 bp, 6 predicted proteins | sample 071ome_24_FD_179967 | JGI IMG/M metagenome (GOLD analysis project Ga0255767, IMG submission 179967) | Coastal salt marsh microbial communities from the Groves Creek Marsh, Skidaway Island, Georgia - 071402CT metaG (version 2) | ecosystem: Environmental > Aquatic > Marine > Intertidal zone > Salt...
TCTGACTGCGCGCGCGCATCCGCCTGGCGGCGGCTTTCACGACAACACTCATGTGTATGTGTTAACAGTACGGTATGTATATGTTTGATGTTTTCCATCGAGGAGGGCGCCTTTGCACCGTCACTCACCGACGCGACCGGGCGGACCCCGACGCGACCGGGCGGCGACGACGGAGGAGGGGATTTCCCGCCGACGCTTTGACGCGCGCGCGCGTCCCCCCGACGCGGTGATTCCGTTTAAAACAAACGAACAGAGGGTTTGAAAGTGCCGTCATCGAAGTGATAAAGATAGCGTTCGATGACGTCGTCGGCGTTGAAACTGGTTGGATGTAAAAACTTTGTCCGCGTCAACCCGATGAGCGATGCGTTCGAGTGCGTCAAGTTTCACCACGTCGAGTTTTGGAGCGGAGACGCGACGATTGCGGCGTCGCGGTTCGGGGTTGGGTTGGGGATGAGCCTGCGGTGTAAGAGCGACGCGAGCACGGGGAACGGACGGTTTGCGTCGTACGTGATGAAATCGAACGATTTGGTCTTCGCGTTTACCGCGCCGTATAACGTTGAGAGCGATGTGGATGTTGCGGGGGCGGCAAATGTGGAGGATGTGGGGCACCCTGGACACGATGCGGAAACGATGGTGACATTTTTCAAAAGGCACGGTTTCGCGGCGCGCGCCGTCGGTTTGGAAGTCGCAGACGCGAGGGTGGCGTACGAGGCGGCAGTGCGACGGGGTGGACGGGGCGTACTCGAACCCGTGGAGCTTAAACACGAAAAGGATGATGGGTGCGTCCGGGGCAGACAGATCATTTCAGAGGTTGAGTTGTACGGCGATGTCGTGTTGCGGTTTGTGAGCACGCACGACGGTTTCAATGGCGATTATTTGTGTAATTACGTCGCCACGCCCGAAGTGCCGCAAGTGTCGTACGGGTTGCAGCGACTCGATCACGCCGTTGGTAACGTGCATAATTTACTCGAGACGGTGGAGTACATTATGAATTTCACCGGTTTTCACGAGTTTGCCGAGTTTACCGCCGAGGACATTGGCACCATTGATAGCGGCTTGAACAGCATGGTGTTGGCGAACAACAACGAGTTTGTCTTGCTGCCGGTGAACGAGCCAACCTTTGGTACGAAGCGTAAAAGCCAGATTCAAACCTACCTCGAGAAGAATAACGGACCCGGTTTGCAGCATTTGGCGCTCAAGACGGATGACATCTTTACGACGGTTCGCGAGATGCGAAAGTACTCGTTTATGCGCGGCGGCTTTGACTTTCAAGCGCCGGCGAGTGATGATTACTATCGAAAGCTCAAAGATAAGATTGGCGACGCTCTCACTGAAGAGCAGTACGCCCTCGTTGAAGAACTCGGTCTACTCGTTGATAAGGATGACCAAGGCGTGTTGATTCAAGTGTTCACCAAGCCAGTGGGCGATCGCCCGACGCTCTTTTTAGAAATTATTCAGCGCGTGGGATGCATGCGTAAGAAACCAGAAACTAACGAACTCGAGCAGGCGGCGGGATGCGGCGGGTTCGGAAAGGGTAACTTTTCCGAGCTATTCAAATCCATCGAGGCTTACGAGAAGACGTTGAAAATTTAGTGGGCGCGGACTAAAACATAGCCAGTAGCTAGCTGCCGCACGTGAGAATTCCATTTATCTATTTGCGTTGACATCGAATCGTTATTTCTAATTAGTGCTAAGTGCGGGTCGCGCCTCGACCGATTTTCTAGAAGAATGCAAAAGGATTATCTGCACTGTATTGCGTCGCTGCCGCAGTCGCTTGAGCGGCGACAGGTTGCGCGGCGGCAACAGGAGGTTGAACCGGCTTGTCTACTACGCTGTGCGGCGGTGAATCTACCGGCGCAAACGAAAAGGAATCTCCCGCCGTATGATTCTTCATGTCTTCAAACATCATCGCCTGGTGCGCATCGGTCGCCGGCTCTGGTGGGCGAGAAGCGGGCAACGGGAATCCCATCGATCCCAGATTCGCTGGCTTCTCAGTCGGCACGGGCATCGGCATAGGCATCGGCATTGCGTTCACAGGAACAGCTGCGGGTTGCGCGACGGGTGGCTCCATGGACATCCCATTCGATGGTGCGTTCACAGGAGTCGTGGTAGGAATCTCCGCGAGTGGTTGTGCAGGCGGCTCTTGAATCGAAACGTTACTCACGAAATCGACCGGCGGCGGCGCGGTAGACGCTCCGTTCGTTTCAGGTTTCTTTGTTACTTTTGAAGGAATCCCGGTCAACGCGCCAAACGACGCGAAAGGATCCGGTTCTTCTGGTTCTTCCTCAACTTGTGCCGATGGCTGCGCAGGCTGTGGAGCTTGTGCGGGCGCGTGCATTTGAGGTGGAGCTCCTGACATCTGCATCCCCGGTATCTGCACGTGTTGCTGCGGCATTTGCATTCCTGGCATTTGCATTCCTGGCATTTGCATTCCTGGCATTTGCATTCCTGGCATCTGCATGTGTTGCTGCGGCATTTGCATTCCTGGCATCTGCATGTGTTGCTGCGGCATTTGCATCCCTGGCATCTGCATGTGTTGCTGCGGCATTTGCATCCCTGGCATCTGCATGTGTTGCTGCGGCATTTGCATTCCAGGCATCTGCATGTGTTGCTGCGGCATTTGCATTCCAGGCATCTGCATATGTTGCTGAGGCATCTGCATCCCTGGCATTCCAGGCATTTGCAACTGTGCCTGAGGGGGTACCCGTGGAGCCTGCGGCATACTCCAAAAATCCTCTTCGAGCGCGGCGCGCGACGGCGCAGAAGTACTGACTTCAACAGGAGCGAGCTGGGCAGCAGGCTGAGCGGCAGGGGTCTCTATAGTCAACCCACCAAACAAGTCTGGCTGAGCCGACGCCGGAGCTGGTTGCTGTTGGGTGGCAGGTCTAGGTGCCGCGGGTGGCGGTGCGAACGCTGGTACTGCACTTAGTTGTTCCGCTGGTGGCGCTGGTGGCGCCGGCGCGTCAAACGCGTTCCAAATGTCTGCAGTTGGCGCCGGGGCCGGGGCTGGCGCCGGGGCCGAAGCCGAAGTTGGCATGGGTGCCTGAGCCAGCGGCGCCGTCTGTTGTACGGGTTGCGGTGCATCGAACAAGCCACCAAAGAGATCGGGCGCTGAGGTTTGAGCTGCCGGTTGAGGAGCCACTGGTGCAGCCGTCGCCTGCTGCACAGGCGCAGCCGTCGCCTGCTGCACAGGCGCAGCCGCACTCGCCGTGCCGTCGTCGTAGTAACGTCTGTCGACGCAAGCCTCCTTGATGAACGTCTTCCCGCGAACCGTGTCACCGCAGGTGGGCAGCCGATCCTGATACCGCGCTAAGAACGTCCTTCTCGCTAGATCGTTTCCTTTGCTCTTCAACATGGCCACTTCATCGTTCGTGAACGTGGACGCGCTGATGCTCTTGATTCTAAAGTTGAAATCTCGACTGTTGAAAGAAAAGAAAACAAAATGTCTGGTTAGATCTCTACCCGCCTCACGCGAACAGGGCGAACGAGACGCGTTCGACGCACGGGCGAATACTCACAATATCCCAGAACATCTCGTGCACACGAAAACGCCGAGTTGCATGCACACCGATCGCGGCGCCTGTCATTCGTTAAAAATAATCTCAAATTAGTCAAAGCGTTTGCGCCCAAGTGTATCGTTTCGCCTTCCGAAGTTCGACCGAGTCGCGCGAGACGGCACGCGCGCCGATCGTTCGCGCCGCGTCATCATCGGTAGCATCCGACGTCACCACCACGCGCGAAATCGCGCATCAACGCACCAACGATCCCGGTCCTGTGCACGAAAAGCACGTCTTATTTCCAGGTTCACGCGCGAGCGCTGTCAGCTCGAGCTCGTTCCTGTCGCGCTGCATCGCTCAGAACCTCCACGAGTGGTCGCGCGCGACGCAAAGTTTCTTCTTCCGTGCTCTCGCGCGCTCTTCGAGTCGTTCACTGCGCCCTCGATGCGAGCGGTTGTGACGTACGTAGCACCTGGAACTTGTTCTTTTAATTTTAATGCTGAATTTCTTCGACGAGGTGCAACTCGAACAAATGCTGAATGTTTGGCTAATAATTCTGTCACAACTCGGCGCTAATCCTCGTCAAAGTATCTATCCTCGGCATCCTGCCTCGCCTCTTTACCCCAAAACTCGTCCAGACTCGCGTCGTCATCGACGACCGAGTAGTCAAAGTCTCGCTCTTCGCCCGCCAAGAACCGCTCTCGCATCGCGCGTTCAAACTCCATCAACCGGCTCGCGTATTCATCCTGCGATATGAACGAGGTCGAGCGCCCAGCGGATGCGCGATAATCTTCTAAATCCAAGATTCGCGTCACCGAACGAGCCGCATCCGTCGCGTCGTCGTCTCTCTCCGATTCATCGTCGCGAGACGCGCGTCGGCCGCCCGCGGCGTCCAAATGCGGCGCTCCCCAACCCTCAAACATCGCTTTCCGCCAAGACGCGTGGCTCACTTTACCCTCGCTCCCACGCATGTCCCGTCCCAATTCCCTTGCCCCGACCGAACCCGCGAACGCGTCCCCGAACCGCGTCTCACCGCCGCCCCGTTCCTCGTCCTCCGTCCCTCCTCGTCGGTAACCGCCGCTCGCCCCGTACGTCTCCTCATCCATCTCCCGCCTCTTCCGCTCCTCCCATTCAAACGTCCTCTGCGACGCCGCGTGCGCCAATCGTTCACCTACCGAAATCATTCGCGCCGTCGTCGTCGCCTCCAGATCGTCGTCGCCGTCGTCGTCGTCCTCACCAGCCGCCGTCATTCGAATGCCCACAATCGCATCGAACACTTCTGGTGCGCGTCTTCGCATCTCCCCGACGCTAAAATAATCGCCAACCGACGCCGAAGACATCGTCATGTACGCGTACCGTCTGTTCCTTCGTCTCTTCCTCCGTTCCCCGCCATCGTCGGCAGGATCCATCGTCCTTCTTTTGTCGTCAGTCGCGTCGCAACCAACTGTCGCGCTGCACCGACACAAAAGTGGCCACGTTGTCGATATACAACTGTTTACGCATACAGATAACACATAGGGTCCGAGTTTGAATTTGTATCCCTTTTGTTCGTTTTTTTGAATCGAGCGACAGACGGATGACGTTAAAGAAGGACGCGGTAAAACGACGGTCGAGCGGCCGAGGCACGGATCGATCGACTGGACGTTTGATTCCGAAACGCGTGATACGTTCATTTCGTCGGGGGAGGCGCGGTTCGTGCGTGCGTGGGGGCGGCCGCAGCGTTTGAGGTCGTGTCTGTTTTTTTTTGAAATTTCTGCAGTTTTAAAAAGAGGGCGGCATGACGGGCGACCTGGCTGTCGTCGCGCCGGCGACGCCGATGAGCGTGACGGCGCCCGTTGCGGCGCGAGGACGGATAGATAGGATTGAGGTGGAGAATTTCAAATCGTATAAAGGACGACACGTGATTGGACCATTTAAGGAGTTTACGAGCGTCATTGGACCGAACGGAAGCGGCAAGTCGAATCTCATGGACGCAATCTCATTCGTGCTCGGTGTGAGAAGCGCGCAGTTAAGAGGGACGACGTTTAAGGATTTGATTTACACGAGTGATTTGTCCGAGGTGGGTGACGTGCGGAGAAGCGCGCGGGTGACGCTGGCGTATGTGCCGGAGGGTGAACAGGAGGTGCAGTTTCGTAGAGTCATCGAGGGGAGTGGGGCGACGCACTACGAGATTGACGGGAAGCGGTTGACGTCGGAGGAGTACAACGAGCGTCTAAAGTCATACGGTATCTTGGTCAAGGCTCGAAACTTTTTGGTGTACCAAGGAGATATCGAAGCTGTTGCTTCCAAGTCGCCCAAGGAACTCACGACGCTCATCGAACAGATTTCCGGTTCCGAGGAGTACGCCGAGAGCTTTAAGGAGAGTCAACGCGCCAAGCAACGCGCCGAGGAGGAGGCCCACACGAGTTTCACCAAGAAAAAGGCTTTGATGACGCAGAAGAAGCAGATGCGCGAGCAAAAGGAGGAGGCTGAGAAGCACTTGGCTATGCAGGAACGTGTCAAGGAGATGAAGGTGGAAAGCGCCCTCTTTAAGTTGCACTACATTGACAAGGAAATTGAACGCACACACAGTGATATGAAAAACACGCAGGCTGTGAAGGATGAATTTGTCGCCGGAAATGAAAAGCACGCCAAGGAATACGACGAGAAACGACAAGAAAAGGCGACGATGCAAAAGACGATGCTCAAGCTTGAACAAAAGATGAAAAAGCTTCAAAACAAGATAGATAGTCACGCGCCGCACACCATGCAAATCAAGGAAGAAAAGTCTCGCGTGCAGAAAAAGCTCGAGCTCGGTAGAACGCAGTTGACCAAGCTCAAGAAGGATGCCGAGTCGCAATCTGTTGAGATCGCCAAGATGGAACAGCACATCGTGGGCATCGATCAAGCAGAGGCGCTCTTCGACGCGGAGCAAAAGCGTCGCGCGGCGGAGCACTCTAAGTTTGATTTGAGCGCTGAGCAGCTCGCCGAGTACAATGCAAAGAAGATTGAGTCCGGTACCGCGACTTTCAAGCTCAAGACGGAGCGTGATCAACTCATGTCCCAACTTGGCACCGACGAGGAGTCTGCGGCTCGTCTTTCTGGCAAGGTGTCTGAGCTTGAATCGCGCCTCTCTTTCCTTCAAGAACAAGAAGATCGAGAAGCAGATCGTTTAGCAACCATGAAAGAGACGGCCAAGACCAACGCGACCACTCTCAAGGAGCTTGAGAAGAAGATTAAGGAGCTCAACGAAGAACGCCGCACCGTTCGTAGCCGCCAAGATTTGTTCAAGCAAAAGATTGAGGCGCTCAACACCAAGCTTCGCGATGCGAAGGCTGACAGAAAGCAGAATGAACGTGAGACGCGCGCACTCGAGGCGATCGCCGCCATGAAGCGATTGTTCACGGGCGTCCATGGGCGTCTCACCGAGTTGATCAAGGTGAGCCAAAAGAAGTATGAACTCGCCGTCATCACGGTGCTCGGCAGAGAAGCCGATGCCGTCATCGTTGAAGACGCAAAGACTGCGAAAGACTGCATCCAGTACCTCAAAGAGCAGCGCATCCAGTCCATGCAGTTCATTCCGTTGAAGGAGATCAAGGTTCAGGGTATTAATGAGCGACTTCGCCATCTCGGAGGGAGCGCTCGACTCGTCGTCGACGTTCTTCAGTTTGACAAGGCGTACGAGCGTGCCATCCTGTTTGCTTGTGGTGATACCGTTGTCTGCGACACTCACAACGAGGCCAAGAAGTTGGCTTTCGGTGGAGCTCAGCGTATCAAGTCTGTCTCCCTTGATGGAACGCTCGTCGATAAGAGCGGCCGCTTGACAGGTGGCTCGTCTTCTGGCTTGGCTGAAAAGGCGAACCGCTTCAGCTTGCAAGACGTCGAAAAGACTCGTCAAGAGAAGTTCAAACTTGAAGAAGAACTGAGCGGAATGAAGAGTCTGACGACTCTCATGTTGGAAGAGCAGCAGTGCATCTCAGAGAAGTCTAGCATTGAGAAGGATGTGCAGTTCTTGCAAGCCGACGAGAAGGTTCTTAAGGATAAGCTCGCCAAGCTCGGTCGAGACAAGGATGTGATTATCAAGTCGCTCAATCAGTTCAAACCAGAACTCACAACGGCGAAGAAAGCTATGAAAGAAGGCCAGGCCAAGGTTGCCGAGCTCGACGAGAAGATTCACGCGATTGTCGACAAGATTTACGCCTCCTTTACAAAATCTCTCAACATTGCAAACATCCGCGTTTATGAGAATGAGCACTTGTTGCGTAAGCAGAAAGAAGCGGAAGAGAAGAGCAAGTTTGCATCGCAGCGATCTAAATGGAGAGAGCAGCTCAACTACGAGAAGAGCCGAGACACTCAAAGCCCGATCAAAACGTGTGAAAGTATGATTCGCAGATACGAAACCGAGCTCACTGAACTTGAAACATCTGCATCTGACGCCAATCAGGAGCTCGAAGAGGCCAAAGCGGCACTCGCTGAAATGGAGAGTGAGCAAAACGTAGCTAGAAGCTCCATCAAGGCGATCATGGGGCGAATCTCGTTGTTGCAAGAAGAAGTCGGCGGCGCCGCCGCAGAGTGCGCTCGTCTCGACAAGATCATCTCCTCGAGTCAAAATGCGATGGATGCCTTGCGCGAAGTTCGTGGAGGAATCATCTCGAGTGCTTTTATGGAACAAATAGATCTCCCGCGTGTACTCGCATTAGGTGGTGGCGAGGCGGACGCAATGGAGGTGGATGGCGATGGCAAAGACGATACCGCCAACACGGACATTGTCATTGATTACTCGAACCTTAGAAGTGAATTGAAGCATGTTGAAAAGAGCGACCGCGACGGCACCGAGAACAGACTGCGCATCGCAATCGATGAGTTGACTCTCGAACTCTCTCGCTTGGAGCCGAACATGAAGGCGTTGGAGCAGTACGAGACCGTCAAGGAGAAGGAGCGGTTGCAGACGATCGAATTGGAGGCGGCGAGAGACAAAGTGAAGGAGGCTTCTGAAGCTTTCGAAAACGTTAGGAACCGCCGCCGCTCTACCTTTATGGATGCTTTCCAGCACATTGCCGAATCCATCGATGTCTTGTACAAGGAGCTGACTCGCAGCGCCAGCCATCCTCTTGGCGGCCAAGCGTACCTCAGCCTCGAGAATGTGGAGGACCCGTTTTTGCACGGAGTCAACTTCACCGCCATGCCACCTTCGAAACGATTCCGTGAAATGGACCAGCTCTCTGGGGGTGAAAAGACCATAGCCGCCGTCGCGCTTCTCTTCTCGATCCACTCGTACAGAAGTTCTCCCTTCTTCGTGTTGGATGAAGTCGACGCGGCGCTCGACAAGGTGAACGTCGAAAAGTTGGCCCAATTCATGGCTGAGCGCTCTCATGGCAAGAATGGCAAGCACGGCGTTCAATCCATCGTCATTTCACTCAAGGATTACTTTTATGACAAGGCTGACGCGCTCGTCGGCGTCACTCGCGACGTCGCGCAGGCATGCTCAAAGGTGCTCACCTTTGACTTGAACGCGTATGACTAGACGTGCGACGTCGCGAAATAACGAAACGACAAAACTTCGAGGGTGATCGATACGCGCATCACCAATCTTCATAGAATGAAACCCTCACTGTAATACAAAACGCTAGTACGAAGAACAATCTATCACATCCCCTTTACCTCGTGGGCTCAACGAGGTGCACCATCGTCGGCTCTTCAACTAGCTCATCATCCGTGGTTAACTTATACATCAAATACGCAAATCCCAAACCGAGACCCATGACCACGGCGCCTTGCAGCGCAAGCGGGATCCCTCGTCGTCGTCGCTCGCTGTTCAAAAGACCTGTTTAAACCACACGCATCGACGCAAACGTCAGTCTTTCGCCAAAAGTAGAAGATGAATTTCGCATCTAAAATCACACGCATTCGATTCCGCGTCGCGCGCGTAAACCACTGCATCTCGGGTCGACGTCGACGTCAAAACGCGCGGGCGCACCTTGATCTTCCGTCGGTCTCGCACCGTAGTTCGACATGTGTGGTTTCCTTTCCGTCGAGCGCGCGCGAAACACTGGCGAATGTCGCCACACGATTTAGTGTTGAAAGCTCTGAGTGTGCCTGGCTTCGCGAGCGCTGTTGGTATCAACGTGAAAACATCAAAATGGGAGAATTTGAAGACGACGGGTTGATGAGGATGCGACGATGACGACTAAGATTAGGAGAAGAACATGTATTACTTGTTATCATTATTCATGAGCCCGCGTAAAAACCCGCTCGCCTTGCCGACGGCGTCGTTCACGGGACTCTTTGCTGCGATGGAGTTGTACAACGCCGCCTCTAAATCCGTCTGTTGCGGTCTGCGCTGCATCGCCCCGACTTGTTCGTACGCGCCGTTCTCCTTGACTAAAATTCTCCACGGCGTCCCCGCCGGAGCGCCGCCGCGGACGCACTTGAAAACCGCGCCCTCGGTCGTCGATCCAAACATGGTCGTCTGAATGCTCAGCGGAAGAAACGAGTAGACAACGGTGAACGAGTTTGCAAACGCCTCCACCGGATCCGGCGTCTGGTTGTCGATCCCGGCCTGTTGTCTGTTCATCCCCCACGTTAAGCCACCGTCACCGTCGTGCTCCCACTCGACGTTGACGCACACCACCGGCCTTCCCGCGCCCGCTTCGCACTTTTTCGCCGCCGCCGCGACGCGCTCTGCCGGAATCCCCACCAACGCAATCAACCCGCTCCTCACGCTCGCATCCGCGGGTGACCACGCGTCATCGATCGATACGCACTCATACATTACCCCAGGCGTGTTCTTCGCCGCCGCACACGCGCTCGCGCTTCCAAAAACTGCCGTACACTCTTCGCTCGCCGATGCCCCACCCAGCACCCCAGTGGTCATCTCCACCAAAGCCTCGTCTGAATCATCCGCCACCGGCAACTCCACCGCTAACCTCGCCGACGCCGACGACGACTTCCCACTCGACCGTCTCGACCGCGTCCCTTTCGCCTTGCCCGCTTTCTTCGCCGTTTTATCCAGCGCTCGTTTGGTCGCTTCGTTGGCTTGTCGAAGCGCTTCACCCTTACCTACCGGTGGGTCCACCTGCGACGCATCCATCGCGTGTACCGATACACCGCGCGCGCGACGAAGACGACGACGCGGCGTGTTACGTCTATTCGTCGTCATCGGCGTCGTCATGACCGCCTCAACGCGCGACATCGCGATTCGGCACCAAGTGTCTCGTTTCTATCCAAAAAGCAAGCACCGAGGCAAAGTGTGACGACGCAGAAATCTAATGATCGACGCCCGACGTCGCGCAGAAACCGCGACGAGGGATTGGACCGCGGAAAAGTGGATTTTTTTTCATCCGAATTTCACCATCCATCCGCCCGATGCGCGACGCAAACGCGTCTTAACGCGTCAAATGTTTCGACATGTGAACAGTTTGTTTGCTTCGGTTTTGAACGATCGTTGACTGATTGGAGTGCGTGATCCTCAGACGTCGACGACGACGACGACGACGGGTGTTTACGCGCACGATCGAGGCATCATGAAGACGATGCATATGATCAAGGCGATCACGACGACAACCGCGACGACGCGATTCGAAGGACGCCGCGGGGTAGGGACGCGTCAGACGGTTATCAGACGTGGATTGTTTGACAAGATGAGTGACGCTGACGAGTCATCGTCGTCGTCGTCGTCATCGACGACGACGAGCGCGATGGAACGGGAACGAACGCAAAATGAAAGATTGCGAGAAATGGCGCGAAAGGAAACGTCGATGCGCGGGAACAGGTACGTGGAACGGGAG
>Ga0255767_1004624_pt1 | contig 11243 bp, 10 predicted proteins | sample 071ome_24_FD_179967 | JGI IMG/M metagenome (GOLD analysis project Ga0255767, IMG submission 179967) | Coastal salt marsh microbial communities from the Groves Creek Marsh, Skidaway Island, Georgia - 071402CT metaG (version 2) | ecosystem: Environmental > Aquatic > Marine > Intertidal zone > Salt...
CGCTGTTCACTTTTACTTCATGCCCTATGAAGCGTCACACGGCTGGTAATAGCAAGAAGTAGCTTTTCCATCGGTCTGGAGTGCCTAAGCGTAACGGTTTGAAAAATGCAGCTTCCCAATCAACCCGCCGCCGAACCGAAGCAGAACCGTAGCGGATTCGAAACAAACCACGCTGACCCATTCTCATCCACGGTTCATTGCTGCAGTTCCAAGCAATTGTTCATTCACTTCTCAGTGGATGCTAGGTTTTGAGTTTTTAGGCGGGATTTAGGCCGTTCATTAAGCACCCTTTAAGGCAGAAAACCACTCATCGACACGAGACTCAATGAGCGGAACCTCAAGGCCTATAAATTTCGATCGGCGGAACCCTGAACAAATTTCGAGCTGTCAATGCTCATGGGCGCACCGTCGAGATGTTGGCTGCCCTCGTGCACACAGACTCGCTTAATAATTCGCCATTCCTTACCACGCTTTTCGTAAGTGTCGAGATAGCGCCCCACCCAAAGATCGACCCCGGCACTTTCGCCTTCAGAGAACAAATAGGTCACGTTGTAGATTTCGCCGTTAGCCATACCCCTCGAGGCGTCAAGTTCAATCGTATGATTGAAGATACAGTGCAGTGTGCTCGCCCAACGTCGATGACTGACCATACAGTGATCGACAAACTCGTGCGCGTTCCCATTAAAGACGCCGTGTTCATCGACCGCATCCGGCCAATACGTCGATTTCATTAGCTCGCCATCGAGCCGATCCACGCCCCGACAATAACGTCGCGCAACCTCTCTAATGTCGGATCGATCGACGAGTTCCTGCATTTTTTGCTCAGTCATCAATGCACCTCTTTTCGTTATCATTTGACCATTTCGCGCTTGCGTTTGACGCTTTTCACTTTCAATACCTCTCATATCCCACGAGTTTGGTACACTCGAGGGAAAAGGAATCTTTCCATGATTAAAAGCCCTCTGTCTCGTGCTTTCTTCCAAAGCGCCTTCGTGGTGCCGCATTTAGAGACGGCCTGTGAACATTGGAGTCAGAAACTCGGTGTTGGCCCTTTTTTCGTCAAAGACTACACCCCAGGAACTTTCGACTCCGTTATTTATCGGGGTGAGGAAACTGACCTCTCGATGAGAGTAGCTCTTGCCCAAGCGGGGAGCATGCAAATCGAGCTCATCGAGCCTCGAGAGGGCCCTTCGGCTTATCGCGATATGGTGCCGGCTGGCAGCCCGCCGACCTTTCATCATTTCTGCGCATGGACTGAGGACTTCGATGCTGATCAGAGACTGCTGGAAGCCGAAGGATTTGAAGCAGTCAATGTCGGATTTTCAGGTCCGGTGACGTTTGGTTACTTCGATACAAGAGCGAGCCTTGGCTGCATGCTCGAACTGGTCACGCGCTTACCCGCGGTTGAAGGCCGATTTCAGATGATGGCCGACGCAGCAGCAACGTGGGACGGCAGCGATCCAATCAGGGCGTAGTGCTGAGCTTAAAGATACGTCTCAACCAAGCGAGTAGGGGTTAGTACGAGCCCCATCTGGACCCACAACCTGTTTTTTGCAACATTACGTTTTGTTTTCATCGATGAACGGAGCCAATGGATGTCGCTCAACGTCAATTTCTTTGATAGGGCTACGCAAGCCTGTCCTTTTGATCTTTACGAAGCACTTCACAACGAGGCCCCCGTCTACCAAGACCCAATGACCGGGATCTTCCATGTGAGTCGTTTTGAAGATGTGCGACACATTCTTGCGAACCACGAACTCTTTTCGGGCAATGCGAGCCGAGGCACCAAAGTCCTCACGCCCAGACAAGAAAAGGTAAACGAGCGTTTCAAAACACGTGGATGGTTGCCTTCTAAAACGCTGATCGCGCGCGACGAGCCGAACCACAAACAGATGCGAGCGATGTTTAACGAAGCGTTCCGACCTGCAAAGATCAACAATCTCGAACCCTTCGTTCAGCAGACGGCTGAGGACCTCTTTAAGAACATAAGAGAGACTGGTACTTGTGATTGGGTATCGGCGATGGCCGTACCGCTTCCGCTGACCATTATCGTTAAACAAATGGGTGCTGACCTCAAAGATCTCTGGAAGATCAAGGGCTGGACGGACGCGTTCTTCCGACGCATTAGCATGATGCTCAGCGAAGAAGAAGAGCTCGACGCGGTGGATAAAGAAATCGAAGCCCAACACTATTTCCAGCCCATCTTTGAGCAATTGCGGCGCGAACCCAATGACACGCTGCTCTCTGAACTGGTCAATCGCGAAATTCCTGAGTGGGGCAGACCGCTCACCGATGAGGAACTTCATGCGGAGATGATGGCCGATACCTTCGTTGGCGGCAGCGAAACCACCACCAATGCACTCTCTGCTGGGGTCAAACTGTTAATCGAGAACCCGGAGGTTTGGACGCGGCTGAAATCTGACCAGACGCTACTCAAACCTTTCATTGAAGAAGTCTTACGTCTTGAATCTCCAGTACAAATGTTGCTCCGACGCGCAACGGAAGAGACTGAAATAGCAGGCACCCTGATCCCAGAAGGCGCGCTGATAGGGGTTCGTTATGGCGCCGCCAATCGAGATGCCGATCAGTTTGAGTGCCCCCACAGCATTGATCTCGATCGGTCAAAGCCCGGCGCTCATGTTGCATTTGGCTCGGGTGTGCACCATTGTCTGGGCGCGCCGCTCGCTCGCCGAGAATTATGGTGGGGATTTAAGGTTTTACTCGATGGGGCTCGATCTATCGAATTCGCCGAGCCTGATCCGCAACTCGTCTATCGGCCACATTGTCTGCTGCGTTCACTGGAAAGCCTGCCCATCCGCATTGAGCTAGATCGCTAGCGAGATCCAACTTAGACCGCTCAATCATTCAAGGAGCGCACGACACACCAAGCACAGACCCCGGCCTCACAACCCGTACAAAGCAACAAAAAAAACCCAGCCTTAGCTGGGTTTTTTTGTTCCGAATTTACTCAGAAACGGCCGAGATTCATCACCTTGTGCCAGGCGGCCACAAAGTCACTCGTGAATCGCTCATCCGCGTCAGCATAGGCATACGCTTCCGCGACGGCTCTCAACTCAGAATTGGACCCAAAGATCAAATCCACTGGTGTCGCTGTGTATTTCAACTCACCGCTGGCGCGGTCAATGCCCTCGTACAGACCTTCACCTGCGGGCTGCCATACCGTACCCATGTCCAGCAAGTTCTTGAAAAAGTCATTGCTGAGCGTACCCGGGCGACTGGTGAGAACGCCATGGGTCGACGCTCCTGTATTCGCACCGAGCGAGCGCATACCACCCAGTAGTACCGCCATCTCCGGCACCGTCAGTCGCAGCTGGTCCGCGCGGTCGACAAGCATCTCGGTAGGCGAGCGGTAGCTCTTGTCTGCGTCATAGTAATTCCTGAACGCATCACCAGGGGTTTCCAGCAGCGCGAAAGACTCAACATCAGTCTGATCTTGGCTTGCGTCGCCGCGACCTGGGGTGAACGGTACCGTAACCACCTGGCCACCCGCCGCGGCTGCCATTTCAACCCCTACGGCACCCGCCAACACAATCGTGTCAGCAAGGGAGATCTGAACGCCGCGCTTAGCGCTCTCGTTAAACGCATCTCGAATGCCCTTCAAAACGCTCATGGTTTGAGCCAGCGTCTCTGGATCATTCGCTGCCCAACCGTTTTGCGGTGCGAGCGCCACGCGTGCGCCATTCGTACCACCGCGCATGTCACTGTCGCGATACGAGGCAGCCGAAGCCCAAGCCGCCTTGACCAAATCGGTTGCAGACACGCCTGAGGCTCTAATACTGTCCTTCAAACGCTTGACGTCTCTTGCGCCCACCAGCTTATGCTCGGGTGCAGGCACCGGATCCTGCCAGATTTGGATTTCGGCGGGCACATCACTGCCTAGATATCGCGCGCGGGGCCCCATGTCTCTGTGGGTCAATTTGAACCATGCCTTGGCGAAGGCCAGCCGATATTCCTCTGGATTTGCCAGAAACCGCTCAGCAACGGCTCGATAAGCAGGATCATACTTCAACGCCAAATCTGCAGTGGTCATGACAGGTGGATTAAATTTGCCTTCGACATGCGCGTCAGGCACCACCGCGTGCATCGATTCATCTGTGGGAATCCACTGAACCGCGCCCGCCGGGCTGCGCGTCAACTGCCAGTCGAACTTCAATAGGTTTTGAAGATAGAGCGTCGTCCACTGAGTTGGCGCTTGTGTCCATGCACCCTCCAACCCACTGGTTACTGTGTCTTCGGAGTGCCCTTTGCCGCACTTGTTCTTCCAGCCCAGACCCTGCTGCTGGATTGCACCCGCGCCGGGCTCGACGCCAACACATTCACCCCCTTTGTGGGCACCATGCATCTTGCCAAAGGTATGCCCGCCGGCGACCAAGGCCACCGTCTCCTCGTCATTCATCGCCATGCGACCGAAGGCGACTCTGATGTTCTTCGCTGAACCTTCGGGGTCTGGTTTGCCCATTGGACCCTCAGGGTTCACGTAGATAAGCCCCATGTGGGTTGCGCCCAGTGGCCGTTGTAATTTGCCATCCTTGGTCCGCCGATCGCTGGCCAGCATTTCGACCTCAGGTCCCCAATACACCACATCGGGTTCCCAATCGTCAGAGCGACCACCGGCGAAGCCAAAGGTTTTAAACCCCATATTTTCGAGGGCCACATTGCCGGCAAGAATCATCAAGTCGCCCCAAGAGATGCTCGCGCCGTACTTTTGCTTGATGGGCCAAAGCAACCGTTTGGCCTTGTCCAAATTCCCGTTATCTGGCCAGCTGTTCAAAGGATCAAAACGCATTTGCCCCCCGTCGCCACCGCCGCGTCCATCTAGCGTTCGATAAGTGCCCGCGCTATGCCACGTCATTCGAATGAAAAACGGACCATAGTTGCCCCAGTCAGCGGGCCACCAATCTTGCGAGTCGGTCAGCACCGCGTCGATATCCGCTTTCAGAGCAGCCAAATCGAGCGTTGCAAAAGCTTCCGCATAATTAAAATCTGCGCCCAAAGGGTTCGAGCGCGCATCGTGATCCCTGAGTGGCGCTAAATCTAACTGATCAGGCCACCAAAACTGATTGTTTCGCGTTTTGCCCGCAGACTCAGCAACGGGTTTCGTCGCTTCATCCGGATGCCCATGGCCATCCGCCCAAACCGTTGATTGCAGACTGGCCAAACCGATCGACAACATGGCAGCGCCGGCGATCCCCCGTAAATTTTTCAAGGTCTTCATTGTTCCCTCTCCCATCATCCTTATGTGTCTTCGATCACCTCACAAAGGTGTTCGACTGAGTCTTTTAGTCACTTGCTGATTACTTTTACGCAGAGTTTTGAATGCTGCTTACAATTTGTATAGTGAATTGTTTCGATAGGAACGATCTACTGGTTGAATCGTTCGCGAGGGATACCTCGTGCGCCTCTCGAACCGCCGAGTTTCAACGGGTTGCAGAGGAAAGGCATTTACACTCTCAGGCTCATCACTTTCTGAGGGCACGCGCTGCGGATTTCCGCGCATCGAAGTTAGGGTACAAGGCGGCGACAGGCCGCCGCTGACGCCCCCAAACTTTCAGTTACGCATCCCCCGACCGCTGCATGACGAGGCCGATCTGCCTGGATTGCGCGACCAATTGTCCACTGCTGTCCCACAAGCACCCTGACTCGACCATCCGACCGCCGGTCAAATCGTTGGTCTGAAATTCAGCGAGGATCCATCCTGGGTTGGGTCTTCGCCTGACGTGAACAGTCAATTCGATGGTTGGCACCCAGCCCACAGGACCGATCCGGACAAATGGCGAAGGTGGAAACGTATCGCAAAAGAGCAGCAGTGATCGCACATCGGCGGGACGCCCATCCGAGAAGCGAACCCATCCACTCAAGACAGGCGCAAGCGCTGGGTTAGAATCCACTTGGTGCGGATTCAATCTGACGTCGAGTTTCTTCATCATCGGGATATCGATGGACTGTAAATCACCGGTTCTCGGCGGGCACTGTTCGGGAGCTGGAATATCGATCGCCGGAAGCGAAATATCAGTATCGACCCCCACAGATTGCGCCAGATCGCTATACGCCGCAATCGCGAGTAGCCGAACTTGCCCCTCTTGTATGAATACCGCTCGAACAGTGGTCAAGGTTCGCCCTTTTCGAACCACCTCGAGCTCAACTTGAAATGCTTCACCGCCCAGCCCTGGTCGCAAGTAGTGAGTGGTGAATGAAATCGGATCCGGGTGCTCGATCGCATCTGCACAGGCGGCTGAGATGATCGATAGTAGAAATCCCCCGTTGGGGTTGTCCCCAATGTTCCAGCCACGATCGAGCAAGCCGACGTATCGCCCTTCTGCCACCCTCTCGACCCGCGTATCACGATCAAACTCAAACATTAGACATCCACGCTCTTTTCCCAACCACCCCACTCTCTCCGGTCGCCATATGGCCATATCGTCCTTTTGGTTGCAACTAACCCAAGGATGTACCTAACCACTCTGGCTATTCATACGAGTGCTCGAACCTTGGGTTGCACTCTCGAGCCCGTTTGCTACCTTTGTCTTCTTGAGGCCAGGCGCCACCCCGTCATAAAAGAGGAGCGATACCGATGAGCAAACCTGTGGCGTTAGTAACCGGTGGCGCGTCGGGCATAGGTGCTGAAGTCTGCCGATTGCTTGCCGAAAAAGGTCACCGCGTGGCCGTGTGCGATCTCAATCTGGCGCTTGCACAGCAGGTGGCAGACGAGATCGGCGGACTTGCCATTGCCTGCGATGTGGCGGATCCAAACGGCATCCAAACAGCCTTGGATACTTGCCGGGCTTCGCTTGGCGCGCCACTCTACGTTCATTTGAATGCTGGCGTCATGACCGTGCCGCCCGATCAGCCTTATCTGGCGATCGAGGACGTATCCCTGGAACAGTATCGACGCATCATAAGCATCAACTTAGACGGCGTCTTTCACGGTCTGCAGACTTTCATCCCCTTGATTCGAGACCAAGGGGGCTGCATCACCGTCACGGCGTCCATCGCAGGGCTGGGTTATGTGCCTGTGGATCCGCTTTATACCGCAACCAAGTACGCCGTCATCGGCCTCACTCGCTCGGTAGCGGCGGCGAACTCGGGCACTGGAATGAGATTGAACGCGATCTGTCCGGGCGTGGTGGACACAGCCATCGTACCGGAAAGCTTTAAGTCCCGACCGATGATGCCCGCTCGAGTGCTTGCCGAAGAGGTGGTCGATCTGTTGACCCATGGAGTCAACGGCGAAATTCGCGTCAAAATCACTGAAGAGCGTCCGAGCTTTAGCGTCGACCCAACCCCGCTGGCTTGAGCGTTCTGCCCTAGCAGGTGCGACGATGGACATAAGTGCTCGCTTGGCGAGAGACTGAGCGGCCAACGATTGGCCGACCCACGACTGGGCGACACTGAGGCGCGCTGACTCTTTTATCGGGTTTAAGGCGCAGCTCCGGGTGCTTCGCCGGCTGCGCCAACAAGAGACTGCAATTTTGATCGACGCACGGGTAGTCCATCTTGGCTATGAACCCGTGTTCTCAAAAAGTGCTTAACCACCAGCGTTTTGGTGCAACCCGATGCAAGGCAGCCTTACGGCATGCGCCAGTTGAACACCGTCGCTATCGTGCGCTTGGATTCCCGATCAGACAAAGAGGAAATTTTCAGGTCGGTCGCCTCCGAGTCCACGCAGGGCTCGCCGCCGAACACCGAGGCCATCCAGCCAAGCATTTCCTTTAGACCCCAGAGGCGCTACCAAAGGGTGATGCTCTGATCCTCGATTTTTGAAGATCAGAGCCTGGGTGATGCCTAGATCCTCTGAATCAGAGTTCCCGTGCCTAACCCGCCCCCGCAACACATCGCGATGAGCCCATATTCCCCTTCCGTGCGCTGCAATTCGTGGACGGCTTTGGTGGTCAGGAAACAGCCCGTCGCGCCGAGCGGATGACCCAATGCGATGGCACCCCCGTTGGGGTTAACGCGCGCCAAATCCGCACCCACAGTCTTCGCCCAGGAGAGCACAACGGATGCAAAAGCTTCGTTCACCTCGAAGACGTCAATATCGTTAATCGACAATCCTGTCTTAGCCAACATTTTCTCAGTCGCTGGAATGGGGCCTTCGAGCATCAACACCGGGTCACAGCCAACAAGTTGCGCATCAATGACTCTGGCCAGCGGTTTCAAGCCCAAGGCCTCAGCCTTTGAAGCCGTCATGAGCAAGACGGCAGCCGCACCGTCGGCGATTTGAGACGAGGTGCCTGCGGTATGTACGCCATCTTCTCGAGCCACGGGCTTTAATTCACCCAGCGCCTCGAGACTCGTGTCTCGTGGGATTTCATCCGTGTCGAACACGATGCTCTCGTCCGTGCGTTTTCCATCTGCGCCAAAAACAGGCACGTCCAAAGGAATGATTTGTGACTTGAAGTGGCCAGCAGCAATGGCCTTTTTCGCCCGCGCTTGCGACTCGAGCCCAAAAGCATCCGTATCGCTGCGGGTGAGCTGATACTTCTCCGCCATGCGCTCGGCACCTTCAAATTGGCTGGTGAACTCGTAATGTTCAAAATAGGAACGCGACACCGGCTTGCCCATTTCTGGTTTTAAACCAACCGAATCTGAGCCGATCGGCAATCGAGACATGTTCTCAACACCGCAGGCCATCACAACATCGGCCATGCCCGCTCGCAGCTGACTGGTCGCGAGGTGAACCGCTTCCTGTGAAGACCCGCATTGGGAATCAATAGTGATGCAAGGCGTTGCCTGCGCGCCCCCGTGCGATAACCAGGCGGTACGAGTGATATTCATCCCCTGCGCCGCAAGCTTATTGATGCATCCTCCAATGATCTGGTCCACGGCCTCAGGCGCAACCCCATTGCGCTCGAGCAGTTGCATCATGATTGGACCCAGCGTGTCTGAGGGGTGAACCAAACCCAAGGTTCCATTCTTCCGGCCGACTGCGGATCGCACCGCATCGATAATGACAACGTCTTCCATTTTTTTACCCAGTTCAAAACGAGCGAACAGTTTGCCCAAAAAACGCTCGCTCGTCGATGCGAAGACGACGTGTGCAGGGTGTGTTGAAACCGCTCCCAACTCGCCTTCGACCGCTTGCGTCCGTGACGCCGGTGGACTCACGGGGAGCAGGTCATCATTAGGATCGAACCGGCGCGGAGCAGAGCCAAAGCCCTCAGCCACTGAACCGAAGATCTAGGATTGAATGGGCGACCATCCTTTTTTAAGGTGGACTTCTAAAGACCCATAGGCCTCGAGGAGCACCCCTGTGACCCACCGCAGATCGGTTCCAAAACAGCAATTCGTACCCTTGCAAGAGCAAATGGATCTTTGGCCTGACGTATCGGGGAACACCATCAATGGCCTCGGAGAACCCCAACCTCGTCAGCCCAGCCCGATTTACTGGCACGCACCCGAAGCCACACCCCACGGCCATCTGCAAACCTGGATGGGCCAACACAGTGCAAAAAATCCGGCGCCTGGACGGGAAGCATTGGTTAAAGAACGAGAGACCGTGCATCAGCGGATCCCGGTGGCCATTGCCGACGCACCGACAAGAAGATCTCCAGAGCACTGGCATCAATGGGTGCATGAGAAAGCGCGAACCCTGGGCGCCGAATTGGTCGGTATTGCGCCGATGAATCCGCTGTGGGTTTTTGAGGGTTACACCGTGAGTGAGCCTTGGATCATCATGTTGGGCGTGGTGATGGACTATGACACCCTAAAAGACGCGCCGCTACCCAGTGCGTCGAGTGAGGTGGTCAAGCAATATACCCGAGGCGAACGGATCGCGAGAGATTTAGCGGACTGGATTCGCAGTGAAGGCTTTCATGCGGAGGGTCACTGCGGCCCTATGGCTGGCCGTGTCAATTTCATCCCCCCTGCACTGGCCTGCGGATTCGGAGAGCTCGGCAAACATGGGTCCATTATCAATCGTGAATATGGCGCCTCGTTTAGGTTGGCTTCTGTCTTAACTGACCTCCCGCTCATCGCTGATGAAGCCGACATCCTGCATGTCGATGACATTTGCCTGGGCTGTCAGATTTGCGAACGGGATTGCCCGGCTGGCGCCATTACCGACGAGAAACAACTCGTGAGAGGAGAGGTAAAATGGTACGTGGATTTTGACAAGTGCCTGCCGTTTTTTAACGAGCACCACGGCTGTGCGCTTTGCTTAGCGGTTTGCCCATGGAGCACCCCCGGCCGCTCGCCCCGCATGGCCGACAAAATCACCAAGCGCCGCGAGCGCCTGGCGCAAACGCACGTCGCAAAGTAGCTATCGCTCAGTGGGCGATCGCGATCCCTCGCCACTCAACCCAGAAGTCCATCAGGGCGACGGCCAACTCGAGCGCCCAGAGGCGCTCGGAGCCCCTCATCAGCTTGACGGACCGCTAGGACACCCCTAGGTGAGGGCGCCTTCCGACACCGGCAAGGCACTGAGAATCAACGTAATCGATTGGCGAGCAACGTCAACTGGTCACCCAACGTACGAACTTTCGATTCAAGAGCCGAGGCTTGCGCCTGCGCCACCAAAGACTCACTTAAACGCGTCAGCTGACGCGCAAGCGACCGATCTTTTTTGTTCGCCGCCAAGCGATCGGCACAGGCGCCTAACGCGGATCTCAACTGCTCGCCTAAATCCGGCGCCAAAACTTGGTCCCTGTCCAGTTGATCAAGATAGGCCAGCGCGACACTCGGGTGCGCAGGCCAGGTGATGCGCATCTGCTGCTGAGGATTAAAGGTACCGCCCTGATTAGCCAATCGGGCTGCCGCGAGTTCGTTCGCTGTTATGAACTCGCTTGGCATCAGCTCGAACACATCAAGCCCCCTTGCGATTTCGGTTCCGTATATTTGTCCGTTGTACCAGTAAGTTGACCAATAACCGCCAAGGACCAGGTGATCCGCGTGGATCGGACCACGATCGAAATAGGCGATCTCGAAAGGCTCGCTCGAATCGGTGAAATCAATCACAGAAAGCCCTCCCTGGTACCAAGCCTGCACAAAAATATCCCGCCCCGGCACGGGTACCACAGAGCCGTTGTGTGCAACGCAATTCTCTTCCTCCATCTGCGGCGCAGGTATCTTGAAATGGCTCCTAAACGTCAGTTTCCCGTCGACGATGTCATAGATGGCATCCGCGCCCCAGTCTAGCGGGTCGTAACTGCGACATCTCGGACGACTGCCGCCACCCCACTCGTCGGTAAACAGGACCTTCGTCCCTTCATTGTTGAATGTTGCCG
>Ga0255767_1004628_pt1 | contig 11234 bp, 8 predicted proteins | sample 071ome_24_FD_179967 | JGI IMG/M metagenome (GOLD analysis project Ga0255767, IMG submission 179967) | Coastal salt marsh microbial communities from the Groves Creek Marsh, Skidaway Island, Georgia - 071402CT metaG (version 2) | ecosystem: Environmental > Aquatic > Marine > Intertidal zone > Salt...
GCCCAGATTGTCGCAGCCAAATATCCCGAAAAAACACGTAGCTTGGTTTCTATCATGTCGACTACCAATGCGCCTCATCTTCCAGCGCCGACAAAAGAGGCAGAAATGAACCTCCGCGACCTTGCAACTGGAGAGGCCCAGGAAGAGCGCGAGCGGTCGATACGTGAACGTGGCTTTTACCCGGAATCAATGCAACGTCACCTCATGGCGATTTTTAAAACGGGGGATCGGTCCGCCGAAGTCGCAACAATTGCGGTACCCACATTGGTGCTGCACGGCGCAGATGATGGGCTGGTGCCTCCGGAGCACGGCCGACATACAGCATCGCTTATTCAAGGCTCACGTTTTGTGCTCATAGATGGCATGGCACACAACATGCCCGACGACGTCATTCCCCTGTTGGTCTCGGAGATGACAAGACACATGAATCAGGCTGAGGGGTTGCTACCCGTCGCTCTGCGCTGAGGTCTGAGACCCTCGGAACAGCGACGATGCCGCTGACACCCCAAGGCTATTCGCCCACAGTAAAGCCATGGCCCAGCGTCGCTGGAAGCCGCAATTTCGAGGGAAATCTCTTGTCAGAGGCGGAAAAAGAGGACGGCGCAGCCGGTGCGCCGCCCTTGGGGCTTTTCAGAAACTCAAGCGCACCCGCACACCGATATTTCTGCCGGGGAGGGGCACCTGATCCTTCACAAAAGACGTATGGTTACGCGCAACCTCATCGGTGAGATTACGAGCGAACGCTGTCAAGGTCAGACGTGTGGCATCGTTGAAACCATAAGACCAAGAAGCATCTGCATTTACCAGCGTAAATCCATCAGTCGTTGACTCACCCGGTGCAACGCTGGTCTGACGTTTCACATCCTTTACCAGTAACCGGGCGGAAAAATCATCCAACGTATAGCGCGCGGTGAACATGTTTCTCGCCGGGACGATCCGTGGCACATCACCGCCATTGGTAAATTCCGCATCCACCTCGTCACGGCCAAGGGTCAATTCCAACTCACCGCGGGGTAGTTCAATGCGAGTGCCGATCTCGATCTCATAACCGGTAAATTCAGCGTCCTGCTGGCTGTACTCCGAGAGTATCAAGCCACCATGATCGACATGGTCATCGTCGTGTTCATCATGGTGATCGTCCTCGTGCTCCGCTTCCATGTGGGCCTCATGTTCTTCCTCAAGCTCATCACGCAGGTAGATGTAATTGTCGACCCGGTTGTAATAGATCGACGCCGAACCAAAAAAATTGTGCGCGTCAAAGTTAAAGGCGAGATCGATATTGTTTGAGCGCTCTGTATCCAACGTAATATCACCCACCTCATAACGGCTGCTGGCCAAATGCTCGCCATTCATAAATAACTCAACGGCCGAGGGCGTCTTGCTGACACTCGCGAGGCCCAATGACAGTGAGGCGTGTTCATTGAGATCCCGACGTATCGTTGCCGCCGCGCTGAACACTTCATCGCTGAAGGAGGCTGGCTCATAGACCATCTCGCCTTCATGGTGCTTATCGTGGTCATCGCCGTGCTCGTCCTCATGCCCGCCTTCATGTTCACCCTCAGGCGCTTCCTCATGATGCGTCTCGGCGACAAACCCATCGCGATCTACATGATCAAAGCGCACACCCAAATCCAGCGTAGCGAACCCGAGGTCATCTGAAGTGAAAAAGCCGAGCGTTGTCTCCGTAGAATCCACGGGGGCCATGAAGGCCTCCTCACCGATGATCGAAATTTCCTCCTCGGCGTAGTTCAGCACCACCCTGCGGATCCGCTCTCCGGCACTCAGATCCAGCGAGACTGAGACCTCCGTCGCCTCATTGCTGAAGACTGTAGGGCCCTCAGCATGACCCTCCTTATCATGGCCCTCCTCTTCGTAATCTTCCTCGTGATGACCATGCTCGCCTTCGGCATGCTGCTCGGTAAGTTCGTAATCGGTGCTCTTCACCGCAAAGTCGATTGCATTCAAAAAGGGGATAACTGTCTTAACCGATCCGTTGAGCGCAAAGATTTCTGATTCGGTTTTCGAAAAAATCCGCTCACCGCTGTGCTCATCATGATGCTCATCTTCATCATGGTCATCGTGCTCGTCATCATGTTCATCGTGTTCTTCGCCATGCTCGTCATGAGCCGCCTCAGAGTGAAACGGAATCCCGTAAGTGCTAGTCAGGTCGCTATATGAGATGCCGACATAGCCCCAGTCGCCGACAGAAGAGAGCCCCACCCGATGGGAAGTTGTCGACACATCGGAGTTCGCGAGGGTATCCATCTGACCGTGGCCGTCTTCATGCTGCTCGTCGTGATCATCCCCGTGGTCGTCATCGTGACTGGCCTCGTGATCTTCGTCATGGTGTGCCTCGTGCACATCCAGAACCGAGCCGCCAGGGATTTCATAATCCTCCATCTCGGCGTCCTGATAGCTGTAGGTCAAGTTCAGACCGCCAACGTGGCCTCGCAATGAGAGATCAACGGCCTCGCCATCATTCACCGACTGCGCTTCAGCACCTAGGTGCCCGCTCAAACCCTCGAGGTCAGTCGTGGGAATGGTGTTATCCACCACATTGACAATGCCGCCGATGGAGCCGTTGGAATACATCAGCGCAGATGGGCCACGAACGATCTCGATCTGTTTGACGTCGTTTAGACTGACGTCAACCGCATGATCTGGCCCCAGAGCTGAGACGTCTCGGATAACGGTGCCATTATTCAGCACCTTGACGCGGTTGCCGCTCATACCGCGGATAATGGGTTGGCCAACTGCGCCGCCAAAATCGGCAGAGGAGACACCGAGTAGCGCGTCGACGTGCTCCCCCAATGACTGGATACCCGCTTCCGTGACGGCACCGCCATCAAGAACGTGGATCGGTCTGGTTGCTGAAGATTCGTTAATGCCGACAAAGGATGCCGTCACGATGATTTCTTCCAATAAAGTTTCTTCGCTCGCGACAGCCAAAGACGGTGTGACCGCCATGGCTACGAGAGCATGTGCTGCTATGCGCTGCATGCCCGCCTCCTGATAAAAGGTTTCAGTGAACTAACAGGGTGTTGAGTTCAGCGAAGTGGCGGAGCGCGAGCCTGAAAATTTGAAGTGGGGATTGCGACATGACAAGCAACAATCGGCGCTCTGCGCACCACGTGCACAGCGGAAAAGGCGCTGATTGCTGCATGACTGACCGCAGCGGTCTGTTCTGCCGAGCAATGATTGCACTCAGCATGGCTCGGGCTGGAACTTGCTAAGTAATCGTGCTCTACCGAATGGGCAACGTTGCCAAACGCAAACAACATCGCGACAAAGAGTGCGAGGGGCGCGTAAGGTTTCATTCGGTGACGAATCATAGATGCGCGATGCTAGGCGAGCGCCTCGGCCAAATCAAGCAGTTCTTGCCTCCCATGTCGGCATCAAGCGAATCACGGGGTGACCCTGTGCAATACCGCCTCTGCACCAATTTGGCGCCTGTGTGTCCATTTTGGCGCAATTGGCGATCACTCCGTCGCTTATTGCGTCAAGGCGCAACGACATGGTTGAAAAATAGGGCCCACCCCTATAACGTCAAGCGCGTTGACACGCTAGGCGTTGGTTTCGGTGACCTGAAATGTTGGCTCGAAATTTGCAAGCCCCACTAGAAGCTTGGCCGGTCAAGCCTTGAGAAGCGAATTGGCAAGCAATGGGCATGCGTGTACAGCGTTACCTCAGATAAAGACTCTAGGATGCAATCGACTCATGTACAAGAAAACAGAATCAACGGGGTACAGCAGAGGAATACTTTTGGCGCTTTGCTTAGCCGTGGTATCCCCCTCTTTTGCGGCATCAGTCAAGGGCACATCACCCGCCGGAAATGCGGTTGATGTGGAAATTACAAAGACGCCCAAACTGAAATACCCCAGACGGGCAGAGCGGTTGGGCGTCGAGGGGTATGTGATCGTCGGTTTTGATTTATCCGACGAGGGTGAGCTCGTAGACTTGAGGGTGATCGAAAGCCAGCCGCGTCTGATGTTTGACAAATCAGCTTTGAAATTTGTCGAGGGTATGAAGTTTGAGGTGCCCGAGGAGGATGGGCGGAAAATCACGACCAGCGATATTAAGTTCCGCGTTCAGTTCCAACTGCAAAATTAAGCGGGATCTTAGTTATGACAATTAAAAGCAAAATGCTTCTGATCATCCTGCTGGGTATCGGCATTCTTTTTATCGCGAACTTCTATTCCTCAATGCAGATGAATAGTGCCCATAAGCAATACAGTTCTGAAGAGAGTCTCACCGCCCACTCTTCGGCTTGGTTCAGCAATATGGACACCCAATTTGTCAGCAACCTGCTGGCATACGATCCGATGGATGGCTCTGAGAGAAATGCTAGCTATTGGGATCCGGATTTTGATGCATTCGAAGAATCGGACAGTGGCAATCCGCTGTTCAAGGCTATCGTAGGAAAAGACGCTGAGACTGCCGAGGGCCTGTTTGAGCAGGTGTTCTCCGATGCGATCATGGAAGAACAGATTACCTTTGCCATTGCCTATGACAAAAGAGGCCTGCAACTCTACTGTGAATCCAGCCTATACCTGGTCGGTGTAGACCCGTGTGCTGAAACGGCGCAACCAGACTACTTTCTGAAATTCGGCTCGTTCGTAGATTCGCTAAGCAATGGCTCCGTCAGGCGGGTTACCCAAATCAACGATCTCTCTGGTGAGCAACCGGTTTCTATCAATGACACGCTCGCATTTCCATTGATGGACGCCAGCGACGATCTGATCGCCATGGTTGTCGTTGGGCGCAACGTTATCGATAGCCTAGAGCAGTTTTCCGAAAACTTTGAAATCGAAACCGCTATTGCAATTGGCGAAAAAGCGCTCACCGTTCATGACTATTATGAAGAGGAACGCCCCCCAGAGCTGAGTGCGTTGATTCGCGCGGGGCTGGCGCATGCAGCCGAGACGGGGACTTTTTCCTACAGTTTTGTTGCTGATGACGCAGGAACTCGCGTTTCCTCTATTCCCTTTAGTAAGGAAATCAGAGCTAGCGACCTCAGAATCCTGATTTTTGATGATCAAGGCGACTTACTGGCCACACTCGCTAATGCGGAAACCACTGCCTTGGTGATCTTCGCGGCTGTCTCTCTGATGATTCTCGGGTTGGTCTTTGTCATGACCACCTCCTCATTCAATCGAATTCTGGACGCCATTCACCTGCTGGAAAAGATGGGTGAGGGAGACCTTTCCGCAGAGATGCCCTCGAAATCCGGGCTGCTATCCTCAAAAAATGATGAGGTCAGTCGTCTACAGAGCACGATTGAAGATTACAGACATCATCGCCAGGAAGCAGAGGTACAGAGACGCGAGCGCGCAAAAAGGCGAGACGAGCGTGATCAAATCATGTTTGAAAAAATGTCCACCCTCGCCGAGCAGCTTGAAGGTCAAGCAAAAGACATGCTCAAGGAAGAGATCAGCGCCATGCGGGAGACGGTCTCATCTGGTAGCGATGAAGAAAAAGAGCGTGCCTCTATCGAGGTCATGTCCAAGGCCTTCTCCAGAATGTCAGACGAGGTCGCAACGCTAATTGACGCCCGTACTCACGAGCTGGTCGTGGCGAAAGACGAGATCAATAGCTCTATTAGGTATGCAGCCAAATTGCAGAACGCGCTACTGCCCAAAACCATGCCTGGCGACTTCGATATCAATGTTGAATGGCGTCCACGAGATTTAGTTGGCGGCGACATTTACTTCATCAAAGACTTCCCCGACCGAGTTTACATTGCGGTGGTGGATTGCACTGGGCATGGTGTACCGGGGGCTTTCTTGTCCATTATCGCGCGGAGTCATCTGGACAAGGCGATCGATGCTGATCATTACCAAAGTGCAGGCGCCTACCTTACGGCGGTCAATGACCTGCTAAAGGAAACCTTGTCCCGCTCAGATCAGAAGAACACCAGTGAGGAAGGGTTCGACGGCGGGGTCTGTATTTACTACAGGAAAGAACACAAGCTCGAATTTGCGGGTGCCAAATCGTCAATTTTCAATGTCAACGGCATAGAAGCTACGGAAACTAGCGGAGACCGCAAATCCGTAGGCTCAACTCGCATGGCCGCAGACTTCACCTTTACCACGCATGAGATCGCCTCTCCTACGGGGGCCTTTGTCATGCTCACCGATGGCATTACCGACGTTATGAGTCCGGAGGAAAAGCCCATTGCTTTTGGCCGACGGCGTGTCATGAAAATATTGAAAGAATCACCCGATAAAACACCTTCCACGATCGTCAAAAACATAATGAGTAGTGTCGATCTATACCGCGGTAATGCACCGTTCCGCGACGATTTGACATTACTGGCTTTCTCGCTGATCGAAGACGGCAGTGAGTTGGGTACAGCATCAGTAGTTGGAGAAGACTCATGATTTTTGAAGCCAGTCAGAGAACGCCGGAAGTCGAGCTGACGCCCACATCATGTCTCATACGCGGCGAGTGTTACCCAGAGAATATTTCTGAGTGGTCGGACCCCATTCTTAAAGCGCTGGAAGAATGCCTTGGCAGTGATGAGAGCGAGTTTGTTGTTGATATCGAGCTCTACTATTTCAACAGCTCGTCGGCCAAGTTTTTGTTTGATTTCTTTGAGTTTTTAGAAGAAAGCGCTGAGGGCGGCAAAAAGATTACCGTCAACTGGCGATACCGGGCCGAAGATGACACGATGCAAGAGGCCGGAGAGGATTTTGAAGAGGATGTCTCGTCGTGCTCCTACAACATGGTGATGGTCGAGCAGGCGCAAGCCTAATTCCTGAATAGCGACGTATTATTCGAGGAAAAGAGAAATGGCAGAAAACGTGGCGAGCAAAGATACAGTTGAATTGCATAGTTTTATGCAGGAGCGGAAGACGCTCTTTTGCTATTCCGGACCACTGACGGAGGATCTCCTCACGACTATTTCGAACCCGGTCCGACACCAGCTGTCGGACAAGGAGACTGAGGAGATAGTGGCTAAACGGGTGTTCGGGGTATTTATAGAACAAGCGCAGAATATTATTCGGTATTCCCATCACAAAACTAAAGCGACAGGTGACAGCATCGGCACCATCGCCATTAGCATCGCAGATGACGGCTTCCTGATCGAGGCGGTGAACGTGGTTGACCCGTCGAAGAAGGATGTCCTAGAGGCGACGCTTGTGGACCTCAGCGTCAAAGACCAAAAGGAGCTTCGCAATCTTTATAAGAAAAGGCTCCGGGAAGGCCCGCCGGAGGATTCTGCCGGCGCCGGACTCGGTTTCATAGAAATGGCCAGACGAGTGAAGAAATTTGAATTCGATTTTGTCGAGTCTGAAGAAGGCGCCTTGTTTGTCTATCGCGGCTGGGTCAGCTGAGGATAACGACCTCTACTTACCCCCATAATCCTCCAACTCCTTCAGCGCTTGCTGCAAGCTACTCTTGGTTTCGGCAATATCTTCTTCCGATAAGCGATCGAGCACCAGCGATAAGTTGCGCTTACCAAAGTTGAGCGATAGGGCTGAGGAGCCAATGGTCCCTATGACTTTGCGCGCTTTGAATTCGCCAATGCCCTTGAGGTGTATCGGCTCCATTTCTCTCGCTTCGATAGACTCCTTGACCAGATTGTAGGTGTCCTCGGAAATAAAAATGGAACCGTGGTCAGCCGCAGTCTCAAGCCGCGAAGCACGATTAACTGCAGAGCCAATTGCTGTGTAGTCGAGCCGAGACTCGCATCCAAAATTGCCAACGGTTGCAAAGCCGGTGTCAATGCCGATCCGCATTTGCAACGGATCTTTCATCCCGTAATCGACCCATTTATCGGATAGGTCATCCAACTCTTTGAGCATATCTAACGCCATCTTGACGCAGTTTGTGGCGTCCTCCTTCAACCCCTTGGTCTCTGGGTCTCCAAAAAACAACATGATCCCGTCGCCGATATATTTGTCTATGGTAGCGCCATAGTCCAGCGCAATCGTAGTCATCGTCTCGAGATATAAATTGAGGAGATTGGTAACATCCTCGGACTCCATGCTCTCAACAAAATTCGTGAAGCCACACAAATCAGAGAAAAATACGGTGAGCTTTTTTCTGCGGGTAACGCGGGTTCCCGCTCTCGATCCCGAGAAAATAGAGTTATAGAGTTGGGGGGAGAGAAATTTGGAAAGCTGGGAAGACATTCCTTCAAGCTGGGTATTAGTCTCCTGCGCCTCGATCTTTAGTTGATTGAGTCGCTGCTCATTTTTATCGCTTAACTTGATGATTTTTTTGGTCGTGCGCAAAAGCTTGCCGTATTGCCTTACGAGATCAGTATAAGCCTCAGGGGAGGCTTCACCCGCCTCCTGCGTTTTCTTGGCTTCTTCGAGAATTTTGGTTTCCTGTCCAAAAATGTCTGTCTCCATTGGAGCCCGCCCCTCAATTATTCACACGCTCTTCACAATACATTAGGACCAAGCGCGAACTAACGTGACGATTGACAGCTTTAATCACACGCGCATGTCCGTGTCCATCGGGCTCGCGCCAAGCCCCCTATGCTGCAGATAGCGCCGGTTTAAATAGCCGGCCTCTGGCCAGCTTGATCTTGCCCTACTTAAGACAACACAACAATGACCAAAAGGTGACCCCGATGTTCAAACCCGGGGTTCAGCTACCCAAGACCTCCAGCACTGCGCGATCAAAGACTCTGAGATCTTCGATGCGACCCATGCTGACACGGGAGTAGGTTCTATACTCGTCAAAAACACCGCGAATGATGACATTGCGTGAAGCCAGTTGTGCTTTGAAGACATCTGCGTCACGTCCAATATCGGCGTAAACAAAATTGGTTTGCGAGGGGAGCGGCTCTATTCCATGCCGACGGAACGTCGCATTAACCATTTCGCGACCCTGCAGGATTTTCGCGCGAGAAAAAGCAATGAACTCCTCATCCAGATAGCTGTGGTAGGCCGCATAAAGTCCCACACCGTTGGGCCATGCCATCACGTGATCACGAACCACTTTCACGATGTCGGGATGCCCCATGCCATAACCCACCCGCAAGCCTGCCATGCCAAAGATTTTGGAAAATGTGCGCGTAACAAGAATATTGGCGCCGCCTCGAACAAGATCGATCATGGAGGTGTAATCGGGCTTATCGGTGAGCTCGTTGTAGGCCTCGTCGATCATAATGGGCACCTTGGCGCCCACCTCTCGACAAAAAGCTCTGAGCTCGTCGCCATCGATCGCCAACCCGGTCGGATTGTTGGGGTTGCAGAGGTAGACCAAACTCACCGAGCCGTCCACCGCTCGAGCGATGGCCTCAAGGTCAATCGCCATATCCTCTCGCAGCGGCACTCGCTCTACCATAACGCCGAGCTGCTGGGCATACAGCAAATGGTCAGAGTAGGTCAGACCCGGAGACAAAACCTTGCCTTGCTTGCCAAAGGCCAACATGGCCGCCTGCAATCCCTCATTGGATCCCGAGGACAAAAAGATCTGCTCTCGATCGAGTCGGAGTCGCTCCATGAATAATTCGACCAGTTCGCCTTCAATATCATCAGGGTAATAAGCAGTAAGCGGCAGAATGTTGGCCACCTCAGCGAGCGCCTTGGGACTTGGGCCATAGGGGTTCTCGTTAAAGACCAATCGAACCTGGCCGGGGGGAATATCGATCTGCCCAAAGGCGTTGACAGACAACGCCATCCCCGTGACACCCATAACCAATCCCTGCAGCACGCGGCGACGATCCATCGGCACCGGCATCATGGCGCCACCACTTAACAGCGCGAAGGCATCCTCGAAATACTCGTCATGATTTTTTGCGCGCATCAACCTACTCCGCGATCTGTGGTATCCAAAAGGACGTTGCCCACTATTGCCGTCGATTATTTTGATCCTATTTTTACCGCTTTTCAGCCTATTCCGGTACCGGAATCGTGGTTTCTCGTTAAGCTCCGACCCGGTACCATCGCGAACAAACCATGAGTCCTCCGTATGACAAATCCGGTCACTGAAATCATTGCCAAAAAGGGTTGGTGCGTTGCCGATGGAGCAACCGGCTCCAACTTTTTTGGCCGCGGTCTTGAGGCCGGCTATCCGCCGGATCTTTGGTGCGTGGAACGCCCCGAGGATGTGCTGTGGCTCCACAGCGCTTTCCTTGAGGCAGGTGCCGATATCATTCTGACCAACAGTTTTGGCGCCAATGCGCCGAGGCTGAAGCTACACAAGGCGGAGGATCGCGTCGCAGAGCTGAATTTCACTGCGGCCCAATTGGCAAGAAACGCGAGCCAAAAGCACTTTGAAGACACCGGCAGGCGCACGATTGTGGCCGGCTGCATGGGGCCTACCGGCGAACTGTTTGAGCCTATGGGCCCACTCAATCACGAGGATGCGGTCGCGATCTTTGCAGAACAGGTCACTGCGCTGGCCGAAGGTGGCGCTGAAATCCTCTGGATCGAGACCATGTCCTCCCTCGAGGAAGTCGCCGCCGCAGCCGAAGCAGGGAGAGCAACCGGTCTGGCAGTTTGTGCCACCCTCTCCTTCGATACCGCCCGCCGCTCCATGATGGGAATAACACCCGCCGACTTTGCCCAATTCGCTATTGAGATCGGTCTCGATATGGCAGGGGCTAATTGTGGCGTGGGCCCCGCCGAGTTAATGGACTCAACACAGGGGCTTGTCGCTACCGGCATAGAGATACCGGTCGTTGCCAAGGGTAATTGCGGGATTCCTCAGTATGTTGACGGTGCGGTCCACTTTCATGGGAGCCCAGAGCTCATGGCGCATTACGCCGTATTTGCAAGAGATGCTGGCGCCACGATCATCGGTGGATGCTGCGGCACGACCCCTGAGCACATCGCAGCGATGGTCAGCGCCCTAAATGCCAGCCCCTCCAAGCCACTTGATAAAGACGCCATGATCTCCGCTCTAGGCTCCCCTTGGGCTTCATTGGCTCACGTGGAAGGTGCAGAAGGCAACGAAAGACGCGGTCGACGACGCAGGGCCAGGTAACTCAGTAACCGGTATCTACGCATCCCACGTCAGTAGCAAAAAGAGGCTCAAAAAAAAGGCCACCTAATAAGGTGGCCTTTTTTATTTTTGCCTGCAGAGAGATCAGAACTCCTGAGACCAGCGAATACCAATAGTTCTTGGCCGCGCCCGAACTCCGTATTGCTGAGACCCGCAAGTGCCGGTAGCACACTGAGAGGTGTAGTAAAGCGGTGCGTCCTCGTCAGTGAGGTTACTCACATACAGCTCTAGCGCATATCTGTCGTTGCGAATGCCAGCCGAGACATCCA
>Ga0255767_1004633_pt1 | contig 11227 bp, 7 predicted proteins | sample 071ome_24_FD_179967 | JGI IMG/M metagenome (GOLD analysis project Ga0255767, IMG submission 179967) | Coastal salt marsh microbial communities from the Groves Creek Marsh, Skidaway Island, Georgia - 071402CT metaG (version 2) | ecosystem: Environmental > Aquatic > Marine > Intertidal zone > Salt...
GGAGCTCGGGTATCCGGTGCCGTATCGGAGCATGATCAAGGTAAACCTCATGGGGACCGAGCATGAATTTATTTTTGAGGAAAAGCCGGAGAAAGAATTTCTGGAATCAAATGGGTTTAGAGAAGGACCCATAATTGAGTCTGATGAACGTCAGCTATGGAGCAACATGCTCCTCACCAGATCTTGGGGAAGATGGCTAGACCAAGTCAAAATTAAAAATAGCGATTTCTTGAAAAATCGAGTCGCCTACGAGATCGCGTATCGGAGTCTAGACCCGAAATTTGGCCGGAATGAATTCTTTGGTCTTTACGATAAGGTAAATAAAAAATACGCTTCTCATGGAGTAACGACCCACAATAGAAAGTATTTGTATGACGTTATTTATAACGATTATCTTCCGATTTATTTTGATGGGGATGTCTTCAAAGGCCAGGAAAATATTTGTGACCAGGCCGGAGAACTTGGGAGTGAAGGGTCAAAGTCAGAGGAAGTAGAGTCCAAACTGAAAGTGCTCGAGGCCAAATTCCGAGATAGGACTTTCGAGTCGGAGTTCAACGAATCGTTTCAATGTGTCGCAAGAGATGTCTTTAGGTATTTTGGTTCGGTTGAAATCAAATTTGGTCGGATAAAACCTCTTAGCTCCATCGAGCGAAGAGTTGATGACGATTTGAGTTCGGCGATCTTGCGAGAAAAAGGTCTACGATTCCGGCCGCCGGTCTATTCTTACAATCTCAAGAACGGCAGCGGGATGGAGTGTTTTTACATTCACCCCTCGGGCCGCGACTATGTCGATCGGTATCCTGATCTGCTTGGCAGTTTTAATTCTGGGCCAAGCGGTATGTCGAAGGAAGAGTGGGGCGAGAGGCACTACCGAAAATACGGCGGTCAGGAGAGGCGCGATTTTTTTGACTCAGCGGTTGATGCCGCCCTTTTCGAGCACTACGTCGATCGTTATCCGGATCTACTCGACACCTATGAAAAGAGTGAAACGCTAATCTCAAAAGCAAAATGGGGGTACGACCACTTTTTTAGGATGGATGGGTTCCGATTGGGGCGAAATATTTATGGTGAAAGTGACGGCGAGGTAGTGATTGAAGCCATCGAAGACATGATTGAGGAGGGAGAGCCTGAATCGACTTGGGCGAATTGTGAGCCGCTCTCAAATAAGAAGCTAAAAAAAATATTTTCTGGAGAAGAAAAGCCCGTTCTTTTCGGAAGTGTCCCATACTATGGCTTTTTAAATATCGATTATTCTCCGGCTGTCGATGAATTTTTCCATGAGATGAACGTATCGCGCTCGAACTCAGATATAGACGTCCCCTCTGGAATCACCTATATCAAGCTTTCTGCTGATGACGCACGGATAAATATACGTCTATTAAGCGACGATGCTTTCCTCGTGTTTTATAACTCAAAAATTACCAGCTCGCAGATAAATGTCGCGAGCTCAGGCTCTAACCTCGGACAGCAAGAGGTTCGGTACAACACCAAACTGCTTACCTCCTGCGTCACATTGATTGATAGCGAGGTGCGCGACTCAAAATTTAGCTCTAACTCATGTTCGCGCGAAGATGCCATTAATTTCATCCGTGTGAATGGTGTTTCCGTTAGCCTCGATATTGAAAAGGCTGCCAACGATGGTTTCGATGCGGACTTCTCCAACGTGCAGTTTGAGTCTGTCCGGGTAGATCAATCGGGTAATGACTGTATCGATCTTTCTGCGGGTGTCTACAACCTCCAGGACGTCGTATTGACAGATTGTGGTGATAAAGCGGTAAGCGCTGGGGAACGCAGTTACGTTAGTTTGAAGAACGTTGAAATTTCTGGCGCAGACATCGGTCTTGCAAGTAAGGATCACTCCTACGTTTACTTGACTGGCCAGATTTCAATAAAGAAAACACGTCAATGTCTTTCAGCCTATCAGAAGAAACAGGAGTTCGGGCCCGCCGAGATCCGATCGTTAGAGTCGTTGCCCGCCTGCGGCTTTAATACTCCAAACAAAGGCTACTTTAAGATCGGGAGTAGCTGTGAATTCGTAGATAGGACCTATTTTTTTAATGTATGCGTCAGAGACGCAGAAATAGAGATTATTTCCAACCGAAAGCCGCCAAAAGATCATTTTCTGGTTCTGGAGGCTCGATCTAAACAGGATGATGACTGGGAGAAGGTCGTATTCAAAAACAGCTCGGATAGTCATCTCGATAACTGTCTAGAGGTGGGCTGCTTGTTGCCTTTGCAGCGGAGTAAATATCTTGCCGAATTACGGATTGGGCTCGTTGATAAGTCTTCCGGTTTCCGATCTTACTCACGCGAGATTAATCGGACAGGTGTGCGATGAACCGTCAAGAAGAAAAATACTTCCTTAGTCAGCACGAAGTCTCATTGCTACTGAGAAGGTTTGAATGTATCTCGACCTATCCAGTCCGGCAAATCAACTCCGTATATTTTGATACCCAGCAGTTTGCCAGTTTTACAGACAGCGAGGAAGGCGTTGTTCCGCGAGGAAAATTTCGATATCGATGGTATGGAGACCGACAAGAAATAGCGAGCAGTGGAGCGTTAGAGATCAAAGTGACCAATGAACATTTTCGACAGAAGAGCAGTCGACCATTTAGCTTTAATTCGAGTCAGGAGTTCGCAGAAGCATTCAGGAGTGATTCACCGCACACTCTAAACCCTGTCTGTCAGGTGTCCTACCAGAGAGCCTACTTTGAGAGTAGGAACGGTCTGCGATTTACTTACGACTTCGAATTAATTGCTAGATCAGTTGCCGGTTGGACGACTAAAAAGATTCCGAAGACCGTTTTGGAAATTAAGTACGCGTCCGACGTTCCAGATGTTGAGTTTTCATCGATGCTGGGAGATCGAAAGACCAGGTTCTCAAAATATAACGAGGCAGTCTTAGTCCTTGGGCTTTACTAAAAACGCGCCATAGGACACGATTTCACTGAGAGTCAACCTTAATTACAGGTTAAGCAGAATATAACGCGCTCATCTTGGATCTCGCCACGCCCGTCGAAAAACACAAATCTCATCCCTTGTTTGTCAAATACGATCAAGTTATCGTCTCCAGGGCCATTGCCCATCCCCGTGCACAAAAGAATTTTTCGATCCACGACTTCAAAGATAAAGGGCTTGCTCTCTCGGACACCCGCGCCGCAGTCTCCTGAAATGAATACCCGATCCTTTAGCGCGTAGATGTTGTGAAACTTATGGGTCAGATATTCCAGTGGCATCCCGGCCAGGTTATTGAATCCCTTCTCGATATTGGGATCGTAAAGAGTGCGACCCTCTTTTTTTCCAAAAGTCTCGTAATGATCTCTGCCCCATTCGGCTTTTGACTCTGTACGTTCACCGGATTTGTACACTGAAGAAAGATCTTGATACGAGTTGACGTAATCTTCGTAGGGGTCTTTCCATAGATGAACTGGCAATAGCGGATGAAAGAAGCCATAGTGGGATATGTAAATATCAAAAGGCTCGGCGAATATTTTTTCTGGCTCATGAAGTATTAATTCACCTTGGTCCACAAAATTAATCGTTTTCACTTTAATGCTTCCAATGGAAAAAGCACTCGTTTCAGGAACATGCGTAAACAACATCATGTTGCCATCATGGTTGCCCGCTACGTAGATCTTCTCTTGCGGATAGCGTGAAACCCAAGAAAGAAACTCTGGGAAGAATTTGGGCCTTTGGGTCATATCTCCCAGAAAGACTAGTTTTGTGATTTCCTTATTTTCAGATAAATACCGGTCGAGCATGAATTCAAGAGGTCGATAGGGCACTGAATTATTTTCGATATTTCCGTAAGCATGCCCGATAAAGAGAACGCCTTCCCCCGAGGAGGTGATCTCTTTAAAGTCGCCTCCAATTGATAAGGCCTGTTCCAAATGCTCCTCTTTTTCCGTCGTAACGGAAGCCCCCCGCTCTGTGCGATCTTTCGGTACTTCTGATGATTGGGTTGATTCGTCCGGTTGCAGGCTGGGTGACGCTTTTGGGGTCACAAGGTTATGCTCGCGGAAGGGCCATAGAGAAGCGTTATGAAGAAAGGCACCTATCACCAAGGTCATGGATCCGATCACGAGTCCGGAGAGAGCAGTTTTGATCATTTTGGGTAGGAAGGGCTCCGCATTACGTGGTGAAGAGCGCTCATTGCCTTAGCGCGAGGTTAAGCCATTTGCTAATCTCATCCATCAATGTATTGGTCTGTTCCTTAAAATAATGATCTGCGTTGGCAACCATAATTTGCGCGGAGAGTGGGTTCGCCGCTTGCGTCATCAGTGCCAGGCGCTCAGGGGCAAGACGATGTACAGCAGGGTAGTCCCGCTCGCCGTAAAGGTCCAGCACGGGTATCGTCAGCGAAGCAAACGGGAAAGGGTGTTGCATCGGCTGCTTGTAATCCGTGGCGCCCATGCCAATCCCGATGAAGGCATCGATCCCGTTGCCGCTGCTTTTTTCCAGCCAGAGCATAGCCATATGGGCGCCGCAGCTGTGAGAGAGCAAGACGATCCGATCAATCCCCTGGGCCTTGAGGTGTGAGATCGCCGCGTCGATTCGAGGAAGCGCTTCCGGCAGAATCGGTACGTAGTCAAAGTATTTGGCGGTCTTTTCGAGAACCGGTAGTTGCAGCGAGAGGGTATGCCAGCCAGCTTCGGATAACGCGACGCGAAGCGGACCTATATTCTCTGGCCAGTCGGCATGAAAGCCCCGCCCGTGCATGAGAATCACGGCGCCCCGAGGCTCGTCTGTTGGCGCCATTTCAACGCCGGCAAACTCAACCCCCTCGGCATCCAGGCGAATGACCTCGCCATCAAAAATATTGGCTTCAATCTCTGCGACCAGCCGGGCCTCGCGCTCACGGTCAGACGCATAGCCAGGCGCCGCAAAAAGCCCGATCAGCGCGCTTAACAGACAGGATCCAAAAAAATTCCGCATGTGATTTCCCCTGGGGTAGGATCTAAATCATACTAAAAATAAGCACTTATATGACGAGGACGACTTTAGGGCGGCTCATTTGGTGAGCCCCCCGGAGAGGATAATGAAGTCATGGAAAAGCTGAAAGCGTCTGTCGAGGGTCTTGCCGGACTGCTGACTGAGCGACATTGGAAAATGATGACGGTGGAGTCTTGTACGGGGGGATGGATCGCCCAGAGCCTGACGTCGCTCGCCGGCAGTTCGGATTGGTTCGAGGGCGGCCTTATTACATACAGCAATAAGGCAAAAGCTCAGTTCGCCGATGTTCCCTCAGCGCTGATTGCCAACCATGGGGCCGTCAGTCGCGAGGTAGCGCTTGCGATGGCAGCAGGAGGGCGCTCGCGGACCGGCGCTCATGTCGCGGTTGCGGTGACGGGAATCGCCGGTCCGGGCGGAGGAAGCGAGCAAAAGCCGGTAGGTACGGTTTATATCGCCTGGAATGTCGCAGGACGAGAGCCGGTTGTCGAGCGCTTTCATTTTCACGGGGATCGTGAGGCGATTCGCTGGCAATCGGTTTGTACTGCGATCGAGGAGCTTTTAGGCCTGCTGAAAGGCCTCTGATAGCGATTTTGTGAAGCAGTTCTCTAGGTCTGTCGGGAGGAGTGTGAAATAATCCTTTTTTGTTAAATGAAGAGATAAAACGGGCGGATTTTATTCGCTTGCCGTCCGTGAGAGGCGATCGGCTCGAGAGCAACAAACACCAAGAATCAAGATAAACGACACGCGGAGTTATTAATGGACGACAACAAACAGAAAGCATTGGATGCAGCGCTTGGGCAGATCGAGCGACAGTTCGGAAAAGGCTCAGTCATGCGCCTGGGCGACGCCCAGGCCGGTCAGGGTATCGAAAGTATCTCCACCGGTTCTTTGGGTCTGGATATTGCGCTGGGTATTGGCGGGTTGCCTCGAGGCCGTGTCGTCGAAATTTACGGCCCGGAATCATCCGGCAAAACCACACTGACGCTCTCTGTGATTGCCGAAGCTCAGAAAAAGGGCGGCACCTGTGCGTTTATTGATGCAGAGCATGCGCTGGATCCGATTTACGCGGAGCGCCTCGGCGTAAAAGTGGCCGATCTTCTGGTCTCGCAACCGGACACGGGCGAGCAGGCGCTTGAGATTGCCGATATGCTGGTTCGTTCCGCGGCGGTTGACGTCATCGTGGTCGATTCGGTCGCTGCGCTCACGCCAAAGGCCGAGATAGAAGGGGAGATGGGCGACACACACGTGGGTTTGCAGGCGCGGTTGATGTCCCAGGCGCTTCGCAAATTAACCGGTAACATCAAGCGTTCGAACACGATGGTGATTTTCATCAACCAGATTCGTATGAAGATTGGTGTGATGTTTGGTAACCCCGAGACCACTACCGGTGGTAACGCGCTCAAGTTCTATTCATCGGTTCGACTCGACATCCGCCGCATCGGCGCCGTCAAGAAAGGGGACGAAATCTTGGGCAATCAGACGCGGGTTAAGGTTGTTAAGAATAAGGTGGCGCCGCCTTTCCAGAACTGCGAGTTTGACATCCTCTACAACGAAGGTATCTCCAAGGAAGGAGAGCTCATCGACATGGGCGTGGAGCATAAATTCGTTGAGAAGTCGGGCGCATGGTATTCGTTTAATGGAGAACGTATTGGGCAGGGTCGAGACAATGTTCGCGAGTTTCTTCGCGAGCATCCTGAGACGGCTGCCCATATCGAGAATCTTGTCCGAGGCAAAATGGGCTTGAACGGTTCGGATGGTTCATCGGATGTGGGTGTGACCGGAGAAACGGCCGAGGAGCCGGTCGAGGCCTAATGGACGAGCCTGAGGCGGACCTGCGTGCGCAGGTCCGCGATAAGGCGCTGCAGCTCCTGACGCGCCGGGAGCATAGTTTTGCAGAGCTACGGCAAAAGTTGCTTGCCCGAGGCTTTTCAGCGGAATTGATCGAAGAGGTCCTTGAGGTCTTAGTCCAACGGGGTCATCTGTCTGACCGCCGGTACGCGGAGGCTCTCGCCTCCCATCGGGCCAAAAACGGTTACGGGCCTATCTATATTAGTCAGGAACTGCGGGAAAAAGGGGTAGATACCGGTATCGCCGACGCAGCGCTCAGCACCGTTGAGATGTCCTGGGTTGATATAGCGGATGCCCGCCACCAAAGCCGCTTCAAGGGCCAACCTCCGCAGGATTATTCAGACTGGTCGCGCCGAGCGGCCTATTTAAAGCGTCGTGGATTTCAGACCGAGATCATTCTTAAGGTGCTCGGCGAATGGAGCAGTCGCGGTTAAAATTACGGCCTTTACTGCGACCGGCCCGTCCGATCGTGTTTTTAAGCTGATCCGCCCCATTTAGATGAAAACCCGCGATATCCGTAAGAAATTTCTTGATTACTTTGCCGGTCACGGTCACGAAGTCGTGGCGAGTAGCCCGCTGGTGCCTAACAACGATCCCACCTTGCTCTTCACCAATGCAGGAATGGTGCAGTTTAAAGATGTGTTTTTGGGCCAGGACAGGCGCCCTTACAACCGCGCGGTGACTGCGCAGCGCTGCGTGCGCGCCGGCGGCAAGCATAACGATCTTGATAACGTGGGCTATACCGCTCGGCATCACACGTTTTTTGAAATGCTCGGTAACTTCAGCTTCGGCGACTATTTCAAGCGCGAGGCGATCCAGCATGCCTGGACTCTACTGACTGATGGTTATGGTCTCGCGCCGGAGAAGCTTTGGGTGACGGTCTTTGAAGAAGACGACGAGGCGGCGGATATCTGGCTGGGTGAGATGGGTGTACCAAAAGAGCGTTTTGCACGAATTGGCGCCAGCGATAACTTTTGGGCAATGGGAGATACCGGACCTTGCGGCCCGTGCAGTGAGATCTTCTACGATCACGGCCCTGAGGTAGCAGGTGGACCGCCCGGGACGCCCGAAGCAGACGGCGATCGATATATCGAGATCTGGAATCTCGTTTTCATGCAGTTCAATCGGGATGCTAGCGGCACGGACACCCCCTTACCTCGTCCCTCAGTAGATACCGGCATGGGGCTGGAGCGGCTCGCTGCTGTTCTTCAGGGGGTGCACAGTAACTATGAGATCGATCTTTTCGCGTCTTTGATTCGCTCCGCTGGAGAGGTCACGGGCTGCACGGATTTGACGAGTACATCGCTTCGCGTGATTGCGGATCATATTCGCGCGAGCGCTTTTTTGATCACCGACGGTGTTGTCCCCTCGAACGAAGGAAGGGGCTATGTGCTGCGACGAATTATCAGAAGGGCGATTCGCCATGGCTATCAGGCCGGAGCGAGCGCGCCATTCATGCATAAGCTGGTGACGCCGCTGGTCGATGAGATGGGTGAGGCCAGTCCAGAGCTCACGGCGGCCCAGGATCGCGTGCGGGAAACGCTTGCGCTCGAGGGGGAACGTTTTGCGCAGACCTTGGGTCAGGGTATTCGGATCCTCGAGCAGGAGCTAGAAGATCTGTCAGGCACAGTCATTCCGGGCGATCTGACCTTTCGGCTTTATGACACCTTCGGCTTTCCCTCTGACCTGACTGCTGACTACGCACGCGAACGGGGACTGTTGGTGGATATGGAGGGGTTTGAGCAGGCTATGGATGCCCAGCGCGAGCGTGCGCGGGCCGCCAGTCAGTTTCAAATGGATGGCCTTGCGCAGGTTAGCGTAGAAGAGCGCACAACCTTTACAGGTTACGAAGCATTGGATGGGGGCTCGAGCGTTCTCTCTTTGGTGCTTGATGATCAGGAGACCGATACCCTGGTGGAAGGGGCTGCTGGGCTGATCATTCTGGATCAGACTCCCTTTTACGCTGAGAGCGGCGGCCAGGTGGGTGATCGCGGCATGATTTCCTGGAAGGGTGGTGAGTTTGAGGTTAGCGACGTGCAGTATCTCGCCCATAAAGTGATAGCCCATGCGGGGCGGGTCGTGGCTGGCGAGTTAAGAACGGGAACGTCGGTGACTTGCCATGTCAATGATGAAAATCGAGCGGCCACTGCCGCAAACCATTCGGCGACTCATTTGTTGCATGCCGCTCTTCAAGATGTGTTGGGCTCTCACGTCCAGCAGAAAGGGTCGCTCGTGAACGCCGAGCGCTTACGATTCGACTTTTCTCACGGTGAAGCGGTGTCGGCTGACGACATCAATCGGGTAGAGAAGATCGTGAACGCGCAGATTCGAAAGAATAGCGAAGTCAGTACGCGCGTCATGAATATCGATGATGCCCGCGCGGAAGGCGCCGCAGCTTTGTTTGGTGAGCGATACGAGGACAACGTTCGCGTCGTGGGGATGGGTGATTTTTCTCTCGAGCTTTGCGGGGGCACACACGTACGCCGAACGGGCGATATCGGTACATTTCGCGTTGTCGCGGAGAGCGGCATCGCGGCGGGCGTTCGGCGCCTGGAGGCATTGACGGGAGAGTCTGCCCGAGCCTTCGCAGTGGACGAGAGCGCGGCGCTCTCGAGGATCTCCGCCTTGCTTAAAACCGGGCGGTCTGATGTCGAGGAGCGTGCGGTGGCCCTCTCCGGTAAGGTACGCGAGCTTGAGCGAAAGATTGAGCAACTACAGGGTCAGCTCGCTGCAGGCGGTTCTGGGTCAAATCCAGAGCATGAGGCCAGCGAGGTTAATGGCGTAAAGGTTCTGGTCAAGCGCTTCGATGATGTCGACATTAAAGGCTTAAGAGCGATGCTTGATCGGCTTCGCGATCGTCTCGGATCAGGGATCGTTGTGCTTGGCGGTGCAAAGGAAGACAAGGCTTCTATTCTCGTTAGTGTCAGCAAAGATCTCGTGGACCGTTTCAACGCCGGCGAACTGGTCGGTGAGCTGGCCAAGCGAGTGGGCGGTAAAGGCGGCGGTCGCGCCGATTCGGCCCAGGGAGGCGGGCCTGATGTTGCCACTCTCGACGATGCACTTTCGCAGACGCAAAGCTGGATGGCCTCGCGTTAGTTCGGCCTGCGCCACGGGGTTTACTCCTGCTGGTAAACAGGGTCTAATGCGCGACCTCTTCACGTTTTAGTGATCTCATGGTTTTAGCAGTCGAAAAATACGGTGGCACGTCGGTCGGGTCGGTCGAAAGGATAAACGCGGTTGCTGAGCGGGTTGCGGCCAGTCATCAAAAAGGCGAACGTCTCGTGGTCGTCGTTTCAGCGATGTCCGGAGAGACCAATAGACTGATTGCGCTGGCCAATGAGATCGATCCGCAGGCAAGTTCCCGCGAGATGGATGTGCTGGTTTCCACCGGCGAACAGGTCACCATTGCCCTACTGGCCATGGCGCTTCAGAAACGGGGTATCGAGGCGCGCTCCTATACTGGGGGCCAAGTTCAGATTCTGACCGATAGCGTCCACAGCAAGGCTCGCATTCTTGATATCGATGCCGCCAGGGTGAGAAAAGATCTGGAACAGGGCCGGGTGGTGGTCGTGGCGGGCTTTCAGGGAGTAGACAAGTCCGGCAACATTACGACGCTGGGTCGTGGCGGCTCCGACACGACTGCGGTGGCGATGGCTGCGGCGCTACAGGCCGAAGAATGCAGAATTTTTACGGATGTCGACGGGGTCTACACCACCGATCCGAGGATTGTTCCGGAGGCGCGCCGGCTGGATCGGATTACCGTGGAAGAAATGCTGGAACTGGCGAGTCAGGGCGCTAAAGTACTTCAGACTCGCTCCGTCGAATTTGCCGGTAAATACCGGGTCCCTCTACGGGTATTGTCGTCGTTTGAGGACGGACCGGGGACGTTGATTACTCATGAGGTAAGCGATATGGAACAACCCTTAATTTCAGGCATTGCCTATAACCGTGATGAGGCCAAGCTAACCATTCGCGGGGTTCCTGACCAGCCGGGTGTGGCCTCTCAGATTTTTGGACCGTTGTCTGACGCTCATCTCAATATCGACATGATCATTCAGAACGTGGCCCAGGACGGTACAACAGACCTGACCTTTACGGTTAATCGGGGGGAATACCCTCAAGCTAAAAAATTGTTGGGCGAGATTGCAGGCCAATTAAACGCGCGCGAGGTCGTTGGTGACGATACGCTGGCGAAGATCGCCATTGTGGGCGTAGGCATGCGGTCTCATTCCGGGGTTGCGGCCAAAATGTTCTCCACCTTGGCGGCAGAAGGCATAAATATCGAATTGATTTCTACATCGGAGATCAAGATCTCGATCGGTGTCAACGACAAGTATCTCGAGCTCGCCGTCAGAGCACTGCATAAAGCCTTTGATCTTCAAGAAAAGGCTACTGAGGAAAGGCTCGAAGGCGCCAAAGACGATTA
>Ga0255767_1004639_pt1 | contig 11220 bp, 12 predicted proteins | sample 071ome_24_FD_179967 | JGI IMG/M metagenome (GOLD analysis project Ga0255767, IMG submission 179967) | Coastal salt marsh microbial communities from the Groves Creek Marsh, Skidaway Island, Georgia - 071402CT metaG (version 2) | ecosystem: Environmental > Aquatic > Marine > Intertidal zone > Salt...
ATCAACGGCACGATCATGTCGTTCGGCTTCCCGGTCCGGCTCTCGCTGATCTATGCGCTGGTCGGACGAGAATCGCTGACATCCGCGGTGGGCGTCAACGCGCTGGCATTCAATATCGCCCGTATTACGGGGCCGGGCGTCGCCGGGCTGATGATCGAGTTTCTCGGCATCGGCATCGCAGTCTGTTTCACCGTCATCGCCGATTTCGTCTTCGTCTTCTCGCTCTATTTCGTCAAGATGGTGTCGGAGATCGAGAAGAAACAAAGCCGTCCGGCGCGCGAAATACCGGCGGAGATCATGGAAGGGTTTCGCTACGCGCGAAACCATCCCGGGATCGGCCCGCTGCTGTTCATCCTGGTCACTACATCGATCCTCGGCCGTCCGTTCATCGACATGTTTCCGGCCTTTTCAGACGACATCTTCGGCCTCAAGGCCGACGGTCTCGCCTGGCTGACCTCAATGCTGGGCGTCGGCGCGCTGATCGGCAGCGTGGTGATGGCCAAACGCGAAGGCGTTGAAGGTCTGACGCGGCTCCTTATTTCGGCCATCATAATCATTGCCCTCGCCGTCATCGCCTTTACCGCGACGGATATTTTCTGGTTCGCCCTGCTCTGCACCGTGGTCGCCGGCTACGCCGTGACGCTGATCGGCGTATCGGAACAGACGCTGCTGCAGAACTCGGTCGACAACGCGATGCGCGGTCGCGTGCTCAGCCTCTATACCCTGATCGCCCGCGGCTGCCCGTCGATCGGCGCGCTGATGATGGGGTATCTGGCGTCCTATTTCGGGTTGCAGCTCTCGGTCGCGGGCGGCGCCGCGATCTGCCTGGCTCTATGGATCTGGGCCCGCGTGCGGCAGGACCGGCTCTCCGGACATCTGGAAACCGCGACGGACAAAGACAGATAGCGATCGCGTTACGGCGCCCACAAGTTCCGCTCGCGCCACGGCGCGGGCACGACGAGCCGACCGGCAAGCGGCTCCCGGTCTGAAACCAGGTCCAGCGATTGCCAGGCCCCGTCCCATTCCGGCGGAAGATCGAAAGGCGGCGTCACATCGTTCTCGGCAGCGAACCCGAAACGGGAATAGTAAAGCGGGTCGCCAAGGACGAAGACACGGACGGCGCCGGTTTTCTTCAGCCGGCTGAAGCCGTCATGCACCAGCGCACCGCCAACGCCCTGTTTCTGCCGGCCGACAGCGACCGCCAGCGGTCCCAGCAGAGAGACAGGGTCACTGCAACCTTCGACGCCGCAGGTCGTGAAAAGAACGTTGCCGGCGAGCGCATCGCCGACATACCCGAACAGCGAAAGAATCCCGGTCTCTTCGGCCAGCAGAAGCCGCACCAGAGGGATCAGGTCTTCGTCGGGGAAAACCTCGGCGTAGAAGGCTTCGATGACGGCCTGATCCGGGATCTTGTCGTCCCGGATTTCAAGCCCGTCCATGCTGCGGCCTAGTCCACCGGCAGGATCGCGGTGGCGTCTTCCGGCACCTGCGCTTCGAACGCGGCAAGCAGGAGCGCGGTGCAACAATACTGACCCATCAGCATCACCAGGTCGACGAGGATCTCCTCGCCGAACGCATCCAGCGCCTTGGCGAACAGCTCGGTGCTGACATGCTTGTCCTGGATCAGCTCGCGCCCGAAATCGATCAGGATTTTCTCCTTCTCGGGCAGCCCGTCCGTGCTCTTGCGGTACTTGATGACGTCGATGGTTTCCTGCGACAGGCCGACGCGCAGCCCTTCCGGTTCGTGCTGGCACCATTCAAACTGGCTGTCCATCTCGCGCGCGGCGATAAGGATGGCGCATTCGCGGATCGGTTTTTCGTATTTCGCATGATGCCGCAGATAGGTGCCGAGCGGCTGGCTAAACTCGACGAGGTTCGGGCTGTGCAGCTTGATCCCTCCCGGCCCCTGGAGACCCGCCAGCGAATCGCCGCCGGGACTGGCATGATTGTCGAACACGCGCAGCGCTTCGCCGGAAAGTTTCTCCCGCTTGACGAACGGCAGCCGGCAGCCGGATTCAGGGTGGATGTCGGTGAGATCGGGTTTCTTGACCATCTGGGTTTTTCCTCTGATGAGTGACTGAAGCACAGTTAAGTCCGGGCGATACCGGGAATCAACCCGGCGGCGCCTTCCGCAAAATCGACCTCCCGGTCGAGAAGGATCGATACCGGGCGCACGTTATAGGCGGGCCCGTTGAAGGGCTCTTCCGGTTCCTTTCCGTCGGCGAGATCCTTCGCCATACCGAGAATGCGCTTGCGCCATTCTATCACCGCAACATCCGAGGTGCCGAGATGCTCCAGCGTCCGGTCGCAGATCGGCCCCATGCTTTCCTGGATGCCGGCATCCTGGTTGGGCACGCCCGCAATCCCGGTAAAGCTCTTCGTCCGCTGATCTTCGCGGTCGATCTTGTAGTCGTTGTCGCGGTTGAGCAGCGGCCGGTAATTCTCGTCCACCGGTCCCCAGCGCCCGTTCGCGCCGGCGGTAAGCTCGTATTCCTCTTTCGTGAAGGCGCGGTGCGGGTGGACGCCGAATGACCAGGTCCAGGTGTTCTCATCGTCGATCGGCACCAAGGCATGGCCGCCATAGGGCTCGTGGGCCGTGTCGGCGCCCGTCATCTGCGGCGGGATCATGGTGTAGAACGGCATCAGCGCCTGGGTGATGCGCCAGTAGTAGGAATCCGCCTCGCCATCGCGCCGCGCACCGATCATCATGCCGTAATCGGTGTCGCGCACGTCGAAGACGGGGTGCCGGTCGGTGCGATTGTAGTTGTCGCGCGGCCGCCCGAAATTGCCTTCTCCCGCATCGTCGAGATTGGCATGCAGCAGCGAAATATGGCTGGAATCGACGCCGCCCTCATAGGCCTGGGCCCAGTTGCATTCCTGCAGCCGTTTGGTCGCCCCGACCCGGTCGTCGGGCAGACAGGACCATTCGAATGCGGGCAATTCTGGCGCTCGATCATTCGGCCCCATATAGATCCAGACCACGCCGCCACGAACGACCGTTTGGTAGGATTTGATCGTCACCTTGTCGCGGAAATTGCTGCCCGGCGGTTCCGACGGCAGGTCGACGCAGTTGCCGTCGACGTCGAATTTCCAGCCGTGATAGACGCAGCGCAGCCCGCATTCTTCGTTGCGGCCGAAATACATTTGCGCCGTGCGGTGCGGGCAGTAGGCGTCGAGAATACCGACGCGGCCTTCGGTATCGCGGAACGCCACGAGGTCCTCGCCCAGCAGACGAAGCCGTACCGGCGGCCCGTCAGGCTTGGCGATCTCCCTCTCCAGCAGGGCGGGAAACCAGAAACGCCGCAACAGGTTGCCCATCGGCGTGCCGGGGCCGACGCGGACCAGAAGCTCATTATCTTCGCGCGACAGCATTTACGCCCACACCGCGAAAGCCATGCCGCAGCCCGTGCCGGCAGCCGAGCGGTAACACGGCACGTATTCCTGCCATTGCGTCGTCAGGTTTTGCGCCGCACCGGCAACCGCGATCCAGTTGCGGATTTCCGAACTGCCGGAGTTGAGCTTTGCCGCGGGGATCGATTTCAGCGTTTCCCCGTCGCCCGATTTGCAGGCCTCCAGCACAAGCCGGTCGAGATCCTCGTCGACCGTGAAATGGCTGAGCCCGCCTGACCCCAGTATGCCGACGCGCGCATCCTCGTCCCAGGCGTCGACCGCCGCCGCGATAGCCTCGCCCAGCGCATAGCAGCGCGCCGGCGTCGGCTGGTTGGGCGGAAAATAGGTGTTGAGCACCACGGGGAGGACCGGTACCGAGTCGTCCCCCATCAGGCGGCGGTGGACATAGCCGAACGCGTGGCCCTCGCCGTGATCGCGCGGCAGTTTCGTCGCATGGCTGATATCGAACCCGTCCTCGATCAGGCTTTCGATCAGGTGACGCCCGAGCAGCGCGGCGACGGGATATTCGCGAACGCCGTCTTCCTCGTGATATTGCGCGCGGGCGCGCTTCCACCAGTCGGGTGCATCGTCGGGGAGCTGGAGAATGTTGTTCCAGATCGTCTCGCCCCAGTAGATCAGGACCGCCGGCATGTTGTCTTCGAAGAACTGTTCCTTCTGATCGTCGCCGACGACGATCAGCGCATCGAGCTCGGCCTGCTCAATGGTATCGCGCAACCGGGCAGTGGCCTCCCGGCACTTTTCGACCCGCGCCTGAACCACATCCGGCGCAATCAGTTCGGCGAGACCCGGATCGGCCTTCGACAGCAGTTCTTCGTAGGTGACGGGCCGGCCTTCCCTGTCGGTCAGGGTCCGCTTCCAGTCGGTCTTTCCCTGATCGATCTCGGCGTGGCGAATGTGATCTTCCGCCGCGCTGTTAAGCATCGGGCTGTGCGAGGTACCAACCGCAAGGACGATATCGGCCATGATTTACGACGGCCCTTTACGGCTGCGCCGCGACATTCGCGCCGAGCGCAGGGAAGGCCCCCACCTCTCCCCAACCCTCACCGCCCCCAGGGGCAGAGAGGGAGTATTGCGCGATATCGCTACGGCGTCCCCCTCCGCCCCATGGGGGGGAGGGGACAGGGGAAGTGGGTCGCTGATCACGCCCTCATCGGCCTTTCAGAGCCCCAGTCCGCCGTCGTCCTCAACCGCCGTTCGCCTCAACCTCGCGCATGAACTCGGCAAACACCTTCGTGATCTCGGGCTCGTGGGGCGCCCATTCCTCCCACGGAATCAGGGGGCGGTCCTCGTCCTCGACCGGCAACTTGTGGATGCGGCTGCCGGCGATGCGGTCACGGCAATCCTCGGCGCTTTTCGACGCGTGGGTGTTGTCGTTGCCGGGAATGATGATGGCCGGCACCTTGATGGTGGCGAGTTGTTCGTCGGTAATGTTCATGACCGGCAGGTGCCCGCCGGCGAGGAACAGCTCAAGCAGCTTCTCCATGTGAGCGATATAATCGTTCACATCCATCGCCTTCAGCTTCGCATCGTTGGCGGCGTTCTCGGCGATGCGTTCCTGGTATTCGGGCGTCGCCATGATCGCCTCCATCCCGCCTTCCCTGGCGATGCGGATGAACTGGCCGTAATAGTTTTCCGGCAGGCGTTTCGCCGCGAACGCGCCACCGGTGACGCGCAGCAGCAGCAGCGCGCGGGTGTATTCCGGATGGTGGATGCAGAACAGCATCGCAGTCCGCGCCCCCGCCGACGAGCCGCCGATAAAGGCGGGTTTCTCGCCCAGCTGGTCGAGCAGGATGGCGAGATCGTCGGCCCAGGTGACCTCCTCGGTCTCCTCCGACGCGATCAGTATGTCGGACGCGCCGGTATTGCGCCGGTCGTGCAACAGCACGCGAAACCCTTCCGCCGCGATCTTCTGCGCCAGCGGAATGAACTCCTTATAACCCCGCCGGCCGCCGGTAATCAGCGTCGCCAGCGGACCGCTGTCGCCGATGATTTCGTAATTGATGTTGAGCCCGCGTATCTGCGCCGTCGCCATGATTTTTCTCCCCAATCCGGAATGTGCGCCATTATGCGCCCGGACCGGCGGCGGGACAAATGGGGAGGAAACTCTCTAAAACCGGAGAGGATAGTGTCGGTGAGCCCAACCCGGGCAAGATTTCTACCAAGCATTATAGGGAAGAAACTTTCCGCTCATTCGGACTTCGATACGATCACCCTTAGGGTTGGGGACCTTGTCGACAAACATTTCGAAGTCGATGGCGCTCATAATGCCGTCGCCACCCTTTTCCTGGATCAGTTCCTTGAGCGTTTCACCATACACCCCAACGATTTCGTAAAGCCGGTAGATGCAGGGGTCGGTGGGCACAGTCTGATCGAACAGTTTGGTCGGAAATTCAGCCAGTACGGCGCCGGCGTCCTGTGGCAGGCCAAGAAAACGGACCAGAATATCCGCCTTTTCCCGAGGCATGGAATTCATGCCAAGACAAGCAGAGGTGGTAAACACTTCCTGATCCACCCCCATTGAATTGGTCCACCGTGTATTTTAGTGAACGGAGGATCAAGGATGGCAACGAAACGACACAAACCCGAAGAGATAGTCTCCAAGTTACGGCAGGTTGATGTGCTTGTCGGGCAAGGCCAGGTTCGCATTGACGCAATCCGCCAGGTGCAGATTACCGAGCAGACGTATTACCGCTGGCGCAAGCAGTATGGCGGTATGGGGACGGATCAACTCAAAGAGTTGAAGCGGCTGCAGAAGGAGAACGAGCGTCTTCGCAGGGCTGTTTCCGATCTCACCCTGGACAAGCTCATACTGTCCGAGGCTGCCAAGGGAAACTTCTAAGCCCCGCACGGCGGCGCAACTGCATTGATCTGGTGCGGGGCAAGTTTGCAGTATCGGAACGCCGTGCCTGTCGTGTCCTGAGACAGCATCGTTCGACACACCGTTATGTTCCGAAGTCGCGAGATGACGAGGACCTCCTGGTCCGGGATATGATTGAACTGGCCCGGCAGTACGGCCGTTACGGGTATCGAAGGATCGCGGCGATGCTGAGAGAGGCAGGCTGGCAACTGAACGACAAGCGGATCGAGCGCCTGTGGCGTCGTGAAGGGCTGAAGGTTCCCATGAAGCAGCCGAGGAAAGGCCGGCTCTGGCTCAATGACGGATCGTGCATCCGTCTCAGGCCCCGGCATGTTGACCATGTCTGGTCGTACGACTTCGTGCATCACCGAACAGAAGACGGGCGAGCCTACAGAACGCTGAACATCATCGATGAGTTCAGCCGCGAATGCCTGGCGATCAGGGTGAAGCGGAAGCTCAACTCGACGGATGTGATTGATGCCCTGACCGACCTGTTCATCATCCGGGGTGTTCCGGCCTACATCCGATCGGATAACGGACCGGAGTTCATCGCGGAAGCGGTCAGGCAATGGATCAAGGCTGTCGGTGCCCAAACCGCCTACATCGAACCGGGATCACCCTGGGAGAACGGGTACTGCGAGAGCTTCAATGCCCGGTTCCGCGACGAGCTCCTGAACGGAGAGATCTTCTACAGCCTGAAAGAGGCCCGGATCGTGATCGAGCAGTGGCGACGGCACTACAACACGAAGCGTCCACACTCAGCCCTCGGATACAGGCCACCAGCACCGGACAGCATCATCCCTGTGGAGGTCAAAAGAATGATGCACTAACATTCGAAACGGACCAGTCAGTGGGGGCAGGTCAATATCCCAGACGCTTACCCACGACGAGCCGTCTTCACCCTCCATGCGAATTTTCCGGTCACTGAGAGAAAGCCGCCCGCAACGCTTTTTTCCCTGAAGCCAACTGTGAAACTGTAAGCAGAGGTCGCCGTCGTCGCCGGTCCACCATTTACCGTCGTCGGAAACCCAGTTGAAAAAATGGTCTCCGTCGCCGACCAGGTCGCCGTTAGCAAAAAACTGCATACGTCGTATATGACCTTTGGAATTCACAAAATCGACTGTCGCGCCGGAAATCAGCGGTCTGATCTTGTCAGCGGGAACGGGGACGAATTCGGCGGCGGGAGCGCCCGAAGCGCCGCTTGCCAGCACGAGCGCCGTGAGCGCCGCCACGCGGAGAGGAAGCGACGGCAAAAGGTTTCGAAACCGATGTTGCATGGACTTCATACTGGTCTTCCTGCCGGAATGTGGCCCGGTATCTTATCGCTATCCTGCAAAATATTTTAGCCTCTTCGATAAAGCCCGCAAATTCGGAAGGTTTCGTATATGTGTTTTATATCACATATATTTGACTACCTGACGCTGGCTGTGGAAATAAAGCAGCGTTAGTCTTTCGCAATGTCTGTCGACAGCTCTGAAGAGAAGGCGCTACGCATCTCGCCGCTGGGCGGGACCATCGGTGCGGAAATCCGCGGCGTCGATCTGTCGCGACCGCTCGATCCTGCAACCACCGAGACCCTGCGCAAGGCATGGCTGCGGTTCGCGCTGCTGGTGTTTCGCGGTCAGACCCTCAACGACGATGCGCTGCGCCGCAGCGCGGACTGGCTCGGCGCGGCAAGCGAGATCACCATGCCGACCGACCGCAGGGGAGACGACGACATTGCCATCGCCCTGGTGTCCAACATTCTCGACGAGAGCGGGCAACCCATCGGTGCGCTGGGCGACGGAGAGATGTGGTTCCATCACGACAACAGCTTCACACCCGAGCCCGATATCGCGACATGGCTCTATGCGGTGGAGCTGCCGGCGCAGGGCGGGGACACGCTGTTCGGCGACTGCGCCGCGGCCTGGGACGCCCTGCCCGATCCGCTGCGCGAACGTGTGCTGGGCCGCCGGGTCCTGCAGGTTTACGACTACACGATCCGCGAGAAGCCGGATCTTCATCGTCTCGACGGCGTGCCGCATTGCTGGCAGCCGGCTGTGGTGCAGCACCCGGAAACCGGACGGCGGGCGCTCTATGTCGACAGGCTGATGTCGGCGGCGCTCGATTCCGGCGGCGACGGGCAGCCGGCGGACGACGGGCCCGCACTGCTGGAGGAGCTGTTTCCCTATGTCGAGCGCACCGATTACCGGCACGAATGGCGGCTGGGCGATTACGTCATCTGGGACAACCGTTCGACAGTGCATGCCCGAACCGATTTCCCGGCGGACGAAAGGCGGCTTTTGAAACGCGGCAAGATCGCCGGCGCGGCGATGGTGGCCGCGTAAGACCTGAGCCGCGTTCGCGGCCTCGCACCAGCCCTCTCCCCCACCCGGCCACCCAACGTGAGTATCCTATGGGTGGCCGGGTGGGGGCGAGGGCCGGAACCGTCATTTATAAATTCGTCCTTCAATCCAGTCGGCCAGCAGCGCAGCGATGTCGTCGCTGTTTCTTTCCAGCATCATCATATGGCCATTACCGGAAATGCCCTTATCGGGCAGATAGCAGAGTTCGGCCTCAAGCCCCTGTTCGACGAACCAGTCGACAATTGCGCCGTCGCTTTCGCGTGTATGGTCCGGATCCGCCTCCGCCGTCACCAGAAGGATCGGCGTACCGGCCATGGCGTCGAAATTCTCGATCCGCAGCTGACTGCCGTCGATATTCGAGCGTTCGTAGGCCAGACGCGGCGGCGTCTCGGTCAGCGAGGCGCGATAGGCGGCAAGCGCCTCGCGCGGAAACCGCGTGCTGTCCTCGCCGATCAGTTTCTTTTCGACGATCACGTCGTCGAACCGCCGCGCTACCGTCAGGTCGACCCGCCGGTCGAACTGCCCTCGCCTCACCACGACGTACCCGTCGCCGCGCTCCAGCACTGGCGGCACGGGCTCGATATTGCCGGGCCCCGAAGCCGCGATGCCGACGATCGCGGAAATGCGGTCCGGATTCTGTTCCAGCGTCTTCCAGCCATAGGCGCCCGACATCGAGTGGGTAAGCAGAACCGCAGGCCCGTCGAGCGTTTTCAGAAACGCGCCGATGCCGGCGGCGACTGCATTTCCGGTGAGGGCCGCCGGGTCCATTCTCCCGCTGCGTCCTGTGCCGGGCCAGTCGATGACATAGACGTCGTATCCGCGCCGCGCGAAATATTGCGCCCACCCTTCACGCCCGTCGGGCGTCTGCAGGTAACACGATCCGGTATGGCCCGCGCCATGCACCATCACCAGGGGCTGTCCGCCTTCGGCGCATTGCAGACGGTCGAAACAGATGGCGGGCTGCCCCGGACCGAAACCGCTGGTCCTCTGAATATCGCTCATGCGGGACCCATCGCTCCTTCCAGTGCGGCGCGGACGGGATCGGGAAGCGTGTTCGACTTACCCGTCGTCGGATCGAAATAAACCTGGATGACCGTCGCGGTCGCGGCGCAGCGGTCCTCGTGAAACACGCCCTGCCCGAGATGGAAGGACGATCCGCCGATTTTCAGCACCACCGTGCCGATCTCCACCTCGGCGGGGTAGGAAATCGGCGCGCGATAAGTCGCGTTGAAGTTCACTACCGCGAAGCCGGTCAGCAGATTGGGCTGAACGCCAGCCATGCGCTGGTCGCGCAGCCCGATCCGGCCGTCCTCGAAAAACTGGTTCACCGCGCCGTTATTGACGTGTCCGTTGGGATCGATATCCCGGTAGCGGACGATATCGCGCGCCCAGACGGCGTAGACGCCGCGATCGGTAAGATCGATGCCGCTGTCTTTTACGGGATCTGTCATGGCGGCGCAGCATAGCCTTCGCACCGCACGGCTGCTACCGTCCCGAGAGAACAACCGGACCTGAAATACATGCCGACCCTCAACGACAATGTTCGCGCCCTCGCCCATGCGGCACTTTCCCGGCTGCGCGATGCGGGAGGATCGTCGACGCGTGTGGCAGGACCTGACGGCGTCGAGCTCGATATTTCCTACGATGGGCCCGCCGCGCCTGAGACAGTCCCAGAGGAAATCGCGTCATACGACATGGTGACCGAGCAGGACCCGCGATGGGTGGGCGCGCACCGGCTGACGATCCATGCGCCGCTTGTGGTGTTCGATTTGATGTGGAACGAGGACGACCCGCTGCGCATCCTGGGCTACAGCCGGGGCGAGTGGGAGCGCGTGCTGGCGCCGGATGTCGATCCGAACGGCCCGCTGTGGCGGCGCGAACAGGGGCTGAAGGATGCTCTGCTGCGCGAGATGCTGCGCGAGCGCGGTCTCGAACAGGTGCCGGTATTCGGCAACCAGACGCCGGAAATAGACGAGACCAAGCGCCAGACTTACGCGTTCGGCACTCATCGTTCGGGGCCGGTGGCGGAAACGAAAACCCACCTGTCCGACCCCGCCGCGATGACGGCAAAAATAAAGGAAGTCGGAGAGGCAGCCGGTGCGGACCTGGTTGGCGTCGCGCGTATCGAGCCCAACATGCTCGATCTCGGCGTCGACTGCCCATACGAATACGTGATCTGCATCCTGCGCCACGAACAGTATCGCCGCGTGCTCGAAGGACCGCGCGGCGTCGAGGAAGAGACCTATACGGTCTATTACAATTGCGCACGGATCGCGACGGAGGTCGCGGATTACGTCCGCTCGCTCGGCTGGGACGCGCTGGCCCATCATAACGGCGGCACCTACATCCAGGCGATCCCGGCGATGTACAAGGCCGGGTTCGGCGAACTCGGCAAGCACGGAAGCCTGATCAACCCGCAATTCGGCGCGAGCTTCCGGCCGGGCTTCGTCACCACCAGCCTGCCTATGGCGATCGATGAGCCGCTCGAATTCGGTGTGCAGGATTACTGTCTGAAATGCAATCTGTGTTCCAACAACTGCCCGGGCGAGGCGATCCCGAAGGACTATATCGTGACCGACGGGCACCGGCGCTGGCTGACCGACATGG
>Ga0255767_1004646_pt1 | contig 11210 bp, 13 predicted proteins | sample 071ome_24_FD_179967 | JGI IMG/M metagenome (GOLD analysis project Ga0255767, IMG submission 179967) | Coastal salt marsh microbial communities from the Groves Creek Marsh, Skidaway Island, Georgia - 071402CT metaG (version 2) | ecosystem: Environmental > Aquatic > Marine > Intertidal zone > Salt...
CTTTACCCGATCAAGCTCAGAGGATCCATGGTCGTCCTCATCCACCTTGCCGCCCGGGAACATCCAAACATCGGCCATGTTGCGGGCATTGGAATTTCGCTTGAGCAACAGGACCTCAGGCCCTAAGGCGGAAGGACGCAATAATAGGACCGTCGAGGCTAGGACAGCGCCATCACGCTCTACAAGCGATGACGATCCATCAATAGCCATAGTTGCAGTCTAAGCACTGCAGATAGACGTGCTTAGGGTCTTTCAACCGCGTCATCATCATCAATGGCTCATGCATGGGCGCCAACCAAGACATGGCGGATCCCAACGTCTGCGGCAGTGATACACCAAAACTACTTCCCAGCTCCTCTAGTAATAACTGCTGAGGGGTTATCGGTGTTCCAAAGCGCTTGACATCGTAATCCTCCACTTGGGCCAGCGCAGCCGCGGAGGCAATGGCGTCGTCAAGACTGCCCAGCTGATCTACGAGACCAATCTCCTTGGCTTGACGCCCAATCCAGACCTTTCCTCCCGCGATCGCGTCGACTTCTTCAACCGTCATATGTCGCGCGGTGGCCACCAAGTTCAGGAACTCTCGGTAGATTCCGTCAACAACCGCCTGGAAAATCCGCTCCGAGTTCTCATCGAGTGGACGCGAGGGATCTAAACTGCCTGCCATCGTTGTGGTGCCAATGCCGTCAACCGTAGCGCCAACGTAATCGAATACACCTTCAAAGGTGGGAAACGCCGAGAAGACACCAATGCTGCCTGTGATCGTCGATGGCATCGCCCAGATCTCATCTGCAGCTGCCGCGATCCAGTAACCGCCGGATGCGGCGGCACCACCCATAGAAACCACGATAGGCACACCGTCAGCGGCGATAGCGTCGACCTTGGCTCGGATCACTTCTGACGCAAATACGCTGCCACCACCCGAGTTAATGCGAAGCACGATAGCAACCGCATCGGCCTCATCAGCCCGCTCTAACTGGTCTACCACCGTATCGCTACCTGCCGATCCTTGAACACTGTCGCCGGGCACCAATGTGCCCTCGATCGGAATAACGGCAATGAGCGGTAGCTCTTCACTCTCAAACGGGTCTCGAATATCGCTCACATAGCGCTTGAGACTCACAAGCTGGATATCGCCATCTTCATCACGTGCGTCAACAATCTCGGTTACCCGCTCTTCGAGTTCATCGCCATAAACTAGCTCATCGACATAGCCCTCTTGCAAAAAGACCTCCGCCAGATCGCCACCACTTGCTTCAAGCCTTCCCGGGAAATCGTTGACAAAGGCCGTCACTTCGCCGGGAGATTTATTGCGCCCTTTTTCAACAAGCGTCGTGTAATCGTCCCACAGGCTGTTTAGCCACTTACCGACAACTTCGCGCTCCTGCGGTGACATGTCGTCTCGCATGTAGGGCTCCACCGCCGATTTATTTTCGCCCGCTCGGAAAATGTGGAAATTGACCTTTATGTTTTGGAGAAATTGCTTCAGATAGGTGCGGTAAACACCAAAACCCATCAGGCTGATACCGCCCTCTGGATGCAGAAATATAGTGTCGGCTTGTGATGCGAGGAGGTACTGGGATTGGGTGAAGTAGTCTCCGATCGCAACGATGGGCTTACCGGTCTCTGAAAAACGATCCAGAGCCTCGATAATTTCCATTGCCTGACTCGTGGAAGGGCCGGCAAGATTTTCGAGATCGAGAACGATCGACGTGATGCGATCATCATCGGCTGCCGCATCGATACCTTCTATCACGGTTGAGAGTAAGGTTTCGCCTGCAAGTTGATCGGCGAACAATGCATCAAGCGGTTCAAGCGGTGTGCGATCCTCGACCAATCGCCCAGTCGGCGCTATTAACAGCCCAGCGCTCTCAGGCAGTGGCTTGGGTACATTTTCAGAAACGCTTATTGATAGCGCTGCGACGAAAATCACGACAAACAGTAGCGGTACCAAGACCGTAATGACCTTACTGATACCAGCCAGAATGCGCCAAATGGCTCTAAGTAAATCCATAGTCTACTCCTCGATGGCTTGGGCAGTGCGTCGCTCACGACCCCTAAACCGAATGTAGGCGGTGCAGACGGAAAACAGCAGAACAATGATGACCAGTCCACTGACGACAATTAAGTTATTGGGGCGGGCGAAGACATCTTCAACCGCACTGACGAAATAGAAGAGCAAGAGCAGGCAGTACCAGATAATCCATTGCAAATTATCCCGTGACACCCCAAACAAAAATAAAACGATCGGCGCCACAGAGGCGAGCCACAACGGCCAGCGCCCGCCCAACTCGATGACCTCAAGCGCACCCTGACCAATCAGCGCAACACTTAAAACCCACAAAGACAACCAGAGGTTCCCCGTGAGTGAACCTCTCTGTACCGACTGCTCGCTCACGCCGGGATCTCCGCCTTAGCAAAACGCGCCAAGCGGCGTCCCAGAGTCTGACACAGTGCCACCTCGTGTTCGGAAAGTTCGCCATCCGCATTACCACCCTCAGCCCAATGACTGGGTCCGTACGGCGTTCCACCCGTCCGCGTGGCTTGAAGCTCAGGGGCAGAGTAAGGCAAACCGACGTAAATCATGCCGTGGTGAATCAGTGGCAGCGCCATCGAGAGCAGTGTCGCCTCCTGGCCGCCATGCAGAGACGCTGTGGACGTGAACACCCCGGCCGGTTTATCGACCAAAGCCCCACTAATCCAGAGTGGCGACGTCCCATCGATAAAGTATTTAAGTGGCGCTGCCATATTGCCGAATCGTGTGGGACTACCCAGTGCCAATGCGGCACAATCGCGTAAATCGTCCTCATCGCAGTAGACGGGTCCCTCATCAGGCACATCGGGTATTACGGGGCGATCAACCTCTGCACTCACTGGAGGCACGGTACGCAACCGAGCTTCCACGCCCTCAACCTGCGCCACGCCCCGCGCGATCTGCCGCGCCATGGCCTCAGTCGACCCGTGACGGGAGTAATACAAAATCAGTACGTAGGTATCAGCCACGTGCTACCTCTTCACAACTGTACACGCCTAAGACATTAGCATGCCCACAGGCTTGGTTGAGAGCGCGCTATACTGCGCCTGCAAATAAAGGTGGGTCAAAATGCGGTTAGCGCTGGTTTTTCTATCAGGTCTCGCGCTCCTCGGCTGTTCGAGCGAGCCGGCCGGTATCGTCCCGAGCCAGTGGAACGTTATCAATTACTGGGCCATTTGGTGCAAACCCTGTCGAGAAGAGATCCCTGAGCTAAATCAACTGAATCAAATTGGAAATGTGGTGGTCCTTGGCGTGAACTTTGATGGCAAAGTCGGCGAGGCACTGGTCTCGGACGCCGATGATCTCGGAATTGCCTTTAATATCATTGATGATCCAGCGGTTCACTTGAACATCTCGCGTCCGTCCGTTCTCCCCACCACCCTCGTTTTGTCTCCCGAGGGCACGCTCGTCGCAACATTAGTGGGACCGCAGACAGCGGAATCAATCATGGCGTACATTGAATCGGATAAAAGACCAGAATAGAGGCAAAAAAACGCCGGCTAAAAAGCCGGCGAATTAAAGGAGCCACTCAAATCGGGAGATGATGTCTCATCTGACCCTCAGATGTTTCCCTCGCGTTGCCCCCGGCGCAACGCCATCTGCTGGATAATTAGTAAGAACCTAGCCAAATCGAAAAGTTCAAAAAAAATGTGAACTTTTTTGTTTTTTTTTTATTCAGCAGTCCAAATGGCAGACCCAGCTTGGCCGCTGCCCGAAGACACCGTCAACTCAACCTCGATCAGATCCGGGTCATTTTCGGCAGTTAGCAGCTCGTTGAGCAATAGATGGGAGAGCTCCTCAACCGTGACGTTGGCGATGGGCAGGACCCAGGTTTCATCCGCAGGAAATTTCAGTACCTTGCCGGCAAATGTGGCGTGAATCTCGTCTTCTATCCTTTCAAGCGTTTGAAAGGGCGAAAACTCAGGCAACAGCATGTACTCATCGTACTTATCGCAAAGTGCCTTTATGCGGCGCTTATAAACGTTGTAGTCAGCGGAGAAACCGTTATTGCCCATCTTGGCAACGATACGCGCGGATACGAAGTAATTGTGACCATGCAACCGCTCGCGCTCCGTCGCGGAGAAAATGGTGTAGTGCGCAGATGAAAATTTGTGCGCCTCTTTTTCAATATGAAGCGTCGTCAATCGTGTCACTCAGATACCCTTTCTCTACTGACTTGCTGACTCATACGCGGCAGCGTCACCGCCAGACTCAGTGCTAGCACTCTCTGCGTGCAATCCTAGCCGATCAGACCCGCGTAGGATAACCTGCGCCTAAACAAGAGGTTCCTATCACCAGCATGCAAAAAACAGCCATCATAACGGGCGCGAGCTCGGGAATCGGTGCTGCAACTGCCGAACAATTTTTAGCTCGCGGTTACTCCGTGATCAATATCGCTCGACGGCCCAGCCCACTTCCCGGCGTCACTAACATAGCCGCTGACCTCAGCACCGATGAAGGAGCTGTGAATGCGGCACAGGCCTGCATCGCCCATTTACCGGCTGAATCCAGTGAGGTAGCGCTTATCCACAACGCATCACTCATGCTGAAAGACAGTGCGCAGTCCTGTGAGACAGAGGCGATCATGCGTGTCCTCGCTGTTAATGTACTTGCGGTGAATACCTTAAATCGCCAGTTGATGACTCACATGGCAGCAGGCTCCAGCATAATTTTCGTCGGATCGACGTTGTCCGAAAAAGCCGTCGCAGGGGCATACAGCTACGTCGTCAGTAAGCATGCGCAACTGGGGCAAATGCGGGCAACTTGCCAGGATTTGATTGGGTCGGGCATTCACACAGCCATGGTTTGTCCCGGGTTTACCGACACTGAAATGCTGAAGCAGCATTTAGGTGGCGATACCAATCTCATGGTTGAAATCGGCTCACAAAATGGCTTTGGCCGCCTCATCAAACCCGAGGAGATAGCGGGCGTTGTTACCTGGGCTCACGAGAGTCCCGTGGTAAATGGGTCGGTTATTCACGCAAATTTAGGGCAGATAGAACATTGAATACAGTCGTGGGTGCTGCGCTCACCGAACGTCGGGAGCGTGTTTTTTTAGTACTGGCTGGTGTTTTCCTGTCAGCCATGACATTGCTCAATGTCATCGGTATCACAAAATTCATACAGCTCGGACCCTTCGCCCTGGCTGTTGGCGTCCTGCCCTACCCCATTACCTTTTTGTGCACGGACTTGATCAGTGAACTCTACGGAAAAAAACGAGCAAACTTTCTGGTAACCGTCGGACTGTTCATCAATGGCTTTATTCTGCTGGTAATGACTGCAGGCCAGTATGTGACGTCGGTCGATCCCAGCAACATGCCGCCTTGGCAGGTTTTACAGCTGGCAGCGCCCGTCGCCCTACCTCAGGGCGGCAGCCTAGAGGGCAACGTCGAACTCTTCTCGGTAATGTACGCCATGACGAGTGGCGCAGTCACCGCGTCGATGGTGGCTTACATCACTGCGCAATACTGTGACGTGCAGCTGTTCCATTTCTGGAAACGTGTCACCAAAGGTAAGCACCTCTGGATTCGAAATAACTTCAGTACGCTCATGAGTCAGTTAGTTGATTCCGTCATGGTGGTCACTGTGACATTTGGCGCGGTTTTCTATCGGGGTGAGATGACGCTATCCACACTCCTTGTATTGGTCGCTAGCAACTACGGATTTAAGGCGACTGTCGCTCTGCTTGACACAATTCCGCTCTACATTCTTGTTGCTAGACTTCGTCGCTACCTTCAACTTGGACCCGACGAAATTGCCGCAGCCGATTAAGCGCCGCGTCGTCGGTCAAAGACCGAGGAGCTTCAAAAACGGAATAGTAGGCGATCGTTTTTCTACTAGCGTCGACTCATCAATGGTAGCAATCACTTTCACCGCATCTAGGGGTCTACGCTGAATTCGCCTGGTTAGGTAGCGCACAACATCATCATTAAGAAGCAACCCGCGATCATGTGCCAAATGGCCAAGCAGTCGCTCGAAATCATCCAATTCCCAGACAGGCAGTTTGAAGGTAGTCAATATCGAGAGTCTCGATTGGAGATCAGCAAGTACGTTCTTTAAGCCAGCGGGCGGCTGCGTTGCAGATGCAAGGAAGGGTGTACCCGCCTCTGCACATCGGTTGAAACAATGGAACAACGCCTCTTGCCACGACCGATGCCCATCGATGAGGTGAATATCATCGACCACCACCATGGTTTCCTTCTCGGCATGTTCTAGTATCGCCTCGGGTGGGTACTCGAGCAGTGATTCCATGGGCAGATAACGTGCACCGGGCTGAGCGGCACAGCACGCTTGCAGAAAATGACTCTTTCCTTGCCCCTCGGACGCCCACAGGAAGAAACCGGCTCCACCCTGATCAAGCAGTGCACTAGCAAAGCTCTCGACCTCGCTGGTTACCTCGCGAGATACCCAATGACGCCAGGTGGCGCCAGGATTTACCGATATAGGCAGGACTAACTGCGCTGATCGACCACTCATAAATCAGACTTAGTCCGCATTGTAGACGTCAGTAGAAAGATAGGCGTCAACAAGACGTCGACCAAATACCAGCAAGACCGCTGCCACAGGGAGTGCAACCAATACCCCTGTGAAGCCCGCTAACTGCCCGCCAGCCATTAGCGCGAAAATCACTGCGACAGGATGGAGCCCTATTCGATCTCCAATTAGGATGGGCGTGAGAAGAAAGCTCTCAATCAGCTGGCCGGCGACGAAGACTGACGCCACCAAACCCAGCGCTAGCGGATCGAGTCCGAACTGGAAGTACCCAACAATCATTGCACTACCAATACCAATCACCGCGCCTGCGTAAGGAATCAGGGCAGCCACCCCTGCCATCAAGCCCAGAAGAACAGCGTAATTCAGTCCCACCAGCCAGAGACCAAAGCTATACATGAGCGCCTGCGCGCCCATTACGACGAACTGTCCACGAACAAATGCCTCGAGCACACCATGGGCCTCGGCGACAGATTCCGTCACGTTGGTCACCCAGGCGCGCGGTACAAGCTTTAAAAGACCGGCCATCATGAGGTCCCAATCGCGCATTAGATAAAAAGCCACAACAGGAATGAGGGCGAGATTGAGAATGCCGGCGATCAGCGACAGGCTCGACGTTGTTACTTTCTGAACGACCCCGCCGGTGACTTGCCCAACGGACTGCCAGTGCTCGGACAGGCTGGTTTGCCAATCGATGGTCGGCAATGCAACTGGGCTAAGGCTCAATTGAGACTGTAATTTCGGCACGGCAACTTCAGAGACCCATCGATACGCATCGGGAATCGCTGCTGCCAATTGCGATAACTGCTGTATGAGGACCGGGACTACGACCGCGGCGATAATGATAAGGATCGCCATCAACAGCGCGAAAACCAAAGCAACGCCACTGGTGCGGGTGAAGCCGCGAGCCTCAAGCCGGTCCACTAGAGGATCACCTAGGTAGGCAATCAGCGCACCGACCGCAAAGGGCATCAGGATATCTCTCAGCTGTACGAAAAGGAGTAGCACCAACACAACGACGACGAGTAGGGGTAACCATCGCGAGATGCTGGACTGCGCAGTCGGTTGGTCTGTCACTGAATGCTCTCCCATGTAAGGTCTAGTTGTGCTCGATTAGTTGCTGATTGCACACGCAACCCTGAGCGACTTGGAATCAGTCGAGCGACCTCCTCGGCTGACGAGACCCCGACAACGCGGTAGGTCAGCGTGTTCTGGCCCACTGAGTCAATACGCAGTTCAACCAACTCCGCCAACTGTTTGAATACGGTTGATACTGCCCGGTAGTCGGCAAACGAGCTGACCCCACGCACTGTAACGGCAATGGCATCTGATACTTCGAACTGCTGCAGTGTCACGGCTAATGAGTCGCGCATAGCATCAACAGCGAGATCAACACCCACATCCCAGATGCCATCCAAGTCACTGAGGCGCATCTGTTTGTGCATCTCTCCATCGGGCCCGACGTAATACCAATCAACGAGTTTGCTGCCGTCACTCAAATCGATCCAACGACCCACCAGTGAATGCTCAGAGCCATAGCGACGTGACCCTTTCCGAATCGTGTCAAAATCTCGAGTCCAAAGCGCATTAACGGGCACTGTTGCCGCGTCTGTCAGATCGAGCAGTGGGAATCGCGCTTCAACCCCGCGGGCCTCGAAGCGTTCGATGGACGGCACCAGTAGATCCACATCATCGGAACGCGCAGCGAACCGCCGCGAGAAGGGCTCATCCAACGCTACCCACACCACAACGGGTGGTCTGCGTTGCTCCCAGTACGGAACCGATTCATCCCTGAACAGGCTTCGAACGAATGCGTCATCGAACTCTAGGAAGACGACATCGCCTGCCTCGTCCTCATGATAGCTGTAGAGCAAAACATGTTCTTGCGCGCTACCCACAGCCTCTCGGAATGCTGCCTCATCGAGAATAGCCTCATTGCCGGAAACTTTTATCAATAGCCGCGTCAAACCCTCCCGAGCTGCACGCGATAGCTCAGCACTTCCTCTATCCGCAACAGCGACCTGCTCAGAGAAAAAACTATCTTGAGCCGCTGCTGTTACAGGTAGCGCCAGCCACCCAAAGACCAGCGCAAGAGAAAAAAACTGTCTGTAAAAAAGTCTCATATATCGAGTTTAACAGCGAAAGTTGTCTCGGTCGCTTTCCTCTCACTTTGCCAGCGAGTAACCTTCTCGCCGTGACGAGAGGCAAGCTATGACAGACGAACAAACATCCCCTGGTTTGACCTATAAAGATGCTGGCGTTGATATCGATGCCGGGAACGCATTGGTCGATCGCATCAAGCACATTTCGAAAGCGACCCGACGGCCGGAAGTCTTAGGAGGATTGGGAGGCTTTGGTGCGCTTTGTGAGATCCCAGAGGGCTACCGAAGCCCTGTCTTGGTGTCCGGTACTGACGGGGTTGGCACAAAACTCCGCCTTGCCATGCAGCTCGGCAGGCACAACACCATCGGCATCGACCTTGTTGCCATGTGTAGTAACGATATTGCCGTCGTGGGGGCCGAACCGCTGCTTTTCCTAGACTATTATGCCACCGGCAAATTGAACGTTGATGTAGCGGCCGATGTCATCGAGGGTATTGGTAAAGGGTGTGAGCTCGCGGGCGCAGCGTTAGTCGGCGGTGAAACAGCTGAAATGCCGGGCATGTACAAGGGTGACGACTACGACCTTGCCGGATTTTGCGTTGGTGTCGTGGAAAAAAATCAGATTATCGACGGTCACAAAGTTGCACCGGGTGACAAGATCATTGCGATTGCCTCATCGGGACCGCACTCAAACGGCTATTCGCTGATCCGCAAGATTATTGAGGTATCCGGTGCTGACCTGTCCGCGCCCTGCGGTGAAACGACCTTGGCCGATGCGCTGATGGCTCCTACAGAGATTTACAACAAACCTCTGCTTGCCCTTCAGCGGGAAATAAAACCTCATGCATTGGCGCACATTACGGGAGGTGGTCTGTTGGAAAACATTCCTCGCGTACTGCCTGAGGGTTGCTCGGCCGTCCTCGACAAACAAACCTGGGAGCTACTTCCTGTCTTCCAGTGGCTGGCTACAGCGGGCGGTGTTGCTGAAGAAGAGATGCATCGAACCTTCAACTGCGGCATTGGCATGACCGTCATCGTCGGTCCCAGCAAGGCGGAGGCTGCCCTGCAGTTGCTCTCAGATCAGGGTTTGAACTGTTGGGAGCTCGGCACGATCGCTGAAGGCAACGGTATGGTGGAGTTCACTTCTTGAGTTCGATCTCCGAAAAGCGGATTTCGATTCTCATTTCGGGGCGCGGCTCCAACATGGAGGCTTTCCTTAAAGCTGAGCGCCAAGGAGCGCTGAGTGGTCAGGTGGTGAGGGTGATTAGTAACCGTCCGGATGCAGCCGGCCTTGCAACCGCATCGGACGCAGGCGTAGCCACCACCGTCGTTGATCACAAACTGTATGAGTCAAGGGAAACCTTTGACGCAGCACTCGCAGAGGCGGTCAAGCAAGACAATCCCGATGTGGTCGTTCTCGCCGGCTTCATGCGCATCCTCACGCCGGTATTCATTGATGCCTTTGTGGGAAAACTGGTGAACGTTCACCCATCTCTGTTGCCTAAGTACCCAGGGCTGAACACGCATCAGCGTGCCATCGATAACGGTGATAAGGAGGCAGGGGCCACAGTGCATTACGTAACCAATGAGCTCGACGGCGGACCACCGATTTTGCAGGTCAGCGTCCCGATCGAATCCGGTGATGATGCAGTCTCACTCGCCGCTCGAATATTGGACTTCGAGCACGTTATTTTCCCGGAAGCGGTCAATTGGCATCTACAAGGTCGGTTGGTCCACGAGGCAGATGGCGCCTATCTGGACGGCAAAAAACTGCCTCCGACCGGCACTCTCTGGGAATGGCAGGCATGAGATCGCGGTTATCCGCTACCACCGCAGTAAGGCAAGTTGCATGCCTGTTCTACTGTTGCCTCGTCAATGGCCTGGCATGGGCCACGGAACCCAATTTTCCAGAGACATCGGCGGATAAGACGCAGGCCGTATCGTCGCTACGAACCTTTGACGCACTTTATAAAACTTCAGCCCTTGGCATGACCCTGGATCTGAAACGATCTCTGACTCAGGAGGGTGGCACCTACACACTGAGCAGCCGCGGCAAAAACATGCTGATCAACATGAACGAGTCGGCCGATTTTCGAATTGTTGACGGCGCCATTGAGGGCATCCGCTTCGACTCGAAAGTCAAATCACTAAAAACGAACAAACGAGCTGTTCGCTTCGACCAGTCGGCTGGGGTTATCGATAGCATGAAGCGCGGCGACTGGACTCAGCATCCATGGGAGCCCGGTGTCTTGGACCGTTTTTCTCAGCAGCAACAGCTTCGCCTGACGCTAATTGGTGAGGATGAACCCCCAGAGACATTGGATTTTCGGGTCGTTGATGGCCCCAAAGTGAGCGACAAACGCTGGGAGCGGCTGCCCGATGAAGTCATCGAAACGCCTCTTGGTCAAATCAGCACAGTTAAATATCGAGCGGTTCACACCAACCCCGACAAGCGGGCTTCAGAAATATGGCTTGCGCCCGAGCTTGATTACCTAATGGTAAAGACCATCCATGTCGAACGATCTTCAACGGTAAAGGTGACGATTAAGTCGCTAAACTGGCTAGACGGCGCGTAAGTTTCC
>Ga0255767_1004647_pt1 | contig 11209 bp, 11 predicted proteins | sample 071ome_24_FD_179967 | JGI IMG/M metagenome (GOLD analysis project Ga0255767, IMG submission 179967) | Coastal salt marsh microbial communities from the Groves Creek Marsh, Skidaway Island, Georgia - 071402CT metaG (version 2) | ecosystem: Environmental > Aquatic > Marine > Intertidal zone > Salt...
AAGTGAAGAAAAGTTGGCCGCGCGGCGAGGGGAGCGAGGTGGTGGTGACTCCACATATGAAAGGTTACGGAGTTGACAGTGCGGTTTGTCTATGCGATCTCTCAGGCAGAATGGAGAGATGGCTGACCATACTTCGTCGACTCCATCGATTATTCCGGGTGCAGAACCACTGTCTCATGTTGCTGGTTCGACGACCGGCGTGCTTGTATTGCATGGCTTCACGGGTAATCCGTCTTCGGTACGAATTCTTGCGGAAGCGGCAATTGCTGAGGGCTACGACGTTGAAATGCCCCGTTTGCCAGGCCACGGCACAACGGTTGACGACATGATGACAACAGGTTGGGATGACTGGTTTGGCGCCGCTCTCCAGGCGTTTGACGCCCTTGCCGACCGATGTGAGCGAGTGGTTATCGCCGGACTCTCAATGGGCGGTCTTCTCACGCTCTCTGTAGGAGGTGCTCGCTCGGTCGCTGGCCTCATCTGTGTCAACCCGGTCGCACGAATGAGATCACCTGAAGAGGTCGAGATGGTTGAAGAACTCATCGCGGACGGCATGGAGATTCTTCCAGGAGTTGGCTCAGACATCGCTGATCCAGAATCATTTGAAACCGCCTACGAAGGCACCCCACTCGTGCCTCTTCGGTCAATGTTCTTTGAGGGTGTTCAACCTCGATGGGAACAGTGGGGAGATCTCGAGGTGCCGTTACTTCTCTTCACCTCAGAACAAGACCATGTTGTTGACCCTGCTGACAGTTCGCATCTCGCGGCGACATACGGCGGAAGTGTTGACCATGTGTGGTTGAAGAAGTCGTATCACGTTGCAACACAGGACTACGACAAAGCGCTGATCGTTGAGAAGTCGCTGGCGTTCATTTCAGAACTCGCACACTGATCGTTGAGCCACCGGTATGTTCGCATCGATTCCCTCACCGTCATGGTCAAGTCTGTCGATAGGGCCTATCGAGTTGCGGGTGTACGGGTTCCTCATTGCCGTTGGCGTGGTTCTCGCAATACGGCGACTTGGTAGTGGACTTGAGCGATTCAAGACGGGCGGATCAGAAGCAGCAGCGTCGATTGGTATGTGGGGTGTTGGAGCGGGTCTCATCGGCGCCCGCTTGTACCACGTTGTTACTGAATGGGACCGTTTCTCGGGAAATCTCAGCGAGATCCCGAAGGTCTGGCATGGAGGCCTCGGAGTTCCTGGAGGGGTTCTCCTCGGAACGATCGTTGGCGTCCTGCGGGCACGATCGTTTGGAATTTCGACAGCGGAGACCTTGCATGCTGCGGCGCCGGCAATTCCGCTCGCTCAAGCTGTTGGGCGATGGGGCAACTGGTTCAACCAAGAATTGTTTGGCCGCCCCACGACTCTGCCGTGGGCATTGCGCATCGATGATGATCATCTGCCAGCGGCATACGAATCAGGTACAACGTTTCACCCGACATTTCTGTACGAGAGCATGTGGACCCTCGGCCTCAGTCTGTGGTTGGTTCGGTTGAGCGGGTCACCACGGTTTGCGGGTTCACGACTCTTTGCGCTGTACGTCAGCGGCTACGGACTCGGCAGGCTGTGGATTGAAGGTCTCCGCATCGATGACGCATCGGTAATCGGGGGTCTTCGATGGAATCAGTGGGTTGCGATCGCGGCGATTGTGGGTGGGCTGATCTATCTTGCAGTGACATCGTCATCTGGCGACTCCGCCGAAGAAGTCGATGTGCAGCAGGCCGCCATCAACGGTGACCGGTAGCCTCAAGAGGGTGTCAGAACAGATAGATCGTGGTGCTGTTGAGCGGGTCGCAAAGTTGGCGCGGCTCGAATTGAGTGACGCAGAACTCGATGAGGCAACGACCCGTCTTGCGGGAATGATGGCGCACTTTGCCGATATCGATGCGCTTGACCTCGACGATGTCGAGCCAATGACCCAGCCGTACGAATTAGTCAATGTGTTGCGCGATGACGTTCCGCTCGAGACTCTTGACCACGACGAAGTACTCGCTGCCGCTCCAGATGCCTCCGACGGCCGATTCGGTGTGCCGCCAATCTTGGGGCTCGACCTGTGAGCACGTTCCAAAGCGCGCGTTCGATTGCAGCCTCGGTATCAACCGGAGAATCATCTGCGGTTGACATCGTGTCAGAGCACCTTGCGCGCATCGAAGAACGCGAAGAAGAGGTCCATGCGTTCAACCTGGTGCTTCATGATGAGGCGTTGCAATCAGCGGAACGCGTCGATGAACGAATTGCGGCAGGGGAGCACGTAGGGCCACTTGCTGGGGTGCCGATTGCGCTGAAAGACAACCTCTGCACCCGAGGAATTCCGACGACATGCTCGTCGAATATTCTTGATGGGTGGCGCCCTCCATATGACGCAACCGTGGTGGCACGACTTGCCGACGCCGGTGCGGTGTTTGTGGGCAAAACCAACCTTGATGAATTTGCGATGGGCTCAAGCACCGAAAATTCGGCATTCGGCCCGACACGAAACCCGCTCGATACGAGTCGTGTGCCGGGAGGCTCGTCGGGCGGATCGGCAGCTGCTGTTGCGGCAGGGTTCTCCGCGATGTCGCTCGGTTCAGACACCGGCGGCTCGATCCGTCAACCCGCGGCCCTTTGCGGGGTTGTTGGCGTCAAGCCCACCTACGGGGCGGTGAGTCGACTCGGGCTGATCGCGTTTGCGTCCAGCCTTGACCAGATTGGGCCGTTCACCCATGATGTTGCAGACGCCGCGCTGCTCCTCGAATGCATGGCCGGGCACGACCCCGGTGATTCAACGTCGATACCGCAATCGTTTCCGTCGCTGTCTGAGTCACTCGACCGTGGCGTCGCTGGTCTTCGTATCGGTCGCATTGTTGATCTGCCAAGTGGCGCCGATGCTGATGTTGTCGCCTCGGTCGATCGTGCGTTTGAAGTGCTCGCAGATGCAGGGGCAGAGATCATCGACGTCACGATTCCTGCATTCACCTATGGCCTGACGGCGTACTACCTCATCGCTCCTGCCGAAGCATCATCGAATTTGGCTCGTTACGACGGCGTTCGATTCGGTTCTCGGGTTGAGGCTGCTGACACCAACTCGATGTACATGGCAACCCGCGGTGAGGGGTTCGGGCCAGAGGTGAAACGCCGAATCATGCTCGGCACCTATGCACTGTCGGCTGGCTACTACGACGCCTATTACGGCAAAGCGCTGAAGGTTCGTCGATTGATGGCTCAAGACTTCGCTACGGCGTACGAGTCGGTCGATGCGTTGGTGACGCCAGCTTCGCCGAGCGTGGCATTCCCGTTCGGTTCGAAGACCTCTGACCCTCTTGCGATGTACCTCTGTGATACCTACACGATTCCATCGAACCTCATTGGCCACCCGGCGATGAGCGTGCCATTCGGTGCAGGCGAGAACGACCTTCCGATCGGTGTTCAAGTGCTTGCTCCGGCCATGGGCGAACCGACAATGTTTGCCGTCGCCGCAGAACTCGAACGCTCGGCAGGGGGTAACCATGTCTGATTCGGCAACGTGGACCCACGAAGGGTTCGAGATGGTGGTTGGCCTTGAGGTGCATGTCGAGCTCGCCACCGAAACAAAATTGTTCTCAGGCTCTCCCAATCGTTTTGGAGATGATCCGAACACCAATATTGACCCGGTGTCGCTCGGTCTGCCTGGCGCCTTGCCGGTGCTCAACCGTCAGGCTGTCGAGTTGGCGATGAGAATCGGTCTCGCACTCAATTGCACCGTTCAGTCGTGCACCTTTGCGAGAAAGAATTACTTCTATCCCGATATGCCGAAGGCGTACCAGATCTCTCAGTATGACCGTCCGCTCAACATTGACGGTCACCTTGAAATTGCTGATGGCATCGTCATCGGCGTCGAGCGAGCACACCTCGAAGAAGACACCGGCAAGAGCACCCACATTGGCGGTTCGGGTCGAATTCATGGAAGCGAGGGCTCGCTCATCGATTTCAATCGTGCCGGCGTGCCGCTCGTCGAGATCGTGAGTCGACCTGATATCAGAACCCCTGAGCAGGCTCGACAGTACGTCAATGAACTCCGAGCGATTCTCGTTGAAATTGGTGCCTCCGATGCACGCATGGAGGAAGGCTCGATGCGGGTCGACGCAAACGTGAGTGTTCGCCGTCCGGGCGAAGAGTTCGGCACCCGTTGTGAAATTAAGAACGTGAACTCGGTTCGATCGCTTGGGCGTGCAATCGATTACGAGGCACGTCGGCAAGTTGCGTTGATCTCCGATGGTGAAGTAATCCAGCAAGAAACTCGCCATTGGGATGAAGGCGATGGGCGCACGCACACCCTTCGCACCAAAGAAGATGCCGACGATTACCGCTATTTTCCTGACCCCGACCTCGTGCCACTCGACCCAGGCGATGAATGGATCAACACCGTTCGCTCGCAACTTCCTATGTTGCCGGCTGCCCGACGCGTTCGTCTTGCGGAAGTGACCGGTCAGGCGGTCGATAGTGAAGCGATCGCAACGGTGGTCGAGCGTCGCCAAGACGACTATGTCGTAGCGGTAGCGGAAATCGGCGGTGGTGCCGAACGCGTGCTTGTCCACGTGAAAGAAGCGTTCTCTGAGCAAGGCAGTGAACCGTCTGTGCCAGCCGCTGATCTCGCAGCATTGGTCGCAATGGAAGTAGGAGGAGAACTCACTTCAACGCAGACGAAAACATTGCTCGGCGATCTTGTCGAACAAGGTGGCGGTGACCCCAAGGCGATGGCGGCAGCTCGTGGGTTTGAGGCGATGGATACATCTGAACTCGACGGATTTGTCGACGACGCAATTGCGGCTGATCCTGATGCGTGGTCAAAGTTCTGCGCCGGAGACGGCAAAGCGATGGGAGCCCTTGTTGGCCATGTCATGAAGGCATCGCGAGGCCAAGCTGACGGTAAGGCAGTGACAGCAATCCTTAATTCACGCAAAGGCTGAACGCCTCGGACGATGGTGGTAGCCATCGTCAGCATTAGCGTGGTGGTATGAGCGATCGTCCATCTGAGACTTCAGTAGATATCAAGCCGCGTTCACGCGACGTCACCGACGGTATTCAAAAGGCAGCAGCTCGAGCGATGCTTCGGGCGGTGGGGCTCACCGACGACGATTGGGACAAGCCTCAAGTTGGTATCGCATCGTCGTGGAATGAGATCACCCCATGCAACCTCAGCCTTCGCCGGCTTGCGGAAGCCGCCAAAGATGGTGTTCAGCGATCAGGTGGCATCGGACTCGAATTCGGGACGATTACCGTTTCCGACGGTATTTCGATGGGACACGAGGGCATGCGGGCCTCGCTGGTGAGTCGAGAAATTATCTGTGACTCGGTCGAAGCAGTGATCCACGCAGAACGACTTGATGGCGTCGTCGTTCTTGGGGGATGCGATAAGTCGATGCCAGGAATGATGATGTCGATTGCGCGGCTCGATCTGCCTGGAATCTTCGTCTACAACGGTTCGACACTGCCCGGCTATCACAACGGCAAAGCACTCGATGTCACCAGCGTGTTTGAGGCGATCGGTGCCTGCGCAGCAGGAACGATTTCAGAAGATGAACTGCACGCAATCGAGTCGAATGCCTGCCCCGGAGAGGGTGCATGTGGCGGAATGTTCACCGCCAACACGATGTCATCTATCGGAGAGGCACTCGGGCTAAGCCTGCCAGGTTCTGCGTCGCCGCCAGCGGTTGATCGTCGCCGAGAAGATGATGCTCGTCGTGCCGGAGAGGCCGTCATCAACATGTTGAAGACGGGTCTGCGTCCTCATGACATCCTCACCAGAGGGGCATTTGAGAATGCGATCACGTTGGCGAATGCCCTTGGAGGTTCGACAAACGCAGTGCTCCACCTATTGGCGATCGCGAACGAAGCGCGTGTCGATATTGAACTCGCCGACTTCAACCGCATTGCAGCCCGGGTACCACACTTCGCTGACATGAAACCTGGTGGCAAGTTCCACATGACCGATCTCGATCGGGTTGGTGGTGTTCCGGTGGTGTTGAAGCACCTCCTTGAGGAGGGCTTGCTACATGGTGACGAGATGACGGTGACCGGCAAGACGATGGCCGAGAACCTTGCTGAAATTGATCCACCTGCACCAGACGGAACGGTCGTGTACCCGATTTCGCAGCCGATTAACGCTGAAGGTGGCCTCAACGTGCTGACCGGTTCACTCGCACCTTCTGGCTCGGTGGTAAAAGTGGCTGGCCTTACCGAAGATCAGCGTGTGTTCGAGGGTCCGGCCCGTGTCTTCGATGGTGAAGATGGAGCGATGGCTGCAGTCATGGGTGGTGAAATTGAGCCGGGCACTGTCATCGTGATCCGGTACGAGGGGCCGAAGGGCGGCCCAGGGATGCGCGAGATGCTGGCGATCACTGGTGCTCTGAAGGGCGTTGGTCGTGGTGCTGACTGTGCATTGATTACCGATGGCCGCTTCTCAGGAGGCACTTGGGGGTTCTGCATTGGACACGTCGCACCCGAGGCGGTCGACGGTGGACCGATCGCCTTCGTGCAAGATGGCGACCGCATTCGGATCGACGTGCCGACGCTTGGACTTGATCTTCTTGTTGATGACGATGAACTTGCTCGCCGTCGCGAGGGTTGGTCGCCCATTGAGCCTCGTTACACCACCGGCATCCTTGGCAAATACGCCCGGCTTGCTCAAGGTGCGGAAAAGGGTGCCATCACGAACCCGGTGTGAGCCGCTTAACCGAGTGGAACACCTCGATCAGGTCGACGCGCCCGTGAACGGGCGAAGACTCGCCATCCCAGCAGAAACACGCCGTTAAAGATTGTTGCAACAACGACGAACGGCGTCGCAGTTCCGCCACCAAAGATGAGCCTTCGAACGGTCATGCCAAGAATGACGACCGACACCCAGACGATCAATCCCGATGTTGGAGTGATCGGCGAACGGCGAACGATCGGAATGCTCCATGCCATCGCAATCGCAATGAGAAATGGGGCAACTGTTGCAAGGTAGCCAGCAATCTGTGAGCCACTGTTGTGCTCGTTTCTGCCAATGAGGACAAATATCGCAACGACAGCGGCATCAGCTGCGATGAATCGCCATCGTGATGCAGAGTCAGGACGCTGCAAAAGTTCCCAATCCGCCTTTGAAAAACAGCAGTGGGTCGCCGTCGTTGCCGGCGAGCGAGACAACATCGCCGAGCACGAAGAGATGGTCGCCCATCTCGTAGACCTCATTAATCGTGCAGTCGATCCATGCAAGCGAGCCGTCGATCACAGGTGATCCGGTCGACTCAGCGTGCCAGGCAAGTCCATCAAAACGTGACCCTTCGGCGGGTTTTGCAAACGTCCAGCATTCATCTGCTTGGTGGTTGCCAAGCACGTTGACACAGAAACTGCCACTCTTTTGAATTGCCTCCCATGTCGACGACCCTTTTCCGGGAAGGAACCCAACCATCGGTGGGTCGAGTGAAACCGAGGTAAATGAGCCAATCGTCAGACCGGCAGGCTCATCGCCGTCCATCCCAGTGACGACGGTGACGCCGGTGGGAAAGTGTCCGAGGACATTACGAAATTCTTTTGGATCAATCGTGCTCACCCCTTCGACACTACGCGGTCACGGGAGACGTAGGGGAGGCGAACCGGGTACGGTTCTGGTGTGTCGACCATCATCGATGAAAAGTCGCGGATGCGTGCTGAACTCAGGAATTGGCGCCGCAGTCTGGAGAGCGCGGAGATTGACCATCGGTCTGCGGTGATCTGCGAAGCGCTCATCACGGCAGTGAAATCGTCGACGCCGTCGACCGTGATGGTGTTTGACTCGGTGCCTGGTGAACCTCGTCTCGAGTTATTTCGTCAATGGCTAAGCAAACACGGCATTGAGATTGCTGTTCCTGAAGATGATCCCGAGCCGCGCAATATTGACATGGTCGTTGTTCCGGGAGTTGCATTCACTGCCGATGGTCACCGGCTCGGTCAGGGTGGCGGCTGGTACGACAGATTTCTCGCCGATGTCGGCGACGAGACGGTGACGATTGGAGTCTGTTTCGCAGAACAGGTCGTTTCTGCGGTGCCTCAGGAACCCCATGACATCTCGGTGCACCGTGTCATCTCTGCGTGATGTCCATTTCCATCAAGAACTTTTGAGCACGTGCGATGTGAGTTGTGCAGGGTTTTACGCCCCGCATTTGCGTTCTGCGGCGCGTGCTGGCACACTAGAGGGCGATGAAATCAGCACAGCGCGTGTTTCTTGACCTTGTAGTAGGCATCCGGTAGCGCACCGGACCTCACACCGCGTGCGCACCGACCTCCCGACACCGGGGGGTCGTTCCGTTTTTCACCGCAAGTACTTCATGACCACGACCACCAACCAGGAGAACCAATGAGCACAGCATCTACTCGCATGACCGGGGCCCAAGCTCTGATCAAAGCGCTCGAGATGGAGCAGGTTGACACGATTTTCGGATTGCCCGGCGGCTGCATCCTGCCGGCATACGACCCTCTTCTCGAGTCATCTATTCGCCACGTGCTCGTACGGCACGAGCAAGGTGCTGGTCATATGGCGGAGGGTTATGCCCACGTCACCGGTCGACCCGGAGTTGCAATGGTGACATCAGGCCCTGCGGCAACAAACCTTGTGACACCACTGATGGATGCGTATATGGACTCGATTCCGATGGTTGGTATCACCGGCCAGGTGGGTACCTCAGCGATTGGATCTGACGCATTCCAAGAATGCGACACGGTCGGCATTACCCGTTCTTGCACGAAGCACAACGAACTTGTCATGACACCCGATGACATTCCGCTCGCCGTTCGCCAGGCGTTCCACCTTGCGACGACGGGCCGCCCGGGGCCAGTGTTGCTCGACCTCCCGAAAGACGTTCTTCAGAACGAGATGACATGGCACTGGCCGACCGACGATGAGGTGTCTGGCTCGCTTCCGGGGTATCGCCCGACGATGAAGGGTCACCCGCGAATGATCAAAGAAGCCGCACGAATGATTCTTGCGGCTGAACGTCCTGTGCTGTACGTCGGTGGTGGCATGTTGAAAGCGCGAGCCGCCGAAATTTTGCGAGAGCTCGCAGAGATGACAGGCATCAATGTCGTCACGACGTTGATGGCGCGTGGCGTGTTCCCTGATGACCATGAGCTATGTCTCGGAATGCCGGGCATGCACGGAACGATCGCCGCAACAACGGCAATGCAGCGCGCTGACCTGCTCATCGCCCTAGGGGCCCGCTTCGATGACCGAATCACTGGTCGTCTCGACGCGTTCGCACCTGATGCCAAGATCATTCACGTTGACATCGACCCGGCCGAGCAGGGCAAAGTTCGTCGCCCCGATGTTCCGATTGTGGGCGACTGTCGTCTGGTGACCGAAGAAATCGTGCAGGCAATCCGTGACCTCACGGCATCGGGAATTGAGCAGGCCGACATCACCGCATGGAAGTCTCGAGTGTCAGGTTGGCAAGAAATCTTCCCGTTGACGTACGACGAGGCTTCGCCGGGCGCCGGGTTGAAACCGCAGTATTGCCTGGAAGAACTCCGTGCCGCATCTACTGACGAAACAATCCTCGTTTCGGGCGTGGGTCAACATCAGATGTGGGCGTCACTGCACTGGAAGTTCAACCAGCCGTACTCGTGGGTGAACTCCGGTGGTTTGGGCACAATGGGTTTCTCGATTCCTGCTGCGATCGGAGCAAAGGCGGGTCGCCCAGACGCAACCGTGTGGGCTGTCGATGGCGACGGCTGCTTCCAAATGACGGCGCAAGAACTCGTGACCGCAACGGTCGAGCGCATTCCTGTCAAGGTTGCCCTGTTGAATAACTCGTATCTCGGTATGGTTCGCCAGTGGCAGGAAATGTTCTATGACGAGCGCTACTCAGAGGTCTACTTGTCAACGGAAACCCCCGACTACGTGAAGTGGGCAGAGTCGATGGGTTGCGTTGGTATTCGAGTCGAAAGCCCCGAAGAGGTTGGCCCAGCCATCGAGAAGGCGAACTCGATCAACGATCGGTCGGTTGTTGTCGAATTCCGCACCGACTCCGAAGAGAAGGTGTTCCCGATGGTGCCGGCTGGCGTGAGCAACGACGAAGTGCTCGTGCACCCTTCGCAAGAGCAGTTCCGAGCGCAGCTCGGCTGAAGTGATTGAAAAGAACTGGAGAACACGACATGACTGCGTTTAATCCGCATGGAACTTCGCTCAATCACGGCATTCTTTCGGTATTGGTGCAGAACCGCCCCGGCGTGCTTGCCCGCGTTGCGAGTTTGTTCGCCCGACGTGGCTACAACATTTTCTCGTTGGCGGTAGCACCAGCTGAAGATGAAACCCAAAGCCGCATCACGATCGTTGTCGATCTTGAATCGGCCCCACTCGAGCAGATGGTGAAGCAACTGTTCAAGTTGGTTGACGTTGTGAAAATTTCTGAGCTTGACCCTCGTCGTTCGATCGAACGTGAATTGTTGCTCGCAACCGTGCGTGCCGATACGGGACAACGGTCTGAAATTGTTGAGTTGGTAAAGATTTTTGAGGCAAAAATTCTTGCCGTTGGATCAGATGCAGTGACGGTGAGTCTCGAGGGCCATCCGGACAAATTGGATGATTTTGAGGAACTGCTCGATTCTTATGCCATCGTTGAGTTGCAGCGGACGGGTCGAGTGGCTCTTCCCAAACTTGATCGGGCGGCACGACTTCGTGCCGTCAACCCCAACCAGAAAGGAAAGGTGAGCTGACATGGCCGCCAACGTGTATTACGAGGCCGATTGCGACGGCTCCCTCATTCGCAACCGGAAGGTTGCTGTTATCGGTTATGGCTCACAGGGCCACGCACATGCGCTCAACTTGAAGGAGTCTGGCGTTGATGTGTGTATCGGTCTTCGTGAGGGTTCAAGTTCAACTCAGAAGGCAGAGCAGGCCGGACTGACCGTGAAGTCGGTCGCAGACGCAGCTGCGTGGGCGAATGTCATCATGATTCTTGCTCCCGATACTGAGCAGAAGAAGATCTTTGATGAGCATATTGCAGCACACCTGAATGCTGGCGATGCCATTGCATTCGCGCATGGGTTTAACGTCCGCTTTGGCCGCATTGCGGCTCCAGAGGGTGTCGATTGCATCATGATTGCACCAAAGGGTCCCGGCCACTTGGTGCGCCGCACGTACACCGAAGGTGGCGGCGTACCTGCGCTCATTGCGGTCGAGCAGGACGCAACCGGTCAAGCGAAAGAAATTGCTCTGTCATACGCTGATGCCATCGG
>Ga0255767_1004655_pt1 | contig 11192 bp, 7 predicted proteins | sample 071ome_24_FD_179967 | JGI IMG/M metagenome (GOLD analysis project Ga0255767, IMG submission 179967) | Coastal salt marsh microbial communities from the Groves Creek Marsh, Skidaway Island, Georgia - 071402CT metaG (version 2) | ecosystem: Environmental > Aquatic > Marine > Intertidal zone > Salt...
TATAAGTGGGCATATCTCCATCACCGGATGTATCCTTGAGCTGCTTTTCAGGTTAGAACAGATGCGGGAATTGGCAAATGACCAATGTCGGCAAACGGCCCGATGGGCCTATGCCGACCTACAACGTGGCCCAACATCATGTTGAGGCAAGCTTTTTGCAAGCAATGCCTGACCAACCTCATTAACGAGACACACTGACCATGTGGCAAAACCGTCGGGACGGTGAAGAGTCCCCCTATATTCCGCTGGGCCCGTTCAAGCTGCGCCTGCCGTTCGTGCATTACAAGTTCGAGTGGCCAGATTACTGCCAGGGGCTGCTGATGTGTGCCGTCGATCTGGCGGCCATTCCCCTGATGATTGAACTGCTGGGCATGCCGTTCGAGGTGGCGCTGGCGGTGGTCATGCTCAATGGCCTGCTCTACCTGACGCATCATCTGCTGGGTGATCCGGTCGTACCCGGCTGGATCACCCCGGCCATCCCGTTGATCATGGCCTACTGCATGACCTTTCCCGAAGGGCCTGAGCGGGTGCATTCACTGGTGGCCTTCCAGATGATGCTTGGCCTCTTTGCCATCGTGCTGGGGGCGACCGGGCTGGCCAACAGGGTGGTGGGCTTTATTCCCCCGGCCATCAAATCCGGCGTGATCCTGGGGGCCGGTGTTGCGGCGGTCAACTCGGTGTTTGTGGTGGGAGGGCGTTTTGATGCCTTTCCATGGTCCATCTCCATTGCCGTGGGCATAGCTTTTTACCTGATCTTTTCGCGCCATTTTGCCCGTCTGAAAAAATCCCATGCTGCACTCGACCTGCTGGGTAAACTCGGCATTTTCCCCATCATCATCCTGGCCGTGGTCATTGCCCCGGCTTTCGGCGAGGCCCCGTGGCCAACCATTGAGTGGGGTATTACGCACCCGGACTTCGGCACCCTGTTTCGGGAATACACCGTGCTGGGACTCGGCCTGCCGCCACTGATGATGTTTGTGACGGCCATCCCCACGGTGCTGGCCGCCTATATCGTGCTGTTCGGCGACGTGCTGCAGAGCCGGGCACTCATCAACGAGGCAGATCACCTGCGCGCTGATGAGAAAATTGATTACAACTCCAACCGGGCACACCTGATCTTTGGCGGGCGCAACACGTTCATGAGTATCTTTGGGCCGGACATCACCATGTGCGGACCGCTCTGGGCGGCGATGCAGGTGGTGGTCATTGAACGTTACAAGGAGGGCAAGGCTGCCATGCATTCGCTGTTCGGTGGCTCCGGATCCTTTCGCTGGGGCACCAATACCGGGTTGTTGCTGCTGCCCATCGTCAGCCTGGTGCAGCCCATCCTCGGGGTGGCGCTGGCATTGACGCTGCTGATCCAGGGCTATGTGAGTGTGCGCATCGGCATTCTGGAAGCCCGCAGTAACCGCGATCTCGGTATCGCCGGGATCATCGGGGCGGTGCTGGTGACCCGGGGGGCAACCTGGGCCTTTGCCGTCGGCATCATCCTGACCCTGCTGGTGTATGGCCGGGATTTCTTTGGTGGTGAGAACGAGCAGATCTTCACCAAGGATCTGGAAAAATAGGAGGCAAGAGGCAGGAGGCAGAGAACGACCCGACTGGCTTCTGCTAATACCTGTCTGCCACAGCGTGAGTTGAGGTAGGTCGGATAAGGCCGCAGGCTGTCATCCGACATTTTTCAGTCCAGGGTGACGGCGATTTGGGGACAGTTTACTTAATGGTATAAATCGGGAAAAAAGACTAGACGGGCAAGGGGTAAAAATATTTCAGTATCCTGCCTCCTGCCTCCTGCCTCCTCCCGCATCCTGTTGCCTCCCACGCGTGTGCCAGTGACACTGAAAACTACTGGGCCATTTTTGACGACAGGTTCTCCTTGTGAATCTTGGCATCGTACTTGCAAACGTCTGTGTTCTGTAAACCTAAAGTCTGATTGCAGTGCGCGGAATCTGCGGTGTATGGCAACGATATGGGCTCATTACGGGTCTTTTACGGTAATGATCAGACCAATTCGCACCAAAATGAATCTTTTGCTGCTCGTTTATTGTGCGTTTTGCCTGGATTGGCAAAAATAACGAGCAAATATTGTGCAACGGTTAATGTCATTTTAACCCGCAGCTACTAGAATGCGCGCGCCTGGCAACCAGAGCCTCATTTCACTGGCGACGGGGGCAATGTCATGTCGTTTTACGACAGCGCTGTTAATACTGAATACACTCAAGATGCTAAGGAGCACCTGAAACTGATGAAGGCAAGTGAACTGCTGGTGAAATGTCTGGAAAACGAAGGCGTCGAATATATTTTTGGCCTGCCAGGCGAAGAGAATATTGATGTCATGGATGCGCTGATCGACAGTCCGATCGAGTTTGTGACCACCAAGCATGAGCAGGGTGCTGCCTTTATGGCTGATGTCTATGGTCGCCTGACCGGCCGCGCCGGTGTCTGTATGTCGACGCTCGGCCCGGGTGCTACCAACCTGGTGACCGGCATTGCCGATGCCAACATGGATCGCGCACCTGTCGTGGCCATTGCTGGCCAGGGCGCGACCACCCGCCTACACAAGGAAAGTCACCAGATCCTTGACCTGGTGAACCTGTTCGAGCCGATCACCAAGTATTCCACCCAGGTGCTGGAGCCCGAGATCGTCCCGGAAATTGTCCGCAAGGCATTCAAGACTGCCGAGAACGAAAAGCCGGGCTGCAGCTTCATTGATTTCCCGGAAAACGTGGCAGCTATGGAAGTTGGCGAACTCAAGCCCCTGAAAAAGCAGTCGGCGACCGAACCGGTAGCCCCGCGGGGCAAATGTACCTCAGCGGCCAGGTACATTCAGCAAGCCAGCACTCCCGTGATTATGGTGGGTAATGGGGTTATTCGCTCCAAGGCTGCCAGGGAAGTGGTCAAATTTGCAGAAAAGCTCAACATTCCGGTGGCGACCACTTTTATGGCCAAGGGCGTTATTCCGTCCAGCCACCGTCTGTCGCTGGGTGCCATTGGCCTGAAGTCCAAGGACCTGGTCTCTTTTGGGTTTGAAATCGCCGACCTGATCATCTGTATCGGGGTCGACATGGTCGAATACCACCCGCAGCTTTGGAATCCCAACGGTGACAAGAAAATCCTGCACATTGATCACCGTCCTGCCGAAGTGGACCAGAACTACATTCTGGAAAGTGGCGTCATTGGCGACATTGACGACTCGCTGAAGCGCATTGCCCGCAAGATGGAAACCAAGCCTGATACCAAGATTCACCAGCTGGTTGATGTCATCAAACAGGAATGGGCCGAACACAAGGATGACACCGCGTACCCGATCAAGCCGCAGAAGATCCTGTGGGATCTGCGTCAACTGCTGGATGCCGAGGACATTGTGATTTCCGATGTGGGCGCCCACAAGATGTGGATTGGTCGCATGTACCAGGCCGAAGCACCCAACACCTGCATCATCTCCAACGGTTTTGCCGCGATGGGTATCGCATTGCCCGGCGCGATTGCCGCCAAGCTGGCCTACCCCGACCGCAAGGCGGTGGCCGTGTGTGGTGATGGCGGTTTCATGATGAACAACCAGGAAATCGACACAGCGCTGCGCCTGGGCCTGGATATCGTCATCCTGATCTTCAATGACTCCAAGTACGGCCTGATCGAATGGCACCAGCTGCGTCATTTCGAGCGTGCCACGAAAATTGAGTTCACCAACCCGGATTTCGTAAAACTGGCAGATGCGTTCGGTGCCAAGGGTTACCGCGTCAATTCAGCAGAGGATTTTATCCCGGTCATGCAGGAAGCGCTGTTGGATGGTACCGTGTCCATTGTCGACTGCCCGGTCGATTACGCCGAGAACATGAAGCTGACTGGGAAACTCAAATCGCTGAAGTCGCCGATCTAGAGAAGGATAAAAGGGTAAAAGGATCAAAGGATAAAAGGATTAAAGGATTAAAGGATCAAAGGAAAAAAGGATCAAAGGCCAGCGGCCCAGATGGGCATCAAAGCCTACCTTTTATCCCTTTATCGAAAATCTCGGAATGACATTGAACCTGAAATTCACTGTAATCATTTAAAAGGACCGCCCCCATGAAATCCCTGTCCTTCCAGACCACCCGCTCTGTCCTGTATGAAGAGGGCGCCACCGCAAAGATTGGCCAGATCATGGCCGACCGCGGCTGCAAGAAAGTCGCTTTTGTCACGGACGCCATGATTCTTAAGCTGGGCCTTGCCGATGCGGCACTGGACAGCCTCAAAAAGGCCGGCGTACCGGTCTGGACCTTCTCTGAAGTAGTGGCGGATCCTCCCGAGGAAATGATTCTCAAGGCCGTTGCTGAAGCCAAGGACGAAGGCGTTGATGGGGTGGTGTCGATTGGTGGTGGCAGTTCCATGGACACGGCCAAGCTGATTGCCGTCCTGTGTAACACCGAGCAGCCCCTGTCCGAGATGTATGGCATCGGCATGGTCAAGGGCGAACGCCTGCCACTGGTCCTGGCACCAACCACGGCGGGTACCGGCTCTGAAGTGACCCCGATTTCCATCGTTACCACCGGCGTAGCGGAAAAGAAGGGCGTCGTCTCACCGCAATTGCTGCCTGACTACGCGGTTCTGGACCCTGACCTGACGCTGGGCCTGCCCGCCAACGTCACTGCAGCCACCGGCATCGATGCCATGGTGCACTGTATCGAGTCCTACACTTCGGCGCGCCTGAAAAACCTGATTTCCGATGCGCTGGCCCGCGAAGGCCTGAAACTGCTGGGCGCGAACCTGCATAAGGTCTGTGAAACACCCAAGGACAAGGAAGCCCGCGGCAACATGCTCATGGGCTCCATGCTGGCCGGTATGGCCTTTACCAATTCACCGGTGGCGGCCGTGCATGCCCTGGCATATCCACTGGGCGGTCATTTCCATGTGCCGCACGGCCTGTCCAATGCCCTGGTGCTGCCCCATGTGCTGGAATTCAACATGAGCCAGGCCGAGGACCAGTACGCCGAACTGGCACCGGTCATCTTTCCGGAACTGGCCGGCAAATCCCACGGTGAGAAGATCGACGGCATGCTCAAGGGCATCGCTGCGCTGAGTCCTGACCTGGGCCTGGAAACCACCCTGCGCCAAGTCGGGGTTGAGGAAAAAGACCTCACCATGCTGGCCGAAGATGCCATGAAGCAGACCCGACTGCTCGTGAACAACCCGCGGGAAGTGACTTACGAGGATGCCCTGGCGATTTATACGAAGGCGTTTTAAGACGACTATAAAAGGATAAAAGGATAAAAGGATAAACGGATAAAAGGGTTACTCCGATTCACACCTGAGCCGCCTGCCTTTTATCCTTTAATCCGTTTATCGAATGGCAGAAAAGAATCATGAGCGAGAATAATTCCCACAATCCCGTTTTTGACCTGTGGTTAAGCAATCAGAAGCAGTTCCTGGATGCCCAGGCGAAGTGGATGAAACCGGAAACCATGCAGGCGAACCCGTTCGTGAACGCGGATTTTGTCGACCGCTCCGTGAAAAGCTGGCAGCGCTGCGAAGAGCAGTATGGCCTGTGGATGAAAGCGGCGGAAAACTGGGTCAGCGGCGGCAAGTCCCAGGGTGCCGAGCAGGCAGGGACTGCTGCGCCGGCAGAGAAGGATGGCTATTCCGCCCAGGCACTGACCTATCTGCTCAACCCGACCACGTTCATGCAGTCCGGTTTCGAAATGATGGACCAGGTGTTCCGCAAGCTGGTCAACGGGCCGGAGTTTGCCGATATCGGCATGCTCGAGAAAAAGATGCTCAAAACCAGCCAGGACTGGCAGGCCTTTCGGGATGCCAGCCACAAATTTCAGGATGTCATTTCCTCGGCCTGGCTGCGCGCCTACCAGAGTTTTTCCGATGAATTCTTTGATGGCCTCAAGGATGAAAGCATCAGCACCGAGGAAACCCTGCAGCGCTGGCTCAAGATTGCCGACGAGGAACTCGTTAAAACCCTGCGCTCGCCGGAATTCCTCGATGCCCAGAAAGAACTCTTTTCAACCGGTACCGCCTACAAGCTGAAGAACCGCGAATTCGCTGAAATGTGGTGTGAAAGCCACACCATTCCCACGCGCAGTGAAGTGGATGACCTGCACAAGCTGATTTACGAATTGCGCCGGGAAGTGCGTGCCCTGAAACGCCAGATCAACAAGCAGGAAGCCCCGAAGCCAAAGGCGGCCAAGCCGGCGCCAAAGAAAAAAGCCGCCGCCAAAAAGAAGGCAGCATCGAAAAAAGCCAGTAAGTTAGTGAGGTAGGCCGGAAGAGGCCCGCAGGGCCGTCATCCGGCGTTTGTATGACATTGACATCATTGCCGGATGACACTGCGCTCTTCCGGCCTACAAGTGAAACTCGAGAATTGAGATATCAGATACATGCGTACCATCCTGACAACAAGCAATAACCGCAGCACTTTCACTGCCCCGACTGCCTTTTATCCCTTTATCCCTTTATTCTTTTATCGACAAACCCAAGCAGCTACCTGAGCAACCCGCATCCCATGAACAACGAACTGGACTCATATTTCGAACCCTACAATGCCATGCTGGATTTCGGCACGCGCATTGCCAAGGGGGCCGAGGTCATCTCGCAGTTCGATGTCAACGAAGTCGCCGTGGGGGCCTCCCCGAAAGAGCAGGTGTTCCAGGTCGACAAGGTCACCCTGCATCACTACAAGCCGATGCGCAAAGGCAAGCCGAAAACCGCGCCGGTGCTGATCACCTACGGTCTGATCGGCCGTTATACCATGATCGATCTGCAGGAAGACCGCTCCCTGGTGCGCAATCTGCTGGAGCGTGGTGTGGACCTGTACGTGGTGGACTGGGGCAATCCCAGCCGCGCCGACCAGTACCTCAATTTCGATGATTACGTCTGTCATTATCTTGATGAGTGTGTGAATGTCATCTGTGAGCAGCAGGGCGTGGACAAGGTCACGCTGTTCGGCATCTGCGAGGGCGGTACGTTCACATCCATGTACGCAGCGATGTTCCCGGAAAAAGTCAGCAACATGATTCTCTCCATCACGCCAATTGATTTTGCCGCCGACTCTGAAGATACGGACCCCAGCCACGGTTTCTTGAACCTGTGGATTCGCAACCTGGACGATGAGGACATCGAGAAGTTGCTGCAGGCCTTCGGCAACCTGCCCGGTGAACTGATGGGCGCGGTATTCTCGGCCATGACGCCGATCCGCAGCATGACCAAGTACAACCTCGACCTGCTCAACGTTGCCACGGATGAAGCCAAGCTGCTGAATTTCCTGCGCATGGAAAAATGGCTGGCCGATCGCCCGCATCATCCCGGCAGTGCCGCCAGGCAGTGGCTGATCGACCTCTACAAGGAAAACAAGCTGGTCAGGGGTGAGTTTGAACTGATGGGCGAGAAGGTGGACCTGGCCAATATCACCATGCCCGTGCTGAATATCTATGCCGAACACGACCACATCATTCCGCCCCCGTGCTCGGCGGCGCTGGGTAAATACGTAGGCAGTGATGACTACACCAATCTCTGTCTGCCAGCCGGCCATGTCGGCATTTATGTCAGCAGCAAGTTGCAGGGTTTAGTGGGTGACCAGATTGCAGAATGGCTGATTGCCCGACAGAAATGAACGAGGAAAGGAGGAATGGAGAAAGGGAGAAAGGGAGAAAGGGAGAAAAGGGCGAAAGTGAGGCGATAATGGGCTGGATATTATTGTGACTGCTAGTAAGCTTTTGAAAGTAACCTCATGAAGAATTTCGAACTGGTATATTTCGAAGGGTCCCTTTTCTCCTTCCCTCCCTTACTCCTTTACTCGAAATCTTGAACGATAAAACTATGGTCCAGAAAATTATCACGCCGGAAGAGGCCGTTTCCCTGATCAGGGACGGCGATACCGTTGCCGTGTCCGGCTTCGTCGGCATCGGTACACCGGAAGAACTGATCATCGCCCTGGAAAAACGTTTTCTGGAGACCGGACACCCACGGGACCTGACTCTGGTCTTTGCGGCGGCACCGGGAGATGGCGCCAATCGAGGTATCAACCGCCTGGCCCATGAAGGCCTGGTCAAACGCGCCGTTGGAGGCCACTGGGCCCTGGTACCGAAACTGGCCGAGATGGCCGTGGAAAACCAGATCGAGGCCTATAACCTGCCCCTGGGCTGTGTGTCCCAGCTTTATCGTGTCATTGCCGGCGGCAAGCCGGGACTGCGGACCAAGGTGGGGCTGAGGACCTTTGTTGATCCCCGTAATGGCGGCGGCAAGATCAGCGAAAAGGCCACCGAGGACCTGGTGGAACTGGATGTCATCAGGGGCGAGGAATGGCTGTTTTACAAAGCCTTCCCGATCAATGCCTGCCTGCTGCGCGGCACGACGGCCGATCCGCACGGCAACACCACGGCCGAACGCGAAGTCCTGACCCTGGATGTCACCTCAACTGCCATGGCCGCCCACAATTCCGATGGCGTGGTCATCGTGCAGGTGGAGCGCGTCGCCCAGTCCCACTCACTGGCACCCAAACGGGTACTGATTCCCGGCGCCCTGGTGGACTGTGTGGTCAAGTCCAAACCGGAAAATCATCACCAGACCTTTGCCACCGCTTATGAGCACGGTTTCAGCGGCGAGATGCGGGTGCCGCTGGAGCAGCTGCCCGTGATGCCGCTGGATGAACGCAAGATCATGGCGCGGCGCGCGGTGATGGAATTGCCGCTGGGCGGCGTGGTCAATCTCGGTATCGGCATTCCGGAAGGGGTGTCGCGGGTGGCGGCGGAAGAAGGTCTGCTGGACCAGGTCACCCTGTCTGCCGAGGCAGGCACCATAGGCGGTATGCCGCAGGGTGGGTTGAACTTTGGCGCCTCCCTGAATCCGGATGCCATCGTTTCCACCAATTCCCAGTTCGACTTCTACGATGGTGGTGGCCTCGACATGGCCTGCCTGGGCATGGCGCAGACGGACAAGTACGGCAACGTCAACGTGTCCAAGTTCGGCAAACGCCTGGCCGGGGCAGGGGGCTTTATCAACATCAGCCAGAATGCCTCACGCCTGGTGCTGACTGGTGCGTTTACCGCCGGTGGCCTGGAAGTGGCGGTGGAACACGGCCGCCTGCGAATCGTGAAAGAAGGCAAGGTGAAAAAGTTTGTCGACATGGTGGAACACATCACCTTTTCCGGCGAATTCGCTCGCGAAACCGGCCAGCAGGTGTTGTACGTCACCGAGCGCTGCGTGTTCGGCCTGGGCCCGCAGGGCATGGAGCTGCTGGAAGTGGCACCGGGCATTGATGTCGAACGCGATATTCTCGAGCAGATGGATTTTGTGCCATACATGCGCAATGTCCGCCCGATGGATGCCCGGATTTTTCAGGAAGGCCCGATGGCAATACGCGAGGAACAGGTGCAGATGCCCATTGAGCGTCGTATCGTGCTGGATCGGGAACAAGGCAAGCTGATCATCAACCTGCGCTCTATGAACCTGACCTCACGGGTTGAAATCATGCAGATCAAGCAGCGTATCGAGGAAGTGTGTGAGTCGCTCGATTCACCGGTGGAAATGATGGCTCTCTATGACGGTTTCGAAATCAAGGAGAGCCTGCAGGATGAATACACCGACATGATTGCCTCCATCGACAAGCGCTTCTACAAGAGCCTGGTTCATTACACCCGCGACCCTTTCATTCGCCTGAAATTCGGGGCAGAATTGCGCAAGCGGCATATTTAAAGACTTGTTCTGAAAATTCAGTATGTTAAAACTGCAGTGAATTATCCAGAGAGAGGCAGGAGACAAGAGACAAGAGACAGGGCACTTCGATCGCGAGTGTTGCAGGCCTCTGAACAAACCTGCTTCTTTACTCCTGTCTCCTGAATCCGGTGCCCCGATGTCAGAATCTGAAGCAGTAGTTCTCGACGGCAATTTCGACAAGAATTCCAAATACCAGCCTGCGCCCAGAACGGGCTCAGTCCGATGCATTAACTCCAAAAGCTTTCACACGATCCACTATCAGGACTGGGGTGACCTCAACAGCAAGGAAACCGTTTTCTGCATTCACGGGTTGACCCGCAACTCCCACGACTTCGATGCCATTGCCAACCAGATGAGCAAGAAGCGTCGTGTGGTGTGCGCCGATACCGCGGGCAGGGGCAAGAGTGACTGGCTGCCGGATCACGAGGACTACCAGATCCCGCAGTACAACGCCGACTTCAATACCCTGACGGCCCATATCGGTTGCGAGGAGTACAGCATCATCGGTACCTCGCTGGGCGGCATGATGGGCATGATCCTAGCGGCCATGCCGAATTCCCCGGTCAAACGCCTGGTCGTGAACGACATTGCTCCCGAAGTGCCGCATACGGCCATGGCCCGCCTCGGTGGCTACCTGCACCTGGACCCCTGGTTTCGCAAGATGGAGGATGTGGAAAAGCATCTGCGCAAAACCCTGGCCCCGTTCCACCCGATGACGGATGAGGACTGGGAACATCTCGCGCTGACCAGTTCCTACGCGTCGGATGACGGTTTGCGCCTGGCCTTTGATCCGGATATCTCCAACACCTACGGCCGCCGCTACTGGTACCTGATGTATTTCAACCTCTGGAAGTACTGGGTGCGCATCAAGTGCCCGGTCCTCATTCTGCGCGGCACCGAATCCGACTTCCTCACCCAAAGCCTCTGCGAGCGCATGATGCGCAAACTGCCCCAGGCCGAACTCCTCGAATTCGAGCACACCGGGCACACGCCCACCCTGAATGCGCCGGAGCAGATTGATCCGATTTTGAAGTGGCTTGATAAGAACTGACCAAGTTGAGAGGGCAGGTTTACCCTCGGGATTTTCGAGGAAGGGAGGAAGGGAGAAAAGGAGGAAGGGGCGTCCTGTCAGGCTGAGAGTTTTCGTTCTTTTAGTTTAATAATCAGCGAGCTTAGCATGCCGGAAATTCTCAAGACCTCCTTGAACCATCTTTCGCCCTGTTCTTTCCCGATATAGCCGCTTTCCATCCCTATATAGATTTGAGTACGCCGTTCCCCGGCTGATCCTTTGGCGATCACCAGGAATCGAATAGTCTCTTTAGTCGATTCACGCTCATAACTCTCGGCAATAGGCAATATTAGACGGAATGGAAAGTCCGGATCGGGTTATCTGATCTCGAAAACCATAATCCCGAAGCTTGGACATACCCCTGAAAAGCTCCGAACTCAGCCTGGCTGATACCGGCCAAACATCCAATTTCTTAAACCGATAGATG
>Ga0255767_1004663_pt1 | contig 11181 bp, 6 predicted proteins | sample 071ome_24_FD_179967 | JGI IMG/M metagenome (GOLD analysis project Ga0255767, IMG submission 179967) | Coastal salt marsh microbial communities from the Groves Creek Marsh, Skidaway Island, Georgia - 071402CT metaG (version 2) | ecosystem: Environmental > Aquatic > Marine > Intertidal zone > Salt...
TGCGGCAAGAACAAAAAACAATCCGGCCGCTCTCTAACGAGAATGTGGGGGAGCTCCGCGCGGGAATATGGCCCGGTAACACCAGCGCGACAGCCGTTGTAGAGCGGCCGTGTCGTAAAACCGACGACCACGAAGTCGACAGGCAACTCACGTGATTCCGCCAGCCTGATCACCGCCTCCACCAGATCGACCCCCTTGATCGGTGACAGTCCGCCGACGATCGCGACCTTGAGCCGGGAGCGCGTTCGCTCCACATATCCGGAAGGCATGCCGCAGCGGGGTTCAGGGTGGGCCAACACCTCTGGAGAGACGGTAGGGAAGTATTCGCCGATGACCCGGGCGACATAGCGGGTGGGACAAATCACCCTTTCCGCCTTTGAAAAGTGTGAGGAGAACAGGCTACGCCAGGCACTGATGTCCAGCCCTAAATGATTGGGCCGCCCTGCTATGCAGCGATTGCAGTCCTCGGCTGACGGTCTGCCGCAGTAACGACCGGAAGGCTCCTGAAAATGAAACTGAGGGCAAACCGAGACAAAGTCATGGACAGTGACGTCGTAGGGAAGCCCCAGCTCATCGGGCAGTGCTAACACCCAGTCAGCTACCCCGGCATAGTGATGAAAATGCATCCGTTGGATTCTGGCGGCAGCGAGGAACCGGGCGATGAGTCCCGGGGCCATCTCAGCATTGATCAGCTTGCGGAACTCGCCGTCACCCCCGATGCGGTCCAATCGATAGCCGTCCTCGCCCCAGGGTCTGAGCACCAAATGAAGCGAATTGTCTTTTGCCGCGCAGGCCGTTGCCAGATCTCTGACGTGCTGCTCCACACCGCCACCCATATTGTGGGTGACATGCAATATCCTGGGCGCATCAGTCAGGCCAAGCAGCTGCACATCGCAGCGAACGCGTGCATCCAACGCCGCGTCTTCTCTGATCCAATCTTGCACAAGCTCCGGAAATTGGGGGTAGCGATCATCGATAATCTGCTGTGCCTCGACTTTCAGCTGCTCTGATTCGTAGCCGAATGAGGTGCCGCCCGCGTGGTAAACAAACACATCGCAGGCTAACAGGTGGCGCCAGCCATTGGCTGCGGTGGCCATGCAGAACTCCACCTCCTCACCGTAACCTCGCCCGAAGCGCTCGTCGAATCCGCCGACTTCATGCCACGCCGCGCGGGAGACCCACATGCAAAATCCAACGGCCGTCGGCAGGGGCACCGACTCACCCGCATTGGCACTCGACATGGCCTCGTCAATTTGAGCAACCCGGATATCTGCGGGCGTTTCCCGTCGGGCACCCCCCCTTGGGTAGCTGGCAATCGTGGCATTGTTTGAGAACGGCGTGATGCTGGCGATATCACTGGCAGTGTCTGCATGGGCGACCATCCGGTCTAACCAGTTTCCATGAACTTCGGTATCCGCGTTGAGCAAAATGAAGTCGTTGTCAGGCCGAAGGGCAGCCGCACGATTGCAGCTCTTGACGAAGCCCAGATTCTCATCATTCTCGAGGAGCGTAATGCCAGAGTCGCGCTCAAGACGCCTCAAGAATTCAGCAATAGCAGGCTCTGGAGAGCAATCGTTGATAACGATCACGTCACCCTGTAATTCGCTCCGCGAAGAGAGCAGCGATTCAAGACACGCCCTGACCTCGGCGAGGCCTGAGTACACCGGGATAATAACGTCGACCACCCGCGTCGAGGAGGCAGACGCCTCTGATCTGCGCGAATTGCTCAATGTCGAACCATCCATCCGCTCGAGAGACGCACCTGATCAATCAAAGATCACCACCCCTCAGAGCCCCGCGAGAGAATCACGCGGGGAAAGCGTAGTCCGCGAACATATCGCGAAGCGCGGTCTTTTGAATTTTACCGGTGGCGGTGTGGGGCATTTCGTCGATGAACTGAACGTCATCCGGGATCCACCACTTCGCAATCTTCCCGTCCAGAAAAGATTTCAGTTCATCTGGTGAAGGCTCTTCTCCCGGCACTTTCACCACAATGAGCAAAGGTCGCTCACCCCACTTATCGTGAACGCGGCCAATGACAGCCGCCTCCGCCACCTTGGGGTGACCGGTGGCCACGTTCTCAACCTCGATAGAGGAAATCCACTCCCCCCCCGACTTGATCACATCTTTGGTGCGATCGGTGATCGACACGAAGCCCTCGGGACTCACGGTCGCTACGTCACCCGTTTCAAACCAACCCTCCTCGGCGTGGGCGTCAGAGTCATCCACCTTAAAGTAGCTCGAGCAAATCCAGGGGCCCCGCACCTTCAGTGCGCCGAATGCCTCACCATCCCAGGGAAGTTCATTGTTGTCGTCGTCGGTAATTTTGATCTCGACACCCCAGATCGGCGTGCCCACGTTGGTGCGCATGTCCGCAAACTGCTCGGGGGTATAAAGCTCTCTGTGACCACCCGCGTGATTTGTGGTCCCCAGCGGGCTCATCTCCGTCATGCCCCAGGCGTGGCGCGTATCAACACCATAGGTATCAAACTCTTCCATCACCGAGAGCGGACACGCCGAACCACCCACCACGACGCGGGTCAGCGACTCCACGCGCTCGCCCGAATCCCGGAGATGCGCCAGCAGGTTGAGCCACACCGTGGGAACACCCGCTGACATGGTGACACCCTCTTCGTTAATCAGGGCGGCAAGCGTCGGGCCATCACCCATTTTGTTGCCAGGCATGACCATCTTCGCCCCAGCCACCGGGCAGGCATAAGGGTTGCCCCAGGCATTCACATGGAACATGGGCACAATGGGCAACATCACGTCACCACTGGAGATATTCATGGCATCAGGAATGAGCGTGGCATAGGTATGAAGCACCGTGGAGCGGTGGCTATATAACACGCCCTTGGGATTGCCTGTTGTCCCAGAGGTGTAACACAGCGAGCAAGCCGCTTGCTCGTCGAGCTCCGGCCATTCAAAGACATCACTTTGTGCTGCCACAAGATCTTCGTAGCACAATACGTTGGCCTGATCGGTATCAGGCATATGCTCCCGGGTCGTCATAATCACCCAGCCCTCAACCCCCGCGCACTGGCTGGCGATGCCCTCAATCAAGGGCCAAAAATCGGGGTCGAGAAACACATAACGATCCTCGGCGTGGTTGATGATGTAGACAATCTGCTCGGGAAACAGCCGTGGATTGATGGTGTGACAAACAAATCCCGAGCAGGCCGAACCATAGTAGGTTTCCATGTGCCGGTAGTCGTTCCATGCCAAGGTGGCGATGCGGTCACCGCGCTTCAACTCCCAGCGCTGCATCGCGTTAGCCAGTTGGCGAGCGCGTGCAAAGCACTCGCGATAGGTATAGCGATGACGGGGGTTATCCCGGGTAATCGAGACAATCTCCTTGTGACCGTGTACCCGCTCCGCGTGCCGCACAATCGACGTAATCGTTAACGGAACATCCATCATCAAACCATTCATGACCGTCTATTCTCCTCAGCAGTCGAGCGGGGAATGTACCGACTCGTAGTGGGGGTCAGCAACCCGGGCAGATAACGCGCCCTACGCCACGCGTTGCCAATGGTCAACGCCGCTTAACGGCGTTTTCAGTGTTTTGCCTTCGCCATCGAGTTTGATGAGATGCGCCAGCAACGAGAGCTTCGCCCACTCATGCATCATTGGGTCGACGTCGTCATAGACGTTAACGACTAATTCATCGAGGGATTGAGGTCGCTCGTCCAGCGCTGCAAACACCTTGGCCTCTCGCATCAGGCGATGCCTGACGAGCTTTTCAACCTCGCCACGACAGTCCTGAATCAACTCACCATGCCCGGGAGCCACCACCTTGACCTGATAATCGAGCAGGCGACGCAGGGAAGCGATGTAGTCCGCCATGTTGCCTCCCGGGGGAACGATCACGACCGTTGAGCCGTTCATGATGTGATCGCCGGCAAAGACCATCCCCTCTTCTTCGAGCAGAAAGCAGACGTGATTATCGACATGCCCCGGAGTCCTGATCGCGCGCAGGGTCCAGTTCTGCCCTGCAATACACTCATCATCGTCAATTTGTGAGGCGGGCTGAAAGCTCAGATCCTGATGACGATCGTCGGCGGTCGTTCTGCCAACGAGCTCGGCACCGGTTGCGTCCGCCACCACAGCCGCCGCAGGCGAATGATCCGGATGGGTATGAGTGCATGCGATATAGCGCAACCGATCACCCACGCAGGCCAGAATGGCGTCAACATGTGAGGCCACTGCCGGTCCGGGATCGACCAGTACAAGGTCTGACTCTCCCACTATGTAGGTGTTGGTGCCGGGCCCAGTCATCGGACCCGGATTCGGCGCAACAATCCTGCGAACTCGCCCAGAGAGCGTTCTCACCTCGCCGTGGGGCTGCATGTCAGTCCACCAGCTGCGTAATTGCGACTTCGGGATTCACATCTGCGTCGTAGTCCACCCCATCAACTCCGAAGCCAAAGAGCTGCAGAAACTCTTGTCGATAGCCGTCGAAATCAGCGAGAGTTTTGAGATTGTCCGTATCGATCTGCTCCCAGATGCCCGCGACTTCCTCCTGTACCTCGGGGTCGAGCTCCAACTGGTCGACCCGCAATCGGCCTGCCTCATCCAACTCACCATCGCCATAAAGTCGCTCACGGAATAATCGGTCGATCTGCTCGATGCAGCCCTCGTGAACCCCCCTCGCCTTCATGACCTTGAACAGAATCGCGAGGTAAATTGGCATCGCGGGAATAGCAGCTGACGCCTGCGTCACCACCGCCTTCAATACTGACACACGCGCGTCGCCACCCAGTGATGCCAGTCTCTGGCGAATGCCTTCGACGCGATGATCGAGGTCTTTTTTCGCCGCACCAATCGTGCCATGCCAATAGATATCCCAGGTAATCTTCTCGCCGATATAGGTGTAGGCGGTTGTCTTGGCACCCTGGGCCAGCACGCCTGCCTCAGCCAGCGCGGTGATCCACATCTCCCAATCCTCGCCGCCCATAACCGCGACGGTATGATCAATTTCCTGTTGAGTGGCTGGCTCGAGGTGAAAATCCTGAATGGCTTCTTTGTCGGTATTGACGCCCTTCTGGGTGGTGGCTTGACCAATCGGTTTCAGCGTTGAGGTGAATACCTCGCCTGTTTTGGGGTGGGTTCGCCGCGGTGCGGCCAGGCTGTAGACCACCAGATCCACCTGACCGAGATCCGCCTTGATGAGGTCGATCACCCGCGTCTTCATCTCGTCCGAGAAGGCGTCACCATTGAGGCTCTTTGCGTAGAGGCCTGCCTCTTCCGCCAACTGATGGAAGCCCGCTGAGTTATACCAGCCGGCGGTACCGGGCTTGCGGTCGGTGCCCGGTTTCTCGAAGAAGACGCCAATAGTCGATGCGCCGGAACCAAAAGCCGCGGTAATGCGGGAGGCTAACCCGTAACCAGTAGAGGCGCCTAACACCAGCACCCGCCTTGGACCCTCAGCGATCACACCCTTGCTGCGAACGTGCTCTGCCTGACCCCGCACGTTTTCAAAACACCCAGAGGGATGGGTTGTCGTGCACAAAAAGCCGCGGACTTTGGGCTGAATCACCATGGCAGGGGCTCCGGAAAAACGATGGCAAAGTCTAGCATGCAGGGCGGTTTTCGTAGCACACTCCCGGACGCGCGCCACTGAACTGATCCGCACAGGCCGCACCATAAAATTGCGCCTGATAAAGAGAATGTGGCGCCAAAAACTAGCTCTGGGAGACAACGATGCAAATCGAAACCGCTATTCTCGCACCCGCCGCAGTCCTTGCCGGCTGGACTATGGTTGTTTTTCTCTGGCTCATAGCCAGACGAATGCCCGCCTTTGCCGCCGCGGGCATCACAGTAGGCAATATGCCTGCCGGAGCTCGAGGGGTCGATACAGAGGGCCAGCTTTCTGCCAAAGCCAATTGGATTTCGCACAACTACACCCACTTGGTGGAGCAACCCACGGTCTTTTACCCGGTGGTGATCATGCTCGCGTTGATGGGCGACAACTCATCACTCAGCGTCAATCTTGCGTGGGGCTATGCAGGAATCCGAGTGCTACACAGCCTGTGGCAGGCCAACGTCAACACCATTCCAGTGCGCTTTGCGCTGTTTGCGCTCTCCAGCCTGTGTCTGATCACCCTTGCGGGAAGGGCCGTGATGCAAGCGCTCTAAATACCGCAAAGTGGCGAGAGCGACCCCGGTCTCAGGCTATCGGGGGCCCTGCTTCGCTCGATGGGGCAGGCACACGCGGCCGCTGCGTCAGAGAAGTGCGAGGCCATTGGGAGGCACTTGAGCCATCGCTAACCCCCGCTACGCGCGGCTTAGTTCTTCCAGAGGTCGAGATCCTCGGGTGTGTCGATATCCGTCACGTAATGGAGGTTGTCCGTCTGCCACTCCATTAGCCAGTCCGGCCGTTGGTGGCGCCAGTCGCCGCTGCCAAAGTCGCCCGCGCCCTGCTCTATTCGCAGCGCGATACGCCGACTGAACAGCACGGGGTTACCCGGGCGCGCACCGACCATTGGGCCAACGAACTCAATCCCCGCATCGGCATGTTTGTAAGCACCGATCAGAGCGATCAGATCTTGCCGCGTCAGCGCTGGCATATCGACTGGCAGCACCATGATGGCGTCAAGCGCTGGCGAGAGACCCGCGACACCGAGGCGAAGAGAATCCGCCTGAGCGTGTCTCTCCACCGGTTGCACGACCTCAATCGGTTGCTTGTCCTCAAACAACGGCCGCGCCAGGGCCAATAGCGGTGACAGCTCCGAGCGATAGTGCCCTGTCACCACCACCACTTCATCGACGCCGACTTCGCTCAACTCGCGAAGAGCGCGGAGCAGCAGCGGTTCACCGTCGATTTCAATCAACCCTTTTGCGCGGCCACCCAGCCGCGCGCCCTCCCCTGCAGCGAGGACGACAGCGCCGATTCGCAGTCGTCCACTCTTACAGTCGCCGGGTTCGCAGCAGGCATCATCCGTCACGGTCTTGCCTCAATCATCTCATCACCACCTATTTGGCCCACGCTGGGTAGCGAATCCGTTTGCACGAAACAGCTTGTCCTGCCCCCCGCGGCACAAAAGTGGCGCGGTGACCGCGTCACATCACCATGCGTTTTATGTCGCCCAGAAGACTAGTGAGCTCGGTCAGGAAGCGCCCGCCATCTCCGCCGTTCACAACGCGATGATCATAAGAGAGTGCGAGGGGTAACAGCGTGTGGGGTCGAAAGACCTCGCCATCCCACACCGGCTGAACCGTCGCACGCCCCACTCCAAGGATAGCGACCTCTGGGGCATTGATAATCGGCGTGAACCCCCTGCCACCGATGGCACCCAGACTGCTCACCGTGAACACTCCGCCCTGCATATCATCGGGCTTAAGCTGTTTATTTCGGGCGCGTTCTGCCACAGCCGCCACCTCTGCTGCCAGCTCCCAAATCGACTTTTTATCCACGTCGCGGATCACCGGCACAACCAGACCGGCGGGCGTGTCCACTGCCATGCCAATGTGGCAGTAATGCTTCATCACCAGTGTGTCGCCGTCATCTGCGAGGGAAGATTTGAGCTTGGGGTGGTCGCGCAGGGCAACGGCACAGGCTTTGAAAATAAACGGCAGTGGCGTCAAGCGAACACCGCGATCCGCCGCCTCGGTTTTCAGCTCGTTACGAAAGCGTTCCATGTCACTGATGTCAGCATCGTCAAATTGTGTGACGTGGGGTACGTTGAGCCAAGAGCGCACCATGTTGGTGGCGGTGACCTTGTCAATTCGGGTGCGCGCAACGCGCTCAACTGCACCATAGCGCGCAAAGTCCTGTTCCGGAATGGCAGGCAAACCCGCTCCCGGCGCGGCAGCGCTGTCGCTCAGCGCGCCCGCCACGTATTGCTGCAAATCCTCTTTAAGAATTCGCCCCCGGGAGCCGGTGCCACGCACCTTGCTCAACGATACGCCGAACTCGCGTGCCAGCTTGCGCACCGCAGGCCCGGCATAAACCTGATTAGAACCGGACTGCTGTGGGGGTGCCGCACCGGCTGGGCTGGACCGGGACGCCGAGTCGACATGCCCTGTCAGATCGTGATCCGAGGTGGCCGCAGGGGACACCATGGGAGTGGAGAGAGTCCCCGCCTCTGCGGGCGAATCGTCCCCCGCCCGGGACTGACTCACGGCGCGATCAGCCGCAGTCGCATCAAGCTGCTGGGTGGGCGGTGCCTCGGTTGTCCCGCTCACCTCGAGCCGTGCAATCACGGTTCCCTCTGTGACCGTGGTGCCCGTTTCGGTCAGCCAGGCCGCGAGAATGCCGGCGGCTGGCGAGGGCACTTCCATCGACGCTTTATCTGACTCCAGCAAAACCAGTGAGTCGCCCTCCTCGACCCTTGCGCCGACCTCAACTAAAAGCTCTACCAGATCCGCTCCCTCGTCGCTTCCCAAGTCGGGAATCATGACGTCGATGGACATCACCGCGTTCGTTGTGTCGGAAGTTGACGCTAGCGTGCTAGCGGTCTGCTCCTCAATTGATGCAGCGGTCGTCGCCGTTGCGCCGCTCTGGAGATCATCGACTGGCGCCGGCGACGGCGCGTCTTCGCCGCCTGCGGTATCGTCGCTAGCTGTTGATTCGGGGGCGCCCTCGAGTAGCAGGATCACATCACCCTCGGAAACCGTATCGCCCACCGCCACCCGAAGCTCCGTCACCACACCGGCTTGGGGTGCGGGTATTTCCATCGAAGCCTTGTCTGACTCGACGACGATCAGGCTCTGCTCCACCTCAATGGTATCGCCCGGCGCGACCAAAACCTCGACGATTTCGGCCCCCTCGGCGCCGCCGATATCTGGAATTTTAATCGGTGCTACTGCCATGTCCTGTCTCCTACCTGACGCTCACACGCGCATTGGGTTGGGTTTACTGGCATTGATGCCCAGGGTAGACAGCGCCTGCTCGACAACTGCTAGCTCCAGCTCACCCTGATCGGCCAGCGCCCTCAGCGCCGCCAACGCAATGTGTTCCCGACTCACCTCAAAGTGCTGCCGTAGCTGCTGCCGGGTGTCGCTCCGTCCGAATCCATCTGTGCCCAACACGACGAAGGAACCCGGGACAAATTCACGCAGCTGATCCGTGTGCGCTTTCTGATAATCAGTCGCGGCGACAAACGGACCCTTCTTTCCAGAGAGTTGCTGCGTGAGGTAGGGCACTTTCTCTGTCTCTCCGGGATGCAAACGGTTCCAGCGAACGACGTCATTACCCTCTCGTGCCAGCTCATTCACGCTGGTTAGGCTCCAGACGTCAGCAGCAACCCCGAACTCGCTCAGCAGAAGATCTGCGGCAGCCTCAACCTCCCGCAGGATGGCACCCGCACCCATCAACTGAACCACGGGTCCTGATGCCTGTTGACTTGATCGAAGTCGATAAATGCCCCGGACAATGCCCTTTTCAACGCCATCGGGCATGTCCGGATGCACATAGTTCTCGTTCATTGTGGTGATGTAATAGAAGCAGTTCTCCCCCTCTTCGAACATACGCCGCATGCCGTCCTGAATAATGACCGCCAGCTCATAGGCATAAGCCGGGTCGTAGCTCAGGCAATTGGGAATAGTTGCCGCGATCAGGTGGCTGTGACCATCCTGATGCTGGAGTCCTTCGCCGTTCAAAGTCGTGCGGCCAGCAGTCGCCCCAATCAAAAAACCTCTCGCCTGACTGTCACCCGCCGCCCAGGCCAGATCACCAATGCGCTGGAAACCGAACATGGAGTAGAAGATATAAAACGGCACCATCGGGAAGTCCGAGACGCTGTAGGAAGTGGCCGCTGCGAGCCAGGCGGCAAACGCGCCGGCCTCGTTGATGCCCTCCTCAAGAATTTGACCCGTCTCAGCCTCCTTGTAATACAGAATCCCGCCTGAATCGTGCGGGGTATAGCGCTGGCCAACGGACGAGTAGATCCCCATTTGGCGGAACATGCCCTCCATGCCAAAAGTGCGTGCCTCGTCCGGTACGATAGGTACGACCCGGTCCCCAAAATGCTTGTCTTTGAGCAGCGTCGACAGAATCCTGACAAATGCCATAGTGGTGCTGATCTGGCGCTTGCCCGAGGTCTTTAGCTGACCCCCAAAGGCGCTTCGTGGGGGCGCAGGCAAGGCCTGAGACTGGGCGCGGCGCGCGGGAATGCTCCCCCCAAGCTCAGCGCGGCGCTCACGCATGTAGCGCATTTCAGGGCTGTCCTCCGGGGGACGATAAAAGGGCACCCGCTTCAAATCCTTGTCGCTGATCGGCACGCCAAATCGATCCCGAAAGGCCTGCAGACTTTTAAGATCGAGCTTCTTGAGAGAATGGGTTTCGTTACTGGCTTCGCCCGCCTCGCTAGTGCCATATCCCTTGACCGTCATGGCCAGAATGACGGTGGGTCGCTCCACCTCCTCACAGGCTGCCGCGTAGGCCGCGTAGACCTTATAGGGGTCATGACCGCCGCGATTGAGGTACATGATGTCCTCATCGCTCAAATCCTTCACCAACTCGAGGGTTTCCGGATATTTGCCAAAGAAATGTTCGCGGGTATAGGCGCCCCCATTGAATTTGCAGTTCTGAAGCTCCCCATCACAGACTTCGTCCATGATTTTCTGCAACAGCCCGCTTTGATCGCGCTCAATCAATGGATCCCATTTGCGTCCCCACACCACTTTGATGACGTGCCAGCCCGCTCCTCTGAACACGCCCTCCAGCTCCTGAATGATTTTGCCATTACCCCTGACAGGACCATCAAGGCGTTGCAAATTGCAGTTGATGACAAAGTGCAAGTTCCCGAGGCGCTCCCGACCTGCCAACGCAATCGCACCCAGTGACTCGGGCTCGTCGCACTCGCCGTCTCCGAGGAAGCACCAAATTTTGCGGTCACGATGATCTACGAGTCCCCGCTTACTCTGATATTTCATGACGTGGGCCTGATAAATCGCCTGTATCGGTCCAAGCCCCATCGAAACAGTTGGAAACTGCCAGTAGTCAGGCATTAGCCAGGGATGCGGGTAAGAGGACAGCCCCTGCCCACCCACTTCGCGACGAAAGTTTTCGAGTTGCGCCTCGCTAATCACGCCCTCGAGATAGGATCGCGCATACATACCCGGCGCGCTGTGCCCCTGGTAATACACCAAATCGCCGGGGTGGCCATTGGCAGTGCCTCGAAAAAAGTGATTCATTCCGACATCGTAGAGCGTCGCGCTCGATGAGAAGCTTGAAAT
>Ga0255767_1004667_pt1 | contig 11175 bp, 10 predicted proteins | sample 071ome_24_FD_179967 | JGI IMG/M metagenome (GOLD analysis project Ga0255767, IMG submission 179967) | Coastal salt marsh microbial communities from the Groves Creek Marsh, Skidaway Island, Georgia - 071402CT metaG (version 2) | ecosystem: Environmental > Aquatic > Marine > Intertidal zone > Salt...
TGCACAACAATCATATTGTTCATCAGCTTTACAGCCTGCCCTGCACCATGCCCCCCACAAAGAATTATATCTACGCCCATTGTTTCAATGAACGGTCTGGCGGCATTGAAAACCTTTTCTTCACCACCGACCATAAAATTGAGTGTTCCGTTGTCTGCTGCAGTGGTGCCGCGAGATACTGGTGCATCTAAAAAATTTACACCTTTAGATTTCGCTTTCTGAGCAATTTCTTGAGCAAGGTGTACAGGACAAGTCGAACAATCAACTATTGTTTGGCCAGGTTTTGCACTTTCTAATAAACCCCCAGGGCCAAGTACGACTTCTCGCACTTGTGGCTCACCTGGTAATGACAGAAAGACCATCTCTGATCTTATCATAACATCTGAAAGACCAGTTGCGCTCTCGACGCCAAATTCTGATAAACGCTGCAGAGGCTCCTTGTTTTGATCAAAGGCAAGTACGGGCTTCCCGGACTTCTGCGCCATGTTGCGACACATCTTTTCGCCCATTACACCGACGCCAACAAAACCAAGCATATTGGTATCTTGCATTATGAAAACCAATCCATCAGTTGTTCGTTGTACGGGCATATTCGGCTGCAAATTCGCCAGCCCTTCGACCGAAGACAGAACCAGACATTAAGCCTGTCCCACCGGGATAGTTCTCGTAAAATAATCCCCCTACCAGTTCTCCTGCCGCAAAGAGGCCAGGAATACCTCGGTCCGCTTTATCTTGAACACAGTTTTTGTCATCAATCTTTAGACCCCCAAAAGTGAAGGTAACACCAGTTGTAGTTACCCATGCTTCATATGGAGGCTCATCAATGGGCAGAGCCCAATTAGATTTAGCAGGCGATATACCTGTTGTGCCCACGTTATCTAAAATTGCTGGATTATAATTGGCATCAATAAAGCTCTGGTCTGGACAGGCGGCATTATATTCTTCGATGGTCTTTTTTAATCCCTCTACAGAAATCTCTAATTGTTCTGCCAACCCTTCGATTGTATCGGATTTTACGTGAGTGACTTCCTTGATCCTGTATTCATCACGCAAGCGATGAGTAGTCTTTTGATCAAAAATCTGAACACATGTGTAATGAGGTTGCCCCATAATGGCTTTTCCAAATCGCACATATGTCAAATTTCTATAATCTTCACCCTCATCGACAAATCGCTCACCGTGGATATTGACCATTATACCAAGTGGGTACGAATGCTTCTGAAAATTGTCTAAAACCCATCGATCACCAAATGGTGGAGCTGAAATATCCCAACCTACGGAGTGGCAACCTGACCAGTTTCCATAGGGCACAGCCCCTATGTCCAGTGCCATCTGAATACCATCGCCGGTATTATGCCTGGTGCCTCGCACGCGGGCTAGGTCCCAACCTTGACCTAGATACCTAACACGCATCTCAGGGTTACTCTCAAACCCCCCGCAAGCCAGAACAACTGACTTACAAGCAATGTCTTCATAGCCCCCTTGCGCTCTTACCTGCAGGCCAGTGATCCGATAGTTCTCATCCTGATACAGTTTAGTGGCACCTGTGCCATAACGGATATCAATTCCTACCTTACGGCAACGCTCAAGAAGAAATTCAACAAGCCCTGCACCGCCACCAACTGCCTCTATATTCACACCGCCATAGAAGTGTTGTTTTCCATCAACTTCGAAAGATTGCCGTCCATACATTGGTATGAATCGAACACCATTTTCACGCAACCAAGCCATAGCCGGCCGGGAACCATTAATTAGCGTCCAGGCCAAATCCTCATTCGATTGCCCTCGCGTCACCTTCATAAGGGTGTCATAGAAAAATTGTTTATCGTGCGAGGGAAGGATCATTTTATCGGCTTCATCATCCGACATATCGACTAAGACATCATCCCTTACATCGTCTAAGCCAGTATGAACGAAGCGGAACCCTCCGGCAGTAAAATAGGAATTACCCCCCTTTTCGTCTTCTGGGGCCTTCTCCAAGACAAGGACTTTAGCTCCATGCTCTTTTGCTGAGATGGCCGCACATAACGCAGCATTACCAGCACCAACTACTACGACATCATATGAGCTGTCTTGCATCTATTTTCTCTCTCAAACAAGTTCCAACTTCAATAGTAGGCTAGCCCCTCATACCTCAACATCGCAAGAAGGACTTATGACTATCGGCTGTAAAAATTTAATCTATTGCTTATTTTCAACATGAAGCTGGTTTTACTTTAAATGTCACCGAAACCTTGTGCATTCCATCATCAACCAAAACCAGCCTAGAGTGTCTTTAAACAGGCTTAATACTCAGCTTTGTCATCAACCGCATGGCCACGTTTTGGCATAAGCATCACACGCTCATAACTCATAAATATGGTCCCACATTGCTTCTTAGCAGTTGTCTTAATTTTAACCACTCCCTGGGTTGGGCGTGATTTTGACTCCCGCTTATCAAGCACCTCAGACTCCGCATAAATTGTATCACCTATGAACACAGGTGCAGTCAGCTTGATATCAGTCCACCCTAAGTTCGCGATAGCTTTTTGACTGGTGTCAGATACACTCATCCCCGCTACGACTGCTAAGGTAAATGCGCTATTCACCAAAGGTTTTCCAAATTCACTGTGCTTTGCGTATTCAAAATCAAAATGCAAAGGATGGGTGTTCATAGTCAGAAGTGTGAACCAAGTATTATCTGCTTCTGAAATTGTGCGGCCAGGACGATGCTCATAAATATGACCAACCTCAAACTCCTCAAAATATCGCCCAATGTTCTCGCGGAAGCGATTTGGCCCAACTTGTTTTGGTGAATAACTCATAATCTTTAGATCCTCTCAAAGCTCTAACTTAAGGACTCAGTCAGAACAAGCACATTTCAAGTTACGATAGTTCCGTTACTTGATTTTGGTATTTTTCCAATAGGATTAGGTACCATTTTACGACGCAAAATAGATTACAAGGCTATTACGATTTAATTGCCTCTGCTACCTACATTGCCGCAATATCAATGACTACCTTTCCCCATGTTTGCCTGGAATCCAGAGACTCTAGTGCCTCTGGAACTTGCTCTAAAGAGTAAGTTTCTGAAATTGCCGGCGTTATTTTTCCTTGGGCCATCAATTCAAAACAATCTTTCAAAACCTCTTTCGCATAAGAAGGATCCTTGGAGCGATACCCACCCCAAATTGCACCAACAGCAGAAGCATTCTTTAGGAGGAGACGGTTTGCGGCAATCTTTTGAATTTCGCCCCCTGCAAAGCCTATAATCACTGCCCTTCCTTCAAAGGCAATCACCTTCAGAGACTTATCAAATATCTCTCCACCAACCGGATCATAGATTACATCAACGCCTGTCCCATTAGTTATTTCACGAATAGACTCCACCCAATCCACATCGGATAAATAATCAAAAGCATGATCAGCACCATTCGCACTGGCAACAGCACATTTTTTTTCACCACCCGCTAGCGCTATGACACGCGCTCCCCACGCCTTACCGAGTTGAACCGCTGCAATTCCGACACCACCAGCAGCGGCTGTAACAAGAAGCGTCTCTCCGGCTTGGAGACAGCCACGTCGGTGAAGCGCAACATGAGCGGTCGGGTAAACAACCGGAACACATGCAGCGGCCTTCATATCCACTCCATCGGGAATAGGATGCAGTTGATCCGCTGGCATAATGCATGCCTCTGCAAATGCACCCCAATTAGGCTGACCGCAGACACGCGTGCCTACAGCCAAATCAGCGCCTTCTCCAACAGAAATCACCTCGCCGGACATTTCGCACCCAGGGGTAAAAGGGTGCGAGGGCTTAACCTGGTATTTGCCGGCAATCATCAATGAATCAAAGAAGTTCAATGCAGCGTAATTAACCCTAACAAGAGCTTCACCTGGCCCTGGCTGCGGTGCCTCTATTGTTTCGAGAGCCATTGAATATGGATCACCCCATTCTTTGCTACGCCATGCTTTGATTTTCATTTGAATTATTCTTTCTAAAATTTTGGATTATGCTCAGCCAAATTCGCTTCAACACACAGAAAGTTTTTGAGACTGAAATAGAAGCACTTACGGGATAAACGCCATTCAATATCTTCAAACCTTTAATACAAATTTTCCAACAGCCTTTCGGTCCATTACAGCTCTCATCGAATTTGTAGCTGCAGATAAATTAGGCAAGACATCCACTCTTGGACTAATTTGTTCCTTTTCAACCCAGTCAAGCAATTGTGCTGCTGATTCATTCAGCAGATTAGGCAGGTGTCGCCGGTAGTGCATTAGTGCAAACCCTAATGCAGATCTATTTTTTACCAATAGAAGATTAGCTGGGACCTGAGGAATAGCTCCGCCAGCATAACCAATTGTTAAATAGCGCCCTCCCCAATCTAAAGCTCTAAACGCGGGCTCATAGTAAATACCTGCGACCGGGTCAAAAACTACATCAACTCCATTCTCAGAAATAGAAATAGCCTCTGCGCGAAGGTCGTCTTTCGAATAATTTATAACTGCATCGGCCCCACGTTCTGTGGCAGCTGATGTTTTTTCACGGCTACCTGCAGCGGCAATAACAAAGGCCCCCATCGCCTTTGCCACCTCAACTGCGGCTAAACCCACGCCACCAGCTGCGCCCAATATCAAAATTTTTTCGTCCTTTTTTAAACGAGCCTCATGAGCAAGTGCACAGTGCGCTGTTAAGTAGACCGAACACATACCTGCAGCTATTTCAAAGGGTACCTTATCCGGCAAACAAAAAGTCTCAGTCTGCAGAGCTTTAGCTTGGACGGCATAACCACCGTCATAAACCAAAGCCATTACCCGTTGGCCGACGGAAAAACCTTCCACGTCCTCCCCAATTTCAGAAATATAGCCAGCAACCTCCATCCCAGGGGCGAAAGGCACCGCATGCTTATTCTGGTGCAAATCCCTGATCATTAAAGTATCCGCAAAAGATACGCCCGCAGCCTTTACATCAATTAGAACCTCAACTTTACCTATTTTTGGTTCAGGCAGGTCGCCCTCTCTCAAATTTTCTGGTGGCCCAAACTCGGAACAAACAATAGCTCTCATGCCCCAACTCTCCCAATGTCCTAACTTATAAAATTTACATAAAGAATTAAGCTATCTGTGTGATAGGGCATCAGCAAAGACATCACTCCTAATACCGATATATCTCTGGAAAATGCTGTGCTGAAACTAAATCCCACCTTAGGTTCTAGGATTTTTAGCTGATAGCCCCTTGGACCTTGAGCAAACTTATATCTTCAGATGAATAGCCAAGACCCATCAGAATTTCTTCAGTGTGTTCTCCAAGATTTGGCGCTGCGGCGCTTAATCCATTCTCTCCATTTACTTTAAAAGGTATCCCAATAGTTTGCACATAGCCGTTTAGACCGGTTGGAGCCTGTTGTTCCCTTATGAGGCCACGTTCCACTATCTGCGGATCTTTAACCATCTCCTCAATTGAATGAACAACACCTGCTGGTACACCAACCGCAGAAAGTCTTTCCTCCCATGTCTTCGCATCAGCTTCCGAGAAAGTTACAAGGAGTTCTTGACGAAGTTCAGCTGCATTCAAGATACGATCCTGTCTGCTTGAAAAACGTGAGTCTTCAATAAGATCCTGTCGATTCATCACTTTAGCTTGAGCCTCAAATTGTCCTTGGGTAGCTGCTGCAACCTGAAGGAGGCCATCCCCGGTTTCATAAACAGTGGATACCGATGACCCAGCAGGCGATCCATTCCCCATAAGTGATGGTTGCACTCCAAAATTTAAAAAATTTGTAACCATTGGAGAAATCAGAGACGCCGCCACATCCAGCATTGAAATGTCAATATAACTTCCTTCTCCATCGCGATGCAGTTTTGCCAACGCTGCCGATATTGCAAAAGCAGCAGTCATTCCTGTTGACATGTCACAAACCCAAAAGCCAACTTTTGTTGGGCCTGTTATGCCTTCATGCCCAGTGAGCTGCATCATCCCAGAATTTGCCTGGATTACAGGGTCATAAGCAGCTGCGCCCGCTCGAGGCCCAGATTGACCAAACCCGGAAATCGAACAGTAAATTATATTTTGGTTTATTTCTCGTGCCCATTCATACCCGAAACCAAGTCTTTCCAGCGCTCCAGCTTTAAAATTTTCAATTACAACATCAGCGTCTCTAATAAGCCGTCTTAGAATTTCTTTTGCTGCTGGGGACTTTAAATTTAAGGCCAGAGAGCGCTTGCCAGAATTAAAGGCTAAAAACATTGCGGAATGTCCTGCATCCGCAAAATCTCCACTTGGTAGCATCATACCACGTGCTTGATCACCATCGCCAGGCAGCTCTAACTTGATTACATCAGCGCCCTGTTGCGCCAACATATATGTGGCATAAGGCCCAGAAATTACCTGGGTAAAATCTATAATTTTTATGCCATCTAAAAGTGCACTCATTGGCAGCACCCTTTTCGAATTATTATCGCTGCAGAGGCTAACCTGCTATTCTAAATCTATCCAGGCGATAAAGGGTATATCAGGTATATGGATACTGCGGACGAAAGGTGGGCGGCATATTATGAACGGCTAAAAGATAGACCACCCAGATTCACATCAGTCTTTGCCCAGCGGCGATTTTCACAACCAGGTTTTGCTGTCGACTTAGGAGCAGGTGGTGGAAGAGACACGATACCTCTGTTAGCTGCCGGTTGGCGGGTTTTAGCCCTGGACCAGGAATACACATCCATCAAAACAATCAGAGATGCTGTCCCGGATGAGTTGGTATCGTCACTAAAGCTTAGTCAACACAGTATAGAAACTGCGGAATGGCCAGAATGCGACTTGATAAACTCAAGCTTTGCCTTGCCACTGTGTGAAAAGTCGCAATTTCCAAATGTATGGCAAAGAGTAATTGATCGTTTACGGCCCTCCGGCCGATTTTCTGGTCAGCTTTATGGCAACCGTGACACATGGGCAAAAAACGGAGCAGACGATGGAGTGGTGGCCTTCACTAGATCTGGCTGTCTAACACAATTAAAGGACTTAAAAATCGAAATGTTCGAAGAAGAAGAACACGACGGATTTACACCCCGGGGGAATTTCAAACATTGGCATATATTCCATATTGTTGCCCGCAAGGACTAAATGGGGATCTCGGACAGATCAAAATTCTGGCAGAGGAAGGGGGCGATTAGGAATTAATTTTGATAAAGAATAATTTCAAAAAAACTTGGTCAAACCAGTTTTTAGAAAAAATAAACTCTGCTAACCGAAAACTTTTTTTGCCAATTTTAATCTAATGCTTGGAAGAATTGATATTGATGACAGCAATCCCACCGATTAATCAAATTAAGGGCTGTGCCCTGGTGACAGGAGGAGCGCAACGTATTGGTCGACAGATCTCTTTGCGCTTGTCAGAAGATGGTTGGCCTGTAGTCATTCACTACAATTCATCCAATACCGAGGCTTCAGAAACGGCAAAATTAATAATAGATGCGGGCGGACAGGCATGGACAGTAGGTGGTGATCTAAGTGAAAAAACTACTCCTGAAGCAATAATGTATGAGGCAAGCAGAAAAGCTGAACAACCTGTTACATGCTTAGTGAATAATGCTTCCATTTTTGAAGATGATCGAGCTGCAAATTTTATCTCAGATAATTTTGATAGAAATATGGCGATTCATGCGCGCGCACCCGCTCAACTAGCCGCAGCTTTAGTCAACAACCTTCCCAAAGATCTAGAAGCGAACATAATTAATCTTCTTGATCAAAAATCATTTAATCCAGATCCATCATTCTTCAGTTACAGCCTCAGCAAGTTTGCATTGTTCGGCCTCACACAAACACTAGCTGTTTCTCTTGCACCTCGGGTGAGAGTTAATGGTGTAGCTCTTGGCATGACGTTACCGCCTCCAACCATGACCCAATCACGCTTTGAAGAACTCCAGGGAATGACTTTGCTTAAACGCGGAGCAGCACCTGCAGATATCGCTGAGGCAGTAAGCTACTTAACCCGCGCAAACTTTGTTACCGGAGAGGTAATTGCAGTAGATGGTGGCGAGCGACTTTTGAGGTCAAAGCTAATTTAATGTTTGAAAGAGTTGCAATCTTAGAAGCGCGAGATATGTGGAAGTTTAGTGATATATACCCCACTAGGGGTTGCGCTTGTGCGGAGTTTCAGTCATAAGGCGGATCGCTAGTATGGCCCCATCGTCTAGCGGTTAGGACGCCGGCCTTTCACGCCGGAAACACGGGTTCGATTCCCGTTGGGGTCACCACTGTTTTAATTACTAACAGTGTGAGCGCCGACCGTCGGAAATCATATGCATTTTAACGTGTTCAATATGGGCTGGCGAAAAACCTTGATACACTTCCATGGCGCTTTTGTTAGTCCTCACGTTCATGAGGCTCACCAAAAAGCAAGCATCCTTAATTTGTGTTTAAATAAACACCACGGCTTGAATATTCCTCATTTAATAAAACAACCACAGTAAATTCACTGCAAAATTTTTAGGATGGTTAATGCGGATTGCATCTCTAGCCTTTGAAATTCTTCCTCTAGTTGCCCTTTTTATTGGTAACAGTATCTACAATATTTTTATTGGGGCTGCTGCTAGTGTTGGATTGGCAGCCGTTATTTTATTATTCACGTGGCTAAAAGAGAAAAGGCTAGCGCGTTTTGTTATTTTTTCAGTGCTTATTTCAACCGTTTTAACAATTACAGCATTTTGGGCAGAAAACTCGCTTTTCATCAAAATACAACCTAGTCTTTTTAACGGTTTAATGTCGTTAACTTTACTTCTAGGCTGGTGCCGCGGCGTTCCCGTGATGCGTTTGTTTTTTGGGTCACAGTTTCATTTAACTGAGTCTGTTTGGATGAAGCTTTCCAAACGTTGGTGTGTATTCTTCATATTTCTGGTTTTGGCAAATGAATTAGCGTGGCGAAACCTTGCAGATGATGAGTGGGTTATATTCAAAGTGTTTTTTGTAGCGCCAGCTACAGGCCTTTTTATGCTATCACAGCTTCCATTAACTATAAGCGGAAGGGTAAGGGATAAATAAGTCAGAATACTAAGTATAAGTCTGCGATCTCCATACCATTTGAAAAACCTTTAATCACCCCATAGAAAAAGCTTCTAAGGTACGTTTCGGTCAAAGAGCTATTTTAATTTCATTGCGTTGCCAAGCGCCCCAATAATCGGTCAAAAAATTCACTTCCCTTTCTTAACTGCTCCAATGAAATGAATTCATCAGGTCTGTGGGCTTGGGCTATATCCCCTGGACCACACACAACTGTGGGAATACTCGCCATGCTTTGGAATAGTCCCGCCTCTGTTCCATAAGCAACCTTGCCATGATCGTTGCGAGAGGCACATGCCTTTGCCAGCCGGACTACATCCTCATCAGCATCAATATTCAGTCCAGGGATAACCGAGCGCTCTATCAACTGAAAGCCACAATTTGGATCTATAGCCTTCATTTCTGGTTCCAAATCATTCTTTATGAAAGCAGTGAAGCGATCCATGATCTCTTGGGGATTATCTGCAGGGACATAGCGAAACTCAAAGTCAAAGGTGCATTGATTTGGAACGATATTCACTGCGGAGCCACCATTAACAACGCCCACATGAATGGTTGTATGCGGGAGATCAAACATTTCGTCCCTCGCGCCATCTTTAATCTTCTCCCTATGCATTTTTCTTAGAAAAGTTATGGCTTCTGCTGCATACTCGACGGCATTAACTCCCTGTGGTGCAAGACTCGAATGTCGCTCCAGGCCAGTAACGACAGCTCTGTAACTCCACTTGCCTTTGTGAGCGACCACAGGTTGCATGCTGGTTGGCTCACCCACTATGCACATACCTGGGCGCAAGCTTTTTTTGACAAGGTCATCGATAAGACCACGTACGCCTAAGCAACCTACCTCCTCATCATAAGATATCGCTAGGTGCACAGGCCTCGAAAGATCCATCTGCTTAAATTCGGGGGCTGCAGCAAGAGCTAGAGATACAAAACCCTTCATATCGCAAGAGCCACGACCAAATAACTTTCCATCTCGCTCGACTAAGTCGAACGGATCATGAGTCCATGCCTGCCCCTCAACTGGCACAACATCCACGTGGCCTGAGAGGATCAGACCTCCTTCTTTCTCGGGACCAATCGTGGCGAAAAGATTTGCTTTCTCACCACATTCACTAACTACTCTGTATGAAGGTATTTGATTAGAATTGAGATAATCTTCAATATACTCAATCAACCCAAGGTTTGAGCGATGGCTGACTGTGTCAAACGCAACCATCTCCTTAAGCAGCTTCTTCCCACGCTCGAAAATTCGTTCAGCTGCTGCGCTCATCGCCTAAATTCCTAACCCAAAAATGCGAGCGGCATTGCCGCCCAGTACACTAGCTCGGTCAGCATCAGATAAATTTGCTGCTTCAACCACTTTTCTAGGTTCAAAATCCCCAATCGGGAATGGCCAATCCGAACCGAGCATGACCTTGTCAGCACCCACTTTGGAAACGAGGTAATCGAGAGTGTCCGGCTCAAAGACAATGGTGTCAAAATAAAGTCGAGAAAATTCTTCTTGAGGGTCAGCCATATCTTCAGGATGCAGATTGTGGTGACGCATCATGCGCCCTAGAGCGTAAGGAAGAGCTGCTCCACCAGTCGCCACTATGACTTTAGCTCCTGGGTTTTTTGAAAGCACACCGCCATACACGATCCGAGCTACACCTGTCGTGAGGTCATTTATGCGGGCAACAGCATTTACCATGTCATAGGCTGTTACTCGTTGGTCAAGAGTATCGTACTCGGGGTGAATAAAGACCGCTGCTTCCAGCTCAGATGCAGCCGCCCAAAATGATTTCAGATGATCATCATCTAAACCATCTGGCTTTCCCAACCCTACCCCCCTTGGTTGGGTACCAATCATTACGCCACGAGCTCCGTCTTTAATTGCATCTTGAAGCACCCGTGCAGCTAAATCCCCGTCTTGAAGAGGTACAGTTGCAAGAGGAAAAAGACGCTTTTCGTCTTGTACTGCCTCTAGTAGAGTTTCGTTTGTAAACCTTGCCCAAGCCTCACCCTCTTCCGGCGGCAATTCATATCCAAAAGCGTCAAGCCAACCTCCGCAGACCTGAAACTCTAGTTTTTCACGATCCATCCAATCGAACCGCTCTTGGGTTTCACGAAGACGGGGCATTACTGGCCGAGTTGGC
>Ga0255767_1004676_pt1 | contig 11162 bp, 8 predicted proteins | sample 071ome_24_FD_179967 | JGI IMG/M metagenome (GOLD analysis project Ga0255767, IMG submission 179967) | Coastal salt marsh microbial communities from the Groves Creek Marsh, Skidaway Island, Georgia - 071402CT metaG (version 2) | ecosystem: Environmental > Aquatic > Marine > Intertidal zone > Salt...
AGCAACACGTCATCGCTACTGGTCACCGACATTGCTGCGAAGTGTACACATCCTGAACGGGTCGCTGGCCTCCACTTTTTCAACCCGGTGCCCGCCATGCGCGTGGTGGAAGTCATCTCTGCTGTAAGAACTGCAGATGCCACCTTGGAACACTTAAGGACCTTGATCGACACCACGACACATCGTGCGGTAGTGGCTCAGGACCAACCCGGTTTTCTGGTCAATCATGCGGGTCGCGGACTATACACAGAAGGATTGCGTATTCTCGAAGACCAAGTTGCCAGTCACGATCAGATCGACACACTCATGCGTGAAGCGGCAGGGTTTCGGATGGGCCCCTTTGAGTTACTGGACCTCACGGGTTTGGACGTCTCCTCCAAGGTGATGCAATCGATCTATGACCAGTTTCAACAGGAACCTCGTTTTCGGCCCTCTTCTCTCATTCCCCCGCGGGTCGCCGCCGGGCTTTTTGGCCGCAAGACCCACGAAGGCTGGTACCAATACGGACCGGACGCGCAAACATCAGGCGACCAAAAAAAGAAGAGCTCTCCGCCCCTTACTGCGAACAGCAGAGTGTGGATCGATCCGACCGCCGACCATTACGACGAGCTCATTGAGAGGGTGACGCAGGCTGGCGCCGCAGTGGAGCAGACTGCAGATAACGCCACCCTGTTATTGATACAGCCTTGGGGGATCGACGTATCCCAGGCCTGCGCAGACCTAAAGCTGGACGCTCGGCAGTGCGTAGCACTAGACCCGCTGCCGGCACTGGATCAGCGGCGCACGCTCATGCTGAGCCCGATCACCCGTATTCAGGCGAGAGACGACGCGCTGGCTTTACTCTCAGATGATGGCGCGCCGGTCACCGTGATCAACGATAGTCCCGGTTTCGTCGTCCAACGTATTTTGGCGACGATTGTGAATATCGGGACCAATATCGCGCAGCGAGGTATCGCGTCTCCAGACGACATCGATGACGCCGTGCGGATTGGTCTTGGATATCCCCAAGGTCCGCTCGCCCTTGGAGATAGCATCGGCCCCGAAAAAGTGATGGCCATATTGGAAGGCATGCAGCGCGTGACGGGAGACCCCCGCTACCGTCCCAGCCAGTGGTTGCGCCGGCGCGCTTTGTTGGGCGAGTCACTGCTAACCCCCGAGGCGAGTAGACACTGACATGAGTGAAACTTCTGTTGTTCTCAGCCACCCCGCACCACACGTACTTCAAGTGGCCATCAATCGTCCTGAGGCGAAAAACGCCATCGACGAAAAAACGCGTGTCGCGCTCATCGGCGCCATTACCACCGGATTAAACGACACCGACGTCCGCGCCCTGCTACTGTGTGGTACCAACGGCATCTTTTGCGCCGGCGGCGATCTGGCCAGCATGCGCGAGATGACCGAGCAGGCAGCGCGTACCCGTATGCAGAGCGGTCACCACCTCATCAAGCTACTCTGGCATGCCAACATTCCTATTGTCGTCGCGATGGAGAAATTTGCCATCGGTGCAGGCGCAGGCTTGGCTCTTGTTGCCGACCATATTGTGGCTGGCGAGAACACTCGTATGAGTTTTCCTTTCCTTCAGCTGGGGCTGGTACCCGACTGGGGCTCTACCCAGTCACTGATCCGCAAAGCAGGATGGGGCACCGCCAAACGGCTCGTTCTGGATTGCGCCTCTCTCAAGGGTAGGGAATTGCTCGATCTGGGCTTGGTGGAGCAAGTCGTAGCAGACGACTCCGTGATGGATGTGGCCACGGATAAGGCGCTGGAATTTTCCCGCCTCCCACGACTGGCCTTGCGGCAGTTCAAAGAAGCGATGAGGCGCTCGACACAAAACATCGATGCCGCTTTGGCAGCAGAAGAAGACGACCAGACCGCCTGCTTTCTCAGCGAGGAATTTAAGGAGGGCCTGAGCGCACTCCAACAAAAAAGAGCCCCCGACTTTTTCAGTGGTTCATCCGATGAGTGACGGGAAAGTAGCCACCCTGCAGAACTGGGTGGGAAAGTCGCACACCACCCACAGCGAGCTCCCTCTCTTTCAGACCGAAGCGCTCGCAGGCGCCATTGGCGCGACTGCAACGCCCAACGCAGGTGACCCACTCCCCCTGCCCTGGCACTGGTTATACTTTTTAGAGCCGGTCCGCCGGGACGGTACCGGCGAGGATGGGCACCCTCTCAAAGGCGGTTTTCTGCCTCCCGTTGCGCTGCCGCGACGCATGTGGGCGGCAGGTAAGCTAGAGGTCACGAAACCGCTAATCCTCGGGCTCGCTGCCGAAAAGGTGTCGGTCATCACTTCGGTCGAATCTAAAGACGGCCGCAGCGGCAAGCTGGTTTTTGTCAACCTAAGGCACGAATTCAACCAGGCTGACGAACTGTGTATTACCGAGGAGCAAAACCTGGTTTATCGCGAGGCGCCTCAGGAGAGGACCGCGCTACCCGCAGGAAATATCATCGATAGCGAACCGCAATTCACCCGCAAGATAACGCCTGATCCCATCTTGCTGTTTCGCTTCTCGGCGCTCACCTACAACGCTCACCGCATTCACTACGACCGGGAATACGCAGTGAATGAAGAGCTGTACCCGGCGCTCGTAGTCCATGGGCCCCTGCTGGCCACCCTGCTCCTGAAACTGGCCTATGAAAACCTGCCCAACGCACGAATTGAGACGTTCTCGTTTCGCGCGGTGAGACCAACATTCGACAGCCACCCCATCACGCTCTGTGGGAGACGCAGCGGTAATCAACTGCTTCTATGGTCCGAGGACCATGAGGGCTATTGCTGCATGAGGGCGGAAGCAACCATAGGGTCCTAGTGCGTCACGGGCAATCGCACTCGACTCCCGTTCATCTATGCAGGACCGAAGCGACATCCATCTTCAGAGTCGATGCCTCGCAATATAGGAGAACCGATCATGCAGCAGCTCACCCTTCAGAACCTCAGTGACAGGGCATTAATCTCAGACCAGCTTTATCGATACGCGAAAGGGCTGGACACGTGCGACTGGGACCTGGTTACCTCTGTACTGACGGATCCCTTTCACCTTACGGCTGAAATGCTGGATATCGATCGCACCATATCTCCTCAGGAGTACATCGAGCTGGCGCCCGGTAAGTTCCTGCCGGGCTTCGACGGAACCGCTCACCTGAATACCAATCAACTGATTAGCGTTGATGGAGGTCAGGCACACATCGAGACCAGAATGTACGCCTGCCACTACATTAACCCGAGTGATAACACCCAGGCCGATCAGCTGTCTGCACCGGAAAGTATCCATTGCAACATGCAAATGTTCTGGGAGGGTCGATTGACGCGCCAGCCAGACGGCAACTGGTTATTTCATGCAGTCCATATGGGCGTGACCGCCAGCGAGGGAAACATGAGCGTCATGGAAACGGCTAGATCGCGAGTTACAGATTACTGATCGCCTTGAATCACTCGGCCCGCGACACGCTCTTCGCCAAGGCCCGGGGGGTACTCTGACCCGTCGATTAAGGTTGGTTTTATTTATACAGTTATGTAAAGTTTAATCCGCACTCGACTCGACACCACAGGAGCACACCGTGAACGTTGAAGACCTGATACTGATCAGCGTGGATGACCACGTGGTCGAACCGCCGGGCATGTTCGACAACCATATGACTCAGGCCGAACTGGATACCATTGCCCCCCGCCTGATAGAGGAGAATGGCACCAACTTTTGGCTCTACGAGGGCCACAAGATTGGCAATATGGGCCTGAATGCAGTGGTGGGTCGCCCCAAGGAAGAATACGGCATGGAGCCTCTGCGCTACGAGGACATGCGCGACGGTGTGTACTCAATTGATGCGCGCATTGGCGATATGGATGCCAACGGCATTCTCTCCTCCATTTGCTTTCCTACCTTCCCGACCTTCGCAGGCAACCTCTTTCACCAATCAAAAGACAAGCAGGCCGCTAAACGTGTAATCGAGGCGTATAACGACTGGCATATCGACGAGTGGGCGGCGGCGCACCCTGGCCGCATTATCCCAATGGCCATGCTGCCCATCTGGGACAGCGATCTGATGGTTGCCGAGGTCAAACGGGTAGTGGCCAAGGGCTGCAGGGCCATCACCTTCCCGGACAACCCCACCTTCCATGGATTCCCAGGTATTCATACCGCGCATTGGGACAAGTTGTGGGAAGTCTGCGCTGAAAACGACGTAGTGATTAACTGCCACATCGGTACCGGGGCTGCACCTCCACACTCTTCGCCCGAAACACCCATTGATGCCTGGATAGCAGCTTTTCCAATGTCCATCGCCAACAGCGCCGCAGACTGGCTGTATGGGGAATTCCTGCTCAAGTACGACAACCTGAGGATATCGCTGACGGAGGGCGGTGTCGGCTGGGTCCCCTACTTTCTTGAGCGGGCAGAGTTCACCTTCGATCACCACGGCTCGTGGACCAAGTCTAATTTTGGCGGCAAGCGACCCCGGGAAGTCTTTCAGGAGCATTTCCTGACCTGCTTCATCGAGGACGAGAGTGGCCTGCGCAATCGTGACCTGGTAGGTATTGACAACATTCTGTTCGAGTGTGACTACCCACACTCGGACAGCACCTGGCCGGTAACGCCTGAGAATACCTTCCGTCAATTGGAGAACGTCGGCCTGAGCGACGAAGAGATCAACAAAGTCACACACCTCAACGCGATCAAATATTTCAACTTTGACCCGATCGCCCTGCTCGGCCGAGAAAATTGCACGGTGGGCGCGTTGCGCAAGAAGGCGAAACAGGCCGGCGTAGATACGCGTGAGAAGTCGGGAGGCGGGAAATCCGCGAAAGTGAGCGACCGGTCAGGACGAATGACCTCCGGTGAAGTACAAAAACTGTTTGCCGGAGAAGGCGCAGCCGCGGACTGAGCGCCAGCGCAAGGGCAACACAACGTGGAGACATTGAATGACTGACCAAGCAGTGATCGTTAGCGAAGCCGACGGGATCATCACCATCACTCTTAACCGCCCGCAAGCAAAAAACGCGGTTAACAAGGCGGTCGCAGAAGGGGTCTCAAACGCCCTCGACAAGTTAGAGAGCGATTCGGCGCTGCGCGTCGCCATCATCACGGGTGCGGGAGGTACTTTTTGCTCTGGTATGGATCTCAAAGCATTTGTCAGTGGTGAGACGCCGGTGGTCGAAGGTCGCGGCTTTGCAGGTCTCTGTGAGCATACGCTCTCTAAACCTCTGATCGCGGCAGTAGAGGGCTACGCGTTGGCGGGAGGCTTCGAAATTGCGATCAGTAGCGATCTGATTGTCGCCGCTGAAGATGCGACCTTCGGCATCCCAGAAACCAAACGCGGACTGGTTGCGGGCGCTGGCGGACTAGTAAAGCTGCCCAAACAGGTATCACCCCGCATCGCTAAGGAACTCGCTCTTACCGGAGACTTCTTTACGTCCAGCCGTGCCTACGAACTGGGCTTGATTAATCGGGTTGTTCCCTCGGGCACGGCGCTCGAGGAAGCGACAGTCTTGGCCAGGAAAATAGCCAACAACGGGCCATTGGCTGTATCTGTCAGTAAGCAGGTGATCGATGGAGCACAAGACTGGTCCAACGCGACAATGTTTGCCGAACAAGCTGTTTTGATGGAGCCCATATTTAATAGCGAGGACGCCATTGAGGGTGCAACCGCTTTTGCGGAGAAAAGAGCACCTGTTTGGAAGGGGCGTTAACCAGTCAGCTCACCTTTGTATTTGCCGGATCGCAGGTTGCAGACCTGAAAAAGCTCCCTCCCCTTTTGTAGATGAAAGCGCCTTGATGATCTGTGATGTAACTCTATTCGAACTTCGCGTAGGGCCCGAGCGTGAGGAACAACGAGGCTCCGACTGCCGCCAGCCCGATACAGATAAAGAGCAAACTGTCATAGTTTCCCGCGCCGTCAATTAGAGGGCCGAATAAAAGAGGGGACAGGCCGCTGCCTAAGGCTACCGTGCCTGACACCGTGCCAAACACCTTGGCATACGATCGCAAGCCAAAATATCGTGACACTAAATAAGCGAGAATATCGAACTCTGCCCCGGCTGCTAAGCCAACCAAAACGGTTGCCAACACCATCAGCGCCAGATGCGGGGGCGCAACAAGAAACAAGATGCATCCAAATGAAGGCAGCATCAGCGCGCAAAACGCGATGAGTGGACCCCAGAATTTATCGAGGAGAAACCCTGCGCCCAGCCGCCCAGCGACCAGTGCCAAACCAAATGCACTGAATACCAGCGTTGCATCGGACTGCGACAAGCCTTTCTGAACGAGCATCGGCACGATATTGGTAATCATCGAGACAATGACGAAAACAATCAAAATGAGTGCGATAGTGATCGTCCAGAACTGGCGGGTGCGCAGCGTCTCTTGATAGCTCACCCCCGAGATCTGCTTAGAGGCTTCTTCGGCCTCAGTCGTCGTTGAGTCTCGAGACGGATTGCCACGTTGGGTAAAGCCTGCATTGCTCGCAGGCAAGGCCAAGAAACAGACCATCAGGGTCACGAGCGGCAATATACCCAAGACTAGAAAGCCTCGCTGCCAGTCAGGGGTGCCGACATGACTTGCCAGTAGCAGTGGGGCGACAGTGCTGACTAAACCCGAACCGGACAGCAGGATGGCCAGTGCGATACCGCGCTGGCGCTCAAATTTTGCGCAGACGATCGTTGTCCAAGTGACCAGCAGAGTGCCGCTCCCCGCAATCGGCAGCAAAAAATAGAAGGCGTAAAGAAGATTTTGGCTCAGTGGCACTGAGCCCATCATGATGTATGTGATCGCATACAGCACTAGGGAACACAGCGTGGCGTAGCGAAGGGAAAATTTATCGATCAGCCAGCCCGCTAACTGAGACCCGACAGCGATACCCGCAAAGTTGAAGGTGATACAGCGCTGCAGCTCTCCCAGCGGAATATCCAGCGCTCGGGAAAGGTCAGGCGCCATCGGCCCAAAGCTATATAACGGGAGGAAGTGCGCTGACGTGACAACGCCGCTCAGTGCAATCAGCAGCGTGGTCCAGCCGTCGCGGAACTCCGAGTGTTTAGAGTTACTCACTAATACCAGTGACTTGAGTGGTACCGCCCATTCGACTCACTAGGCCTTTACCCTTAATGCCGGGACCGGATTTCTAGCAAATCGATGGTCGCATCTGAAGGAAGTGTCAGAAGATGAATGGCTGCAGAGGTAACGGTGTCAAGCTGCATGCCTTCTCCGGTCGACGCCATAAAGCCCGTTTCCTCGAAGGTCTTGATCATCAGCTCATAAGTCTCGTCATCTAAAGGAGAGGGGTCCTCTCGAAGCAAGTGACCCACCCGTAAAGCTGCCACACGAACACCTGAGGGCGCCAACTCCACCCTCAAGCTCTGCGAAAAAGCCTCCAACGCGGACTTTGAGGCAGTGTAAACACTCAGCAAAGGAGGATAGAAACGAACGGCCTCAGACGACACATTGATGATATCGCCTTTAGACTTCTTCAAAAGGGGTATCGCCTCGCGGCAAGCGTACATGGCCCCGAGCACATTGGTATTGATTACTGAACGCAGCTGCTCATCACTCGCTGTTTCGAGTTTGAATATCGGGTATATCCCGGCATTGTTTACAAGGGCATCCAGTCCACCCATTTGGGCCCCAATTTCCTTAAAGGTGTTATTCACCTCCGTGGAGTCTCCAATATCACATGGGAAGCAGCCCACTCTCTCGCCGATCTCCTCTTGAACCGCTTCAAGTTTGTCAGCATTGCGACCCATGATGGCAACCCGGGCACCTTCCCTGCAGCACGCCTTGGCGAGCGCTCTCCCCAGGCCCTGACTGCCCCCGGTAATTGCTATGACCTTAGAGTCCAAGCGCATGCCAATAGCCTATTGAGATTAACGGAAGTTATATTTCAAACGCACACCGTAATATGCCTGCGCGCCACGCGTTACGCGAACGTATTGTCTGGCGATGAAACCACTGGATTCTGACGAATCGCTATAGAACTCCTTGTCATTGATATTTCTGCCGAACAGCGCCACCTCGTAGCGGTCATCTTTATCCACCATACTCAGCGAAAAGTTCAGAAGACCAAAGGAGTCCTGAATCAGTAGCGGATCTCCGTTCAATGGGAAGTTCACCTCATCTTGCCACACGTAGTTGACGCTGCCATGAATGTCGAAAGAAAGATCATTCAATGGGAAAACGTGACTGACACCGATGTTATAAGCCAATTCAGGCGTATTAGGCGCATTAGCACCGTCCATGTCGGTCTGTACCGCCGCACTCGGTTCCGTGACCGGGTTACCGTTAACGTCAATATTGCAACCCGTTCCAATGGTCTGCTCAGGCCAGCACGGCTGCAACAGATTTTTGGTTTTCGCGTCGACATATGAAAGCGACGCGGAGATTCGCCCGTAATTGGAATAGGCCCAGAGTGCATCAATCTCCACACCAAAAATGTCGAGGTCGCCCGCGTTCAGATTCACAGTCTGAATGGTTCCGGGCAACAAGGCCGAGGTCTGTAGATCCTCCACATCCTGCCAGAAAACCGCGCCGTTAATTTGCAAGGCGTCACCCAGAAGCCTCGTCTTTAGTCCAAGCTCTAACGCCTCGGCCGTTGTAGGATCGAGAAACGCCGCGCCGGGATTGCCGGTTCTTGAAATATCCGCTCCGATACCGACGAAGCTTCGGCTTACGGTGGCATACAAATTGGCACTATCGACGAAGTGCCAGGATGCGCCCAATCTGGCAGACCAGTCAGTGTGCTCAGCATTGGCCTCGCCAACGGTATGCACAACGGGGGGCACAGGAGCCGTGAAGTTAACCACGTTGTTGATGAAGTCGAATTCTGAAACGCCTGCGCTGTCGAGTACGAGGTAGGTCGGGCTATCGTAGCTAACGTCGACCTCTTCGCGGGTCCAGCGGTAACCACCATAAATGTTCAGCCTATCCGAAAAATGGTACGTACCATCAAAGAACGCTGAGAATGCTTTTAACTCATCCGTATTATCTGTTTGTACAGAAGTCGTGTAACCCTGCCCAAAGGCAGGATCAAAAGGGATATAAAGCGCAAAACCTTCTTTAACATTCTCTTCAAAATCTGTGTAGAAAAAACCTGCGGTCCAATCGAGTGACTGGCCAGTCTTCTCCAACCTGATCTCCTGCGTGAAATATTCGTTCTCGAATGGGCGAGAAAGAGGAACGTTACTGGAGGGGGTATTACTAGTATGCGCCAGCGCGATGGGCAACCCATAACCCCCATTAGAGAGCTGTCCCGGTCCAGAATCAATGTCGGGATTCACTGCCTCATGCCACTCCCGGAGTGCAGTGATAGATACAAGTCTGAGCGTCTCATCGATCTCCCACGTTAGGTGAGCGGACAAACCCCAGCTATCAAGTTCTTGCTCTGCGAAATTAGGGTCATTGATATTGATCTTGAACATGTCGGCGATCACTTGCTGACCAAGCGCCGGATCGCCGTCGCCCTGTTGAATCTCTCGTAAATTCAATCCAGGAGCGGGAATGCCATCCAGCGAGGATTCAGCCACCAGCGTGACTTGTGGAGCGAGGCCGTGTTCAGCATCGCGGTAGTCGCCGGTAAGCAGCAGGTTGATGGAGTCCGAAAGATTCAGGTCGAGCTGTGCCCGCCCACCCCGCGACCGAATCCCTCCTCCGTCATCGCCACCGGGATAGACGTTGTCGAGATGACCTTCCCTATTTCGGTAGTACAAATTCAGTGATCCTGCGGCAGTGTCAGTCAAAGGTCCGCTCATTCTGGCGCGGTACAACTGCTCTTCATCATCGGTAAAGCTGGCCTCTATATAACCTTCCAGATCGGCACTCGGTCTTCTGGTAGTGACGTTTATTGCACCTGCCGTGGTGTTTCGACCGAAAAGGGTGCCTTGTGGGCCTCGTAAAATTTCGATCCGCTCGACATCAGCCAGCTCCGAGATGAACTCACCTGCTCTGGCTAGAGATACGCCATCCACAACCATTGCTACGCTAGGCTGAATCCCGCCCTCAAAGGTGTAAGACGCAACGCCGCGGATATTGAAGTTGGTAGATGAGGGTGCAAAACCTTGCTGAAAGTTGAGACTCGGCACCGCCTGTGCAAGCGACACCGTTTCAGTGATGTATTGCTGATCCAGACTCTCGGCCGTCAGTACTGACATAGAGATTGGCACGTCCTGCAGGCTCTGCTCTCGTTTCTGAGCCGTGACCTTGACCTCCTCTAGCTGAGCAAAGGCGAGCTCCATCCCGCCCAAGGACAGAGTTAAACATCCGGACCAACCAACAAACCGTTTCACTACTGATTTCATGAGCGTCACTCTTTTTTTATGCAAAATCGCAAAGAACATTTTTTACAGTAGTGATAACTTTATTAAAATGTTTACATATGTGTCAACTATAATGAAGGGCATCTATTTGCCGGCGGCAAGAAGCTTTTTGCCACCTTTGAATCAACGAGTGGCGCATAGAATCTGTGTTAATTCGAAAAAACTGGGCGATTCTGACCGTCACTTATAACGATTGGGCTTTCACTAAGAACACTGAAAAAAACCTATATTTATATGCAGATATGTCAAGCTTAATAGCTAAAATCGCCCGCCTTGGCACACGCTACCAGCGCTGAGCTAGGGCGTGAATATCAGGTGACGTCAGATTAGCAACGACCGCGTTCAGACCCCTCCTGGGGCTACCGTAAACCAGTGGCGAATCAAAAATCTTGACGCACCGCGTTGCTGCGAGGGGGGCTAGCTTAATCCCCTTACGGGAATCAACGCACCATTAATCGCTCGCGCTGCAGGGGACGATAAGAAACAGATCACGGCGGCGAGGTCATCAGGCGATACCCAGGCAGCGGGGTCAGCGTCTGGCATTGCCGCACGATTGGTGGGGGTATCAATCACGGTGGGTAACACCGCATTCACATTGATACCCTTAGTCTTGAGTTCCTCAGCGAGCGTTTCGGTGAGACGCATCACCACGCTTTTTGACGCACAGTAAGCCCCCATCAAGCCCTGCCCTTCTCGCGCCCCATAAGCGCCAACGTTGACGACACTGCCCTCCTGTTGCTCAAGCAGCACGGGAACTGCCGCCTTGATGGCATTGCGCATAGTGGAAACATTCAGACTGAACATAACATCCCATTGGTCTTCGCTCGAATCCCAACTTTCAGTGCCCATGGCAAAGCCACCAGCGAGA
>Ga0255767_1004684_pt1 | contig 11156 bp, 9 predicted proteins | sample 071ome_24_FD_179967 | JGI IMG/M metagenome (GOLD analysis project Ga0255767, IMG submission 179967) | Coastal salt marsh microbial communities from the Groves Creek Marsh, Skidaway Island, Georgia - 071402CT metaG (version 2) | ecosystem: Environmental > Aquatic > Marine > Intertidal zone > Salt...
AAAAGGCGTGTCCTCCAGCGTAGTCACATCGAGATGCCGCGATGGCGGCAACCGCGCCGGTCGCGCCACACGCCAAATCGGTCCTCGAGGCAACTGCTGTCGCGAGGGCGACGCGATGCGCGTCATCTCCCCTATTTCGTTAATGGAAAGTGACAGGCACTTCTCTGCACCACCCACCAGCTGGGCGTCGTAATGAATGTGGCAACTGCCGTCTGGGGCATGCCCGCGACACCAGTTCCATGAGGAGAAGCCAGTTTCTATCGGCCGCTTACCAAAGTTAGAGTCCATGTAGGCCGAACCGCTCCAACGGAGATCGGGCCGGTCCATCTGCACCTCAATGCGGGCAGAGGGGGCAATAGGCCACCACCAGTGATCACCCGCATCATCCAGCTCAAAACACTCATTGAGAGCCTGATCAAAGTGCACCGATACCCTTCCCTCGACTCGCTGACCGAAGGGCATTGCGCGCTCGCTGATCTCGACCTGCAAGCCCTGCGGGGTGCACTGCAGTGCGCTGGGACCAATCTCAAGACGTGTTCTGGTCTGGCGAAGGGCATGAGATCCACGCTCGGTCATGCACCAACGGGCTTTTCGAGGTCCGTAAAGAATAGCGTTCAAGCTGACGTGCTCTGTCGCCTGAGCGCGGCCACGATGACGTGAGCGGAAATAGTAGGGCGAGAACACACTGCCAATAAAGGCAATCAGCGTGATGCCAAACTGCCCGCATTCACTGAACCCGTCGACATACCACCAGCGGTAAGCCCCCGCAGGCACAGGCTGGCTAAACCCCAAACCCGTGTTAGCCAGGCCGACCCGACTGGGGGTATCGCAGCGCATGGTTGTGGCATCAGTCATGGGGGTTGCGCCCTGTCACCGAGTATCGTAGTTTGTCATAGAAATATAACACTTATCACTGTCAGTTTATTTTGACGGTAAAAGGAGGGCTGCTCATGCAGGACCCGCTACTCGACTGTGAGGCGGATATCCGCGATTTTCTCGCAGAACATACGACCTCGCAGTGCCCGCCACTGCTGGCACAGGCTATGGAATACGCCGTTTTCCCGGGTGGCGCAAGGGTAAGGCCACAGCTTTGTATGGCTGTAGCACTGGCCAATAACAGTAGCGACCGACCATTGGCCGCCGCCGCAGCGACCGCGGTGGAGTTCTTGCACTGCGCCTCACTGGTTCATGACGACCTACCCTGTTTTGATGATGCGACCGAGCGGCGCGGCAAACCCTCTGTGCACGCCAAGTTCGGCGAGCGCATAGCCGTCCTAACAGGCGATGCCCTGATTGTCGCGGCATTTCAGACTTTGGCCGTGCATGCGGTGCATCATGTGCGTGCTGAGCGCGTACCGCTGGTGCTGTCGATTCTCGCCCGAGGCGTGGGCGCTCCCCATGGCATTTCCGCCGGCCAGGCATGGGAGTGTGAACCCAGCGTTGATGTCTCGCGCTATCACCGGGCTAAAACCGGCGCACTGTTTATCGCTGCAACCTGCGCAGGCGCCGCCTCTGCGGGCGTTGATCCAGGTCCGTGGGTCAATCTGGGCGCTTGCATTGGCGAGGCTTTTCAGGTGGCGGATGATATTAAAGATGCCATCGGCGATCCCGAGATCATGGGTAAAGCAGCGGGCATCGACGCGAAACTGGGCAGACCCAACGCCGTTCAGGAGCTAGGCCTCGACGGTGCGACCGATCGACTGAAATCGTTGCTGGAAGAGGGCCTGGAGAGCGTGCCGCACTGCGCGGGCAGGGAGAATCTGGTGCGACTGGTACGCGCCCAGTCAGAGCGGTTTGTTCCCGAGAAAATGGGTCGCACGGCGGCCTGAATCATGCTTGCCGACCCCGACACCTGGTCCGATCAACAGCCTGCCCCTTCGGATTGGCGGTGCCGCTGGCGATTATTTCGCAATCGACTCTTAGCTGACAAAAAGTTTCAGCGCTGGGCTGCGAAAACACCTCTGGTGCGGCGTATCGCCAGCAAGAAGGCCGTTGAGCTCCATCATTTGACGGCAGGCTTTGTCTATACGCAAACCCTCACGGCCGTTGTGCAAAGCAACTTGCTGGCCGTGCTTCAAGGCCGCGTCGAGTCAACAAAATCTGTCGCAGCCATGTGCGGACTGACACCGCCTGCGGCACACACCCTGCTGAGAGCAGCACAGGCATTGAAGCTCACCGAGGAGGTCTCCAAAGGGTTTTGGATGGTTGGCGAGCTGGGCGCGTCAGTCTTGGGCAATCCCGCCGTTGCCGACATGGTGAAGCATCACGCCGTACTGTATCGCGACTTGGCCGACCCCCTTGCCATCCTAAAGCATCGAGACAAGACGGGTTTGCGGGACTACTGGAGCTACGTGCCTGGTGGCAGCCATCCCGGCGACGGCCACCGGGAGTACAGCCAACTGATGAGCAGCTCCCTGGCGCTCATTTCCGACCACATTCTGGATAGCTATCCGTTAAACGATTATCAGCACTTGGTGGACGTTGCGGGCGGCACAGGCCATTTCGCGCGCATGGTGGCCAAGCGATACCCCGATATCGCTGCGTCGGTGCTTGATCTTCCCGAGGTGGTCTCAGAGGCCAAAAATCATATTTCAAACAGTGACATACGGTTCGTTGCGACCGATATGTTTCATTCCCCCCTGCCACAAGACGTGGAGCTCTTTTCGCTAATCCGCGTGCTCCATGACCACGATGACGAACCCGTGGTATCGCTACTCACTCGACTGCATGGCGCGCTCAAGCCTGGCGGACACCTGCTGATTGCTGAGCCCATGGCCGGCACCCAAGGCGCCGAACCGATTGGCGATACCTACTTCAGCTTCTATCTCTGGGCGATGGGTAGCGGCCGGCCACGCACTGCCGAAGAGCTCAAAGGTATGTGTCTGGCGGCTGGCTTCAACGGTATTCGCGAGTTCAAAACTCCTATTCCGGCCCTCACACGACTGTTGGTCGCCGAAAAAGCGCCCGAGAACCCGACCAAACGAGCTTAAAATCTAGTTGTATTTATTATTTGACAGTTAAGTTTGTTAATTTAAAATGACACTTGTGCAGTATTGCCATCTTGATGCCCCAAAAGGGTGCTTGACGGCCTGAGAATAAGTTAAAGAGAGCACTGCCATGGGAGTAATGTCCACTGCGGTGGTTTTCGAGCAACCCGGGAAAATGGCTGTACGTCCGGTGGAATTGCCCGAGCCCCTCAGCACAGATTGCGTGGTTGAGGTCCATTGGACCGGCATCAGCACTGGGACCGAAAGGTTGCTGTGGGACGGGCGTATGCCGCCCTTCCCCGGCTTGGCCTATCCGCTGGTGCCCGGCTATGAGAGCGTCGGTAGCGTGATCTCCTCTGGCTCGGAGAGCGCCGTCGAGACCGGCCAACGTGTGTTTGTGCCAGGCAGCCGCGGATTTACCGACGTGAGCGGGTTGTTCGGTGGCGCTGCCAAATCTTTGGTAGTACCCGCAGAGCGCTTGGTTTCACTGCCCTCAGAGATGGAATCCACCGGCGTTTTGCTGGCGTTGGCGGCGACCGCCTGCCACGCTATTCGCCGCCTCGAGGACCTCGGCCCTCCTGAGTTGATCATCGGTCATGGCGCATTGGGCCGACTGGTGGCGCGGATATCGGAGGCCCGATATCAAGTCACGCCGACCGTCTGGGAGACCTCACCGTTGCGTCGGGAAGGTCATTTCAACTATCCCGTGATCGATCCTTCAGACGATAGTCGGCGGGACTATCAGCGTGTCTGCGACGTGAGCGGCGCCAGCACGATTATTGATCAAGCGGTGCATCACCTCACCAAGCACGCCACGGTGCTGTTAGCCGGCTTCTATGCCGCGCCCATTCATTTCGATTTTCCGGCCGCCTTTATGCGTGAGATTGACATTCGCATCAGCGCCGAATGGCGCCCGGAAGATATGCAAGCCGCGATGGATTTGGTCTCAGGGGGAGACCTTTCTTTGAGCGGCATCATTACCCATGACCAACCCTTTGACAGCGCTGAAGTCGCCTACAACCAGGCGTTTTCCGACCCACGCTGCCTCAAGATGGTCCTTGACTGGAGAAACGCATGAACGCACCGGAGAGTGCCAAGCTATACGACCCGGGTTTGGAATCCACTCGGGAAAGAGCCGATCTATTGGCGTCCTCCGGTGAAGACGCGCCCAAGACGCAGATCATCGCGATCTATGGAAAGGGCGGCATCGGCAAAAGCTTCACGCTGGCGAACCTCTCTTACATGATGGCCCAGCAGGGTAAAAAAGTGCTGCTGATAGGTTGCGATCCCAAGAGCGACACCACTTCTTTACTGTTTGGCGGCAAAGCCTGCCCCACCATCATCGAGACAGCTTCCGCCAAGAAAGCGGCTGGTGATGAAGTATCCGTTGGAGATGTCTGCTTCAAACGCGACGGCGTCTTTGCCATGGAGCTCGGCGGCCCTGAAGTCGGTCGGGGTTGCGGCGGGCGCGGCATCATCCACGGCTTCGAAACCCTGGAAAAACTGGGTTTCCATGACTGGGATTTTGACTACGTCCTGCTCGATTTTCTGGGCGACGTTGTGTGTGGTGGCTTTGGTCTGCCCATCGCTCGAGACATGTGCCAAAAGGTCATCGTAGTGGCCTCGAACGACCTGCAATCCCTGTATGTGGCGAATAATGTCTGCTCTGCTGTCGAATACTTCCGAAAACTAGGCGGCAATGTGGGTGTCGCCGGCATGGTCACCAATAAAGATGACGGCGCCGGCCAGGCACAGGCCTTCTGCAAGGCAGTCGGTATTCCCGAGCTAGCGTCGATTCCCGCTAACGATGACATCCGTCGAAAGAGCGCTTCTTACGAAATTATCGGACGCCCAGAAAGTGAGTGGGGCTCGCTGTTTAGCGATTTAGCGCTCAATGTGGCTGAAGCCCCTCCTCATAAACCTGAGCCCCTCTCGCAAGATGGCCTATTGGAGCTATTCGATAGCGACACGGTTGGCCGCGACGTGGTGTTACAGCCAGCCAGTCTCGAAGATCTGTGCAACGTCGAGCACCTCAACAAGCCCTCTCTGGAAGTTATTTATGACACCATCTGACGCCGTCATCGCCGTTGATAGCGAGAACACCGCTCAGGCGGCGGGCTGTCACGCGGGCGAGGAAGTGATGCGCGATGCGGCTGCGAAAGCGGGCAAGAGTGCCCAGCTGGAACAGTACGACCGGGACTACCCCAAGGGCCCTCATGATCAACCGCAGAGCATGTGCCCAGCGTTTGGCTCATTGCGGGTGGGGCTGAGAATGCGCCGCACCGCGACGGTCCTCTCTGGCTCAGCCTGTTGCGTGTACGGCTTGACCTTTACCTCGCACTTTTATGGTGCCAAGCGAACCGTTGGCTACGTGCCGTTTGATTCAGAATCTTTGGTGACCGGCAAGCTGTTCGAAGATATCCGGGAGGCTGTTCACGATCTGGCCAACCCCGATGAATACGATGCAGTAGTCGTCATTAACCTCTGCGTGCCCACGGCATCGGGGGTGCCTTTAGACCTACTTCCAGACGAAATCAACGGCGTCAGGGTGATTGGCATCGATGTACCGGGCTTTGGTGTCCCAACTCATGCAGAAGCCAAGGATGTGCTCGCCGGTGCCATGTTGGGCTACGCACGAAACGAGGTTAAAGCGGGGCCGGTGGCACGCCCCGCCGGTATCGAGACCGAAACGAGCGCTCCCAGTGTTGCTTTAGTTGGAGAAATCTTCCCGGTCGACGCCATCACCATTGGCCGCATGCTGCAACCGATGGGCGTAAAAGCGGGACCCGTTATTCCCACCCGAGAATGGCGAGAGCTTTACGCCGCGCTGGATTGCTCAGCGGTCGCCATGCTGCATCCGTTCTACGCGGCCACTGCCAGAGAATTCAAGGCGGCGGGTCGACCGCTGCTGGGCTCTGCGCCGGTCGGCGTTGAGGGTACACGCGACTGGCTGACGCATCTGGGCGACGTACTCAATCTGCCCAAGAAAAAAATCGATGCAGCGGTGAATGCGCAACTTTCTGCTATTCGCGGCGTACTCGAAGCGAATCCAATCGATGCCCGCATCACATTGTCTGGCTACGAAGGGTCAGAACTCATCGTCGCTCGCCTGCTGATCGAAAGCGGCGCCAATGTGCGCTACGTGGGCACCGCCTGCGCGAAATCGGATTGGTCAGCCCATGACTGTGAGTGGCTGGAGTCTCGGGGCGTGAGCGTCAAGTTCCGCGCCTCACTCGAAGACGACCTGTACGCCATGGACACCTTTGAGCCAGACATCGCTATTGGCACCACACCGGTTGTACAGCATGCCAAACAGCTGTCGATTCCCAGCCTTTATTTCACCAATCTGATATCCGCCCGACCCCTGATGGGGGTCGCGGGCGCCGGGTCTTTGGCTGAGGTGATCAACACAGCAATAGCGGGCAAAGAGCGCTTCCAGAACATGGAGTCCTTCTTCGCAGGTGTCGGCAGCGGCACCAAAACCGGGATCTGGACGCCTCAGATCATAGAGCGACATGGCATGGGAGAGGCAAGCTGATGTTAGTCCTCGACCACGATCGCGCTGGCGGATACTGGGGTTCCGTGTATATGTTCACGGCGGTCAAGGGCCTGCAGGTCATTATTGATGGTCCTGTGGGTTGCGAAAACCTGCCCGTGACCTCGGTACTGCACTACACCGACGCGCTCCCCCCGCATGAACTGCCGATCGTTGTTACCGGCTTGGCCGAGGAAGAACTCGGACAGCGCGGTACCGAGGGTGCTCTGCGGCGCGCGCACCAAATGCTGGACCCCAAGAAGCCTAGCGTCGTGGTCACCGGCTCTATTGCCGAGATGATCGGTGGTGGCGTTACGCCCGAAGACACCAATATCCAGCGCTTCCTGCCGCGCACCATCGACGAAGATCAGTGGCAAAGCGCAGATCGTGCGCTGGTCTGGCTGTGGGATCAATTTGGCAAGGCTAAAGCGAAGAAGCGCAAAGCCAAAAAAGCCGATGACGGTATTAAGCGCGTCAACATCATTGGCCCAGCCTATGGGTACTTCAACACGCCCTCAGACCTCGCGGAGATTCAGCGGTTGGTAGAGGGCATTGGCGCCGAGATCAATCTGATCTTCCCATTGGGTTGCCCGTTGGACGACGTAGTGTCCCTCGCCGATGCCGACGCGAATGTGTGCCTCTACCGCGAGTACGGGCGCAAACTCTGCGAAGCATTGGAAACACCCTACTTTCAGGCGCCGATCGGGCTGGACAGCACCACCAAGTTTCTCCGCGCTCTGGGCGAAGAGCTGGATCTCGACCCAGAGCCCTTTATTGAGCAGGAAAAGCACACCACGTTGAAACCCGTCTGGGATCTGTGGCGCTCAGTGACGCAGGATTTCTTTGGCACGGCCAGTTTTGGTGTCGTGGCAACAGAGACCTACACCCGGGGACTGCGACATTTCCTGGAAGGCGAATTGGGTCTTCCCTGCGCCTTCCATTTTTCGCGTGAAGCCGGGGTGAAGCCCGACAACCAGAAAGTCCGAGACGCAATCCATCAGTCGGGCGCGCTACTGGTGTTTGGTGGCTACAACGAACGCATGTATGTCAACGAGGCGGGTAACAAGAGCGTTTACATTCCCGCTTCGCTGCCCGGCACGATTATCCGTCGCCATACGGGCACGCCGTTTATGGGTTATGCGGGCACCTGTTATCTGGTGCAGGAAGTGTGCAACGCCCTCTTCGACGCCCTCTTTAATGTGCTGCCGCTAGGCACCGATCTCGACAAGGTCGAGGCCACGCCCGCGCGCGCAGCAGAGACGTTGGCGTGGGCGGATACCGCGCAGAACGGTCTCGATCGCATTGTTGCGGCGCAACCCATTTTGGTCCGCATTTCAGCGGCCAAGCGGCTGCGCGATGCCGCAGAGCAAGTGGCCAGGGCGGCAGGCGTCGCCACAGTAGAAATTGAGCATGTCCAACACGCAAGCGAAAGCCTGCAATTTGGAGATGCAGCATGAATAAGAGCACGACTTCGACGGTGACAGAAACACCCTTTGGGGGGGGAGGACTCATGGCAACACACAACAAAACAAGCGATGGGCCACACAGTATCTGGGAGCAAATGCAATTCCGGGTGCTGTTTGTGATGGTTTTCACGTGGTTCCTGTTCGCGGCGGTACTGAAGTCACTCACTTTGCAACGGGGCAGTAGCACGGAGAGCTGCTGGCAGGAGGCACGGCGCGCGGCATATAGCCTCACGCCCTATGCCTTTATGAGGATTTAGTCCACGCGACCCGAGCTGGACGCACGGGTCGCGGGGAAGTTGTTTGAAAACTGGCGCTTGCGCCATAAAGGGAGAGTCATGTCATGTCGATGCTGACGTTTGAAAAAAAGTATCGCGTCCGGGGAGGGACTCTGCTCGGAGGTGATCTATTCGATTTCTGGATAGGTCCCTTCTGGGTCGGCTTCTTTGGCGTAACTACGCTGTTTTTTGCCAGTCTGGGTACCGGGCTGCTGGTCTACGGAGCGGCAATGGGTCCGACGTGGAACATCTGGCAAATCAACATTGCGCCACCGGATTTGTCCTATGGACTGGGCCTTGCGCCACTGATGGAGGGTGGCCTCTGGCAGATCATTACCATCTGCGCCACGCTCGCCTTCGCCTCCTGGGCGATGCGGCAGGTTGAGCTGTCCCGCAAACTGGGTATGGGATTGCACATTCCCTTTGCCTTCAGTTTTGCGGTGCTGGCCTATGTGACGTTGGTCATTGTCAGGCCCGTCCTGCTGGGTGCATGGGGCCATGGCTTCCCTTACGGGATTCTCAGCCATCTCGACTGGGTGTCCAACGTGGGTTATCAGTTCCTGCACTTCCACTACAACCCGGCGCACATGATTGCGGTGACGTTCTTCTTCACCACCGCGATGGCGCTGTCCATGCATGGCTCACTGATTCTGATGGCAACTGACCCCCGCGAGGGCGAGACCGTCAAGACCGGTGAACATGAAAACACGTTCTTCCGCGACGACATCGGCTACTCCATCGGCGCCCTAGGCATCCATCGCCTCGGCGTGTTCGTTGCCATCTCGGCAGCTTTCTGGAGTGCAGTGTGCATCGTCATCAGCGGACCGTTCTGGACCCGTGGCTGGCCTGAATGGTGGAACTGGTGGCTTGAACTGCCGGTTTGGTACTAAGGAGGGAACTGCGTCATGAGAGAGTATCAAAACATATTCACGCAGGTGCAGGTCTCTGCCCCTGACTACCCCGGAGTCCCCATTGGCGATGCTGAGCGCAATCGCACCAAGGGGATCGTTCACAATCATTTGCTGGGCAAGCTCGGCGATGCACAACTCGGTCCGATTTATTTGGGCACACTCGGTGTTTTCTCCCTAATCACTGGGCTGCTGGCCTTTCTGATCATCGGCATGAACATGCTTGCCTCAGTGAACTGGGATCCGGTTCAGTTTGTTCGCCAACTGTTCTGGCTGTCGCTGGACCCTCCCGGTCCAGAGTACGGCTTGTCGATTCCACCGCTGAATGATGGTGGCTGGTGGCTAATTGTTGGCGCCCTGCTCACCACATCGATCATGTTGTGGTGGGCGCGCACCTTCCAGATCTCGCGCAATCTCGGTATGAGTAATTACCTTGCGTGGGCCTTTGGTGCCGCTATCTCGCTCTATCTAGTACTGGGCTTCATTCGGCCGATCTTGATGGGCTCTTGGAACGAGGCGGTGCCCTTCGGCATCTTCCCGCACTTGGATTGGACCGCGGCCTTCTCGTTGCGTTATGGCAACCTGTTCTACAACCCGTTCCACATGCTGTCGATTGCCTTCCTGTATGGATCGGCAGTGCTGTTTGCCATGCACGGCGCCACTATTTTGGCGACCAGTCGCTACGGCGCTGACCGGGAGATCGACCAGATCACCGATCGCGGCACGGCTGCTGAGCGTGGTGCACTGTTCTGGAGATGGTGCATGGGCTTCAACGCTTCGATGGAGTCTATTCACCGCTGGGCGTGGTGGTTCGCCGTGTTGACGGTACTCACCGGCGCGATCGGCATCTTGCTGACAGGAACCGTTGTAGAGAACTGGTACCTCTGGGGCATGAAGCACGGCATCGTGCCTCCCTACCCCCCTCTGGAGGCAACCCCAGTCCTTGATCCAATGATGGAGGGTTCGCAATGAAAATCTTCAATATGAAACTGTTCGCAGGCGCCTCGCTACTGAGCGCTGCTTTGCTCAGCGGTTGCGACATTCCTCCACAGGAAACTGTCCAGCGGGGCTACCGCGGCACCGGTATGGAAGCGGTGTATAGCCCCGAGGTACTGCAGGAATTGGTTGCGGCCAATCAGGTGCCGGCGGCCATTCCCGCAGTAAGTTCAGAGGGCCCCAAAGCCGGTGACGTGTATCAAAACGTTCAGGCGCTGGGACACCTTTCCGTCGGTGAATTTACCCGACTGATGGCTGCGATCACTGAATGGGTATCACCCGAGCAGGGTTGTAATTACTGCCACGTCGCAGGCGAGGGCTTCGAGAAGGACACGCTGTACACCAAAAAGGTGTCGCGCGTCATGATTCTGATGACCCAGAACGCCAACGAAAACTGGGGTGCTCACGTGGGTGGAGCCGGCGTGACCTGCTACACCTGTCACCGCGGCAACAACGTACCCGAGTACGTGTGGAATATTGGCGTACCGCCTCGCCATGCGTCGGGCATGGTTCACCAGATGCAGAACGTCGCGCATCAGGAGTCCAACGCCTACGCGTCACTCCCGTTTGACCCATTCACCCGTTATCTGCTCGAAGACAACGCAGCACGGGTCGCCGGTGACACCGCGCTACCAACGGGGCACGAGTCATCGATCGAGAGCACTGAGTACGTTTACAGCTTGATGATGCATTACTCAGACGCGTTGGGCGTGAACTGTACACACTGTCACAACAGTCGCGCGTTTGCTGCCTGGGACCAGAGCAACTCCGAGCGGGTAAAAGCATGGCACGGACAGCAAATGGTCAAGGAGATGAACAATGAGTACATCAACCCGACCAATCAGTGGTTGCCGGCTTATCGCCAAGGCGCACTGGGTGACGCACAGAAAGTGAACTGTGCCACCTGCCACCAGGGCGCTTATCAGCCCCTGCTGGGAGCAAACATGTTGGCTGACTACCCCAATCTGAGCAGATTGGCGCCGCCTGCT
>Ga0255767_1004693_pt1 | contig 11142 bp, 10 predicted proteins | sample 071ome_24_FD_179967 | JGI IMG/M metagenome (GOLD analysis project Ga0255767, IMG submission 179967) | Coastal salt marsh microbial communities from the Groves Creek Marsh, Skidaway Island, Georgia - 071402CT metaG (version 2) | ecosystem: Environmental > Aquatic > Marine > Intertidal zone > Salt...
CCAGTTTGAGCGCCTCAATCGCCGTTTCCAAACTGCCGTGTGCGGTCATCATCGCCACGGGCAGATCGGGGTAGCGTTGCTGGATCTCCGCAATCAGTTCCAGCCCGTTACCATCTGGGAGTTTCATATCAGTCAGACACAGGTCGGGCGTCAGCTCCCCCAGCGACGCGCGAGCCTCCCTCAGCGTGCTGGCGGTCCGAGTGTCTAGGTCCATCCTGCCCAGCGTCATTTCCAATAGCGTGAGCAGATCCGGTTCGTCATCAACCAGCAGTACACAGGCGCGTGTCATGACGAGTAGCCCTGCAATGGCACCGATACCCGAAACCGGGTTTTGCCGTCGGGGGTGCGGTCATAATTTAGGTTGGCGCCGTTGCTTTCGCATAGCTCGCGGCACAGATATAAACCCAATCCGCTGCCGCCTGGCGAAGTCGTGAAGAAGGGTTCGAAGAGGCGACTCAGCACGGCGTCTGGTACCCCGGCCCCTGCGTCAATCACATCCATGTGTGCTCGTTGTGCCTGATCGTCTTTTGACAGTGCCAGTGTGACAGTAAATTTGCCCGTATGCTCCCCCGCATGTCGGATACCGTTGTCGAGCAAGTTGGTGAGCACTCTGCGTAAATTACCGGGATCAAATTCTACTGTGCCTACTGACCCTGAGGCCTGCAAATCGACGCAATCAGCGTGGTGTTGGCCCTGTTGGTATTCGGGCACGAAGAGCCGCATCCAGGCCAGCAGATCCAGTGGCTCTTGCTTGGGCGGCTCCCGCCGCGAGAGCTGCAAAATGTTTTCAATAATCTCGTTTACCCGCTGGGTATTGGTGAGAATGATGTCACGCAGGGCTTTTTGCTCCGAGGGGTCATCCTGACCCTCATCCATAAGCTGTGAGGCATGGCTGATGGCTGTCAGCGGATTGCGGATCTCGTGGGCAATGCTGGCAGTGAGCTTGCCCAGCGAGTTCAGCTTCAGAGTCTGGGCAGCCTCGGTCACCGGTGTGAAGTCCTCTACGAAGAGCAGGGTTTCGGGGTCAAAGTCATGGCCAATGTGGACCAATTCGGGGAGCAACGGCTTGCCATCGGGATGCACTTTGAAAGGGCTGGCTGGCGCGAAGTGACCTGCTTGCCAGCTGCGGATGTACTCCGCCAGTGAGGGGCTTAGCTGTTCAATGTCTACAGACTGGCCTGTGCCTGGCAGGTTCAAGAGTTGCGCACCCGCTTGATTAACCGCAGTGAGCTGTCCGGCTTCCGAAATGCGGCACACCCCCGTGGTCATATGCGCGATCACCTGCTCATTCAGTTCCTCCAGCGTGGCCACTTGGGTAGTCGCCGCGTCGGCCACCTCTTCTATATGCGCCATGCGTCCCGCAATCTGTTGCAGTAGCAGCGAGATCAGAAAGATCAGGGATCCTAGTAATCCCGCAGACAACATGTCGCTGGCGTCGATCAAGCCTTGCTGTAGCTCGTAGGCGCTGTCTGAAAGTACCGCAAGGGTGGCGAGCGCTGCCACCGCTGTGGCGATGACACGTTTTGTGATCAGTAGGGCACTAGCCGCGACCGTGAGCAGGTAAAGTAAGGGTAGCCCTGGGCCGAGTGGCTGGCCCAGCCGCACGAGAAAAGCCAGCAGGACGAGGTCAAGCAAAACGACCGCCAGCGGGCCACGATCGCCAGCCCCTGCGACCGGATGTAGGCGCCAATGCAACATTAGCGCGCTGATCAACCAGACCACTGCGAGCGCGTTCAATTCTCTGGGGTGGCGGTCAAGCTCGATCGTACCGGTCGTCTGAGCGACGCCCAGACCCAGGATCACTAACGCCAGTACCGTCCGGTAAAGGTTGTATAAGGACAATAATCGAGCGCTATCTGATCCCGCTCGACGCTGACCCGAAGTCGGGTCGGGGCGTGTGGCGGAGTTGATAGTGCTCTCGGTGCTCATAACCCCACTATATCAGCCGCTCCGCGCCCTGCGATGCGCTCCGGCGTGTCGCTCAGCGCCCGGGAAGCAAGGGCAACACCACCACCCGACGGGCGGGAAATACGGTAACCTTCGTCCCCCGGTTTCAGCCCATCCGGCGTGAGAAAGGATCCCGTGATGAAACTCTGCATGGCGCAGATCAATACGCTTGTTGGCGATATCGCCGGTAATACCCAGCGCGTGCTTGAGGTGAGTGCAGCCCAACAGGCAGCGGGCGCGCAGGTGGTGGTATTTCCTGAGCTGACGCTGACCGGCTACCCACCTGAGGATCTTTTGCTCCGCGGCGATCTGTTGGATCGCACTGAGGCAGCGCTGGCAAAGCTTTGCGCTGAGCTGCCGGCAGATTTAACCGTGGTGGTGGGTTACCCACGGGGGCAAGACGGCGCGCTGTTCAACAGTGCGGGCGTGATATCCGCCGGGAAACTGCTGGCCCAATACGACAAGCAGTGCCTGCCGAACTATGAGGTTTTCGACGAAAAGCGCTACTTCACGGCCGGGGCTGAAGCCTGTGTGGTCGATATCGATGGGGTCGCCGTTGGCCTGACCATTTGCGAGGACATTTGGCACGCGGAGCCGGCCGCACAAGCCAAGGCTGCCGGTGCCGAGATGCTGATCAATATCAATGCGTCCCCCTTTCACCGCGGCAAGTCGTCGGAGCGGCTCGAGCGGGTAAAGTCCTGTGCTGCGACGCATGAGCTTCCCATTGTCTACGTCAATCAGGTGGGTGGGCAGGACGAACTGGTTTTTGACGGTGGATCCTTCGCGATCGACGCGCAAGGCGAGCTCAGCGTCAGCGCGCAAACCTTTATTGAGGCCTTTCCTCTCGTTACGGTTGACCGGTCATCAACGCCGCGGCTGGTCCCTGGTGACACAGCGGCAGACCGCGAAGATCTCGACGCGGTATGGCAGGCCCTAGTGCTGGGTATGCGCGACTATGTGGATAAAAATGGTTTCCCGGGGGTGGTGTTGGGTCTGTCCGGAGGCATCGACTCTGCTGTCACACTGGCGGTGGCCGTGGATGCACTGGGCCCCGAGCGGGTAGAGGCGGTCATGATGCCGTTTCGTTATACCGCCAGCATGAGCGTGGAGGACGCGGCGGCGGAAGCCAAGGCGCTCGGCGTGCGCTTTAGTAATCTGTCGATTGAGCCCTTGTATGAGGCCTTCATGACGGCGCTGGCGGATGAGTTTGCCGGTTTGCCTGCTAATATCACCGAGGAAAACCTGCAGGCACGTTGTCGCGGCGTTTTGCTCATGTCGATCTCCAACAAGAAAAATCTGCTGGTATTGACCACGGGTAACAAGAGCGAGTTGGCGGTGGGTTATTCCACTCTATACGGAGACATGGCCGGTGGCTTCGATGTCCTCAAGGACTGCCCAAAGATGCTGGTCTATGCGTTGGCGAGGCATCGCAACACGCTGGGTGAGTGTATCCCTGAGCGGGTGATTACCCGCCCACCCTCGGCGGAGCTGGCCCCTGACCAAAAAGATGAAGACAGTCTGCCGCCATATGAAGTGCTCGATCAGATCATCGAACTCTACGTGGAGCAGGACGCCTCGCGTCAGGAGATGGTGGCCGCAGGGTTCTCGCCGGAGGATGTTGAGCGTGTCGTGAGGCTTGTAGATCTCAACGAATACAAGCGCCGGCAGGCTCCCGTGGGGGTCAGGATTTCGCGGCGCGCGTTTGGTCGTGATCGACGCTATCCCATCACGTGGGCCTGGCGTTCTTCCAGTTAAAGCGCCTAGTGCTGCGTGTCAGGATTTGGGACGGTAGTTAAACTGGGGCGGCTCGGGCGGATTAAATAACCCCAGCGTCGCTCGATTTATCCATGACCGCTGCAGTCCCTCCATCGTGTAGACGCTGTCGAAGGTGCAGCCCGACGCCAGATTGGGGTGGTCAGGGTAGTTCTCACACAGTACATCGATGGAGTCCTCGGCCAAATCGTTCAGACCCAACAACAGATAGGCTTGGGCCATGATGGCGAGCCCATCGGCCACGCTGGGCGTCTGTTGCATATGCTCGACCACATACTTACCGCGATTTAAAGCCGCCATGTAAGCGCCGCGGCGGAAATAGTAGTTGGCCACGTGAATTTCGTTACGGGCAAGCATGTTGCGCATGTGCACCATTCGCTGGCGGGCATCGGGAGCGTAAGCGCTGTCCGGGTAGCGGGCCAGTAACTGAGAGAACTCGGCAAAGGCAATCTGGATATGGCTGACATCACGCTTGGTGTCGTCCGAGGGAATAAAGCGTGAGAAGAATCCGGGTTCGATGTCGTAGGCCGCGAGGCCCTTCATGTAGAAGGCATAGTCGACGCTTGGGTGTCGCGGGTGAAGCCGAATGAATCGTTCGGCGGCTTCGGTGGCCGCTTCGAACTCATAGGCGCCATAGTGGGCGTACACCAGCTCTAATTGCGCTTGCTCGGCATAGCGGCCGAATGGATATCGGCTCTCAAGCATCTGCAGGCTGCGCACAGCGAGGCTGAAGTTTTCATTCTTCAGGTGCCTTTGCGCTTCCCGGTATAGCTGCTGCTCTCCGGAGTCGGCGATCAGATCGTCGTCATCGCCACCAAACCAGGAGCAACCCGAGGAAACAAGCAATACGCTGAGCAGTAAGCTGCGAGTTAACAATGTGCGGAAGGCCAAGAGCAGTCGTCCACCGTGGTACATTCTGGGCCAGTAGTGTAAACGCAACTGTGCGGGAGTCACAGCGCTTGGAAGAGGAAGTTTTAGCGGCCGAGGAGCCGCTATCTGCAAAGGTCCCCGCAGCCCTGCATGGCCAGCGCCTCGATGCGGTGGCGGCGGCGCTGTTCACCGATTTTTCGCGCAGCCGGCTGGCCGAATGGATCAAGGCAGGGCGTCTGCAGCGGAATCAGTGTGCCGCTAAACCCCGTGACAAGGTCGCGGTAGACGACCTGCTGTTATTGACACCCGAGGCCGAAGACAGGGTGGAGTGGGTCCCCGAGAAGCTTCCTCTGAATATCCTGCACGAAGATGAACATGTGATCGTACTGAACAAGCCCGCGGGGCTTGTGGTGCACCCGGCCGCTGGCCATCAAAGTGGCACCCTCGTTAACGGCCTGCTGGCGCATGCGCCAGAAATGGCGGCACTGCCCCGGGGCGGCATTGTGCATCGTCTGGATAAAGACACCTCGGGGATCATGCTTGCGGCCCGATCACCTTTGGCGCATAAGTCCTTGGTGGCGCAGTTGGCGGATCGATCGGTCAGTCGTCTCTACAGCGCGGTCTGCCGCGGCACGTTTTCAGGTGGCGGCACAATTGATGAACCTATTGGGCGGCACCCGACCTCCCGAACCAAAATGGCGGTGGTGTCCGATGGTAAGCCCGCCGTGACTCACTACCGGATCGCACAGCATTTTGGGGCCCATACCCTCCTAGATGTCAGTCTTGAATCGGGTCGCACGCATCAGATCAGAGTGCATCTAGCGGCGCGTAAGCATCCATTAGTGGGAGATCCCGTTTATGGTGGGCGGGCGACACGCCCCGCGGGCGCAAGTGAGCAGTTGTTGTCGACGTTGGCTGCTTTTTCCAGACAGGCTTTGCATGCCCGTGAGCTGACCTTTATCCACCCTGGATCTTCTGAGTCGGTGCACTTGTCGGCCCCCATCCCCGCGGATCTGGCGGATCTTATCCAGTGCCTGTCGGAGGAGGATCCGGCCTGATGGCATCGCTTCCACTCTGGGCGCCCGACTCGGCGCTCGACGGTGTTGAGATCCGCGTGAGTACCCGCGAGGGAGGCGTCAGCCAACCCCCATACAACAGCTTGAATTTGGCTGACCATGTTGGCGATCAGGCCGAAAGTGTCGCCGAGAATCGCCGCCTGCTGGCTGACGTGCTTCCGGGCGATGCTGGCTGTTGGCTGAATCAAGTACATGGCGTCAGGACGGTGGAAGCTAGAGAGGGCGTGGTACCCGAGGCGGATGCGCACTGGACCGATGCGCGCAACCGGCCACTGGCTGTGTTGACGGCGGACTGTCTACCCGTAGTGCTCGCGGCGGGGGATGCGAGTTGTGTGGGCATTGCCCACGCCGGGTGGCGGGGTTTGGCGGCGGGGGTATTGGAGTCACTGCTCTCTGCAATGCCAGCCGAGCCTGCATCGATGACCGCTTGGTTGGGCCCGGCAATCAGTGCAGCGGCCTATGAGGTTGGGCCTGAGGTTAAAAAGACATTTGAGCAACACTGTGGTGAGGCGGGCGGCGATTGCTTTCAACCCTCTAATCGCCGCGGCCATTGTATGGCGGATCTGACGGCGCTGGCGCGCCTCAGACTCAGCCGGGCGGGTCTTTCCACCATCGCCGGTGGAGATCGATGCACTTATGGCGAGCCAGAGATTTTTTTTTCCCATCGCCGAGAGGGACCCGCCACGGGACGCATGGCGACGCTGGTTTGGTTGAGCTGAACCTCGAGCGTCACAAGTCCACACTTGAAAAAGGGTTTTAGGCCCCCATATTTCTCTCAGACAAAGCTGACCCGCAAAGCGGGGTCAAGGAGAGAGCGATGCGCATGGACAAGCTGACACATTCGTTACAGGCGGCCTTAGGTGAGGCACAGTCCCTCGCGATTGGCCGAGATCACCCTTTTATCGAACCACTTCACCTACTGAAAGCCATGATGGACCCCGCGGGCTCTGGCACGCGTGCCCTGCTGTTGGCAGCGGGCGCCACGGTGGAGCCCCTGCAGGCCTCGGTGGATAACGCACTGGGTGCGATGGCGACGGTTTCGGGCAATGAAGACGTTCACGTCAGTCAGGAAACACAGCGGCTGCTGAATAGGGCAGACAAGTTGTCTCAACAGGCCGGCGACACCTACCTGTCGACCGATGCCATATTGCTGGCAATGCTGGAGTCAAAGTCGACGGCGTCGTTATTAAGTGAGGCCGGTGTGACCGCTCAAACGCTTCGAAAGGCTATCGAATCGGCACGTGGTGGTGAGGCGGTGCAGTCGGCAGAGTCGGAAGAGACGCGCCAAGCGCTAGAAAAATATACGGTTGATCTAACCGAGCGTGCCGCAGCCGGTGAGCTGGACCCTGTGATTGGTCGAGATGACGAGATTCGCCGAACGATTCAGGTGTTGCAGCGACGGACCAAAAATAATCCCGTGCTGATTGGCGAGCCGGGCGTGGGCAAGACCGCCATCGTTGAAGGGTTGGCCCAGCGCGTGGTCAATGGGGAGGTACCAGAGGGTCTCAAGGACAAGCGCATTCTGGCGTTGGATCTGGGAGCCCTGTTGGCCGGTGCCAAGTTCCGCGGTGATTTTGAGGAGCGGCTCAAGGCCGTACTCAAGGCGCTGTCAAAGGAAGAGGGACGCATCATCCTGTTCGTGGACGAGTTGCACACCATGGTCGGGGCGGGCAAGGCCGAGGGATCAATGGATGCGGGCAATATGCTCAAACCCGCGCTGGCGCGCGGTGAGCTGCACTGTGTCGGTGCCACCACCTTGAACGAATATCGCCAGTATGTGGAAAAAGATGCTGCGCTGGAGCGACGCTTCCAAAAAGTGCTGGTGGACGAGCCCAGCGAGGAGGACACCATCGCCATTCTGCGCGGCCTCAAGGAGCGCTACGAGGTGCACCACAGTGTTGATATTACCGATAGCGCCATTATCGCTGCTGCAAAACTTAGCCAGCGTTACATCACGGATAGGCAGCTGCCTGACAAAGCCATCGACTTGATCGATGAGGCTGGCAGTCGGATCAGAATGGAAATTGATTCCAAGCCCGAGGCCATGGACCGTCTCGAGCGCCGCCTGATTCAGCTGAAGATTGAGCGCGAGGCGGTGAAAAAGGAGGAGTCTGTGGCGGCGGAAAAAGAGATGGCCCAGCTCGACGAGCAGATCGCGGGGATCGAGCGCGAGTACGCGGACCTTGAGGAGGTCTGGCTAGCTGAAAAAGCGGCGGTGCAGGGCGCGACACAGATTAAAAGTGACATCGAGCGAGCCAAGCTGGATTTAGAGGTTGCGGGGCGGGCAGGTGATCTGACCAGAATGTCGGAAATACAGCATGGCTTGCTGCCTGACCTCGAGCGGCGATTGCAGGCGGCTTCTGCGGAGGACTCGCCTGAGCCTACTCTGCTGCGTTCCCGTGTGACAGAAGAAGAGATCGCCGAAGTGGTGTCAAAGTGGACCGGTATTCCAATTTCCAAGATGTTGGAAGGCGACCGTGAGAAGTTACTGCGCATGGAAGAGACGCTGCATCAGCGTGTCGTGGGGCAAGATGAAGCCGTTGTGGCGGTCTCCAATGCGGTGCGGCGCGCCCGAGCCGGGCTGGCAGATCCGCAGCGACCCAATGGTTCGTTCCTGTTCCTAGGGCCCACTGGTGTGGGTAAAACCGAGCTGTGTAAGGCGCTGGCAGACTATTTGTTCGACAGCGAACAGGCCATGGTCCGTATCGATATGTCCGAGTTCATGGAGCAGCACTCTGTGGCACGGCTGATTGGCGCGCCTCCGGGCTACGTGGGCTACGAGGAGGGTGGGTACCTCACCGAGGCGGTGCGTCGTAGACCCTACTCATTACTGCTTCTGGATGAAGTCGAAAAGGCCCACCCCGATGTCTTCAACATTCTGCTGCAGGTTTTGGAAGACGGACGATTGACCGACGGTCAGGGCAGAACGGTGGATTTCCGCAACACGGTGGTGGTGATGACGTCGAACCTCGGCGCGGTGCATATTCGGGAAGCCCTGGAGGAAAACGATGCCACTGCGGATAGGGGCGCGCTGAAAGCCACCATTCAGGCCAAAGTGATGGCGGACGTGGCGACCCATTTCAGGCCTGAGTTCCTCAACCGAATCGATGAATCGGTGGTGTTTCACGCACTCGAGCAGTCGCACATCGCCAACATTGCGGCGTTGCAGTTGGAGGCGGTGAGCGCCCGGCTGGCAGATCGCTCGCTGACACTGTCGGTGAGTGATGAAGTGATGGCGCATCTGGCCGATCAGGGCTTTGACCCTGTTTACGGCGCCCGCCCTCTGAAGCGCGCCATTCAAAAGTTGATTGAAAACCCGCTGGCTGAGGCGTTGCTTGCTGGAGATTTCGCGTCCGGCGACGGCATCGAGGTGTCATTGAACCGCGGCGAATTGGCATTTACCAAAGGCGCAGCGGTATCAGAGGCCGCCTAACGACGAACTCTCATGATGGGACCACAGATCATCGGCACTGACCGGTGATCTGTGGTCGCCCATCAAGACAGGAGAGACTGCGGGCTGATTGCTACCCAAGAGCAAGTCAGCATGAGTGTCACTCGATTCCCCGCTGCGGGCGCTTTTTCCCTGATTGAAATGCTGGTGGTCTTGGCCATGGTTGCGCTTCTTGGCGCTATGGCTTTGCCCAGCTGGCGCGCGCAGCAGAATCAGGCTGTGGTGGACGAGGCGAAGCTCGTTCTTCAGCGGCTTGATCTCAAGCAGCGCGAGCATTTGCTGCGCTATGCCCACCCCGCGACTGAAGCAGAATTACCCGCGCTGGACGTGCTGTCTGTAACGGTTGCCGCACATTACCGCCTCGAGGTCGTGATTGAGGACGAGGGTTACCGGTTGCGGCTGGTGCCAATAAAACCTGATATGCCAACGCTGGGGCTCAGCGACACCGGTGTCTGGATCGAAACAGCAGCGCCAGAGCTCGGCAATGCTATTTGACTACCTCATTGCCGCCGCCATCGGTTTTGCCGGCATGTTGGGGGTGCTCCACCTGGGTACGGAGATCATCATGCTCAACGAGCAGACCTTTCAGATCACGATGGCCGAGGCAATTCTTCGCGAGTTGTCCGTGCTGTCGCATTTTTCGGTCGTGACTCCCTCTGACACGCTGGCGATTTGTGCGAGCCCCATTGGCGTCCCTTTTGAGACGACTTGCCGAATGATCTCGGAGATGCTGCCAGCATTACCTGATCACCGTCTGAAGTTACTGGCGGGTGGTGCGTTGGAATTATCGTGGACTCCTTCGTTGGGAGACCAACTGAGTGTCGCACGGATGCCTGAGCTCCTGTAATGAGGTGTCTGGCAGTACAAAGTTACGGCGGCGCTGTATGTGGCTAGCATGTCGTTGACGCTTTACCAAACTTCCCCCCGGCTGGGTGGCGTCGGGTTCTCGCTGGTGGAGTGTTTGATCGCCAATGCGCTGATATTGGTGATGATCAGCGCACTGATCAGTGCCAGCGTGGATGTGGCCGTCGCAGCTCGGCTCAGCGCAGAGCGAAGCGACCAAAGTCTGCGTCTGCGGCAGCTTCGACACTATCTCGATGCGACGCTGGCAACGGCCCGTATGCCGCCTCAGTGGCTCAGTTACCAAATCACGGGACCAGCACCATTGCCATGGCAGACGCCTGCGGCACCCTGTGAATCGCCCGCCTCGGTATCCCCGCGCGAGCAATGGGGTGGCGCGGATCTGATTGATCTTGGCGACGTTGCCTGTGTGCCGAGTGTTTCGACCGGGCAGGGTCTATATGTGGAACGGATACTTAGCTGCCCAATGCACTGTGAGCCCGGGCCGGGCTATCGTGTCGCGCCGGTAAAATGTCATGTCGAGCAGGCTGATGGGGCGATCTCTGGTGGCCTGTGGCGGGTCGACTGGCAGCGGAACCTCTCCCCGCCCGAAGGCTGCCCAGAAGGTGCTGCTTGGGGTCGTCTCGAGCGATTAATCATCAGCCATCGTGCCGCTTCGCATTCGGGAAGCACGGTATCTGAGTTGAGAATTCAGTCGCTCACTCAGGGACCGGAGTATGGATGGGGTAGTGCCGAGACATTGGTCGCCGGCATCACCGATTGGCAAATGACACAGATAAATGGGTTGCCTGCAGCCAGGGCGGGTTCTTCAGAAACCGAGAAGACCCATAGTCCGGTAGAGGAGGGTGTTCCACCAGGGCCTTATTTCCAGCTGGGCTTCTCCATTGGGCCACTCGAGATAAACTCAGTAGCCCCTCCGCTTCGTATCAGCCAGCTGTTGTTACCACGCGGATGAGAAAAAACCCGCCTGAGCCACCCCAATCAACCATTTCGCGCTCCCTAGGGGGATTTTTCGCGGTCACCATGGTGGTGTTGCTCCTCGCGCTCGCCACTTTGGCGCTGATTGGGCCTTACCAGCTGGCTCTCGCCGATTGGCAAGCAACGCGCAACGCCGTTGCAAATTCCCAAAATTCGTGAAAAGTTGGGTCTGTCAAAGCATAAAAA
>Ga0255767_1004695_pt1 | contig 11133 bp, 10 predicted proteins | sample 071ome_24_FD_179967 | JGI IMG/M metagenome (GOLD analysis project Ga0255767, IMG submission 179967) | Coastal salt marsh microbial communities from the Groves Creek Marsh, Skidaway Island, Georgia - 071402CT metaG (version 2) | ecosystem: Environmental > Aquatic > Marine > Intertidal zone > Salt...
TCGGGCAGAACGGCATCGAGGTTCAGGTTGACGACGGTGAGGACTACGGTGGCTCACTCCCCTACGGGACGCTCCTGTTCAACGTCATCGAGAACGGCCAGCCTCGCTGGATGGGCCTGCCGACCAAGACGGTTGACGAGGGAGGCAGCGACCAGCTCATGCTCTACCCCTACGTGACGGACACCGACGACGAAGGGAACGCGGTGTCGTCGAGTGGCTTGACGCTCTCCATTCTGAGCAATTCCAATCCTGAGGTCTTCAGCGTCTCGCTGGAGAACGGCATCCTCGCCTACGAAGCCGTGGACGACGACGTCAACGGCGAGACCACCGTCACAATCCGCGCCAGCGACGGTGAGCAGAGCGCCGACCAGACCATCCTTTTGAAGGTCGTGCCCATCAACGATGCGCCCCGCATGGACCTCGGCGACCTCGCGTCGCTTGAACTCAAGCGCGGCAAGTCGTACGTGTACGACCTCGCAAGCCTCGTGTACGACATCGACGACGAAGACGACCCCTTCCTGATGGTCACCCCAAGCGAATCGGGCGCTGCGCGCTACGACCTGTTCACGGGATTGATGACCGTCGAGTTCGAGGAACTTGGTCAGCAGACGATCACGGTCACCGCGCAGGACAAGTACGACTCCAACAGCTACACCATCAACGTGAACGTGTACGATGCGAAGCCCTTCGTGGTCTCGGAGGACGGATCTGGCTACATGACCGTCGCGATGCAGGACGCCTACATTGGCGCCTCCCCAACGGCCACGCTCATGCTGACCGACGCCGCACCCACCTTCACCACCCTCGAGAGCCAATGGCAGATGTGCGAGGGTGCCACGGGCGTGTGCCTTGACCTCGTGATCAAGCCCCTCGACGTGACGGCGTCCGACCGCGGGTGGACGATGGAACTCGAGTTCCCATCGCGCCCGTACGGCCTCCAGTTCGACGACGACGTCAAACTCTCGTTGGTCGTTGGTACGGATGCTGCCGGTGAGGAATACAAGATGATGGCGCCGATGTATTGGCGCATCACCGATGAGGCTCCCGGTCCAGCAGCCATGACCGTCGAGGAACTCACGGCTCACGTGGCTGACCTCGAGGCCCGCATCGCGGAACTTGAAGCAGCGATGGCGGACGGCACGGCCGACGCCGGTGCGGACTCGGCTTTGGAGACCCTGCAGGCGGACCTGGGCGATGCCTGCGCGGACGGTCGCGTGGAGTGCGCGTCCGATGACCTTCAGGCCGGTGGCGACACCGTCGACGAAGGCGGCATGAGCATGACCCTCATCCTCATCGTGGTCGGTGTGCTCGTGCTTGCCGCCCTCCTCGGCCTCATGTTCACCCGTGGTGGCGCTGGAGGCGAAGGCGACGTGAAGTGGGACGAGACCACGCTGCCTGCTGCAGACCTCGCTGCGAATTCGATGTACGGCGGTGCTCAGGAGATCTTCCAGCAGCCCATGGCGGCTGCTCCTCCGATGCCCGCCATGCCCGCTGCTCCTGCTGGACCCCCCCTGCCCGCTGGCGGCCTGCCCGCCGGTTGGACCATGGAGCAGTGGGTCCACTACGGGCAGCAGTACCTCGACCAGCTCCAGTGAGTGAGCCCGAGGCGCCCTGAGGGGCGGCTGAAAGCCTCAAAGGGGAGGCGAGCGCAGGAAGAGGCGTGACTGCGGAGGCGGAGGACGTGACGGCGGACGGAACGTCCGCTGACGACGCGCTTTCTTCCGACGAGGAAGAGGTGCTCACGACCGTGTGGCACGACCGGCCCGAGGAGGTCGATCTGCTTGACTCGGGCGATACGGTGCTTCAAACCCCGGTCGAGCAGTGGATGGAGGAGGTCCGCCTCACCTCCACTCGAGATGTTCCCATCCCAGACCGCTTGGTCGACCAGGTCATTGGGCAAGAGGCAGGGTCGGTCATCATCCGAAAGGCGGCCGAACAGCGCCGCCACATGTTGATGATCGGGGACCCGGGAACGGGCAAGTCCATGCTGGCACGCTCGATGACCGAACTGCTGCCGAAGGATGCCTTGGAGGACGTACTCGTGTATCCCAACGAGGAGGACGAGAACGAACCCCGCGTTCGCTCGGTTCCAGCCGGTCGCGGCGACCGCATCGTCAAGGTGCAGCGCGAAGCCATCCGCGTGCAGCGTGAAAAAACGCAGAAGATGCTGCTCATCGCCTTCGTGGCCATCGCCTTCCTGTTGGCCATCGCTACCCTGCAGAGCGGGGACGTGGTCACGCTCCTCTTTGGCATGTTCCTGCTGACCTTTGGCTACATGTTCCTCCGCTCCCGCCTTGGTGCCGCGGACGAGAGCCGCATTCCCAAGGTGCTCGTCAAGCACGACCAAGGCGAAATGCCTCCGTTCGTCGACGCCACGGCCACCCTTTCCGGTGCCTTGCTTGGTGACGTTCGGCACGACCCCTTCCAATCGGGTGGCATGGAAACGCCGGCCCACGAGCGGGTCGAGCCTGGCGCCATTCATCGCGCGAACAAGGGTGTGCTGTACATCGACGAGATCAACCTGCTCCGCTTGGAGGAGCAGCAAGCCTTGCTTACGGCCATGCAGGAGCGCGCTTTCCCGATTTCAGGACGCTCGGAGCGGTCCAGTGGTGCCCTCACCAAGACCGAGCCCGTTCCATGCGACTTCATCCTCATCGCAGCCGGAAACCTCGATGCGATTCAGGGCATGCACCCAGCGCTGCGCAGCCGCATCCGCGGCTACGGGTACGAAGTGTACGTCAATTCCGAGATGCCGGACACGGCCCGAAACCGCCGTCGCCTCATTCGATTCATCGCGCAGGAAGTCGTCCGCGACCAGGACACCCTCCGGGAGATCCCTCACTTTGATGCAGGTGGCGTCGCAGCCATCCTGAAAGAAGCCCAGCGCCGTTCCGGTCGCCGAGGGAAACTCAGCCTTCGGCTTCGCGAACTCGGCGGCTTGGTACGCATCGCCGGCGACCTTGCCGTGGAAGACGGCGCTGACCTCACCACCGCAGCGCACGTCATTCGCGCCCGTTCCATCGCCAAGCCCCTCGAGCAGCAGGTCGCAGACCGGATGATCGAGCGCCGCCGCGACTACAGCCTGCTCGTGAACTCCGGTGAGCGCGTGGGCCGTGTGAACGGGCTTGCTGTGCTTGGGGCAAACTCCGGTCTCTCGGATTTCAGCGGCATCATGCTCCCCGTCGAAGCCCTCGTGACGCCCTCCCAAGGCGGTGGAGGCAAGATCCACGCAACGGGCGGCTTGTCGGACCTCGCGAAGGAAAGCGTGACCAACGTCAGCGCCGTGGTGAAGAAACTCACCGGCAAGGACGTCTCCGATTACGACATCCACATTCAGTTCGTCGACACCCACGGCGTGGACGGCGATTCTGCCAGCATCACCATCGCCACTGCCATCATTTCCGCCATTGAGAACATCCCCATCCGTCAGGACCTGGCGATGACGGGCTCCCTCTCGGTCCGAGGTGAGGTGCTTCCCATCGGTGGCGTCACCGCCAAGATCGAAGCCGCAGGGCACGCCGGCGTCAAGACCGTCATCATTCCTCGCTCAAACCTCCAAGACGTCGTCCTCGACCCGCAGTGGGAGGACGCGGTGCAGGTCATTCCCGTGGACACCTTGGATGAAGTGATGGAGCACGCGCTCATCAAGCACGAGCAGAAGGCGGGCTTGGTGGAGCGGCTTGGCAGCATCATCGACCGTCTGACGCCGGACATCACCTCGGCCGTTCGCCCTGTATGACGAACCGGTCGGAGTCGAGTTCTTGACCTCCTTGCGTCGGGGACGTCCATGGAACACCCTGGCTCCTCTGAGGCCTCTACGGTAGAGGAGGCTGCCGGAGGAGCGCTGCTGGTGCTCTTCCTTGTGACCTTCATCGACATGATTGGTTTCGGCATCGTGATTCCCTTCCTCACCTACCTTGTCGAGGACCTGGCGGTTGGGCAAGGCATCGCCGCCGTGGGGCTCTGGGTTGGCTTGATCATGACGGCCTACCCCACGGCACAGTTCCTTTCGGCGCCGTTGTGGGGGGGGTTGTCGGACCGCATCGGTCGTCGTCCCATCCTGATGGTTGGCCTGGTGGGCAACACGCTTTGCTTCACCCTCTTCGGTCTCGCACCCACCTTGTTTGTCGCGGCCTCGGCACGCTTCATGGCGGGATTCTTCAACGGGAACATTCCCGTTGCACGCGCCTACATCGGTGACATCAGCAGTCCCGAGAAGATGGCAGCAAGGATGGGCCTCATTGGCGCCGCCTTCGGCTTGGGGTTCACGATTGGCCCCTTCCTTGGTGGTGAACTCTCCGCCCCTGCGGAACGTTGGGCCCTCTTCGAGGGGACGGTCTTCGACACGCACCCCTACCTGCTGCCCTGCGTGTTGGCGAGCGTCCTCTCCATTGTCGCGCTGCTCATCGCCGTCACCCGCCTTCCTGAATCGCTCCCCGCCGACCGCCGGACCGCATCATCGCCCCTTGGGTGGGCGACCACCTTGCGAACGTCGGTCTCGGGCATGGCCGGGATGCTTCGAACGCCGGCCGTCGGCCGGCTGATTGTGGTCGGGATGCTGTTCTCCTTTGGCTTCACCATCATGCACGCCGTGTTCATCCTCTTCACGGAAATGTCGCCTGCAGACGGAGGCCTCGGATTCAGTGAAGCCCAGAACGGGAGGGTGTTCGCCATCATCGGGTTGACCGGTATTGTGGTTCAAGGCGGGCTGATTCGGCCCTTGTCGAAGCGCGTCCCGTCCCGAACCTTGGTCCCCATCGCAGTGCTGCTGACCGGCCTCGGCCTCGGCGCGATTCCCTATGCGACCTCGAGCGCGCCGTGGCTCTGGCTGCTCCCAACGTGCGTGTTGATGGCGACCGGGAGCGGCATCTTCCAACCGTCGTCGTCAAGTTTGCTCGCAGGCTATGCGCGCGAGCGCGGTGAACGCCTTGGTGGCGTGATGGGGGCCTCCGAATCTGCTTCTGCGTTCGCTCGCATCTTGGGCCCCGTAACCGGCGGTGCCGTGTGGACGGCCACGTGGCAACGAAGTGATCTGTTCGACTACCACACGGTGTTCCGTTTGTGTGCCCTGATCATGGTCTTTGGCGCCTTGCTCGCCTTGACCCTGCCCCCCGAGCCCACGCTTGTGGATGAACAAGAGGCCGGGGCGTTCTGGGAGAACCATTGAAACCGCCATCCCCATGCCGCAGCATGCGTGATGGGCGTTTTGAGGAGGGCGAGTTCAACCGCAGCCTCTCGACCTTCGTCTACGTCACGCTGCTGATCGCCATCGTGACGGTTGGCCTGATCCAACTCGAAGGGGTGCTGAAGCCGTTCTTCATCGCCCTCGCGATTTATTTCGTGCTGAAGCCCGGTGCCGACGCCATTTCGGCCAACGGCTTTCCGCTCGTGCTGTCCTACCTCACCGTCCTGCTCTTCTTCTTCATGATCGTTGCTTCCGCGGGCTACTTCGCCTTCACGCAAGCGGAGAACCTGATGTCGGACGAGGTGGAAGTTGAGAAGTACAACACCAACCTTGAGGAAAAGTGGACGTGGGTGCGCGACGACACCGTCTTTTCAGGCGCCGTTGTTGAGTGGGTCGGGTCCGAGAACGCCACCTTGAGCGAGGCGCTGACCAAGGTGGGACTGTTGGCCGACGGTGGGCAAACCTCGGACATCGTGCGCAACATGCTGGCAGGGGTCGGCGACATCCTCGCAAGCAGCCTCACCATCCTCTTCTTCCTCATTTTCATGATCTTTGAAGCCAGTTTGCTGCCGGGGCGCATTGAACGAGCATGGCCACAAGGTGGAAGCGCCAAGGTGGCGGAAGTGCGTGAGCAGATCGAGATCAGCGTCAACACCTACGTTGTGGTCAAAACGGGTGTTTCGCTTGGCACCGCGGGCTGTGCGGCCATCCTCATGATCCTGTTCGACATCGATTTGTGGTTCACGTGGGCGATGCTCACCTTCCTGTTCAACTACGTCCCGTACATCGGTTCCGTCTTCGCCATGATCCCGCCGGTTGTGCTTGGCATCGTCGTGCTTGAGCCAGGAGCCCTCATCGCCTTCACGGTCCTTTCCATCGTCAACCAGCAGTTGTGGGGCAACTACATCGAAAACCGCTGGGCAGGACGTGCCCTCGGCATCTCGCCAGTGGTCCTGCTGTTGGTGACCGCATACGCCTTCTGGGTGTGGGGCTTGGTGGGAATGATCCTCGCGGTGCCCTTCGCGGTCCTGGTGAAGATCGTCCTGGAGAACATCGACGCCACCAAGCCGGTCGCCATCCTGTTGTCGGAGCGCGCCCCATCGCTGGACGAAGCCTGGGAAGACGCGGTGCGTGACGGAATCATATCGAGTTTCGAGGGGCGATCGTTGCTCGAACTTCAGCACTTGCTGGAATACACCGATGACCAGGTCGCGTTGATTGCGGCACGGTCGTCCGCCCGTCGCGCCCTGAAGCGGGGCCGCGTCAGTCAAGCACAAATCGACTTCCTCACTCGTGGCTTGCCGTTTGTCAACGGCGATTTTGGTTGGGTGAGCGACCTGACGCCCGGGAAGTACGCCAAGGAGCGCCGGGGCGAGATGACGGCCCTGCTCGAAGCCTTCCGGGACGCGAGCGAACGTGCAGAGCGCACGTTCGGGGAAGAGGCCTGAACCTCAGAGAAGTTCGGTGAGGATCTTCTCCAGTTCGGTGTTGATCATGAGGATCAGCGTGCCGAACTCGGGTGGAATGTTCGGGTCCTCGTAGAGTTCCTCGAGCTTTGCTTGCGTCATGGCGACGCGTACGTCCGTTTGTTTTGAGGTGTTGAGAAGCCATTGCTCGGTGACTTCCTTGGACTGCTTGCGGATGTTCCGGGGGACTTTCGAGTCGTCGATTTGCGCGATGACGGTGGCCACGTTTTGGAGACGCGTTTCGATGTCCATGTTCCTCACGTCCATGAGGAAGTCCGTCGGGTCCGCTATAAGGTGATTGCCACCTCTCGGAGCATGGCGCTCGACCCGGGCGAAGCCATTGGCTGGGCTCGTGCGGGCACCTTGGTGGCCGGGATGGGCGCTGCCGCGTGGATGGACCATCTCGCGCGTCGGGTCCCCAACCGGCATTGGCTGGTGTGGTCGCAGCCTGTGCTTCTGTTGTGGATCCTTGACCTCGTGGTGCGTGAAGCCGACTGGACCGTCCTGTTGACCATGCTCGTTCCGGTGTGCCTCGCCAGCGGCGCCGTGGTTGGGCGACCAAGCCTTGACGACCTCCGTGCTGGGTCGAGGCCCGACATCGTGGCCACCTTGGCGTACGCCGCAGCTGGCATCGGACTTGCCGCTGGAGCCGCTCGCCACGGCGCCGTCGAACCGATCGACCTGCTGCTCTGGTCCATGCCCCCGGCACAGGCCTTGTGGTGGGAACTGGTTGGCGTCACGCTGCTCATCGCACTGTTTGACCTTGCCTGGCGGCTCCGCTTGCTGCACGGGGGGGCGGACGCGAAGGCACTGATGTGGGTCGCGATGCTCGTTCCCACATGGGGGGCGCTGCCGTGGCTCTCCAACGGGGGTGGCCTCGTGCTGCACCTCCCCCCGGCGTTGTCGATCCTTCTCTGGGGAGGTTTGGCCTTCCTGCTCTTGCCACCATACAACCTCGTCCGCAACCTGATGCGCGCTGACATCGCACGCGTCAGCGACCTTCGGTTGGCTTTGCACGCCGAGCGAATGCCAAGCAAGGACGTGCTCGGCGCCCACGTCTGGCTGTTGAGTGACGTCGAGCACGCGCTTGACGGTTCACGAGTGGTGGTGCATCGGGCCCGGGCGCCACGACGTACGCCGAGCAATGAGGAGGTCGGCGAACGGCTGGCCTTGCTGGAGGCGCTCGGCGAAGAACGGCCATGGGTGACGCGGAAGATTCCGCTGCTTGTTGTGCTCTTTCCGGCCTGCTTGGCAGCGCTCGCGCTCGGGGATGTCAGCCAGTGGTTGTTCGCTTGGCTCGTCTGAGCCCAGCACCATCACGCGCCCTTGCGCTCGACGTTCTTGGGGCGCAGCCCCTTGTAACTGCACTTGCGGCAGCGGCTGGCGCGAACCGCGTTGCGTGCGTTGCACCGCATGCAGATCTTGCGGTGGAGCATCCGCTTCTCCGCTTGCGGGAACCGAGCCATGCTCGGGCGTCCTGCTCCCCCTATTTGAGCGCACCGCAGAAGCACAACGGAGGCGTCGAGCGAGCGTTGAAGCCCCTCGGCCGAATCCCGATGCATGCGGATGACGCGGCTCCCCGGCATCCACCACGACGCGAATTGCGTCGTTGTGGCGGGTGAGGGGTCCTCGTTGGTCGTCGACGCGGGCACGTCGTGGTACCAGCAGTTGCAGGTGGAGCGCATCCTCGGCGTTCTCGATGACGGGCTCTCTCCGGAACACCTGCTCCTGACCAGCCGTCGCTTCCCCTTCGCCGGCGGAGCCGCCTACCTCGTGGAGCAATGGCCGGAGGTCACCACGTGGGTTGGGAGCGACGGCGTTTCCGCCTTGGAAACGGGTGACTTCTTTTCCACATGGGCCAACAGGTACGACTCCGACATGCCACCGGTACGTGCTCAGGCCATCGCAGACGGGGACGTGATCGCCCTTGGAGACGGCGGAGTGCAGGCCTTGGCCTTGCCGGGGCACGCGCCAGAAGCGATGGGTTACCTCGTCGATGACCGTTCCATCGCAGTGGTCGGTGGCGTTCTCCCTCGCGCAGATCTGCCGGCAAGGCTGGACCTCCCGGGTGCGTCGCTGCTGGACCATCGCTCGAGCCTGGTGCGCCTTCGTGAACTGCATCTCGAAGCCGTGGTGCCCATGCGAGGGCCAGCCATTCGAGGGCGCGCGCATGTGGCCGAGGTGTTGGACAGGCACATCGCCCACGTCGTGGGCATGCTTGACGACGAGGGCCGCCGACCCCGCGGTTGGCCGCGTCCTGCGCCCTCAGCCTTGTGGATGACGCCATTGTCCCCATGGCCGCTTGAGGAACACGAGTCGGAGAAGCGATGAACACGTCCTCATGCGGCGAGGTACCTTGTGCCGTCCAGTCCTGCGATCAGGGTGCTCCGGCGACGTGGGAAACTTCGCGTGAAGGGTTCGGGCTCTGAGCGGGACAGTTCACCGCCTTGCCAGTCAAGCATCACCCTTGCCCCCCGGACCGTCGCCGTCAGCCCGCCGTCCTCTGCGTGAAGGCTGGACACCGGGCCGTCAAGCCTGGCCAGGTGCACGATGCGTGCGTTCGCGATGTCGAGCAGCGCGACGGTGCCGTCGCTGCTGCCAACCACTGCATCGCCATGCTCGGTCGGGCACGGAGAGAGCGAGCGCACCCGTCCTGCTTCGATGTCCAACCGTTGCATCATCGACGTGGAGTTGAGATCCAACACATGGACGCGACCGTGCCCGTCGCCAACGAGCAGGAGGTCCTGTCCATCGGGGCCCACCATCGTCAGAAGGACGCTTGGGGTTGAGGCGATGTTGGTTCTGCGTTCACGCTGGTGTGGGGTCCGAACCGTCACGTGGCCATCTGCGTACGCGACGACGGTGGTTCGCCCGTAAATCAGGGACCGGACAACCTGTTTGCTGTGCATACGAAGGAACTGACCGCCGAGGGTCCTCATTCCTGTCGAATGGGGGTCGCTGAAAGTGAATCTGGTCCTCAGTAGTGATGGTCGTCCTGCTTGTTGCTTTTCTTCCAAGACCTGTAGCACGACTTGCAGACGCGCACGCGGTTCTTGCGTGCCGTGTAGCCTTTGCCCCACATGTCTTCCGCGTCGTTCACGGAGATGGACCGGCCTCCCATCGAAGCGTCGGACCAGCCCTCACAGCCGTTCACGCCGCAGGGTTCGATGCCTTCCTTTGCCTTGGGCGACGTCGTGTCGCCTCCGCTCTCCTTTCGACGTGCTCGGTCACGGGCCTTGAACCCCATGATTCAGGCTCGCGGGGGCCGCTCAAGAAGGTTCGGACGCCCTCACGCGCGCTCCTCAAGCCGGTCCAGCAAGAGCATCGTCTCTTCGATGGTCTTGACCAATCCGCGGAGGGTCACTTCCGACACGTTCGCGATGCTGCAGATCTCGGATTGTGTCCTGGGCGTCTCCGAGGCTTGGGAAGCGCGGTAGATGATGGCGGCGGCGATGCCCATGGGCTTCTTGCCCTGCCAGACTTCCTCGTGTGGCGCAATCCGGTTCCACATCGCGTCCACCTCGAGGCGGAAGGGGGGAGGAAGGCCGAGGTCGCTCAGGAAACGGTCGAAGTACTGGTCCGGTCCGCTGACGCGATGCAGGTTCAGTTCACGGGACGCCTTCCGGATGAGCCTGGAGAGTTCCTTCTCGTCAACACCGAAACTCTCGCAGAGTTCAGGAATCTGCCGGGGCAGCCGCTCCTCGCGGGCCACGAGGTAGGTGCAGGCGGCCGTGACGCCAGCGATTGAACGGCCCGTCACGAAGCCTTTGGCGGAGAGGATGCGGTAGATCCTCGCCACTTCTTCCTGGATGGGAACGGGCAGTCCGGACTTGTCGCGGATGAACTGGTTGGCCTTCACGAGGTTCCGCTCCCGGGAACGGCGGGTCTTGGAGCGCTCGTCGATGACCCGACGTCGGCGCCAATCCCTGCGGGCTTGGGCGCTCATGCCGTGGGTGGAGGCCCCGCCCGAAGTCAGGTCGCGGGCGTCGATGCTGGTGTTGAGGCCACGGTCGGCGAGACGGTTCGTCACCGGAGCGCCTGTTCGCGCACGGTCCTCGCCGCGGTCGCTGTTCGTCCATTCTGCACCTGGGTCGATCAGGTTCTCTTCGGCCACGAGGCCGCACATGCTGCAGACAACTTCGCCACGGGTGGTGTCCATGTCCCAGTCAACGGCGCCACAGTCGTCGCACGGCGTGGTGTGGCCTGCAACGGTTCGGCGTACGGAGGTCTTCGCGTCTGCTTCACGTTCCATCTTCTCAACTCCTTGTTCACTACTGGGTTTCCAGAGTATATGAATGTGCGTTCGCCATGTTCGCCCACATTCAGGGTGCGCAAAGCCGATAGGCGCAGAAACAGTGCGCTTGCTACACCGTTGGAGCACGCTCCAACCTATTTGAATCAGCGGCGAGAGCATCGACGCAGGAGGCCGCCGTCGTCATGGGCAGGTTGATGGGGCTCAGGCTTGGCAGGACGCACCGGGAG
>Ga0255767_1004720_pt1 | contig 11102 bp, 10 predicted proteins | sample 071ome_24_FD_179967 | JGI IMG/M metagenome (GOLD analysis project Ga0255767, IMG submission 179967) | Coastal salt marsh microbial communities from the Groves Creek Marsh, Skidaway Island, Georgia - 071402CT metaG (version 2) | ecosystem: Environmental > Aquatic > Marine > Intertidal zone > Salt...
CAGATTTTGAGTTTTTATGTTGAGTGCAAACCTTGCTATGGTTCCCGGGTTTTCAAGGGAAATGACAAAATTTCCAGCATACTTTGCCTTTACTAACGCCAATTCTTCTTCGCTCACTAAGTCAGTTCCTATTTTTGACACTTCGTACAGCATCTCGACAACGGCACTATCCGTTACGGCATTCCGAACGCTTGTCGAGGCACTAAAACGCGCTTTGGTTTTATGAGAATCTCTCAGACGGGAATAGGCGCCGTAGGTAAACCCCTTGTCTTCCCTGAGATTTAAAAACAGCCGGGCTTCTGCTCCTCCACCAAGAATCTGATTCGCAAGAAGTGCAGGGAAATAATCGCTACTGTTTTTGTCCAAAGACGCCGTATTGAGCAAAGTAATTTCTGACTGCACCGCATTGGGCATTTCTACAAAAGCAATTTCAGTTTCTTCGGAATTGCTTGGCTCTGGAAACGCCATTTTATCACGTTTGTTTCCCTTCCATTTTCCAAAATTATGCTCGATAATTTTTTTTATTTCACTTGGGTCAAAATCTCCTACTACCACAAAATAGGCATTGTGAGCATTAAAAATATAATCGTAGGCCTTTTGTATATCTTCTAATTTTAATGCTTTTACTTTCGCTATGGTAAGGTATTCTCCGTAAGGGTGAGTAGGGCCATAGGCAAGAAAATTTTCGACACGTCTAGCAGCGGTTTTTACATCTTTTTCACCGGTTTCAAGACCGGTAACAAGTTTGTCTTTTTCTTTTTGAAATTCTTCTTCTAAAAAATTGGGATGCAGCGTGGCATCTGCCATTAATTCTATAACTCTTGGAAAAAATCGGGACAGTGAATTTACATAGGCTCCGTTTTCGGTAAAATTTATAGAGGCTCCCATAAAGTCAATTTCTTCTTCAAAGTCCTCTTTAGAAATTGACGTAGATCCTTTTCCCATCATGCCGGTCAAAAGGGCTACAGCTCCTGCCTTATCTCCTTCCACGATCAGGGGATGGTCGATGCTGAGGCTAATGGAAACTTGGGGAAGTTTGTGGTTTTCAACCAACAATACGGTGAGCCCATTATCCAATTGAAATTCTTCGGGGTCGTCTAATTGCAGTAAGGGTGCGGGTCCTGGTTCAGGCTGTTGGGTCCTGTCGATTTGCGCATGGACAGCAATTGAAAAAAAGACAAAGTGACAAAGTAGTAGTATTCGTTTCATAGGGAGCTTATTTTGATTCAGGTAGGTAATTTAAGGTGAGCCGTTGATTAGGATTTAAATATTTTTGGGCAACTGCTCGAATTTCTTCGCGTGTAATAGAGCGGTAAATATCAATTTCGGAGTTGATCAAATGGGTATCTCCGTAGATGGCATAATATTCTGCTAGTGAATTGGCAATACCTTCTACAGAACTGTTTGAGGAAACAAAATCCGACTCCAATTTATTCAGTAGTTTTTGATAATCCTTTTCACTGATCAATTCATTTTGAATTTTTTCTACTTCTACATCTATTTCATCCCGTATAGCAGCTAATTCTGTAGTTCCTACTGGGAGGGATAGAATAACATAAAGCCCATAGTCTTCCATGCTCATGTCAAAGGCTGCCACTTGCAAAGACATTTTTTTCTCATCAACCAGTTTTCGATACAACTTTGAACTATTTCCATCACTCAAATAGGTTGAAATCATATTGAGCACTCTTGATTCTCTTGTGGTTTTTTTAGGGGTTCTGTAAGCTGTAAAAAGTGCAGGAACTTGTATGTTTTTATCAAAAGCTTCTGCGGTAATGGGTTCAGTAATCGGAGTTTCTTCATAGGTTTGAATCACAATTTCTTCTCCTTTGGGGATGTCATTAAAATAAGCTTTGACCATTTGCTTAGTCTCCTCCATTTCAAAATCTCCCGCTACAACCAAAACTGCATTGTTGGGCACGTAAAACTTTTCATTAAACGCAATAAATTCCTCCAACGTAGCCGCATCCAAATGTTCCATCTGACCGATAGGGATGTTCCGATACGGATGTTGATCAAACATATGCTTTCGAACCTCAAAGGCCCAGTTGCCATAGGGCGAATTGTCATAGCGGAGTCTTTTTTCCTCCTTGACCACTTCGTTTTGAGTTTCTACCCCAATCTCATTAATAATGGGGTGTAACATACGCTCAGATTCCATCCATAAGCCCAACTCTAAATTGTTGGAGGGGAACACCTCGTAGTAATAGGTATAATCATCTGTAGTGTAGGCATTATTGCTTCCCCCGTTGGAAGAAACAATTTTAAACCAGTCGCCTCGCTCAATATTTTCGGTTCCTTCAAATAAAAGATGTTCAAAAAAATGTGCAAAACCGGTTCTTTGCGCTTCCTCATTTTTAGCCCCTACATGATAGAGAACGGAAGTTATAACAAGCGGCGCACTCCTATCCTGATGCAGAATGACGTGCAAGCCATTGTCTAAGTCAAATTCTTCAAAAGTAACTTGCTGAGCATTTGAGTAAAAAGCAATACTAAGCAAGAGTAAAAGATAAAATTGTATTCTCATGGTTGAAATTTGGATTAAATTGGAGTTATATACTATGCACTAAAATTAATACATTTGGGTAAATTTCAAATTAGATATCATGCAAAATCTTACACGTTTCATTTTCCTACTGATTGTATCGCTAGGATATAGTCAATCAAAATACAAAGCAATATTAAGCGATATTGACCAAAAAGAAGCATCCTACACCCATATAGCCCAACAAATATGGTCTTTTGCAGAAATGGGATACCAAGAAGAGCAGAGCAGTGCTTTATTACAAAAAACCTTACAAAACGAAGGATTTCAGGTGGAGGCAGGAGTAGCAGAAATTCCAACAGCTTTTGTTGCCACTTATGGTTCAGGCAGTCCCGTCATTGCTATATTGGGAGAATACGATGCCTTGCCCGGCTTGTCTCAACAGGCGGTTCCTTATAAAGTCTCAAATAATGGAAAAGCCGGACACGCTTGTGGGCACCATCTTTTTGGAACAGCCTCTGCCGCCGCCGCCATTGCCATTAAAAATTACCTTGAAAAAGAGGGAAAATCAGGCACGGTAAAATATTTTGGATGTCCCGCCGAAGAAGGAGGTTCTGGAAAAGTATACATGACCCGAGCAGGATTATTTGATGAGGTGGATGTGGCATTACATTGGCATGCGGATAATAAAAATGCAGCAAGTATTCGTCCTGCTTTGGCAAATAAGTCAGCCAAATTTCGTTTCTACGGCGTTTCTGCCCATGCAGCTGGAGCTCCAGAAAAAGGACGTTCTGCTTTAGATGCTGTAGAAGCAATGAATACGATGGTAAACATGATGCGTGAACATGTAACGGAAAGTACCAGAATTCACTACGTCATCACACGGGGAGGAGAGGCACCCAATGTTGTTCCTGATTTTGCAGAAGTCTATTACTACGCGCGACATAAAACCAGAGATGAAGTCGTAAAGGTTTTTGATCGCATAGTTAATGCGGCAAAAGGAGCTGCCTTAGGCACAGGAACCACTATGGAATATGAAATGATTGGGGGAACCCATGAACTGCTTTTCAATGATGTGTTGCAGCCGATGGTACACAAAAATCTTGAAACCATTGGAGGATATCAGTACACTGCTGAAGAGCGAGCGTTCGCAGAAAAAATTGCCGAAAGTTTAGAGACCCCCTTAAACACTCAATTTGTGGAAGGTGTGGCACCGTACAGCAAAGGGGCCAAAGCAGGAGGATCTACCGATGTGGGGGATGTTAGTTTTGCAGTGCCTACGGCAGGGTTAAGAGCCGCTACTTGGGTACCTGGAACTCCAGCCCACAGCTGGCAAGCTGTTGCAGCCGGTGGAACCAGTATCGGATCTAAAGGAATGATGGTTGCTGCTAAAACACTTGCTTTGACGGGAATGCAACTGCTTGATAACCCTAAAATTATCAAGGCAGCCCATGAAGACTTTATTGCCAAAAGGGGGAAAGATTTTGAATACAAACCCATGCTGGGCGATCGTAAACCTGCGTTAAACTATAGAAATTAACCTATGAGATTTTACCTATTTAGCCTTCTTTTTTTAGTTCTAATAAATCTGCACGCTCAGGTGTATTCTTATGAAACCAAGCAAAATGGAAAAACAGTTACCCATCGAATTTTAATGGATGATTCCTATTTGGTAGAAACCCAGTACGTTGCTCAACCCCCAGAGTTTATCCTTACCCGAGGAGGGTTTTACACCCAAACTGAAAAGGATATTTTAGTTGATTTTGAATTTAATTCCAACTTTGAAAAAGATGGATTGAAACAAATGAAATTGCACAGTTCAAAGAAGTGGAAACTCCTTTCAACCCCCCCTCAAGAACTCAAAGGGAAATGGCTAATGGCAGGTCGAATGACTGATCAAGTCGAACGAAGAAGAGACACCTCAGGACCGCGAAAAACCATGAAATTTTTATTGGATGGATTTTTCCAATGGATAGCATTCAATACGGATACCTTCCAGTTTTTTGGTTCGGGAGGAGGATATTACACAACTGAAGCAGGAAACTACACGGAACATATCGAATATTTTTCTAGAGACAACAGTCGGGTAGGAGCTCGTTTACCCTTCCAATACGAACTCAAAGGGTCCGATTGGCATCATCAAGGCTTTAGCAGTAAAGGCGACCCCATGCATGAAATTTGGAGCAAAAGAAACTAGTGTACACCCTCTTTAAAAGCGCTTTGAACAACCCTATTCTATAGTAATGATAGATCTTTCTTCTCTTATTTCTTTACTTCAATTAGAACAAAAAGATGCGCATCATTTTGTTGGACAAAATTACAAAACGGCTTGGGGGCGGGTTTTTGGAGGACAGGTACTCGGACAATCTTTGCATGCAGCTTATCAAACCGTTCCTCAAGACCGAATAGCACACTCCATGCACGGATATTTTATTTTGGGAGGCGATATTAATGTTCCTATTGAGTATCACGTGGATGCGATACGAGACGGTAAAAGTTTTACCACTCGTAGAGTAGTAGCTTACCAAGAGGGGAAAGCAATTTTTAATATGGCAGCCTCCTTTCATTTGGAGGAAGCAGGGGCAGATCATCAAATAACAATGCCGAATGTATTAACCCCTGAAATTTTACTGACCGACATTCAGCAAGCGGAGGTTTTACAAGAAAAAGATCCGGAACGTTATCAACGCTTGATGATGGCCCACCCTCAGGTTTTTGAATTTCGTCCGGTAGGCAAGGCCATTTATTTGGAGACCCAAAATAAACCACCCCTTTCTCATATATGGTTTAAAACCAAAGAGCAAATAGAAGCAAGTATTCCCTTACAACACCAACTACTGGCCTTTGCTTCGGATTACAGCTTGCTTTTATCCGCTACCCTGCCTCATAGGGCAGCCTTTGAAACTCAAAAAATATTTTATGCCAGTTTAGATCACGCCCTATGGTTTCACCGTGATTTTAAAATTGATGAATGGTTGTTGTACGCAATAGAAAGTCCAAGTGCTTCCAACGCTAGAGGCTATGCAAGGGGGAGCATCTTTGATCGCGCTGGAAAAATGGTTGCCTCAGTCTCTCAAGAAGGATTAATGCGAAGATATATAGAAGATTAATGAAGATGAGAAAGATGAGAATTTTGATTTTAGGATGCCTGTGGTTGTGTTTAGCACAGAAAAGTTTTGCTCAAGAATACGAAAAATGGGAAGGGGTTTGGAATGCAGCATTCATTGATGTACCCCTGTCGGATAAACTCAGTTTACGCTCAGAAATCCATCTTAGAACGATCGATTATTTTAATGTATGGAATCAGCAAATCTTTAGACCACAGCTGATTTATACCGATTCCAATAAATTCAAATGGTTTGCAGGATATAGCTATCTCAGCAATTTTAATTCCGATATCAATGCAGATCCACGCGTGAGAAATGAACACAATCTCTGGGAGCAAGTAGTCTATACTGTACCTCTGAAAAAGAGTTCTTTATCTACTTGGATTCGACTTGAGCATCGTTTTCAAGAAGTATTACCGCTTCAAAAGGATCGTGAATTGAGAAAGTTTGATTTTTCAAGTAGAATTCGTTTTCGTTTTACCTATCAACGACCCTTGACCAATACCGCAGCTAAAGTTCCGGTTAATTTTGTTTTTTACGATGAGCTTTTTACCCTGATAAGTCCCGGAGGAACCCCTTTAAAATTCAACCAAAACTGGACATTTTTCGGTTTGGCCATAAAACTGACTTCAAAGTTGAGAATCAATACTGGATTTCAAAAGAACACTATTTTTAAAGCGACGGACCGTTATTTGAAAAACAGACTTTGGAATACGATACTTTTTTATAAACTATAGGCACTTCCTTTAAGCCCCCCGTTTTCATCTTTCTTGATTTAGTTGTAGCTTCATAACAAAAAACTAATGGCATTAACTCGACACCCTCAGAGGATATTCCTGACCCTGTTATTGGGATCCTATTTTTTAGTGGCACAAGAACCCTTCTTTAAAGCAGCCGAAGGAAGCTATTGGCTAAGTACAGATTTACATATCCATACCGTTTTTTCTGATGGAGCCGTATGGCCAAGTATACGTGTAGAAGAAGCGCGAAGAGAAGGGTTGGATTTAATAGCAATGACGGAACATTTGGAATACCAGCCCCATGAAGAAGACATTCCACACCCTGATCGAAACCGATCCTATGCTATTGCCTCTAGCGCCTTAGGAGAAGACGATGTACTGCAAGTGATCAACGGTTCTGAAATCACGCGTAAAATGCCCCCAGGACATATTAATGCAGTTTTTATTAAAGATGCCAACGCATTGCTTCATTCCGATTCACTCTCTGGAATTCAAGAAGCCAACAAACAAGGAGCGTTCGTTTTTTGGAATCACCCCAACTGGGACGCGCACCGAAGTGATGGAATAGCACGCTTAGAGCCGTTCCACAACTACTTGATTTCAAACAAATTACTTCACGGTATCGAAGTGGTCAACGAGACTACTTTTTCAGAAGAAGCCTTAGCCCTTGCATTAGAAAACAAACTCACGATACTCGGTACATCAGACATTCACGGATTAACGGATTGGGCCCATGAAATAGCAGCAGGAGGCCATCGACCCATGACCTTTGTCCTTGTCAATTCAAAAACACCAGAGGCGGTAAAAAAGGCCCTTTTTGAACGAAAAACGGTGGTGTGGTATAACGATCTTATTATTGGGAAAAAGGAAGAAGTCTCCAAACTAATTGAAGATAACATCCATTTTGGAACACCAAGCTACGCAGAGGATAAAACGATTTTAAACGTTGAGCTAACCAATGCTAGCAGCCTTCCATTTCAAATGGAATATCTAGGGACCTACAGTTTTCACCAAAGAAGCTCTGTTTTTATACTCCCTCCAAAAACTACTATACGGTTACAGGTTAAAACCATTACAAAAAAACAATCCATTCGTTTGCCGTTTAGAATGATGAATGCAGTCATAGGTCCTAAACAATATCTTGAACATGAATTTTTAGTAAAATAAAGGGGAAAGTGGTATTTTTATCTACAAATGAAGTTTGATTTATGATAAAAGACAGTAATTGGAGACCGCTTCCAAACTTTCTTACAATAAAAGAAAGCACGATAGAAGGACTGGGTCTTTTTGCTACGGAGGATATCAAAGGAGGTACCGATTTGGGGATCACCCACGTGTACGATCCACGATTCCACGACAATTATTTGCGATTGCCGTTAGGAGCTTTTGTAAATCACCATGAAATACCCAATTGTAAGGCCGTAATCAACGAAGAGGACGAAACGCTCGGAAAAGTGAAGCACATTCGCATCGTTACCCTCAAGGATATTCTCAAAGGAAAAGAGCTTACCGTAAAATATGTGATCAATAAATTGGATAATCCCAACTGGGAACACGAGTATGAGATTACCCAATAGTTACTCTTTTACCTTTCTTACGGTATAGCGTTCGAACAAGAGCCAGTAAAAAAATCCGGAGACGTAACCCAAGGACTTCAAATAATTCATGGCAATAATTTTTCAAAACTACGCCGCTTTAATCGAGTAGGTGTTAGCGAATTGTTATCAAAACGACACGCTTTAATAAAACGTATGTTTAAAATTAGGCAGGTCAAGGTATATCCATACTACATTGACGCATGGGTTTAGGGTTTTAACTTTAGGGAATACCTACTGAGGGCTTATTAGCACCCTCTTAGGTTACGTCCTGTTTGGTTTCGTCGAATTGAAGATAAATTTTTGAATTCACGATAGTTTGAATTCGGTTGACTAAAAGCCAAAGATCCTCAAATCGTGTATAGAGGGGAGTAATTCCTATTCGAATAAAATTTGGAGGCCTAAAGTCAGGAATAATTCTGGGGGTTTTTTGGTCCCCGGCTAGTAATGCTTGACAAATTTGCCAAGCATGGGAATGAGATATAGCAATATGGGATCCTCTCGTTTTAGAATCCAATGGACTGTGAACACTACATCCCAGAGGGGCCAAGACCTCATCGATCGCTCCTAAAAGAAATTCAGATTGCTGTATGCTTTTGGCTCTAAGGTTTTCAATACCTGCTTGAAGTACCAGATCAATTCCGGCTTCTACGGCTTGCATGGAAAGTATGGGAGGAGTTCCATTATTAAAGCGTTCTAGCCCTGGTGAAGCTTTGTATTTTGGATCAAAATCAAAGGGGTTTTCGTGACCAAACCAACCCTGTATGGGATTGTCAAGCTTGGGGTGCAACTCTTTTTTTACATATAAAAATGCCGGAGATCCTGGTCCGCCATTCATGTATTTATAGGTGCATCCTAAGGCGATTTTAGTTTCTGAGGCTTCGAGGTCAATGGGAACAGCACCTACGGCATGACTCAGGTCCCAAACCACTATACTGTTGTGCTTAGCAGCCCATTGATTGATTTTCTTCATCGGATAAAAGTAGGCACTTTTAAAGGTGACCAAGCTTAAACAAACGATACCGGGTTGCTGTTCTATTGCTTGCAAAAGTTTATTCAGGTCTGCCTCAATTTCTTGACCGTAGTTGATGGTCGTTACTGCAGTGTCTGGAAACTGTTTTTGTAGGCCCTCCAGCACGTATAGATCCGTCGGAAAATTTAAATTATCTGAAATGAGATGCGGGGGGTATTGATGCGAACTGAGCAAAGCATGCAGGATTTGATAGAGGCGTACCGAGGTAGATTCGCCAAAAATAAGTTCATCCGGATCGGCAGCCAGCAGTTGGCTGTATTTTTTTGATAAACGTTTGGGAAGGGCCAACCAATTTTGGTTCCAGCTTCGGATGAGCTGTTTTCCCCATTGGGTTGAAATATTTTCTGCCATTTGATCCGGAACCTTTTTAGGGAGTTTGCCCAAAGAGTTTCCGTCTAAATAAATTTCATTTTCCTCATGAAAGAAACACGACCTAAAGGAATGAAGAGGGTCTTGTTGGTCTAACTGTTGTGCCGCTTTAAGATCAATCATTTGCCGCAGTTAGAAAAAAAGGAATTATTTCCTTTACCCAGACTTCGTATTGTGCACCACTGGGGTGTAAACCATCCGAAGCGATAAACTCGGGCTTTAGGTCAACCGTTCTGGAAAGGGGAGTGATGTCGATAAAGTGAATTTCTTCACGAGCACAAACCTCATAAATGATTTGATTAAAATTGTCTATCTCTAAAGCAATTTGCTCTCGATCTCGGTCTTTAGCAAACGGCATTTTTCCCCAATCAGGAATGGAAACCACAAAAACACGATTCCTTTTGTTTCCGGTAAAAAGGATGGCCTGACTAACCAATTGCTCAAATTCTTCTCTAAATTCTATTCTACTTTTTCCCTGATATTGATTGTTTACGCCAATGAGTAGGGATACCCAATCGTAAGGATAATCCAATGCAGTGGCGTCAATCCCCTGTTTTAAATCTGAAGTGGTCCAGCCCGTTTGTGCAATAATTTGCGGGCTGTCCAAAACTATCGCTTCTTTTTCCAAGGCTTGTACAAGCTGAACGGGCCAGCGTTCTTCCTCCCGAACGGACTCCCCTATGGTATAACTATCCCCAAGAGCTAAATAGCGTTGCTTAGGGGTTGCTTCTTTTTCTTCACAAGAAGAAAATACTAGAAGAATCAACATCAAGAAGGAGTATTTCCGAATCACGGTCTTAAAATTAATGTGCTGCCTTATGCACAAAAATAGAAAATATGATAGCAAACGAAAGGCTAAGTTTAAGTAACTTGTGTATTTATTTAGCACTATGTATTATCGTTTAGTAGGACTTTTTCTTTCGTTTTTTTGTCATGCACAATTATCCTTAACAAGTATAACCCTCCCTTCTGAACTGGAAGAAACCTCAGGTTTGGAATATTTAGGGACCAATTTAATGACGCATAACGATTCTGGAGATAAAGCCAAACTTTATGTCTTTACACCAGAGGGAGACATGATTAAGAGTATTCGTTTTTACGATTTAAAAAACAAAGATTGGGAAGATCTTACTGCGGATGATGACCATTTTTATATTGCAGATACGGGGAACAACTTTGCAACCCGAGAAAATCTAAGAATTTATATTGTAGACAAAGAGTTGCTCCCCCAAGGAACTATCCAGATTCGCTACGATGCTCAAAAAACGTTTTCTAAAGAATCGATCAATGAATACGATGCGGAAGCATTGGCTGCGGTTGGAGACGAATTGGTTTTGTTTTCAAAAAACAGAAAAACACTCCAATCTCAGATTTATACCTTCCCCAAAACAGCAGGAAATTACACGTTGACCCCAAAGGCAACAATTGACACTAACGCCCTTATTACCGCTGCGGATTACAGTGAAACAGAAGATTTACTTGTACTCACGGGCTATGATTTTCAAGGGAAACAATATTTCTACACCTTAGAAAATTTTACCAAAAATGGAATGGAGGCCATTGACTTAACCCGATATCTAATCCCTGTCAGTCCAGCCCAAATTGAAGCGGTAAAAATTATAACTAAAAACGAATTTTGGCTTACTTCAGAAAGTGAGGCTAAAGGAACCCCCCGCTTGTTTAACCTTAAATTGGAGTACGAGTAAACAAACCCTCTAGAGCTGTAAAGTTTTTTAAAAGGGGGTGGCGTTTGCACAAACACATGCATGCAAT
>Ga0255767_1004737_pt1 | contig 11070 bp, 9 predicted proteins | sample 071ome_24_FD_179967 | JGI IMG/M metagenome (GOLD analysis project Ga0255767, IMG submission 179967) | Coastal salt marsh microbial communities from the Groves Creek Marsh, Skidaway Island, Georgia - 071402CT metaG (version 2) | ecosystem: Environmental > Aquatic > Marine > Intertidal zone > Salt...
TCGGCAAGACGAATGAACTCCGTTTTCAGTGCGCGGGTCGCCGCCACGACGGCGTCGTGCTCGTCCAGTTCGGCGTCGAAATAGGCGTCGAGATCCATGGATTATTCTCCGTTGCCACTGGATAGCGCATTTTGGGCGCTCGCGGAATCCTTCTGCGCGTCGATCATCGCTGCCTCCAGCGTCAGGAAATGGGCTTCCTAGGTCCAGTGTTCAAGGATGTAGCGCCGCGCCGCCTCCTCCAACGCCGCCCGGCGGGCCGGATCGGCCAGCAGCGCCAGCACCGCGTCGGTGAACGCGCGGGCATCGTTGGCGATCACCAGATGATGTCCGGCGTCACCCGGATGCCTTCATTGGCGACCGACGTCGCGACCACCGCTTTCTGCATCGCCATGAACTCGATCAGCTTGTTCTGCATGCCGGCGCCGACCTGCGTCAGGTCCAGCCCGCCACCCACCATCGACGGCGTGCCGACGCACACCATGGCGATATCCGCATCGTCGAGATGACTGCCCACTTCCGTGGCGGCGCCGAGCCGTCCGTCGGCGCGGCCCGCGGACAGCAGCTCTGCCAGCCCCTGCTCGGAGACGGGGGATTGTCCGGCTGCGATCTTGGCCGCCTTGTCCGGGCTGACATCGATGCCGACGACGCTGTGACCGTCTTTCAGCAGACAGGCCGACGCGGTGGCGCCTACATACCCCAGTCCGAAAACGACGATTTTCATACGCGGTACTCCTGTGTGCCCGTTTTATACCACTTTGGCGGCGGGAAGAATTGCGGCGGCGAGCTGGTCGAACAGCGATTGCAGAGCGTCAGCGTCGGGGCCTTCAAAGGTGTCGTCCCAGGCGAACAGAACCGCGCTGCGGGCGCCGGCGGCATCAAGCGCGGGCGTTACGTCGAGCCTGTGCGCGGCTTCTTCGACGCCGAACCGGGTCCAGTGGGCGGCAACGCCGGGGCCTTCGATCGTCCCGATCACCGGCCGGACGGTAAGAATGGTAGCCTCCGATACGAAACTGCCTTCTGCGTTAACGCCCCAGGCCCCGGGAATCAGGAACCGGGTCGCGGCGCGGTCCGCCGGCCCCTGCCAGAGATCGGCGACCAGCAGCGCCCGTTCCGGCCACAGCCCGACATATCGCCGGACTTCCGTGCCGAGATGGACATACCCGCTTTGCCAGCCGGCTGTCTGCAACGGTGCGAAACTGTCGAAACCCGTCACATCGAGCGTGCCGGCATAGCCACGACGGCCGACCCGGAACGACTTCCAGAATTCGATAGGCTCCACGCGATCGAGACGCGGCCCGTTATGCGCCGCCGCCGAGCGCGACCGGTCCCGCGCCTCGCCGGCGGTATAAGTCGGCACGCCGGTATCGACCAGAAACCGCTTGCCGTTCACGGTCGCCTCAACGGACAGAAAATCCGCATGGGCATGACCGGGGTTGTCGTCCGGGCCGCAGGGGCCGCAGTCGAATACGACGGAATCGCCGCCACCCGACAGCGCAACGTATCCCGTCAGCGGCAATTCGCTGACCGGCTGCGGCGCGATATCGGGCACAACCGCGTCGGCGCGCGGCGCCTCGCCGATCCATGAATCGTTCATCAGGGCGATATCCCCGTCGGCCAGCGTCATCGCCGGCAGCGCCGCCGCCATCCGGGCAACAGTGTCGTCCAGCATCGGCTGCCAGGTGTCGGGATAGAGATTGCTCGCCGCGAAGACCTGAACGTCGAGCAGCGACAGAATGTGATACATCGGGCAGCGTTCGGCATGGCCGCCATCGGCCAGAATGTTCTGGGCAACGGATTTGGGCACTGTATCGCGCAGGATCGCGAGTGACGGCGGCACGGAATCGCACATCGCGGCATAGGCCGTGAGCGCGACGTAATTCTTCATCAGGTGATTGAACTGCAGGTCTCGTTCGAGATTGGCGCGGATGAAGGCGGCGCAGAACCGGGCGTGGTCGAGAATTTCCCGCTCGGCCTCCGCGTCGACCGGGCCGTCCACCCTGCGGTACAGCGCGAGCCCTGACAGCAGATTTATCATCCGGTGGCTGGCGGTATAGGCATTCCACACGTCGCGGAACACGCCCGGCTGGGACCAGGCGTTCTGCGCCACGAGCGAAGCCAGTATCCTGCGCACCGCCTGCAGAGCCGCCGGATCGCCGTCCGCCAGCAACGGCACCGCATAGCCCATATAGGCGAGGTTCATGCGCCGGAGCGGGTTGTTGCCTTCGTGGAATTCGCCGCGCCAGGAAATGCCGTCGATGCCGCCGAAATCGTAATCGCGGTTCAGCAGGGTGAATTTTCCCTCCGGCGCGCCCCGCAATGAAGCTCCATGCACGGCGGTCTGAAGTTGTAGAACGATGTCGCCGATGGCGGCGGCTGTCGGCGCGGAAACATCGGGAAGCAGCAGCCGGTTCGCCGCTCGGTCGATCCGCCATCGGCTGATGCCGGGGAACCGCCGCATGACAATGCGCCGTCCGCGGCAGACGAAGCGGTAAATCCACTGTTCCGCCGTCAGATGCCGGACGGTGCGCCACAGGCGGCCGAGCGACATGCTATTCACCCTGCCGAGATCGCATCAGAGATCGACCGGGCCGCCCCGTTGCAGGGATTCGAGCACGGCGATGGTCGCGAAGCTGGATTCGACGATCTCCGCCTCGTCCGCGGGCGCGGGCCCGCCGGAGGCCACCGCCTTCGCGAACGCTTCCAGCTCCGCGGCGTGCCCCTTGTCCTGCTCCATGGAGCGGCCCTGCTTCTGCTCCTTGCCGGCCGCGGTGACGGTCATGCCCCGGAAATCGTTGATGTTGATGACCGTGCCGCCGGCGAATGCCTCGACCAGTTCCTTTGAATAGGCCGTATCGCCGAGCGCGGTATAGGCGATGGTCGCGAGGCTGCCATCGGCGAAGTTGAGCGACACCGTCAAATCGTCACACGCGCCCTGCGACACCGAGGCGGCGGCGGCCTGCACGGTCTCTATCTCGTCGCCGACCAGGAACCGCGCCAGGTCGACGAAGTGACAGACTTCGCCGAGGATGCGACCGTTGCCCTCCTCGGCCGCGTTCTGCCAGGAATCTTCCGGCAACTGCCCGGCATTGACGCGCAGCAGCACGTATTTCGTGCCGCCGGCCTGCGCCAGCCGGTCGCGCGCCTGCACCGACAACGGCGCGAAGCGGCGGTTGAAGCCGACCGCGAGAAACGCATCCGATCCGAGCCGCGCGCGGATGACGGTGTTGAGCTGCTCGCGGTCCAGCGCCAGCGGTTTTTCGACCAGCACGTTCTTGCCGGCTGCCAGCGCGCGGGCCGTCAACGCGGCATGGCTGGAATGAGGCGTGGTGATGAGCACCGCGTTGATGTCCGGATTGTCGAAAATCGCCGCATCGTCGGTATCCGAATGGGCGAAGCCGAACGTGTCTTCTGAATGATCCGCCGAGATGCCGCGCTGAGTGACCAGGGTATGCAGCTCGACGCCGTCGATTTTCTTCAACCGCGGCAGCAGGACGGTGCGCGCGAAATTTCCCGCGCCGATCACGCCGAGAACGCATTTCCCGGCCGCCGCCTTGCCGGTCGAAACCGACACGGGCGTCCGCAACCGGGGCGACTTTTCCTTTTTCGTCTCGCCATCGTATTCCAGGATCACACCGAGATGCGGCTCGGTGTTATTGGTGACCATGTCATAGGCGCGTTCGGCATCGGCGAAGGGGAACTTGTGCGTAATCATCTGTTCGACCTGCAGCCGGTGATCGCGCCGCCGCGACATCAGCCGAACGGATTCTTCGAGATTGCGGGTTTCGGTCCAGCGCACAAAGCCGATCGGATATTTCACGTGCCGGTTTTCGTAGTCGGGATCGTAACGGCCCGGCCCGTAAGACCGCGACACCACCACCGACAGTTCCTTTTTCATGAAGGCGCGGTAGTCAAATTCGGTGCCCGTGATGCCGACCAGGCTGATTTTCCCCTTGTCGCGAGCGATGGCCGCCGCGGTATCGAACGGCTCGCTGCTGTCGGTCGCCGCCGCGATGACGACGCCGTCGCAGCCGCGCCCGCCGGACAGGTCCATGATCGCGGCCGCAGGGTCTCCGTCGCCGAGATTGCAGGTCAGTTCCGCACCGCCGTAATCGGCGAGCTTGAGGCGTTCGTCGTCGTAATCCAGCACCACGACGCGGCAGCCCGCAAGATCGGCAAGCTGCGCCGCAAGCTGGCCGACCAGCCCGGCGCCGATCACCGCGATCACGTCGCCGAGCTGCGGTTCCAGCAGGCGCACACCGTTCATAGCGATCGCGCCCAGCGTGCCGAAGCAGGCTTCCTCGTCGTTCACGTCGTCGGGCACCGGCGCGCATAGATTTTCAGGCACGGCGTTGAGCTCGGCATGATTGGCGAGCCCGGCGCCCGCGATCGCGACCCGCTGGCCGACCCGGAATTTTCCTTCTAGCCCGGCGCCGACCTCGACCACGTCGCCCACCGCCGAATATCCTAGCGGCAGCGGCTCGTCGAGCCGCGCTATGACGGCCCGCATAGTCGCGCCGATGCCATCCCGCTTTGCCTTGTCCAGCACCTTGCGCACCAGATCGGGGCGCGCCCTGGCCTTGGCCGCCAGGGACTTCTTGGCAAACTGCACGACCATGCGCTCGGTCCCCGCCGAGATCAGCGAAGCCTTGGTTCGCACCAGCAGATGCCCGCTGCGGACCCGCGCGTCTGGCAGCTCTTTCAGCGCCAGCTTGCCCGACCGGGCGCTTTGTACGACCTGTTTCATATACGCAACCGAACTGTTTGAGCTATCGGCAATCTATGCCGCCGCATGAGTCGGGTGCAACTCCGTTAGCGGATAGCGATCCAAACAGGTACGGGCCCTTGGCAATGCGTTGTGGAGATATTGCCCCGGTTCCCGCAGCCACAGCCCGTCATAGGTCCTCAATTTCTGCTCAGAGATATGGACTTCCGAAGGAAGTTCTACAAGATCCGCTGACCAGCCGGGCCAATACTGGTCCGCCTTTTTGCTGGTATGACCCTGTATGCGCTCCCAGTTCTCGTAACCGCGGTAGTCGAAGCAGACATCGTCCCGGATCTCGAGAATATGGCTACCGAAGAAACATGCGGCACCCTCATATGCCTGTTCGAACGGCGATTCGATGACGATCACGGACACGTCGTTCAACCGATCCCTCGGGCCTTCGAGCACTTCCAGCTCCGCACCCTGAACGTCGATTTGTAAAAGCATCGGTCTGCGGTGGCCGTCGAGCCGCCTGAGCGGTACTTTCTCCGTCCGCACCACGCCGTCATCGGCGCGGTCGTCGTGGAACGCGTCGCTGGGCTGATGGATCGACGAATTCTGGTCGTTGGCGGTGACGAAGAACTCGATCTTGCCGTCCCCGGCGCCGACGGCGCAGCTTTCGACCGTCACCGTGTTGTCGTCCGCGTAGATTGCCGCGGCCTTGGCAGCAAGCCCTGCATTGGACTCAACGCCGACGATTTTCACCGCCGGCCACAAACGCCGTGCGAGCTGCAGGAACTGGCCGCGATTGACGCCGATATCCAGGACGGTTTCAGGCGCCAGGTCCACGATCCAGGGTTTGAGATATTCGTATTTCGGCCAGCCGCCCTTCACCCAGGGAAACCGCCAGACGAAGCGCAGCATCAGAAGGATTTTCTCGATCTTCCGGATTCCTTCCGACGGGTCGGATGTCAAGCGCATGCTCATGCGGGTGCGGTCTCCGCGCTGTCCAGTGCCTGGCACCATAACTCCATCGCCATCATCGGGAACAGGGAGAAGGCGGCGTCGACGCGGTTCGCCCGGAAATCGGCCTTCAACGCGGCGACCGCGCCGGCATCAAATAGACCGCGGGCGTTGAGCGTAGCCGGCGAGGTTAGCTCCTCCATCAGGTCGCGCGCCGGCCCCTGCAGCCAGCTGCGGACCGGTACGCCGAAGCCCTGTTTCGGGCGGGTTAGAATATCCGCAGGCAGGCGGTCCTTCTGCGATGCGCGGAGGATGCGTTTGGTCTGGCGCAGCGAGATCTTGTAAGGCAAGGGCAACTGCATCGCCGACGCCACCAGTCGGTGATCGATCAGGGGCACCCGTACCTCGACGCCGGCCCGCATCGCCATCTTGTCGGTATAGTTCAGATTGTGATCCGGCATGAAGCCGTTGAGTTCGAGATCGAGGAGGCGTTCCACCGGGTGACGGACGCGCGTGGCGTCCAGCGACCGGCGCAAACCTTCCGCGATGCCGTCGGCGGGTATCGCATCGCGCAGCCCCGGCGCCAGCAGCGCACGGCGGCGGTCGGTGCCGACGGCCGAGTAGCTCATCCCGTCGGCCAGCATTGAATCCTGATCCATCGCCAGCAAAGCACCGATGCGCTGCAGCCGGCGGCCCCGAATGCTGGACGGCGGAAACAGGCCGAGCACGCACGATCCCAGAGACCGCAGCCCCGGCACCCGGTTCGCGATGGCCCAGATCAGCCCTGCCGTGTGACGGCCGTAGCCGGTGAACAGATCGTCCCCGCCGACACCGGACAAAAGCACCTTGATGCCGTTGTCGCGCGCGGCCCGTGCCAGCATCAGGGTCTGCACGGCGGCGAAATCGGCGGTCGGCTCGTCGAGCTGCCAGACCATGCCGGGCAGAGTGTCGATCAAGTCGGCGTCGGTCGGCACTTCGATCAGCTTGACGCCGAGATGTCTTGCGACGATGCGCGCGTGGGTCTGATCGTCGCCGAAATTGTCGGTGCCGGAATCGGGCTTGGTGACCGCAGCGCAGAAGGTGGTGATGTTGGCCGGATCCGTCGCGCGGCACATGGCGGCGACGATGGCGCTGGAATCGACGCCGCCCGACAGCAGCGCGCCGACCTCCACATCCGCGACCATCTGATCGGCGACGATGCCGTCGATCTGTCCCCGCAAAGCGCACGGGTCGGTATTGGACGGCGGCGCCGCAGGATCGAATTGCGGCGTGCGGTAGTAGCTTTCCCTCAGAATTTTCCCGTCGGGGGAGACGGTCAGCGTGCAGCCGGGGCGAAGTTTCTTCACGCCTTTCAGCATTGTGTGCTCGCCCGCCGTCCACAGATAGCCGAGATGATCGCCGACAGTGGCGGGGTCGAGATCACGCGGCAGGTCCGGGCACAACGTCAGTGCTTTCAATTCCGACGCGAACAGAAAACCCCGCGACAGCGCCGCGTAGTAAAGCGGCTTCACCCCCAGATGATCGCGAGCCATTGAAAGCGTGTGGGTCTCCCGGTCCCAGATCGCGAAGGCGAAAATGCCGTTCAGTTTTCCCACACAGGCAAGGCCGTCGCGGGCAAACATATGTAGCAGCACTTCAGTGTCGGAACCGGTGCGGAAAACGATGCCAGATTGTTCCAGCCCGGAGCGCAAATCCCGATAGTTATAGATCTCGCCGTTATAGGTCATCACATACCGGCCGTCCGGCGTGTGCATGGGCTGCGCCGCCGCGTCCGACAAGTCGATGATCGATAGGCGCCGGTGGCCCAGCGCGACGCCGTCTTCGGACCATAACCCGCTGCCGTCGGGCCCGCGATGCGATATGGCCCCCCCCATAGCCGACGCCAGCGACGGCGCCCAGGAACCAGTAAAGCCGGCTATGCCGCACATGACGATACGGTTCCTGTTCGCATCCCGTGCCTATTTCTGCGCCGGCCGCGGTTGCGCAGCAGTTCGCGGTATTTCAGATCGACCTGCCAGAATTGCATCGCCGGCGCGATCGCAAAATCGAGGCCGCCGCGACCGTCGAGGGATCCCAGATTAAGAACATAGGAATACAGAAACACAAAGAGTGGTTTGAACGGCAGTCGCAAAAATATAGGCTTCGTGCAGCGGCGTAAAAAGAGCTGCGAATTCCCCCCGGCGAAATAGCTACCCCTGTAGCGCATGATCGACCCCCAGAAGCGCAGGAAATAGACACGGTGATAGCAAATCTCGACGTCGTCTACTGTTACGGGTTCGCCGAGCCGCACATCCAGATCGGACGCAGCGTCGAAGTTTGTGGTATAAGTCGTGAACTCGTGTCTCCGGCGCGAGATTCTACGCGCAATGCTCGGTACAGCCTTCGACGCGCCGCCTGCCGGAGGCGAAAGGTTTGAAATAGCAATAAGAATGCGCATGTTGATGCGGACAAAGCGTGAACGACATTGTGTGTATGGTGACGCCCGGAGGCGGCGTCAAGTTATTCCAGTGCCGCGACACCGTGCTGGTAGAACCGCTTTGATCCCCGTCATACCGTATTACGGAACACCAAGTTCCTCGATCCCTACCTGTGGTAAACCGTTGTAATGTGCGGGATAGCAGGAATTTTCGCATATGGCGGCAATGCACCGCCGGTTGATCGAGATTGCCTTGGCCGGATGAGCGGCGCCATGGTCCAGCGCGGTCCCGACGGCGATGGGACCTGGTTTTCCGGGAACGACCGCATCGGTTTTGGCCACCGGCGATTGTCGATCATCGACCTGACGGATGCCGGCGCCCAGCCGATGCTGCTAGATGGCGGCCGGTTCACGATCACCTATAACGGTGAAATTTATAATTTCCGGGCCCTGCGCGACGAACTTGAAGCAGCGGGGCAAAAGTTCGAATCCGATTCGGATACCGAGGTTTTGCTGCATCTGTACAACCGTCACGGACCCGACATGGTGGAAAAGCTGCGCGGCATGTTCGCGCTGGCGATCTACGACCGCCACCGGGGCGGCGTATTCCTGGCCCGCGATGGTTTCGGCATCAAACCGCTGTACTACGCCGATGACGGCGCCACGTTTCGCTTTGCGTCGCAGGTGAAAGCCCTGCTGGCGGGCGGCGGCATCGATACCGCGCCGTCCGCCGCCGGGCGTTCCGGTTTCTTTGTCTGGGGCTACGTACCCGAACCCTGGACGATGTTCGAAAAAATTCGCGCCCTGCCCGCTGGGTCCACGATGTGGGTCGACACCAAGGGCACGCGGTCGCCGAAGCGTTATTTCGACGTCACGGAAGCGCTGCAGAAAGCCGCGGACGTTCCTGTGTCGTGGACGCGAGACGATCTGCGGGAAGCGCTGCTCGATACGCTGCGGCATCACCTAGTGGCGGATGTGCCGGTCGGCGCGTTCCTGTCCGCCGGGCTCGATTCTGCGACCATAGTCGGGCTAACATCGGAAATACAGGCGGATGCGCTACGCTCGGTCACGCTGGCATTCGATGAATTCGACGGCAGCCGTTTCGACGAAGCGGCGCTCGCTGAAAAGATAGCCCTCCACTACGACACCGCTCATCGCACACAGCGCGTCAAGGGCGCGGACTTCCGGGATGAATACACCCGGCTTTGCGCGGCAATGGACCAGCCGTCGATCGACGGCGTAAACACCTATTTCGTCAGCAAGGTTACGGCGGAAACTGGGCTGAAAGTCGCGATGTCGGGCCTGGGCGGAGACGAGCTGTTCGGCGGCTATCAGAGCTTCCGCGAAATTCCGAAGATGACCGGCGTGCTGGGCGCTCTTCCCGGCATGCGCTGCGCCGGAACCCTTTTCCGCAAACTCGCCGCACCGGCGGTCAGCGCCGTCACGTCGCCCAAATATGCCAGCCTCTTCGAGTACGGCACCACCTATCCGGACGCGTATCTGCTGCGCAGGGCGCTGTTCATGCCGTGGGAGCTGCCGAAGCTGATGGATCCCGACATGGCCAGTTCGGGGTGGGCCGAGCTGGAGGAAGGATCGTTCCGTCGCGGACAGGTCGACCGCCTGAAAACGCCGCGGGCCAAGGTGTCGGCGCTGGAATCCACCTGGTACATGCGCAGCCAGTTGCTGCGCGATTCCGACTGGGCCGGCATGGCGCATTCGCTAGAAATCAGGGTCCCGCTGGTTGATACGTTTTTCTTTCGCCAACTCGCGCCGATGCTGGCGTCGGATACCCCGCCAGGCAAACTCGATATGGCGGCCAGCCCAGCGAGGCCGCTGCCGAACGAGGTGTTAAACCGGCCTAAAACTGGCTTCGCGGTGCCGATGCGCGACTGGCTGCTGAAAGGTGATCCAACCGCCACTGAACGCGGGTTCCGCGGATGGGCCCGGAAGATCGCCGAAGATTGTTACACATGACCGATGGCCACACCCCTGACAAAGGTATTGATCCACCGTCTCGGTAGTTTGGGTGACACGGTGATCATGGCGCCGGTGTTTCACCATCTGAACCGGATTTAGCCAGACGTCAAAACGCGTTTTAACCAAGTTGCCGGGCGCGTCGGTCGCCGTCACCTTGCAGACGGTCCTGAGCGACGAGACCTTCGTCAGCGGCTATTTTACCTACCCGATAGGCACGCAGAGCCTGTCCGCGCTGCGGTCGGTAGCCCGCTATATCCGCCGCTGGGGCAGATACGTCGCGATCTACGCCAACGAAACCAGGCCCATACCGGCGACGATACACGACGGAGCGTTTCTGAGACTGTGCGGCGCAGGGCGGGTGATCGGTCTGCCGATATTGGGAAGCTTATCTAACCTTACCTGCCGCGAAGCGTCGAATTTTTCTCAGCTGGACGGGACCGTGAAATGGCAACCAACGTGAATAAAACCACTCACCGCGCCCTCCCTCCTCCGTTCACTCGGACAGAAGTTTGTCGAAATAGGCGATCGTTCGTTCGAGCCCCTGATCCAACGCAATGGTCGGTTCCCAGTCCAGCTTCTCCTTCGCCAGCGAAATATCGGGGCGACGACGGGCAGGATCGTCGTTGGGCAGCGGAAGGTTAACGATTTTGCTGTCGTTGCCGATCGCGGCAATGACCTTTTCCGCAAGCTCGAGAATTGTGAACTCGCCCGGATTGCCGATATTTACGGGGCCGGTGAAATCGTCATCTGTGCCCATGATGCGCACGAAGGCCTCGACCAGGTCGTCCACATAACAGAATGAACGCGTCTGCGAGCCGTCGCCATAGATCGTGATGTCTTCGCCGCGCAGCGCCTGCACGATGAAATTCGACACGACGCGCCCGTCGTTCGGGTGCATGCGGGGGCCGTAGGTGTTGAATATGCGCGCGACTTTGATCCGCAGTCCATGCTGCCGCCAATAGTCGAAAAACAGGGTTTCGGCGCAGCGCTTGCCTTCGTCGTAACAGGCCCG
>Ga0255767_1004743_pt1 | contig 11062 bp, 7 predicted proteins | sample 071ome_24_FD_179967 | JGI IMG/M metagenome (GOLD analysis project Ga0255767, IMG submission 179967) | Coastal salt marsh microbial communities from the Groves Creek Marsh, Skidaway Island, Georgia - 071402CT metaG (version 2) | ecosystem: Environmental > Aquatic > Marine > Intertidal zone > Salt...
GTCGGTACTTTATGTACGACTCGTCCGGGACCGTGAACATGAGTGAATACCGAAGTCGACTCGACTACCTCGGTTTTACTCAGGAAGACGCCCAGGCTCTGCAGAAGCTAAAGCCATGGGCGGAAAAAGTGCAAGAAGAATTTGCACGCAAATTCTACGACCCGCAGTTTGAGAACCCAGAGTTCCGAGCGATCGTGGAGAACTACGGTTCAGTCCGCTCTACGCTCGAGCGTGCACAGGCCGGATACATGCTTGGCTGGTTTAGCGGCTACCCGGACGAGTCGTACATAAAGTACCGACAGCTGATCGGTGAGCGCCACGCAGACATCGGTGTCACACCTCAGTGGTACATCTCTTCGTACCGACTGTACGAGAAGATTTTCTTCCCAATGATGAGGAAGCAGCTCCGCTTTAGCACCACTTCGGCAAACAAAATCATGACTGCCCTGTCGAACCTTATGTCTTTCGACCAGGCGATCATTATGGACAAGTACGTCCAAGGTCTCATGGACCAGATCCAGACTGTTGTTGATCAGGTCACTGTTGCAGCTAAGTCTGTTGCAGAAGCTAGCTCTGACATGTCTCACACAGCCGAGCAGGCAGGTACCGCAACTCAGCACATTGCCAGCGCAAGCCAGGAAATTGCTGCAGGCGCAACCAATCAGGCAGATAACGTTCAGACCACTGCCAACGCCATGCAACAGCTCAACGCTGCGATCCAGAAGATCAGCGAAGGCACTAAGACTCAGACTGTTTCCGTCAACAACGCGAGCACCATTGTGAACAACGTTTCGCAGCTCGCCGACGAAGTTTCCGAGAGTGCGAAGAATGCTCTTGAAGATTCTCAGTCCGCCAAGGGCGCTGCTGAGAAGGGTGCAGACACCGTCAACCGAACCGTTGATGGTATGAACCGAATCTCCGCCGCTGTTGAGTCAGTTGGTGAGAAGATTCAGAAGCTTGGTGTTCAGTCTGCAGAAATTGGCAAGATCGTCTCAGTTATTGACGATATTGCTGCCCAGACCAACCTCCTCGCTCTCAACGCTGCTATCGAGGCTGCACGAGCCGGTGAGCAAGGTCGTGGATTCGCAGTTGTTGCTGACGAAGTTCGACAGCTTGCCGAGCGTGTTACCAGCGCTACTTCTGAAATCGCCGGACTTATCGAAGGCGTTCAGCAAGGTGTAGAAGAGTCCGTTTCGGCTGCCGAATCTGGGACCCAGGAAGTTACCAAGGGAACAGAACTCACTGCCGAAGCTGGAGAGGCTCTCACGCAGATCCTCCAGTCAGTTCAGTCCGTTACTGGACAGATCGAGACAATCGCTGACCGTGCAAACTCCGTTCAGTCTGCCTCAACCGAAATGGTTGAAGTTATCGACGGTGTGAACCAGAGCACCCAGGAAAGCTCCGCAGCCGCAGAGCAGATGGATGCAACAAGTCAGGAAGTAAACAAGTCGCTCGACGCCGTGGCAGCAATCGCCGAAGAGAACAGCGCCAACTCCGAAGAGATGTCCGCATCTGCTGAAGAGATGAACGCTCAGATCGAAGAACTGATTGCTTCAGCACAAACTCTCGACGACCTTGCAAAGGAATTGACCTCAGCAGTCGCTAAGGATGGAGATACGGACAACTCGTACCAGGCAGCAGCTTAAAAGGGGTACTCATTGCGAAATGAAAGCTCGAAAACTGCATACCCGGACAAGGTGACCGAATTCACCAAATCTGGAACAGCAAACTCAGGTAGCCCCTGTGAAGTGTGCGTCCAACAACGCACATGCACAGCTACTACTAAAGCCGAAAAACAAGAACGGCATGAGTTGCTAGCTAGATACCGACAGGCTGCTCAGGCGGCTTAGGAACGACGAAAAGTCATGATAAGCCCCGGGCTCGAAAGAGTCCGGGGCTTATCGCGTTAAGAGTCAGGCCCTCGGACGGGGTGAACGAGTTAGGTATAGGAGACTGGGACGCGTGACCCAAGGACATAAGTCCGCCCGGAGTTAACCGTCCTGCCCCGGACTGGGGGAGTTAGAGGGGGAGACTGCGACGACGCGACCAAGTGACGAAGTCACGCCCGCTTCTCTTGCCGGATAGGAAAAGGTTAGGGATAGGAGACTGCGATGCGTGACCCAAGGACGTATGTCCGCCCGGTCACAAAATCTACTGGTACCGAGGGTGGGACTCGAACCCACACGCCATGTTACTGGCCGCGGGGTTTAAGCCCGCTGCGTCTGCCATTCCGCCACCCCGGCATTTATTGAAGGCGTTACATTGTCGCGAACGAACTAGGATTTGCCACAGGTTCCAGCCGGACTTTGTATAGTCTGACAGGTCTAATCATTGAACGCGACAAATATATTTTTACACCTCCGGGGGTTGAGTCTGGATGGAGAAAACTCAAAACGCGATTGGGATCATCGGCGGAACTGGTCTGTATGACATAGATGGTTTCGAAGATGCCCAGTGGGTGAAAGTGGAATCGGCGTTCGGAGAACCGTCTGATGATCTACTGATCGGGACCTACCAAGGACACCGTCTTGTTTTTCTCCCCCGGCACGGGCGTGGGCACAAGATTCCGCCAACCGAGATCAACTACCGAGCGAACATCGAGGCTCTAAAACGCGCCGGCGTCGACCGCGTCGTTTCTTTCTCAGCTGTTGGATCGCTCAAAGAAGAACACAAACCCGGTGATTTCGTGATTGTCGATCAGTACATTGATCGAACTTTTGCTCGTGAAAAATCGTTCTTCGGCACAGGCTTCGTTGCTCACGTGTCAATGGCAGATCCAGTTTGCTCGACTATTGGCGAGGTAATTGCCGAGTCGGCAAAAGAGCTAGGGCTCTCCTATTCCGTTGGTGGGACGTACGTGGTGATGGAAGGACCGCAGTTCTCTAGTCGTGCGGAGTCGGAGTGGTACCGAAGCCTGGGTTGCGATGTGATCGGCATGACTAACATGCCAGAGGCGAAGTTAGCCCGCGAAGCTGAGCTCGCTTATGCAACCGTGGCGATGGTCACAGACTACGACTGTTGGCACGACGAACACGATGACGTAAGTACGGCTTCAATCCTCGAAGTTCTGCATGGAAACACCGTTCATGCGAAAGAGTTAGTTTCCGCGATCGTTCCTAAGCTGGGGGCCTTGGAAGCCCCGTTCGAATCAGGCGCTCACACTTCTCTGGAACACGCGATCGCAACGGCTCCAGTTCACCGAGACCCTGAGATGACAGCAAAGTTGTCAGTAGTAGCGGGACGAGTTCTCGATAAGCCTGGTTGGTAGAACCACGCTCAATCCTCGAGGTTTAGCCAACGCACCTCTGCGTCTGTAAGTTCGATGTCCAGTGCAGCAAGCGAGCTTCGTGTTTCTTCGACATTGACCGGTCCGACTATTGGGAATGTCGGAGTTGGCTGGTTCAGCAGATAGGCCAGAGCCACAGTTACGTTTTTGACTCCCAGTTTTTTGGCGAGTGATTCAACCCTTCTAAGCCGCTCAAAATTGTCATCGCTGTACCAGCACCTGACCAGTTCTGGATCTGATTCGTCATCCGGATGGGAACGACCTTCTACGAAGAATCCCCTCGCCTGAGAAGACCACGGGAACAAGGGCATTTGGTTCTCGTTGAGCCACCGTTTTGATTCGGAGTCGGATACTGCAAGGCATCCGCTCCATGGCGGTTCGATCATTCGGGCGAGGCTGGCGTGGTTGCTCAACACGGTGAATCCGGCTTTGCCTTCCCGAGTCGCGTACGCATTGGCTTCATCAACTCGTTCGAGACTCCAGTTGGAGCCACCGAATGCTCGGATTCGACCAGCTTCGTTGTGCTCAGTCAAGACGTCCACAAATTCGCCAACCGGCACATCAGGGTTGTCTCTGTGTAGGAAATAGATATCGATGAAATCGGTGTTTAGTCGATCCAGTGATTCAAAAAGTTGCTCCGTCACTGCTTCTGGGTAACAGTTGGGCGTGTGAGCGCCCTTTGTGATTATGACGGTCTCCGACCTGTCGCCGTTGGCATCAAGCCATTCGCCAAAAACAGACTCGGCGCTCCCGTAATGATGCGCCGTATCGAACGTGTTTCCGCTTTGCACAACATACTCATCAAAAACTGGCGCAGCACGATCAAGCTCCTGCGCAAACAGGGTTCCCATAACGATTTGTGAAACAGGGAGATCTACATGTTTGACGGTTCCGATTTTCATGCTCTTAGAGTGTGAATTTTCTGGGTTACATCCGGGTCGTTAGTGCGAATTCAAGCTGAATTCAAGAAATTCACGAGGTTTCGCTGTCCTATTCGTCGCATACTGTGTGCCTCTCCCATGAGTCGTTCAATCACCAACGAGAACTCCACATGATGAAAATCACGAAACTCGAACTGATCAAGGTTCCGCCGAGCTGGGTTTGGCTGAAGATCCACACCGACACCGAGATTTGCGGATGGGGCGAGCCTTACCTCGAAAACCATCCAGACACGGTGATTGCCGAGGTACACCGCCTTGAACCGTTCTTGATCGGACAGGACCCGACCCAGGTCGAAAAGTTGTGGAAGGTGATGTACGAGTCAGGCAACGGTTATTTTGGCGGTCCGGTGAAAATGTCGGCGATCAGCGGAGTCGATATGGCTCTTTGGGACATCGCAGGAAAAGCTGCCGGAGTTCCCGTCTATCAAATGCTCGGTGGAAAGGTTCACGATCGAATAAAGATGTACCGCGCAACAGGCGGTCAACTGCCATGGACCGTCGAACCTGGAGACACATATGCGTCGGGTCGAACTTCAAACGCGTCGTTTAAAGAGAACGAACCTGAAACGTACAAAGAAGCTGCTCGCATACTCGTTGAGGAGTGGGGATTCCGAGCACTGAAGGTTCACGTTGGTCCAGGTGAAGGCTTAGAAGCCGTTTCGCAGATCGACGGGCTTGCAGAACGATTCGCCGCCGCCAAAGAAGGTGCAGGGCCTGGCGTAGATGTGGCGATAGATATTCACAATCCAAATCCGGCTATCGGACGCCAACTGATAAAAGCGCTCGAACCGCACCGTCCTCTTTTCATAGAAGAGCCAATGCCGGTCGAACGTGTCGATGCCCTGGAGCAGGTTATAGCCGGAACTGAAGCGACGATTGCTGCCGGTGAGCGGTGGATGGGCAAGTGGGTGTTCTTCGATGCCCTTAGCAAGGGACTTATTTCTGTAATGCAGCCCGATCTTGCTCATGCCGGTGGAATAACCGAATGTAAGAAAATCGCCGTAATTGGCGAGGCTGCCTACGCCAAGCTAGCGATTCACTGTCCACTAAGTCCATTGGCAATTGCCGCATCGATTCAGGTTGACGCGTGCACTACCAACTTCCTCGTGCAAGAGCACAACGAAGTTAACGACTCACGTGTGGATGGAAAGACGGTAATTGGTCGAGGTTACTTCGCTGATCCGTTTGTTCTGGATGACGAAGGCTACGTTGCGACCCCGGAAGGACCGGGGCTTGGTGTGGATATCGATCCAGACCAGTTCGAACAAATTCTTGCGAAGCCGTGGCAGGTAGCGCGGGGGTGAGTGGTTCGCTCAGAATGACTTGGCAACGCGTCCCGACCGTAGTGGAAGGACCTCCGGACGACGTAAGACTCTGGTCAATGTTGGCAGTCAGTAAACGCTGATCCTTCGAGTGCCTCAGGATGACAAGAAAAGTGGTGGGGTGATATAGCGGTCATCCCGATGAATCGGGAGTCAGCTTTGATTCTCCTACCCCTGACCCCTTCCAGTCCGGAAGGGGAACCCGGCCAACGCCATTAAACACCAACTCCCTGCCTGAGGATGACCATTGGAGGGGCAGGGAGTTGAAGCTTGAGGAAGCTTATATTTAGTCGACTAGTGCTGCGTTAACCGTGACAGAAACCTGGGTCAGGAAGAAACCACCAAGCGGTCCTTCACCGGTCACAACAAAGTTCGTGCAAACCGTGATCTCGCCCTTGCCGTCGATGATCGAGTTCTTGGCCTTCGACTTCCACTTGCCTTCACCGTAGATCTGGCATGCGTCGGTGCTAGATACCTTCATTTTGTACTTTCCGTTGACCTGAACTTCCCCTGCCAGGTTAGAAAGTTGGAACTGGCCTTTTGCCTTACCTCGCTTGACGTTAGCGATTGGCAAGAACTCTGAAGTGAACTGTTCCTTGGTGCTCTGTCGACCGGTCAAGATAAGACCGTTCAACTCAGCAGGACCCGCAGAAACGTTGATCAGCCCCAGTCCCTGAAGAATTTCCTCGTCTATCGTGGTCCAACCCTAATTCGGGTTCGTCTCAACCCCGTTTATTGCCACAACGGCGAGTGAAGTATCGAAAGCGATTGGCTGTCGATCTTTGCCTTTTGCCGAAGCGGTACCCGTTACCCCAACGAGGGCGATAACCGCTACAAGCGCTGCTATTAGTACTGGAATCTTCTTGTTCATCGTTTCTTTTGCCCCAACGACTAAATTTGTTCTCCCCTAGTCGTGGAGACCAAGTTATTGACACCAAGATTACGTTCCGGTTGTGAAAAGTTTGGTAAAGATGTGATCGAGTTGTCTCGTGCTGATAAGCCAAATGATCCCGGTGAAATTCAGCGAAATTAATGGATGCCGAAGAACGCCATCCTTCGATGGATTCGGTATGACATCAGGATTTTTCAGTCTAGAATCCCGCCATGCCTGAAATGAACAGTACGAACACACTCGCATCAGCTGCAATCGACGAGCGATCCGAACAGCTAGTCGCGCTATCACAGAACATCTGGGACGAGCCGGAATCCGGCTTCAGGGAATACCGAAGTGCTGACCGAGTATTCGACTATTTTCAAGAGATTGGGTTGGCTCCTCGCGACAACATTGCAATCACAGGTGTGATCGCACGTGTGGAAACTGGCAAACCTGGACCTCATATCGCCGTGATGGGCGAACTTGATTCCCTGATCGTCCCTGAACACCGCAACGCCGATGCCAAAACTGGTGCAGCCCACGTTTGCGGCCACTGCATTCAAATTGGAAACATGCTTGCAGCAGCAACGGGCCTTTCCAATCCTGAAGTTCTCTCTGAACTTTGCGGCTCGATCTCGTTCATGGCTGTTCCTGCCGAAGAGTTCATTGAGATTGAGTACCGTGAAGAATTGCGAGAGTCAGGTCAACTCGAATTCATGGCGGGCAAGCAAGAGTTCATCAAACTTGGCGAACTCGATGATGTGGATATTTCACTCCTAACCCATATTTCTCCGACTGAATCACGGACTCTGCGACCCGGTGTAAGTCACAACGGAATGGTCGCAAAGACGGTCCGTTTTATTGGTCGTTCAGCACATGCTGGCGGACAACCTCACCTCGGCATCAACGCCCTGAACGCCGCAAATCTCGCAATGCAGGGAATAGCGTTGCTGCGCGAAACTTTCCAGGATGACCATCACGTCCGGATTCACCCAATAATCACTCGTGGCGGTGCAGCCGTTTCGTCGGTTCCAGCAAACGTAACGATGGAAATGTTTATTCGAGCAGCCTCTATCGACGCGATTAAAGATGCGGAACGCAAAGTCGACCGTGCTATCAAAGGTGCCGCAATGACTATTGGTGCTGATGTCGAAATTAGTACATCACCGGGATACATGCCTTCTAAATTCGATTCTGAGTTGTCGGAAATTTACGACGATTCAGCCCGGTTACTCGTCGGAGAAGAAGGGCTAGGCAGGATGCCGCACCGCACGTCGTCGACCGACATGGGAGATGTCTCTGTGATCATGCCGGCAATGCAGTCGTACGTCGGCGGTGCAAGCGGTCGGACGCACAGTGACGAGTTCGAGATTACAGATTGGGAGTTAGATGTGATCGACGCAGGTAAAGCCCTCGCTTTCACTGTAATCGACCTGCTTTCGAACAACGCCGAAAAGGCCAGCAAGGTGATCGACGCATTCAAGCCCGAACTGACTATCCCTGAATATCTCGAAACGCTTAGGGGATTCCAGCGAACCGAGCACTGGAGTGCCGAGTAACAGTTGGAACTCTGGATTCTCGCCGCCCTCGGCAACCCACTCATATTCTCGATAGTCACGCTGATAGACAAACGCGTACTCTCAGGATTCCAACTCCAACTCCCAAGCTTCAACCTGTTCGTTGGTGGCAGTCAGGGATTGTTTGGTCTGACAGTCCTGTTGTTCAGCTTTCCAAGCGAAGTCGAGTTCACAGTTCTTGCCCAGGCGTGGTCAATCGGGTTTCTACAAGGCATCAGCCTGATTTTCATGTTCTGGATGTTGAAACGTGAGGATCCATCCCGCGTGATTCCGGCAATGCAGACCGTGCCGATTTACGTGGCGTTTCTTGCCTGGATAATTTTCAACGAAAGCTTGAGCGTTCCTCAGTGGGCTGCGGTTTTCCTCGCAGTTGGAGGCAGTGTTCTTGCTTCGATAAAGGCGTCTGACGCTGGCGGAGCAGGTGGATTCGTGTTCCAGCCGGTTTTCTTGCTACTCGCGGTTGGAGCCTTGCTTATGGCAAGCTCTCAGCTCATTACTAAAGGCATCGTCGACGACCTATCAACTTTGCACATCGTGTCGTTCCGAGGAACAGGATTGTTCTCGGTGATGTGGTTGGTGTTCGCTCGTCCCAGCTCGCTACGCGGGCTCGGAGCATTCCTCAAGCAACCCAAGCGTGCGCCATGGCTCATCCTCGCAGAGGGAATCATGCCGTTCAACGGTCACTTGCTGATCACCTACGCAATCGGAATTGGACCTGTTGCGTTGGTATCAGCCCTGGGTGGAGCAAGACCTATCTTCGTTTTCAGCATGAGTGTGCTCGGTGCATGGCTCGCCCCGGGCGTGATTTACGAACGGTTCACCAAACGCGACGTGCTGCTGAAGCTATCTTCAGCAACGCTGGTCGTGTTCGCTGTCGCTTTGATTTCGCTCAGTTAGACGAGTTCGAAATCCAGGTTTAGCTCGCCCTTGATCGAGTCGAACCAGCGAATAACTTCCTGGTGGTACGGAATCCCATCACGCTTACGGATTTCTATTTCTTCGGCTTCTGGCAAACCTGCATAAACCACCCGATCGTGCCCAGGTGCCGGCTTGGTGTTCTTGAGCCCGCCCAGGAAGTCGTCCATGTCATCCTTGAACTTCTCAGGGTCTGTGAATCCATCGATCTTTATCGCCTGAACGTAGTGTCCCATAATCGTTCGAGGCTTCATTGGTAGCAGGAACCCGGCACCCATTCCCGAAAGAATCGTCGACATGATTTCTGAGGCGGCAGCGAATCCATAGCCCTTATGCGAGCCCTGTTCACGTGTTCCACCGAACGGCAGGATCATGTAATCGTCTGGAAGCGGGGTTTCTTCCATGATTGGACTGCCTTCGGAGTCGGCAACCCATGCAGGATCCATTGGTGCGCCAATTCGTTGTGCCAGTCGCAGCTTGTTTCCAGCCACCTGCGTAGTCGCAACGTCAAACACGAACGGCGCTTCATTTCGAGCTGGTGCCGCCCATGCCCACGGGTTTGTGGCGAACTTCACTTCGCCTGCGTGAGTCGGAACCATCGAGAGCGGATTCCCTGCCGTCGTGGTGATACCGATCATGTCGTGTTCCAGCGGCATCATCGAGTGGTAGGCCAACATACCGATGTGGCGGGAGTTGTGGACGGTGACCGCGCCCATGCCGTGCTTGTCGGCCTTCTCGATAGCCATTTCCATGGCCTTCGGAAGGACGTGCAGTCCTAGACCTTCGTCACCGTCGATGTTCGCAGTTACATCTGTTTCTCTCGTGACCTGTAAATTCGGAGTCGGGTTGATCTCTTGATCGCCGTACATTTGAACGTATACCCGGAGCTGGTTCGAGACACCGTGTGACTCGCAACCTCGCAAGTCCGAAGTCATAAGAACGTCGGCAGAAAGTGCCGCATCTTCAGGTGACTGCCCGCACTTCTCGAAAATGATGCGCGTCGCTTCTCGCATCTTCTCGTGCTGTACGTAAACACGATCTTTTTCCGGTACTAAAAAGCGTTCGAGCATTCGGCGTTCCCTGACTTCCTGGATCAGTCGCTATAAGCGACTCAGTTTGATTGCGAAAGTTCAGCATGAACGCTGAACAAGGGCAAATCAATACCTTTGGAAGGCAGCACCTTTATGTAAGGGGCGTAAGAGCAGGCGAATTACGCCTCGACAGCGTGTTTCTTGGCACCTTTGATACGACCACGTTCGTGCTGGCTCAAAATCATCTTTCGGACACGAATACTGGTCGGGGTGATCTCAAGACACTCGTCGTCCATGATGAACTCAAGCGCCTGTTCAAGCGACAGTTTTTTGTGCGCGTCCAGGTGCTGTGTGTGGTCTGATCCAGCGGCTCGCATGTTGGTTGCTTTCTTGGCCTTGACCGGGTTCACGTCCATGTCTTGAGGCCGAGGGTTTTCACCAATAATCATGCCCTCGTAAACCTCGGTTCCTGGAGCGATGAACAAATGCCCGCGTTCTTGAATGTTGAGCAGCGAGTAGGTGGTTGCAGCTCCGCGTCGATCAGCGATCAAACTGCCTGTTGGACGTGATCGCATTTCACCGTGCCACCGCTCGTAGCCCTCGAAAACGTGGTGTGCCAATCCGGCACCTCGAGTCTCAACAACGAACTCATTGTGGAAGCCAATAAGTCCACGAGCCGGAATGACGAAGTCCATTCGAACTCGACCTTGCCCGTGGTTCACCATGTTGGTCATCTTGCCTTTTCGGTGAGCGAGCATTTGAGTCACTGCGCCGAGGTGATCTTCGTCGATGTCGACTGCGAGTCGCTCCATCGGCTCGTGAAGTTTTCCATCGACCATTTTGGTAACTACTTCAGGCTTGCCAACGGTTAGTTCGTAACCCTCACGCCGCATCGTTTCGACCAACACGGCAAGTTGGAGCTCGCCTCGACCCTGGAATATCCATGAATCAGGGCGTTCCGAAGGGAGAATCTTTATCGAAACGTTTCCTATCAACTCACGGTCGAGTCGGTCTTTCACCATTCGGGCTGTGAGCTTGTCGCCCTCCTGTCCGGTGAGTGGTGAGGTGTTGATTCCAATGGTTGCCGAAAGGCTTGGCTCATCGATTCGAATTACA
>Ga0255767_1004745_pt1 | contig 11057 bp, 10 predicted proteins | sample 071ome_24_FD_179967 | JGI IMG/M metagenome (GOLD analysis project Ga0255767, IMG submission 179967) | Coastal salt marsh microbial communities from the Groves Creek Marsh, Skidaway Island, Georgia - 071402CT metaG (version 2) | ecosystem: Environmental > Aquatic > Marine > Intertidal zone > Salt...
CTTCATCGGCATAGAGATGCGCGGTTGCCCGCCCCATGCCACTCGCCGCACCCGTCACAATCACCACCTTACCTTTGATCGACCGGCTTAACTTTGATAACGCCATACTATTGTCCTCTTTTCTCATCGACTTCGCGATTTAGCCACCAATCGAGTCTCTCAGAATTGACCCGCACACACCACCAAGGGCTTACCCTCGCTCGACTTAAGCGCCTGGGGTACACTGGCTCTGAACACCAACGGGCCACCCCTTTTGACTCAACGCTTTGCCACCATCGAAGTCGCCAAAGAGGCTATGAATTTTTCTGCTGCGCACTTCACGATTTTCAACGCCACGGATCGAGAGGATTTGCACGGCCATAACTTCCAAGTTGCATGCCAGATCACTGCGGCACTTTCGGAGGCAGGCCTTTTATTTGACTACGGCATCATTAAACGCGCGCTTCGGGCCCTGTGTGACGAAATCGATGAAAAGGTCCTGCTGCCCGAACAGTCGCCGCACCTTCAGATCAGCGAAGAAGACGGGTACGTTCTGGCCCACTTCAATGGCGAACGCATCCCTTTTCTTCCGAGAGACGTACTGACCCTCCCCATTGCCAACACCACAGTTGAAGAGTTCTCTCGCTATTTTCTTGATCGGGTAAAAGCCTTGCCTCAATTTCAAAGCTTTGGCGTCACACATCTGATCCTGAAGGTTGCCTCCAGCCCAGGACAATGGGGCATTGCGGAGTGGCAAGCCTCATGAAGCACATTGTGATCACGGGTGCGAGCAAAGGCATCGGTCGAGCCACCGCTGAATTATTTGTCCGAAACGGCGCGCGAGTCTTCAATCTCTCTCGCAGCCCCTCCAACCTCGAAGGCGTTACGGACATCGAGGTCGACCTCGGTCATCAAGGCGCACAAGCCGTGCTGGAAAGTCAGCTCGTACCGCTACTGGAGGGCCAGCTTGACGTCCTGATTCATAATGCCGCACGACTGGTGAATGACACGCTGCAAACCACCAGTGCGAGCGAGTTGAACAACATTTTGATGATCAATGTGGTTGGCCCTCAGATGCTCAATCACGTGTTGCTGCCTCTGATGCGTGAGGGAAGCGCGCTGCTATATATTGGATCCACCCTTGGCGAAAAAGCTGTGGCAAATTCGTTTACCTACGTGACCAGCAAACACGCCATGATCGGGATGATGCGTGCATCCTGTCAGGATTTGGCGGGCACAGGCATTCACACCGCCTGCGTTTGTCCCGGATTTACCGACACCGAAATGTTGCGTGCCCACGTGGGTGACGACCCCTCTGTTCTTCAAATGATTGGTGGCTTATCAACCTTTGGTCGCCTCATAGAACCCGAAGAAATCGCCGAGACGATTCGATTCTGCGCTGATCACCCGGTCATTAATGGCGCAGTGCTCCATGCCAATCTGGGACAAAAAGAGTCTTAAACCTTGCCGGAGAACCCCATGACTGACTCCATCCTTGTTCGCCGCGAACGCGTATTCCTTGTCCTTGCTGGGGTTTTTTTATGCGCCATGACCATGCTGAACATCCTAGGCATCACACGTTTTGTTCAACTAGGCCCCTGGGCGCTGGCCGTCGGTGTTCTCCCCTATCCGCTCACTTTCTTATGTACCGATTTGATCAGTGAACTCTACGGAAAAAAACGCGCGAATTTCCTGGTAACTGTGGGCCTTGGTCTCAACTTTTTTATTATTGGCTTCATTTGGTTGGGCCAAGCGATGCCAGCGGCCACCTCGCCAGCACCATGGCAAACCTTAACGCTTGCCGAGCCAGTGCCTCTCCCAAACGGTGATGAGGCCATGAACCAGATCGAACTGTTCTCGCTGCTTTACGCCACAACCAGCGGCGCCGTGTTCGCCTCGATGATGGCGTACCTCGCCGCCCAGTATTGCGACGTGGCGTTGTTCCACTTCTGGAAGCGCCTCACGGACGGCAAACATCTTTGGCTAAGAAATAACGGCAGCACCATCGTAAGCCAGGGCGTGGATTCGGTCATGGTAGTAGCGGTGACCTTTGGCGCTCAGTTCCTTGCGGGTGCCATGACCTTAGGCCTACTGTTCTCGCTGATGATGAGCAATTACCTCTTCAAAGTCGTAGTCGCGCTCCTCGACACAATCCCGCTGTACATTCTAGTGAACTACCTGCGACGCTATCTTGACTTGCCTGATGGCGAGATTGCCGATGGATTTACCCACTAGCGACATCATCAAATTATGGTTTGGGATCGACCGCTTTAATCCAGAACAGGTCGCGGCGAGGTACAACATTTGGTTTCGAGGCGGCAAGCGGCTGGACCAAGATATCGCGCACCGGTTTGGCGTGTTATTTTCATCTACACCCTCGCCGTTTGAGAATTTATCTCGTACTGCGCTCACCATTGACGAGGCCCTTGCCCTCACGATTGCATTGGATCAGTTTCCGCGGCATATCTTCAGAAGCACACCTGGCGCCTTCGCGTTTTCATCGAAAGCGATTGAGTTAACCAGAAGCGTCATGACTCGAGATGACTGGGCCTGGCTATCCCCAATCGAGCGGGTATTCACCTTGATGCCACTTCATCACAGCGAATCGACAACCGACCAAACCGAAGGCCTTGAGGCGCTATGGAGGCTCAGAGAACATGCTGAGCCCCCTTGGCATGCCCTGCTTGATGGCTTCTTGCGCTCATTCCGAGACCACGCTTTAATCGTTGCGCAATTTGGTCGTTTCCCTCATCGAAACCAGATCCTGGGTCGACCTTCGACGCAGGCAGAGCGCTTCTTTTTGGCTCGCAAACCCCAATCATTCGGACAAGCTCATGCAAATAGAGGATCATCTCGGACTTCACCACTCTTGTGACCGCGACGACTCGGTGCAGCGCTTTGATCAGGTCATTGACCGATATCTTCGCTACGCCACCGATACCATGGACAGCCTTCACCCCATTTTGGAGGACGACCCGACCTTTGCCACAGGTCATATCTTTAAGTCATATCAACTTAAGATGGCCAGTGATCCAAGATTCAAAGGGCCATTGCAACAGACCGCAGCGGCACTCCGCGAACTTGAACTTAATGATCGAGAATCTCTGCATCGAGCCGCAATCGATGCTTGGTTACTCGACGACCTCGTCCTCGTTAGCCAACGATTAGCAGAATTGTTGGCTCGCTTTCCTACTGACTTATTAGCACTTAAAGCGGCCAACCATCTTCACTTCTATCGAGGTGACGCTGGGGCAATGCGCGACGCGACCGACGCTAGCCTTACCGCGTGGCCCGAAGATCACCGCTGGCGAAGCTTTGTCGAAGGGATGCTCAGTTTCGGATTCGAAGAAACGGGACACTTTGAGCACGCCGAGGCCCTGGGTCGTGCAGCCGTCGCTGCCGACCCAATGGATATGTGGGCCGCACACTCGGTTGCTCATGTGCTCCACATGCAGTCCCGATGGCAAGAGGGCCTGCAATGGATGGACGAATGCCTGCCGCACTGGCAATCCACGAACAACTTCACGAACCATCTGCACTGGCACAAAGCGCTTATGTTGGTCGACAGTGGTGAGCCTAACGCCGCGCTTCAGCTCTACGATGACTATTTGATCCAACCGCTAAAGGATGACTTTTATCTGGATGTCTGTAACGCCGCGAGCCTGCTGCACCGGTTAGAAATGCGAGGCCTCGACGTGAACGACCGATGGCACACGCTTTCCGACTATCAGCACCGAATCACGGACCAGGAACTCGTATTTGTTACGCTGCATTATGTGATGATCGCTGCCAGAATTGGCGATCAAACAGCACTCGAGCAAGGCATGGCCAGTATCGAGGCTTGGAGCGACAGCCCATTAGAGCAAGGCCTCACCTGTCAGGCCGTGGGAAAGGATCTCGCCGAAGCCCTGGCGCTTCGCGCAAAAGGTCAGACGACCGAAGCGAAGTCCCTGCTCGAGGGTACATTTGATACGCTCCACACGATTGGCGGTAGCCATGCCCAGCGCGCACTCTTCCACGAGCTCGCCCGAGGCGCCTAATTAACCCGAGGAACTCTGATGAATTTCGAACAAATCCTTTACGAAAAAGACGGCCCCATCCTAACCATCACGTTGAACCGACCCGACAAGCTGAACGCCTTCACCGGTCAAATGATGCAAGAGTTGATTGATGCAATGGATGCGGCAGACGCCGATGATGAGGTGCGTGCCATTATCTTCACAGGCGCAGGGCGAGGGTTTTGCGCGGGTGCGGACTTATCCTCTGGAAAAGATACGTTCAACAATGATGCGCCTGGGAAACCAAGCGGTCTGCAGCGTGATGGCGGCGGATTACTGACGCTTCGATTATTCGAGTCCAAAAAACCCTTGATCTCAGCGTGTAATGGACCAGCAGTTGGCGTTGGCGCCACCATGCAGTGTGCAATGGACATTCGTCTTGCCTCCGAAAAAGCCCGTTATGGCTTCGTGTTCTCTCGACGCGCCATTGTTCCAGAAGCCTGCTCCAGTTGGTTTCTACCCAGAATTGTGGGCATTCAAACAGCGCTCGAGTGGACCTTCTCAGGACGCGTATTTGAAGCAGACGAAGCGCTTAACCGCGGCTTCGTTCGCAGCGTTCACGCAGAAGAAGACCTGTTACCCGCTGCCAAGGCACTTGCCCTCGAATTCTCGGAGATGACCTCGGCCGTTTCAGTGACCTTAATCCGGCATATGCTCTGGAAAATGTTGGGCGCAGACCACCCCATGGAAGCTCACAAAATTGACTCGCGAGGGGTCTATCACCGAGGACGATCCGCAGACGCCTTTGAAGGGGTGGAATCTTTTCTTCAAAAGCGTGCGCCAGTCTTCCCGGGCAAAGTCTCATCCGATCTACCGGAATTCTTTCCCTGGTGGGAAGAACCAACATTCGAATAACGGATTCAAAGCGGACTGCTCACACGAGCGCGTTGAACACCTTGTCCCAGAAAAAGGATGTCGCGCCTTTTTGTTCAGCTGCGTCCGCTCGCTCGGCGGCATGGCGAGCAATCGTGATGCCCGCGGATCGCATAGGATCAGGAATCCATTTTTTTGGCCGCGACACGTAAAAAGGTGCGTCAACCCAGTCCGAAGACACATCCAGTATGCGTTCGACCAAGCGCCGGGCGGCAAAGTTTGAAGCGGCGACCCCTTCTCCCATGTAGCCACCCAGATACCCTTGCTGGGTGTGTTGATCGAATGCCACTTCTAGATGTCGCCGGGGCGAGATACCTAGTACGCCGGCCCAACGGTGCGTGATCGCGTGGTTAGAAAGCTGAGGGAAAAGAGAGTACAGCGCGCCTTCGACTTCCTCGAAAATCGGGTCGGTGGACGCGTAATGCGCAGGGAGCGACGTGCCACGAACATGACGAGCCCGTGCGCCAAACGCGATTCGGCCATCCAAGGTGCGCTGACCATAGACCGTCACGCGACGCGCGTCACAGAAGGTGGGCCGATCAACCAGCCCAATCGATGCCCATAAGTCGGCGGGAAGAGGGGCGGTCGCCACCATCGCAGACACGACAGGTACCACCAACCGGGCGTGGCCAGGAAGTTCGCGCGTGTAGGCTTCAGTTGCTCGAATCAGGGTATCGCAGGCGACATGGCCTCGGTTAGTGCATAGCTTCAATCCTCTGATTGAAGTCACACGAACCCCTTCGTAAATAAGCACCCCACGAGCGCGTAAGACCCTCACCAGACCTGCCACCAATTTTGCCGGATGAATGACCGCGCAGTGCGGCGTCAATTGCGCACCCAAGGCGCCCTCGATCCTAGCCTGATCTAGCGCCTCTTTTTGTGCCAGCCACCGGAAATCGGTTTCATCAAATCCCCAGGTGAGCAACTGATCATGGTGTCGTTGAAGCCGCGCCAATTGCGCTGCGTTGGTCGCTGTGGTCAGGGTGCCGCCTTGATGGAAATCGCAGTCAATCGACTCATGGTCAAGCACTGACTTGATTTCACCGAGCGTTGACTGCATGGCCCTGGCCCAACGAAGTCCCTCGGGTCTGGTTTGGGGTCGCGCAAGCAAGGCATCGATCCCTTCTGCCCATCCCATACACCATCCACCATTTCGACCACTGGCGCCAAACCCCACATGCTCAGCTTCGAGCAAGGTGATTGATCGTTTGGGATCAGCGAGGGATAAATAGTAAGCTGTCCAAAGACCGGAGAATCCGCCCCCCACGATGACCACATCCGCTTGGGTCGGCAGGTCGGCAGTTGGGTTGATCTCCTCGCGATGGCGGAGCGCTTCGGCCCACAAACTCGGCCCGAAATCGGCGCCCGGCACAGGTAGATCTGACGTGGCATCAACCATCAAGCGCTACGCTATCGATCAAAAACAGCCACAGGTAATGAGGTGTACCCCTTAACAAAGTTCGAATTCACGTACTCAGGCTCACCCACCAATTCGACTCGATCAAATTGCGCAAGAATTTCTTCCCACAATATCCTCAGTTGCATTTCGGCGAGTCGATTACCCATGCAGCGATGGATGCCGAAACCGAAACTGAGATGCTGCCGAGATCGGGCTCGGTCAATTAAGAACGCGTCAGGATTTTGAATCGCGCGTTCATCGCGATTGCCAGAGACGTACCACATCAAAATGCGTTCCCCCTCGGGAATCGATCGCCCAGCAATCTCAACAGGACGCGTAGTAGTGCGACGCATGTAGGCGAGCGGCGTTTGGTAGCGAATGATTTCCGGGACCATGTTCGGAATCAAACTGGGATTGGCTCTGAGTTTTGCAAACTCGTCAGGATTTTCATTTAAAAACCGAACGCCGCCCGAAATCGAATTACGCGTGGTGTCATTGCCGCCAACGATTAACAAGATTAGATTACCGAGGTACTCCATGGGGTCCATGTTTTTAGTAGATTCGCCATGTGCAAGCATCGAGATCAGATCGTTTGCCGGCGGGGCATTCACGCGCTGATTCCACAATTCTGTGAAGTAAGTCAGGCACTCGATGAGCTCTGCTCGCCGCGCGTCTTCATTCTCCACAAGGCCACTTTGCTCATCCGCGGTCGCCACATCACTCCAGCGAGTCAGTTTTCGACGATCCTCGAAAGGAAAATCAAAGAGCGTTGCCAACATTTGCGTCGTGAGCTCGATGGAAACCAGGTCAACCCAGTTAAAGGTTTCCCCTCGCGGTAACTCGGACAATATCTTCCGGCAACGCTGACGAATTAACGCTTCCATGCTGGCCAGGTTACGAGGTGCCACCACACCACTGACCTCCCGCCGCTGCTGGTCGTGCTTTGGTGGGTCCATCGCAATGAACATCGGCAGCGGAAAATCCTCTTCCTGATCTGTCGCCACAATCGAGCCGTCGGATGAAAAGTCGGCGTGATTGGTGTCCACCGCCATGATGTCTTCGAAACGCGTCACGTGCCAAACCCGGCCAAGATCTTCAACTTCTTGACTGATCACCGGCGACTCGTCCCTCAATCGCTTAAATACATCGACATGGTAGTCACCGTGAAAGAGGTCCGGGCGCATCAAATCTAATTCATCAACCGACGCCTTCTGAGCATCGGGTCTGGGCGCCAAGGGGGCGACTGGGTTGACTACTTCTGGCATAGCATCCTCTCTCATCTGGTTGATCAACTACTTGGGTGTGTCTACTTGGGTGTGTCGCTGCGTCTTCGATTAGCACCAACATTTTTAGCAGATATTCAGGGTCTGCCCACCATAATTACGCAAAAAGAGTTCTGCAAAAAGAGTTCTGCAAAAAGAGTTGCGCAAAAAAGACCACTTTCGACACGAGGGTGAATGGGGTTTGAACCCGCGCTTCGATCGGCACACGTCATGTGGCCCTGAAACGTCCTCTATCTTTGAGTCACGTGGGGAAGCCGTTGCCGTGGGCCGCCTGTCACGGGTTAATCGTCCGTACTGAAAGCAACAGGCGGTTACCACCCCACAGAGAGATCGCGATTGAACCGAGACCGCCAAACCCACAGTCAATCCCGAGGATTGACGGGACCGATTTGACCTCGTCAACCCACGCTCAGGAGCCTGTAGTCTTTTAATTTGGGCGTTGCATGGCGCCCGGAGTGCTCGCGCCGATCCATCACTCGCTCGGCCTTGATTCAATACGCAGAGTTAGCGCACGATGACGGATGAGCACAACGCGCCCCGTGCCCGCGCCAACGAGCACCTGTCCGAACCGAACTATGAGGAAGAGATCGACCATGAGCAGCTTTGAAACCATCACACTTCAGATTGAGCAAGGTCTTGCCACTCTGACCTTGAATCGACCCAACCAAGCCAATGCAATGAATCCATTGATGGCCAAAGAGTTGAGTGATGCCGCAACCCGCCTCGCAGAGGAAGGCGATCTTCGCTGCGTACTAATCAAATCGACCGGCAAACTCTTTTGCGCCGGCGGCGATATCGCAGAATTTGCAGAGGCTGGCCGAGAGGTAGGACGACTCATTCGCACCATGGCGGGTGATCTTCATATCGCCATCAGTCGCCTTACCCGACTGGATGCACCCGTGGTGTGTGCGGTTCAGGGTACCGCGGCAGGCGCAGGGTTAAGTCTCTGCGTCGCCGCCGATTTGGTGATCGCAGTTGATACCGCGAAATTTACGTCCGCGTATACCAAGGCTGGATTATCACCCGATGGCAGTTCGACTTACTTCCTGCCCAGGCGCATTGGAGACAGAAAGGCTAGAGAGCTCATGCTGACCAATCGAGTTCTGAGTGCAGAGGAGGCCGTCTCCTGGGGGTTAATCAATCAAACCGTGCCCGCTGAGTCGTTTGAATCTGCAGTGGCGCAGTGTGTTGACGCAGTGATGACCGGCCCAACACGAGCCTTTGGTTCGGTCAAACGACTTCTTAACGAGAGCTCCCACACCAGCCTTGAAACTCAGATGGAACTCGAGACTCGAGAGATCGCAAGCTGTGCAGTCGGAGAGGATGGCCAGGAAGGGATTCAAGCCTTTCTCGCTAAGCGAGCGCCAAACTTCACGGGTCGTTAAAACTAGCTGCAACGCGTTGCATCAAGCGCGCTCCGGCCCCCGATGATCAAACACAGGGAACGTCGCACCCATTCAGACCTTGAATTGCTAGCCCGGGCACGCTGAGGGCTCAGCCGCGTGCCTTAACATTTTCCATCGCGGGCCCAGACCGCTGATGTGACACCCTAGGGGCAACATGTTAGGGTCCCCTACTTATTCCAGCTGGTGAAATCTTTGTCTTCCAAGACCGACGCCTCAATTGAGGCCCAAGGAACCGAAGACGTCTATACGTCTGACTACGAAGTGGGGCAGGACAACATCGAGGCTTTCGGGCTCGACATCCATAACCCCGTGTTTATTTTGAGCGGCAGCGTTACGGTCATTTTCGTCGTGCTGACGCTGCTCTTCCCTCAAGTGGCCGCTGAAGGGTTTGGTTCGCTGAGAGTCTGGCTGACCACAACGCTCGATTGGTTTTTTATATACAGCATGAACTTTTTCCTGCTGTTCTGCGTTGTGCTCGCGGCATCGCCACTGGGTCGCATTCGTATCGGTGGCCCAAGGGCGGAAGCGAGATATAGCCTGCCTAGCTGGGTTGCCATGTTGTTCGCCGCAGGGATTGGTATTGGCATTATGTTTTATGGCGTCCTGGAACCCATGAATCATGCGTTGCGTCTGCCGCTTAATCTCACGGACCTTGGACTGGAGGAGACTCAAGCCCTCGCTATGGCCGCGACGCTGTATCACTGGGCCTTTCATCCATGGGCGGTTTACGCTGTGGTCGGGCTATCTCTGTCGTTCTTTTGTTATAACAAATCACTGCCGTTGCTGATGCGCTCGGCGCTCTACCCGATCTTTGGCGAGCGCATCTGGGGGTGGCCCGGTCATATCGTGGACATCCTTGCCATATTCGCGACGCTCTTTGGTCTTGCAACCTCGCTCGGTTACGGAGCGGAACAAGCCTCCGGCGGACTTCGCTACCTATTTGGCGTGGCAGACTCTAGCCTGGTGCAAATGGCGCTCATCGCGGTAATTACCGCACTCGCGCTTTTCTCCGTGCTTCGAGGCCTTGACGGTGGGATCAAGTTACTAAGCGAAATCAATATGCTGACGGCGACTGCGCTCGGTTTTTTCGTGCTGATGACCACCCCTATTTGGAGTACGCTCGAACACATCGTAACCTCTGGTTGGGCTTATCTCTCGTATTTACCCGAACTCAGCACCTGGGCAGGTCGAACCGATTTCTACTACATGCATGATTGGACCACATTCTATTGGGCGTGGTGGATTGCGTTCTCACCATTTGTGGGATTATTCATCGCCAGGATCTCTACCGGCCGCACCATCAGAGAATTTGTCGTTGGCGCCCTCATCGCACCCTCGCTGATATTCCTCATCTGGATGACCATCTTTGGCCAAACCGCCATGGTCAACTACTTTACTCACGGCGCGACGGCAGTGGCTGACAGTGTTCGTAATTTTCAACCCGAGCTAACGCTGTTTATTTTTCTCGAACAACTACCACTTGCGGAGGTGACGTCCATCGTTGGTCTGGTGCTCGTCATCATCTTCTTTGTCACATCAATGGACTCTGGCTCGCTCGTCGTAGACACCATGGCTGCTGGAGGCAAAACCCGAACGCCAGTGACACAACGCGTTTTTTGGTGCTGTGCGCTCGCCATGATTGGCATCGCGCTTCTTCTGGGCGGTGGATTGAATTCGGTCCAGGCACTCGCGCTGGCCACCGCTTTCCCTTTCACTTTGATCATCATCCTCATGGCGATCAGCCTCGTCCTAGGTTTACTGAAAGAACGAAAGCTTCTCCAAGACCCGGGCACATCGTGATGAGTCGACTCAAACGCCTCTGACGTGACAAAGTTTGGTGAACCCTGATCGCTGGCCCTGAAGACCGGAACGGCGACTAGGGACACGATGCATCAACCGCTCTCTCCCTCTCTGCCTTTTGGACTTTGGCTTCTTGGCTTCTTGGCTTCTTGGCTTCTTGGCTTCTTGGCTTCTTGGCTTCTTGGCTTCTTGGCTTCTTGGCTTCTTGGCTTCTTGGCTTCCAATGAATTTATTTTGATATCAAATTTATATGAATCAG
>Ga0255767_1004770_pt1 | contig 11014 bp, 6 predicted proteins | sample 071ome_24_FD_179967 | JGI IMG/M metagenome (GOLD analysis project Ga0255767, IMG submission 179967) | Coastal salt marsh microbial communities from the Groves Creek Marsh, Skidaway Island, Georgia - 071402CT metaG (version 2) | ecosystem: Environmental > Aquatic > Marine > Intertidal zone > Salt...
GGGAGATGGCGTCAAGTTCTCCGGAGTGCAAGCTGCACTGGACGGTAGCGCTGAACTGAGAGACGAGATGGTTGGGTGGCGGATCGACCCAGCACACCTTTCCGTACCTATTGGCCTTGGGGCAGGTCAGTTCCGGGCCGTTGGGCGAACGGTTGCGATGGCCCAAGGTAGGGAGATTCGAAATCGTTTACGGGCTTCGTTCCGGCGGACGGCTGACCCCGGTGCACGATCGGAACTCACTGAACTCTTCACTCACACGTACCCTGATGAGCCCATAGAAGACGTTCCGGCCCAACCGATTGTGATCGTGATCTCGTCCCTGGCGGGCGGAACCGGCGCCGGCCTGATCATGAATGTTTGCGACATCATTCGCGAGACAGAGGAATCCGAGGGCGTCTTCGCTTTCCTCTACACTCCGGAAGTCTTCGGAGCAATGGGCGGCGTGGGTGAAGGCGTGTACGCCAACTCACTTGCGGCAATTTCTGAGATCCTTAACGGCTACTGGCTACACGGCAGCACCGATGTCGGCCGCGTGCCTTCTCGTCGTAATGCCGACTTGACGAGAGCTGGGGGCGCAAAGGCCCTTGATGGTTCAGGACCGAATTATCCCTTCCTGGTAGGTATGCGAAACGCGTCTGGCAAGTCGTTCGCAAACGCTGTTGAGCTCTTCAGAGCTATCGGTTCGGGCCTAGCGACAACCATGACCGATCAAAGCTTGCAAAGCGATTTCTTCGCCTATCTGATCGCGAACTGGCAGCAGCTCGCCAGCGACATGACCGTATCCGCAACGGAAGATACGGATGCGCTTGTTTCCAACAAAGACGCTGGCCACATCGACAATCAAGGCATCGGAGCTTTCCAGGGTCTCGGGACAAGCCGACTCAGCATCGGGCTCAACTTCTTCGAAGATTACGCCGCTCAGCGGATCGCAAAGGACGCTGCTCGTTACGCAGCACTGGCTCACGTTCGTTCAGCCGAGGCCCGGCTTGTTGCGGAACGAACTGGAAGTAACGACCCGGACGAAATCGCTGGCCACATCGCGGAGAGCCAGCTTGAGCACTTTCTAACGCTTGCCGGCCTCTCCGAACGTGGGCCCGACAGAAACCAACTGAAGGATGCAATTCGGCCTGATCAAGCAACACGAGATGAGCTGCTTGCAGACGCCCGATCCACCGCCTACCGGCTCGGCGAAGTGGGCAGCGGTGGCACCGCAAACGAGGCGGTGTGGGGCGAAAGGCTCAGTCATGGCGTCCAGGAAGCTGCCCGCGCGTACAGCATGGGCTATCGAAACGCGCTCAAGGCAAACGTTCACCGTTGGGTCGAAAGCCACCCCCAGTTAGTGCTCAATACCGTCGAAGACTTCATCAGTCGCCACGGTCTTGTTGTTACCGCCAAGACCGTGAAGCTTGCGGTTACCTACCTCACGGGACCTCACGGCGTTGTTGAGGAACTGCGCGGCGACAACGAGCTGAGGCAGTACCGATCGTGGTCAGCTGAGGAAACCGTCCGGCTTGGTGTCGTTTCACCCGTAAACGGCCTTGGTTCAAGAATCGACAACTCGCATCAAGCGCTCGTCGACGGAGCCGAGGAAGGCCTGCACCTTATGGCCTTCGTAGGTGAAGCACACATCTGCGAGTTGGCAGCAGCTTTAGCGGAGTCCTTCGCAACGGGATTCCTCCGCCCGCTTGCCGCGGCCCTCGAGCGAGAAGCTCGCGACCTTGAAACAGAGCTGCGCGGATCTGCCGCTAATTGGGCCGAATGGACAGACGGCCCACCGCCCCGTGAGCTGCAGCCGCCGTTGAGCGAAGTCACATTGATTGAAGCCGACGAGTTCGCCGCAACCTTTGACGACCTTGTCGCCAAGACCTACCGCGACGACCTCCAAGCCGAGAACCGCCGCAGACGTCTTCGAGAAGAGATCACCTCAGGTTCCTTCCTGCGCGACGACTCCGACATCGACGTTTCCGACAAACGGACAATCTCAGCCTCGATCGACTGGTCGCCCGGAACATCAATAGACCCCGATGAGCTTCGACCGCAATCGGAGGCAATATTCCAGGTCGCGCTCACTCCGGATGAGCTTCGCAAACGGGCTTGCGCCTGGATGCGCCAACCAAACTGCGAGTTTGACAAGCTCCTTTCGTCAAATCTGCGCAGCTACCTCGGCGACGATCCCGTCTTCAAGGGCGCAGTCGATCCGGAGACATTGCGTCAGCGTCAACAACGCTTTGAGGCAAAGCTTCGACAAATGCTTTCGGTGGCTGAACCACTCATCGGCACCGACCCCGAACTGACAGGCCAACTGCACAGGGCCTTTGGTATCATCATGAAGCCCAGTCGTCTGCCGTTCCTCAACCACGAACTCGAATCGTCGGTCACGGACTTTCTGAACGCCGAGCTGGGGGATGGCGCAGCCAAGAAGTTGCTTGACGACGACACGAGCACAACGCACATCACGTTCCTGTCATTCTTTAAGGGAGCCGTCTCTCCTCTCATCATCAGCTCGCTCTTTGATCCAATCAGCGAGAACTGGGCCGCCGCCGAAGCGGGTGCGGTAGCCCGCAATCACTTCTGGAGTCGGCGTCGCGCCCGTGTGCTGAGCGAATTCATCCCAGCTCCGCAAGAACACATCGCCGCGATGTGCCGCGGCTGGTTTGTCGGGGTTGCGCTGGGTCTAATCGACCGGAAGACCAACGAACCGATCGCGATCAGCAGACCTGATAATACGCCGGCCACGTTCCCTTATCCTGCTCTGTCAAGCTCCGCCGAGCAGCGGGATCAACTTGCCGTCGTGCTCGAGTCTCTCTCGCTGGCGTACGTGTTAGTCAGCCGGGAGCGGAGCTTTGGTCCTCTTGAGGCGTACCAACGCCTCCGTGACCTGGGCACGAATCGCATAGGTTCTGATCGAGACCCCTATGTCTACGAAATGACTGACAGCCAGCTTGGCTATGAGCTCGAAGCGTGGATTGATACCGGCGAGGCCCCTGGTCGAATTGCTACCCCGCTTGTGGTGGGGGGCACGAATGGTATCGAGCGCATGGATTTGCTCATCAAGGAGCTCCAGACGGCCCGGGGTACTTACGGCACGCAGTACGAAGACCTCCGAAACGACTGGGCAAGGAACGCCTTCAAGCTCGGCGATCGGCCTTGGTGGCCAGGCCTTGCCTGGCATATCCTCAAGGCGCTTGAAGACTTGGAAACCGTAGTGACGAGTCGCCGGGCTCTGGCCGACACCGACAATACGGGCTTTTGAGCGCGATGACGCTGCTTCGAAACCAGAGTTCGATCAATCTGGTCGTAGCTCACCGAGAGGACGTTGCCGCACAGCTCGCAATCACACGCATCGAAGATCTTGTGAAATCGGGAGCCGTCGACCCACTACTTCATGTCTGGGCTGATGACCGCGCTGCCTCGCCGCAAGCGAGGATCATCGGGGGAAGCGAGACCATTGCGAGCGTTACTGAGGTACTCGCTGAGGTTCGACGTCTGGAACGATTGCGAGTCGTTGGGCTGTTCTGCCCCTCAGCCGGTGTTGGCTACGCGAGTGAGCTTGACGACGCCGTTCGAGAGATCATCGATGTCATCAACGAAACGAAGGGCGCAGCGACCGAGGTTGCGGAAATTCGGGTTCAAGCACCCCCTGCCGATGCCCTCCAGGTCGCGCGGCCTGCATTCTCTGGTGAAGCTCGCGCCAACATCGTTCTCATCCCCCACGATCGTCGCTCTGATGCAGCGGCTGCGCGATACGTCGATGGTGATCAGATCGATCGCCTCGCCGCCCATATTGCCGTTGAGTTGTGCAGCATGCTCGGAGCCTGGTCCTCCATGAAGGGCTCGTTTCTCGATGATTGGGCTTACACGCCCCCCAGCGGGGAGGGGCCTTCGATCGTGTTTCTTCGATCGGTCGTGCGGAGCCTCATTTGCCCGCCGCTACCGGTTGACCGCATTGTTGAGGAGGGCTCTGTCCCGATGCCGCAAGGCTTCTTGCCGAGCCCGAATCCCGAAGCCACCGTCCGTGCTGTCGCCGACGCCGTCTTTCCCGATGAGCTCCGCTTCCGGCCGCAACAGGCCCCAGATCGGCACGTCAATATCCCGCTTGGGGAAGCTCTACGCGAAATTCCAAGAGCGATCTGGAAAACCGTGCGCAGCCTTCCGCGCGTGTTTCGCGATGGGCTCTCTCGGGACCTCGAAAGCCTACAAGGCGACGGCCTGCAGGATCTCGTCGGCGGCGAAGCGTCCTGGTTGCGAATCAACTACCGAGATCGCCAGGTCAAATCGGACGCCAGGCCGTGGTCCGAACAGGCGAGAGATGCAATCGACGATCTCGAAACGCGCGACGAAATGCCCGCTCTCGTTGGTCTCCCCGACGACATCTGGACACGGCTCGTTGAACTGCCACTCGCAGTAGCCGACGGATCGCAAACAGCCGAAGCTGCGATGAGCGAGACTGGGGAACGGCGCTATCTCGTTGCTGATCCGATGGCATTCGCCGGCGGAAACTATGTCGACAACGAGGCCGCCATCGCAGGGCTGTTGACCGCACTTGACCCGCCAGTGACACCCCACGGCGACACGGAGTCTGACGCCGAACTAGCTGAAGAACTGGACACTGACGAGTCCCACATGAACGGCGACACGCCTCGTTCCGGCGACTCATCAGACGATGAAAAAACGGAGAGCGCCGATTTCACGGAGGCGCCCACTGCAGAGCCCTCCGAACAAGAAGGGGAGGAGGAAGACGATGCCTGAGAACGTCATCGCTGAATTAGGTTCCAAGTCTGGGCCCAGCCAGCTTGACGGCGGGCTGCTCGGGCTCATGAGTTCGACCATCCTCGGCGAGAAGCGGCGTGCTGACCGTCACCTCGAGTCCATGGTGCGAGAAATGATTCAGCTCGTGGACGAATCGATCGCTGATGATCAGAGGCGACGCGTTCCCCTTGTCGCGCAGTGGGCGATTGTGGCGGGCTTCCTGATGGCCGTCTTTGCCGGTCTGGTTTTCACCCCGGCTGCAGAGATCGTTGACCTGAGCTTCCTGGGTGAATTTGGCAAGGTGCTTCTTTGGCTCGTTGCGTCCGTTGCGATCGTCGCCTCGTCTTGGGTCGTTCTTGCGGCCTCCGGAGGCAAGGCACGGGTGGCTGCGATCGCGACAGCGATCGTTCTCGTCGTTGCTCTCGTCTTGGGCTTTGCCCCGCTGATCCGGGATTCTGATTTCGTATCGTCGCTCTTTGGTTCGAGCGCAGGACTCTACGTCCTTTGGCTCGCAACGATCGCTGTTGCCATCACGGGCGTAACCGCTCGACTCGTCGTCCCTCGGCAGGTGGGCGAGTGGCGCTCCGCGCTCTCTCGTTTCATCGGCATCGCCACAGTTGCATTCTTGGCCTCATGGCTGGTCGTGATCGCGAGCCAGGCAGACAGTTTCTTGCAAACCGAAAGCCGTTACCTCGAAGAGTTGGCGGAACAGGGAAATGTTGGAACCACCGAACTTGCGGAAGTGACGGGGCGACTCGGTGATTGCGAGCAGAGCCCGCCGGAGCCCGGCACACTCGAGGCGCTGGGATGCTGGTTTGACCGGCACACAGATCGGGTAGAGCACATCTCGGATGCAACGAGGCAACGACTCTTGATTTCTGGCCTTGTGCTCGGCGGGTTCATGTTCGTTGCGGGAATTGGTGTCGTGTCGATCCTTTGGGTTCGTATCGAATTCCGGAACCGGGATCGGGGCATCCGTTTCAATTTTGCGGCGGACGAAGCCATCCGGGCCTCTCGAGCGCGGAGGCGACTCAAGTTCTTTATGACGCAGTGGCTTGGCACCGCCTCGGCACTCTCGCGCATCGTGTGGCGTCCGCTCGGTGAAGTGACGGAGGTCGGGCATCGGGACGCAGCGGCGATGCAAGCTGATGCCGAGTTGTTGAAGCTGCAAGTGGCAGAACTTCGTCTGACCCAGCACGGCGACGAGATCCTGCTTGCCCGCCTTCGTTCACTGATGGTTCGGCCTGGCTGGCTCACTGATCAGTACCGGCAAGCTGCCACGACGTATGTCGCAGACGATCCGCAGGTGTTGGCTGCTGACCTTCCCTTCGAGGAGCGACCACGCCCTGAGACGTGTCCCAGCACGCCTGCTATCGAAGACGTTCTTGAAGGGACCGCAGAGGGCTTGCGTTGGGGCTTTGTCAAGAGCCTCTACAACGGCTCTCTTGATGGTGCACTTCAAGAAAAGTTGAGTGAGTACTCGCCATCGGAGATCTACAGGATCCTCCTTGATTCTGAACAAGCAGCATCGGTTCACGAGTTCGCAGACGATGTGCACTCACCGAAGACCGGTTCGTCAGCACAAGAATTTTTTGAGGATGTTCTCCCCAACATTAAGCCCTCGCTCCCGATTGGGATCGTCGATCAAGCATTCGTGGCGAATGACCAGCGCGTGCAGATGACTCCGTTTCTTTGCTGGCCCGAAGAACTCCTCCCCGGCCTTGAGATCGACTGCGAGCGGCTGGAATCCATCAACGCTGCGGAAGTTGCTGGAGCGGTCATCACTGCGGTGAGGTGCGATGTTTCTGGCTCGTTCAGTCTCTCCGACCTAGAAGTTCTCGATCCGGAAATCGACAATCCCGAGCCTCCCAAACCACCACCAGGCCCTGACCGGTATCCCGAGCCTTCCGAACCACCAACAGCCCCTGGCCTATAACTGAGGCGCCGTCGCCGACGGCCCCGAACCCGGTTACCCCTCGAACTATTGAAACGCTCATCGCGTATCGAGATGAGCAGCTTCCCTTATGAAGCCTGCGGGCGACTCGACCGGATCGCGGCTCGTGCAGTCAAGAGGTGCAGGTCGACGAGTTCGTCCATCGTGATTCCCCACGTGTAACCGCCAGCGAGCACCCACGCCACCGGAGTGTCGTTCGCCGACGCCTGCTCGAACATGAGGCGTTCGCGGTGGGCGAGCGCTTCGGCCGAAATGCCCGGGTGCGGATCCATCCCGGCGTTGTAGAGCACCAGATCGGTCTGCTCCCAGTCGATCGAACTGAGCAGGACGGCGACGTCGGAGAGGTATTCCTCCTCGGTGTCGCCGCCACGGACGAGCACGTCGTCGGGCCCGACGGGCCGGTACCGATCGAACGAACTGGTGTAGATGTCGAGATGCTGCACCCGATCAGTCAGACCGGCCGAGGCAAGACAGGCGGCGGTGCCACCGCCGCAATGGGCGTCGACATCGACAATGACGACTCGATCGTCAGGGTGGCGCTCCAGATGGGCGGAAGCAGCAACGACGAGACCGTTGACGGTGCAGAACCCGTCGCCGTTGTCGGGCTTCGCGTGATGAAGGCCCGACGACAACGACCCGCCGACACCGTCGCGCACCGCCGCTTCCGTTGCGGCGATCACGCCGGCTGTGCTGTGAATTGCCATCCGCCAAATGCCGGGATCCCAGTCGAAACCGTTCGTGCGAGCCAGCAAAGTGTCGGCACCCGTGCGGATGGCATCGACGTACTCGGCAGCGTGGACTCGTTCGATGTGCTGCTCGGCGATCGCCTGGTGCGAATCATCGGGGACAGCCATTTCGATCCCGTCAACCCGCCCGGCTTCGAGTGCCTCGGCGACATGACTCGCCTTGCGGGTGGTATCGAAGGCGTACTCGGCGCCGACATAGTGCTCGTCGAAAAAGACCTTCATCACGCACATTCTCCAAGCGAGGGACGGTCGAAGGTGGGGATATCGAGGCCGAGGCCCTCCAGGTGGGCGGGCACCAGCACGTCGAATCGTCCGCTGGTGTCGGCTCCGGCAGGGGCCCGAGTTGTGTCGATTCCGGTCACGCCAGCGTCGACGAACCGCTGATCGAGCGAATACCCGAAGTCCTCGATCCAGATCGCACCGGTGCAGGGGTTGGCGGCCATGTCGGCCAGCACCGACCGCTCCTTCCACGAAAACGACGAGTCGTCCGAGGCAGGGTGGATGACCCGTCGCTCATCGAGACCGACGAGGGGAGCAATCCACTGGTTGGCCGAGTCTTCCCATGTGGTGCACCACACAATCTCGGTCTGCGCATCGAGCACTCCGATGAGCTCGGCCATGTAACTGGGCAGATGAATGCTGTACCCCTTGCAAATATGAACGGAAAGCTCACTTCGGGGCACAGGCCAATACCGACCCCGCAGAGGGTTGAGACTGTTGATGACGCCATCGACGTCGAGATAGGTGCGGCTGATCATGGTGACGTCCTTTCGCTGGACTTCGAGGAGAGGGGCCAAACGGCCCGGGGTAACTGGGTACGGCGGATGTGTGACACGGGGCCATCGCTGCCAAGCAGGGCTGGCCTGCGCCAACACCGGCGATGGCACGATGAGGTAGCCACCCGGACAAGGGAGGCATCGGTGCTTACCGCTCGCCAGCCCTGACCTCACGAACGAGATCGAGCGGCAGCAGCTTCTCCTGCACCCACTGAGACCGGCTCAGCGCGTAGAAGTTCACTGTTGTGAGCAGCCCAGGTCGAGCGATCAAATTCGGAAAGAACGCGACATGGGCGAGCGAACCCTCCAAGGTGCACCACGAACCCCAGCTGGGGAAGCCCGTCGTTTCGAGGAGCTCAGCGGCATTGAGTTCGTTGGCTTGCGCGAGCCCGTCCTCCTCGTCAAAGACATCGGGCATCCGTAACAAGGCGAACAGGCCATTGCCGTAGCGCGGGTGGGGATTGTCGAGGTGCTGGTTGTACAAACTGGTCGAGCCGGTTCCGCCGGACATCCCAAGGTCCATGCTGACCCGCAGAATCGTCGACATCGAACTTGAGTACGGGAATTCGACCGTGAGGCCGGTCTCGTCTCCGTTCGCCATCAGGCCGGCGCTTCCCCATTGTTCACTCATCGACACGAGTTCCTCGCCGTCCCAGCGCTGCGGCTGCAGCCCCGCAGGGATAACAACCTGCTCCGAGACGTTCAGCAGATCGTCTTCATCGTCACGCGCAGCCGAGGCGTCCCCTTCAAGGGCTGTTGCCAACTCGGCTGAGAGCAACGTCAACGCTTCGGTGTAGGCAAGCAGGGAGAACGGAGAAAACAAGGCGGTCACCGAGTCGTTGCCCTCATGGGCGTACTGGGTCACGAAACCAACAACCTCACGCTCGTCCGCCAGCCACACCAACGATCCGACACTGGCGTGAACGTTGGCGACGTTGACCAACTTCAGCACCAGATCGGGCGATGCTTCGACATTGCTGACCAAGGTCGTTCGGGCTGTCACCTTCACGGTGACATCGCCGTTCATCTCGAAGGGGTCCGATACCGAAAATACGATCGGTGCCGCGCCGCCGGTCCAGCGCAACTCTCGTCCCTCAAGCTGGCACCACTCGTCGTCCATCTGCAGTTCCGAACGCAGTCGGGCCAAGACATCTGGCCCAAGGTCGCCCGACGATCCTGCTGGAACCGATTTCGATGCAGCCCAGGGCCGGGCGATGTTGTCGAGCGGATCTGTTTTCTTTCGCTTCCACATGGCCACATTCCTTCCATCAAAGCTGGCGCTGGCGGCGAGCCACCACGACCCCATGCGGGTCCAGGCATACACCACCTCAGTACGACGACTCCGTGACACGGCAGGTGGATCGACGGCGCCGTCGTCACCTCAGGTGGCCACACACATCACGCAGTGAGCACCTCGTCGAGTAAGGCGGTGAAGTGCTCGAGTTCTGGCTTGCAGGTCTCGGCGTGTGTGCTGTGCGTGCCGTCGGCGGTCACCTCGCCGAGCATGGGTTGGCTCAGGCCAGCCTCAAGGAAGAACACTCGCGGCCCAGTCGACTCGTCGGCGGCGCCTGGGCGGCCGTTCGGATGCGCAACCCCAACAAAGATCGCCTCGGGTGACTGCCGAACCTCGGGCATGGTGATGACCACCACATCGTGCGTGAGCAGTCGCACGAGCGTGACCATGATTTGTTCAGCGTCTTCCGCAGATCCCCCGGTCTTCGTCCACATCTCCCTCGCCATCTCGCCCCGTGAGAACGCCAACGCGGCGAACATTTGAGGATCGTCGGCGAAGACCAGCGACGGGATCGCTCGATACGCGAAGACATAGTGCCGCTGGTGTCGCGGCTCTGTCGGATCTGCCATCGGAGCCGTGCCGGGGATCTCATTCGGAGCGGCTGGATCGGGTTCTGTCATCGTTGCTCGCCTCTTCGTCTCGCTGTGGTGCGCAACGTCCTGGTACGGGACAGGCGTGACGAACCCCTCGACCGACCGACGCCGGTACGCGCAGCGGGTGCGACGAAGGGCGTCGTGGGCGGCGCGCAGATGTCAGCGCAGGAGTTGGGCCAGCGCCGGGTTTGAACCCCCGTAGCTGACCAGCGCAACGTCGAGACCGGCGTCGGCGTGACGTTGCAAGGCTCCATCGATCGCCTCGACAATCCAGCTCATCGGATTGCCGAACACTCCCCCACCCACGAGGGTCAAAAAGACCGTCCGGTTGCCGCTTTGGTCCGCGTTGATGCGGGCCGCTGTGAGGCACACGTCGTACGTCGCGTCGAGAACAAGTCGGGCGACGGGCTCCCACGCCGTGGCCGAATGAGGCGAGTACGCAATCGGCACGGCTGAGCAGTACACCTGCGTGACAGCGTGCCCCGAGCCCGCCAGCGTGACCTCAGTCCGCCACTGCACACCGACACGGAGGCGTTCAGAGAGTGCGTCACGCTCAGCCCGATCGAGGGCCTCGATGTGAGCCGCCGCCATCGCAAGCTCTTCGGCACCGGGCAAGGCGTAACCGTTCTGCATGGTGAACTCGGTGCCGGTCTGCGCCACCAGGTCCGCGAGCGTGTCGATCTGACGATCGGCGCGCTGGCCTCGCTCGCCATCAATCTCGACCAGCCAATTTCGCCAGATCGTTCCGGCGCCGCAGGCGATGGCGCACGCCGGACCTTGCGTGTGGTCGTGGACATACCCCGTGACTCCGCGTTCGGGGGTGACGGTCGGGGACGGCATCTCCAGGGTGTTGAACTGTGAAGCAACTTGGAACACCGCGCCGGCATGGGCAGGGTCGCAGT
>Ga0255767_1004771_pt1 | contig 11014 bp, 10 predicted proteins | sample 071ome_24_FD_179967 | JGI IMG/M metagenome (GOLD analysis project Ga0255767, IMG submission 179967) | Coastal salt marsh microbial communities from the Groves Creek Marsh, Skidaway Island, Georgia - 071402CT metaG (version 2) | ecosystem: Environmental > Aquatic > Marine > Intertidal zone > Salt...
TATCCGAGAATTGTGCGCTCCATCTTACTCTTAGGCTGAAGCCCAAAAATCAGTCGTCATGAAAACCTGAGAAGCTGCTGTGACGTTTAGCCAGATCATCACACTCGTCGATACGCTTGCGCGCTTTCATCTTAAGGGAGAGGCGCGACAGTATTTGCTGGGTTACCTCTGGTGGATAATGGAGCCCCTCTTGTACGTGGCAGTGTTCTACATTGTCTTTGAGAAGTTGCTGCAGAATCGCCAACCCGAGTTTCTCTACTTTTTAATGGTGGGCAAGCTCACCTTCATCTGGTTCTCAAAAAGTATCAATCAGGCCGCGAATAGTCTGGAGGCGAATAAAGGGCTGATGGCTCAGCTGAATCTGCGCAAGGAAATCCCGGCGCTCGCGGTAATCCAGCAGGGCTTTTATCGGCAGTTTGTAGTGTTTGGATTTTTGCTTTGCTTTCTGGTGCTCAATGGCTACGCGGTCACTGCTGTCTGGTGGTGGCTGATTCCGCTGATCCTGATTCAGGCGCTGTTGACGATCGGAGCCGGATTGTTGGCTGCACTGCTGGTGTGTGTGCAGCTTGATTTTCGGTTGCTTATTCAGTTGGGAACGGTTTTTTTGCTATTTATGTCGGGTATTTTCTGGGACCTCAACGCGATCGCCGACGAAGGGGTGCGTCACTGGTTGATGGTGCTCAATCCGCTCGCCACGCTGATTGATGCCTATCGTCAGGTGCTGATGCTCGGTGCCGCTCCGAATGTCGATAGCCTCGGCTGGGTTTTGGCGGAATCTCTCTTACTGTTGTTCCTGGCCCTATTCGCCTACCACCACCTGCAATACTGGATTGCCCGAAAGGTAGTGAGCCGATGACGCCCCTAGTCAGACTCGAAGCCGTTTCCATGCGGTTCGCCACTGAATCGAATCCAGAGCACGCGGTATTTGGCGACATTAACCTCAGTATAAGCGCTGGCGAGCGCGTCGCTCTGATCGGCCGCAATGGCTCAGGAAAATCAACTTTGCTGAGAGTCATGGCGCGCATTTTTGCGCCCAGTGCGGGTGCTGTGCATTGGGCCCCGGGCGTGTCGGTGTCTATGCTGAGTTTGGGTCTGGGGTTCCGGCCTGACCTTACGGGACGGGATAATGCGATGTTGTCGTGTTTGTTGCTGGGACTGACTCGCAAAGAGGCCAAAGCCAGCGTTGAACAGATCGCCGCCTTCTGCGAGATCGGGACATTTTTTGATGAGCCCGTGCGCACCTATTCCGCTGGCATGCGGGCTCGGCTCGGATTTGGATCTGCGCTGATGAATCGATCGCAGGTCATATTGATCGATGAAACGCTCAGCGTTGGCGATACATTTTTCAGGGATAAGGCGCGCGCAGCGTTGCAAAAAGAGCTCACCGAGGATCGAGCGGTGGTGTTGGTGACGCATGCAGAGGCGCAGATAAAATCGCTCTGCACCTCAGCTGTGTTTTTGGGAGAAGGCGCTGTCATCTCCGCGGGTGACCCGCGCGCTGTGCTGTCTGAGTACGCGGCACATTATAGTGAAGCGACGGGATCGTGAATCGAGTTTGGCTGATGAGTTTCATTCACGCCTACAGCACCTGCGTTCGGTATTGGCGCGCCCCATAGATGGGTTTGTTTGAGACAGCCTCGGCCTGAGGGGTGGGCGAAGCGCACTATTTTTTCAGTCGTCGATAGGCGGCTTCTCGGAAAGCTCTTGTAAATCGGCCTCGAGCAGGCTCACTTTTTGAATCAACCTCTGCTGTGACACCTTTAGCTTTGTAGACTCTAAATCCGACATGAGCGCCTTGATGACCAGTGCTCCAATGGCGAGTGATATGCCTAACACGGGGGCGTAATTTACTCCCAAATGGTGGGCCAGTTGGTCGAAGATACTTGGAGCAAAGCCGAGGGTGGCAAAGAGTAGAATCGCGATTGTCCACCATAGCCCGTGGGACACATGGAGATGGTCCTTGCGCACCAGATAAAGCAATAGCAGTGCGACGCTAAGCCCAAATACCCCCGTTACAGCGCCTACGAACATGCCGCTCTCTCCCAAATCCTTATGATCTTGTGCTCGATTTTCTGAATTTAACAGTCGGTCTTCGTCGTTTAGAAGCGCCCAAAATGAGAGTTTGCGCCATGTAGTGAATCACAGCCAACCAAGAGCTAAAAATTCTTGACTTACCATCTGCCCTGTTGGGCATCTGCACTGGGACCTCCACGATGCGAAGTTGTGCCCTCTCAAACATCAGCAGCACCCCGATGTCTTGATATTCAAGGTGGTTGGCACTGGGTCCAGCCATCAAAGCAATGGCTTTGTCATTGAGGGCGCGATAGCCGCTGGTAAGGTCATTGCAACTGAGCCCTGATGCGAGTCGCATGAGCCACCATGCCAAGTGCCGAAGTCGTGATCCTCGCTCTGGGCAAGAGCCGATGACCACGTCGGCTGTTCCGCTGATGATCGGCGCCATTAGTCTCTCGATGTCGGCTGGGTCATGTTGCCCGTCTGCATCCATTGTCACCACGCATGCCATATTTTCTCGGTGGGCTGCGCGAAGTCCGGTTTGTGTTGCCGCCCAGGCACCTAATTGTTCAGGAAGCCGAATTACGCGGGCGCCGGCGTCCGTGGCGTATTTGGCCGTTGCGTCCGTGGAGAAATCATCTATGACCCATATTGGTCTGTTAGAGCATTCCTTTATGCGCTCGACCAGTTGCGTGATCGATGCCTGTTCATTAAACGCTGGCATGATAATGGCGGCGGATTGGTCAGTAAGTGCTCGTTTGAGAGGGTCGTATTGAGTCATCTCTGTTCTTCGATAAATCACGCAGCGGAGTATGACAGAGGAAGGCGATGCCGTGCCGAGTCTTGCTGATGGGGCGGAAGCAACCGCAACTGGCAATCATCGTTTAAGCGATTGACCGCCCGGACAGATGCTCTTGCTGATGCGCGCGCGAAAAGCTTAAGGAAGCCTCTTTTGAGCTTGCGTGGTGAGAACGCTTTAAAGCCGCCTGCAACGCCGGTTTGCGTTACACTGCGCCCCCGTCTGTTAGCGGCCTGAGATGCCCCTCCAGAGAAAGAGATGGTCAAGCAACACGTCAGTGCAATCCTTGCGTATCGTGATTTTATTTTTGCGAGTATCCGGCGAGAGTTTGAGGTCAAGTATCTCAATTCCGCTCTTGGAGCGCTCTGGACTGTTATCAACCCGCTGGCACTCATCTTGATTTATACGCTAGTTTTTTCGCGCATTATGCGGGCGCGCTTGCCAGATGTTGACGGCACCTATGCGTACAGTATTTATCTCTGCGTTGGTATTTTGCTTTGGAGCTTATTTTCCGAAATTGCGCTGAAGGCGCAAATGGTGTTTCTGGAGCAGGCCAACCTGCTAAAAAAGGTGAACTTCCCTCGGTTGTGTCTGCCCATAGTAGTGGTGGGAAATGGCCTCCTCAATTTTCTCATCATCTCCTCATTATTCGCGGTGTTTCTTGCTCTGGTGGGTTCGCTCCCCGGGGTTACCGTGCTGGCGTTACTGCCTGTAGTTGCGCTGACGGTATGGTTTGCCATCGCGCTGGGTATCTCTCTCGGAATCCTGAATGTTTTCTTCCGTGACGTGGGGCATTTCTTTTCGGTAGCGCTGCAATTTTGGTTCTGGTTAACCCCCGTTGTGTATCCGCTCTCCATTTTACCGCCGGTCGCGCAGGGTCTGGTGGCATTGAACCCGTTAGCCGGATTGATCAGCGCGGCCCGGGATGTTGTGCTGCGTCAGATGTGGCCCGATTGGTTCTCATTGGTGCCTGCGCTGGCAGTGGCCATACTGATGTCGGCTGTTGCGGTGCGGCTATACTTGCGGTGCGGCGCTGAAATGCAAGATGAGCTCTGACGTGGATGCGACTACACCGACCCAGCCGATAACGACTATCTCTTTGCGCGACGTAGGCAAGGCCTTCCGAGTTTATGGTTCGCAGTGGGATCGGGTCAGAGAGTGGCTTTCGCCGTCATCAGCGCAGCGACATGAGCGGACCTGGGTTCTGCGAGATATTTCGACTGATTTTAAGCAAGGCGAAGCGGTGGGCATCGTTGGGGTGAATGGTGCGGGTAAGAGCACCTTGCTTAAAATCATTTCGGGAATTACGCAACCTACGGAAGGCACCATACAAGTCGCTGGTCGGCTCTCTGCGCTACTCGAGCTGGGTATGGGCTTTCATCCAGATTTCACCGGGCGGCAGAATGTGCTGACGGCGGGGCAGCTGATGGGGATTCCGCTGCAGCGACTGCAAACGCTGATGCCTGATATTGAAGCCTTTGCGGAAATTGGCGATTACATGGATCGGCCCGTGCGCGTGTATTCGAGCGGCATGCAAATGCGGTTGGCGTTTAGCCTTGCGACCGCTGAGCGTCCAGACGTTTTGATCGTTGATGAGGCGCTTTCGGTCGGTGATGCCTACTTTCAGCACAAGAGCTTTGACCGGATAAGACAGTACAAGTATCAAGGCACAACGCTGATACTGGTCTCTCACGATCGTTTTGCCGTGCAGTCGATTTGCGATCGAGCGATTTTGCTTCAAGACGGAACCATTGCGCGGGACGGCGATCCTGAGAGTGTGCTCGACTATTACAACGCCAGCTTGTCCAAAACTGAGAAAATAACCCAGCGGCTGCAGGATGGTCGCACTTCCACCGTATCGGGTGACGGGGCTGCTTCGGTATCTGAACTGTGTCTGACACGAGGAAAAGATCAGGATGTTGATGTGCTTTGCACCGGCGATATCGCAACGCTCACGCTGACTATTCAGGCGAACGAGGATATGGAGAGACTGGTCTGCGGCTACGCCATTCGCAATCGCTTGGGGCAGGACATGTATGGCATCAACACCTTTCATACCGGCCATCCCATCGGGCCTCTCCGTGTCGGTGAGCGAATCAAAGTCAGCTTTCGCTTTGCGATGAATTTGGGGGCGGGAGAGTACTCCATTGCCACGGCCATCGCTGGCGGCGAAACGCACCTTGAGGGTAATCATGAGTGGTGCGATCTCGCCAAGGTATTCACTATTATCAACACGCATCAGAAGGCCTTTTCAGGATGCGTGTGGCTCGAGCCCGAGGTCGAGATTGAGGCGCTGGCGTGAGCGTGTTTTCTCGGTTGAGATTATGGGCGAGGAGAGCGAATGGCCTTGGTGCCGTCGCGCATGAGCCTGATTGTGCCGCAACTTTAGCCACCGAGCTGACCGAGCACGAAAAAGAATTACTTCGCCATCAAATTGCCACCAAGTGGGACTTGATTCATCGCATCGAGGCGCTAAAAGACACACCGGCAGTGCTCACTTGCGCGCTGTGCCAGCACTCCGGTCCAGCACCCACTTTCACGCTATTTGAATCACAGTGCATTTTTGAAGGGGGCGCGATTGTTCGCCATCAGTGCCCCGAATGCGATGTGATTTTTGGCAGTGCGCCCATGCTGGCGCTGAGTGCTGAGGAACTCTCTCGGGAATATGAATTGCACTACCGTGTGTTTACCGAGGGCGACTCGACAGAGCAGGAGCTTCGTGCGTTTTACGCACTGGATCCGGATAAGAGTAAAAAGTACGTCAATTGGGGGTCTGGCGCCTGGTCAAATACCATCAATGTACTGCGAGCCGAGGGTTGGCAGGTTTATGGGTTTGAGCCGCATGGGTCCGCGGTTGGCGGCGGCGATGCCATCCTCACTACCATGGAACAATTGGAGCATCTGCAGCCCAACGGTATATTTTCCAACAACGTGCTGGAGCACCTGCGGCATCCGGTGGCAGAGTTGCAGGTAATGGCGAGTCTGTTGCCGCCCGATGGCCTGATGTCTCACGCGACGCCCTGCTTCGAGTACCGCTTCGAATTCACACGCTTTCACTTATTTTTCTTTTTGGGCCGCAGCAGGTCGTTTTTGGCGCGTGAAGCGGGGTTGCAAATTCAGGATTATCAGGCCGAAGGTGACTTTATGAACCTCGTGTTAAGTAAGCGGTGACGTTGAACACGTGAGCAGATCTTTTACATCCTACGCCCAGAACTTTGAGGATCTCATGCTGTATCGCGCCCTTGCGTCGGTCGACAGGGGGTTTTACGTCGACATTGGTGCGCAGCACCCAGAGATCGACTCGGTGAGTTGTGCGTTTTTTGAGAGAGGTTGGACCGGTGTTCATGTGGAGCCCGTGCCCGAGTATGCAGCGATGCTGAGACAGGCGCGCGCTGGCGATACGGTGATTGAAGCCGCAGTGTCCAATGCGGTCGGTGAGATCACGCTTACGGTATTTCCTGAGACGGGGCTCAGTACGGTAGAGGAGCACGTGGTCGCCGATCACTCGAGCCGGGACGATGGCGTAGCGACGCGCGAGGCGGTTGTCCCTGCAATAACGCTGGTCACGCTGGCTGACCACATCGGAGACCGCGAGGTGCATTGGCTCAAGATTGATGTTGAGGGCCACGAGAAAGCGGTACTGGAAGGCTGGGATTCGTCTCGACTCAGGCCGTGGATTTGTCTGATCGAAGCGACTGCCCCCAATTCATCGGTGTCAACCCATACTCATTGGGAGCATATCCTGCTTGGGGCCGGCTATGAGTATGTATACAGCGATGGCTTAAACCGTTTTTATGTGGCGAGCGAAAAAGCAGGTCTTTTACGACCTGCCTTTGAGACGCCCCCAAACGTGTTTGACGATGTTCAGTTGGGGGAGTACGCGGGCATGTGTCGTGAGCTGATGATGCGCAACGAGCGTCGGTTGTCCGCGCAGCGCAGGCACTACGAAGCAGAGTTGCTCGACCTGACAGAAACTCATTACGAAATGATCAAGACCTTTAATCAGCAATTGCAGGATGCGGCGCATCAATCACACGCGCTGCAGTTGCATTTAGACATGGCCCAGCATGCGACAGCGGCGTCGGAGGCCGCGAATTCTGCGCTTCTGTCCAGTTTTTCATGGCGACTGACCGCTCCGCTCAGAATGCTGGTCGATCTCTTGGCGCTGATTAAAGGTGCGATATTACGGGCGGAAGCGCCTGCTGCGCCCGCCTCTGCGCCCGCCGCCCCAGTCGATGAGCTCCCGACCCGATCGCCCGCAAAGGCGGCTTGGCTGGCCAGACTCGATGAGCAAATCGATGGGGCAGACCGCTAGTGCGGATACTAATAGACATGCAAGGCGCGCAAAGCGCCAGCCGCTTTCGGGGTATCGGCCGTTACTCGATGGCGCTCGTTCAGCACCTCATTGAGATAGCAAAAGAGCACGAGGTGTTGCTCCTGTTAAACGCTGCCTTGTCTGAACCTGCAGATGAGTTGATCGTGCATTTTATGCGCTACCTGCCTCGCGAGCGCATAAGGCTGTTTGAACCAATTGCGCCGACGGCCTGGTCGAGTGCGCCAAACCATTGGCGGGCCATGATCATGGAGCCGGTGCGAGAGGCCGTAATTGCCGAGTGCGCCCCCGACGTAGTCCTGATAACCAGTCTTTTCGAGGGGTATCACGACGACGCCGTGACCTCGATCGGCGCTTATCCTCTGTCCGCCCCCACCGCGGTGATTCATTACGATCTGATTCCCCATGGCCGCCCCGAATATTTGCGACGAGAAGAGCAGCGCGCGTTTTACTCACGCAAGTTCGAGCAGTTAAAGCGCGCTGACCTTCTCCTGGCGATCTCTGAAGCCAGTCGGGAGGAGGCCATTGACGCGCTCGATTTGGCGAGTGAATCAATCGTGAATATTTCGGCGGCGGTCAGCGCTGAGTTTCTGGATGACTCGCATGATGCGGTGATCGCGCGGCAAGCACTCTCGAGGCTGGGCGTAAATAAGCGTTACGTGCTGTATGCGCCCGGCGGGTTTGATTCGCGCAAAAACTTTGGGCGACTCATCGAGGCGTTTGCTGCCTTACCCGAGGCCATCCGGCGTGACTACCAACTCGTGATACCCGGCAAGTTGGATCACGGCCGCTCAGATTTGTTGCTCGCCACTGCCGCAGAGGCCGGCTTGGACTCCGGCGCTTTGCTCCTCTTGGGCTATGTGTCCGAGGACGATTTGCGTGTCCTGTATCGGTCGGCTGCGCTGTTTGTATTTCCCTCACTGCATGAGGGGTTCGGGTTGCCTGTGCTCGAGGCAATCGCCTCTGGTGCGCCGGTAATTGCGTCGAATACCTCCAGCCTGCCCGAGGTAGTCGGTAATGAGGCGGCGCTGTTCGATCCGCTCTATGTTGAGTCGATCAGTGAGTTGATGCTTCGCGTGCTGTCGGACGCGGAATTCAGGCAGAGCTTGGTAGACAGTGGCCTCAGGCAGGTGGAGCAATTTTCTTGGGCAAAAACTGCCGCCACCGCACTTGCCGCGCTTGAGCAATTAGCAGCTGGCGCGCAGATTAAGCAGGCAGCGCTCTCGATTGAGCAGCAGTTACCTGAGCGTATCAAGTCGAGCCTGAAGCAGTCGCTCACCGCTGAGCAGGCCGAGGCGTTGGCGGCATGTTTGGCCAGCAATCTTCAGCTGTGTCAGGCGCCTCAATTTTTGATCGACGTCACCGAATTGCGCATGGCGGACAGCAAGACCGGTATCCAAAGGGTAGTCCGGAGCTTGTTGCTGTCGTTTTTGTCATCACCCCCCGCAGGCTTTAGGGTTTGTCCGATCTATTACGATGGTCATCATTTTCGCCACGCGACTGCTTTTGCTCACGGCCTCGTGGGAAGCGCCGCCGCTCTTTCCGCGGATGATCTGGTCGATTTTTATGCAGGTGATGTCTACCTCGGCCTGGATTTTAATCTCACCAGCACGCCCCGGGCTGAGGACTACCTCAGGCGCCTGTCGCGCAGGGGGGTGCGTCTGTGTTTTGTGATTTACGACATGTTGCCGCTGTTAAAACCTCATTGGTGGCCACCCGAGATGCGCACTCGGTTTGAAATATGGATTCGCACGCTCACCGCACTGGCTGACACGGTCTGCTGCATCTCTGCAGCGGTGGCTGATGAGTTCAGCGTTTGGTTTGACGAGACGCGAATTAGGGTGCAGTACGCCACCCCCAAGGTGCGCCACTTTCATTTGGGTGCCGATTTGAATAGCAGTGCGCCCACGGTCGGATGGCCGCCGGGTTATGGCGAGGTGCGGCAGCGCCTGGAAACCGGGACTACTTTTTTGATGGTAGGTACGGTAGAGCCTCGCAAGGGGCACGCGCAGGTGCTGGCGGGATTCGATGAGCTATGGGCGGCGGGGGCGGACGTGAATTTGGTCATCGTTGGCAAACCGGGATGGATGGTGAGCAAGGTGATTGCTGCGCTTGAATCCCATCCGCTTTTGGGAGAGCGGTTGTTTTGGTTTAACGCTGCCAGTGATCAGTGCCTTGAGGATCTTTATGCCCGCGCGGATTGCTTGCTTGCGGCGAGCGAGGGTGAGGGGTTTGGTCTGCCCTTAATAGAAGCTGCTCAGCACGGCGTGCCCATTATTGCCAGGGACTTGCCAGTATTTAGAGAGGTGGCGGGCGAGGGCGCCTACTATTTTGATGGTAAGGAATCTGCGGATGTGGCGAGCGCGGTGGCGCGCTGGATGCCGCTATGCGAGTCGGGGACGGCGCCCAGCCCATCGGCGATCGATTGGCTCACCTGGGAGCAGAGCGCCGCGCAGTTGCTCTCGGCCATGGGCATGGTGGGCGCGGGTTGGCAGTCGACAACCCCTGAGGAGAGTAAATGTTGAGCCGTATGAAAAGCGTGATGCGGGCAGCCATGCGGCCAAGCGAGCCACCAGCGACGATCGCGGCAGAGCCTCCCTCGCCATTGCAGGTTTATGCGGGTTACCACGATGACGACATACAGCGCATTAGCCGCGCCGCGCAAGCGACGGCGTCTTTGCAGTCAGACCATTACATCGATGGCTTTGGTGTCAAAACACGCTACGACTGCGTGCCTTTTGAGTCCCGGGATACGTTTAACCCTGCCCGACTTCAGTGTCCTATCCCGGAAGACGGCTTTCATGCTGAGGGCATCGAGTACGTAGCGTTGCTCGATGCCATCGACCGTTTTGCCACGGATGGCACCTTTTGTGCTGTCGAGGCGGGCGCTGGCTGGGGCCCTTGGCTGGCCATGGCAGGGGTAGTATGCCGCACTCGCGGGGTAAGGGACGTTCGGTTGGTCGGGCTTGAGGCCTCCGCGGAGCGATTTGCACTGATGCGTCGGCATCTGGACTTTAATCGGCTCAATGAGGAACACGGTGTGGAGGTGGACCTTTTTGAGGGGGCGGTCTGGAGCCACGACGGGGTGATTCATTTTCCAGATAGCGCCGTTGAAGACATGGGCGCGGCCGCCAGCGCCGAAAGTGCCGACATCGATTACCGCGGCCACGCGGTATCCACCCGCGAGGTGCCCTGCACTCGGCTCTCCACATTGCTAGGGCAGGGCCGAACCGTGGATTTTTTACATGTCGACGTACAGGGCGCCGAGGGCGAGGTGATCGCGAGCCACCTCGACTGGCTTAACCAGTGCACCCGCTCGATGATGATTGCCACCCATAGCAGACCTCTCGAGGGTGAGCTGATGACGCTGCTTAACGACAATGGCTGGTTATTGCAGCGTGAAAAGCCCTGCCGCTTCCACGTTGGGCGCTCGATTGCGGACTGGTGCGGGGCAACGATCGCAGACGGCAGCCAGTATTGGATAAATGCAAAACTCATCTAACGGCGCAAAACTGATTGGCAAGTGGCATTATTAAGGCATTGACTGGAGCGGTTCAATTGCGTACAACTGCATGCGGAGGTGGGTGGCGAAAGGATTTAGCGCCTTCCTTTGTGGGTGATACACGTGCACCGATGCGCGAAATATTTATTAAAAAAGGCCACTGTGCTGGCTTGACAAAAACGAACGTTTTGGAACAATAGCTGTTGAAATATCAGGGTTGTGAGCGGAATCGGAATAAAGTCGGTATTTAAGCCGTCTTGATTTAACGCTTGCACGTAGAATGATAGTTGCTTGGGCTACAGCCGGAACATTGTTTAAAACTTACTCTTGAGGAGTTACCAACATGGGTATGAATACCGACGCAGTA
>Ga0255767_1004779_pt1 | contig 11007 bp, 10 predicted proteins | sample 071ome_24_FD_179967 | JGI IMG/M metagenome (GOLD analysis project Ga0255767, IMG submission 179967) | Coastal salt marsh microbial communities from the Groves Creek Marsh, Skidaway Island, Georgia - 071402CT metaG (version 2) | ecosystem: Environmental > Aquatic > Marine > Intertidal zone > Salt...
GGGTTCGGCGGGCGGAGACGGCGGAGACAGAGGTAAAGAAGACGGAAAGGCGAGTCGCGGCGGTCGAGGACCGACGCTCGCGGTGACGTTCGCGGACGCGGTGGGTGAAAAGCTCGGGGCGAACGTCGAGTGGCGGGCGCTCGGGTTTAAAGGGGCGGACGTGCGTTCGCTGAGGGATAAGTTGATACCGGCGTTGCGCGAGGCGATGTCCGCCGACGACGCGGAGGCTTCGTCGTCCTCAGCCCCGGACGCGGTGGTGCTCATGTGCGGGATTAACGACGCGAAACACTCCATCGTGGGTCGGACGTCGAGCGATTTTAGAAACGAACTGCGAGAGCTCGTGCGAGAGGTGCGAGACGTCGTGGGCGATCGATGCGTCGTCGTGCTTCCGGCGACGCCGCTGGACGCGGCGACGCTCTTCCCGCCCCCGCTCGCCTGGGTCGCCACGCGCATGAACGATTTGTGGGACGCGCAAAAGGCGCACGTGAGCGAGATCGCGGATAACGTGCTCTTCGTGTCCAAACCAGGGGTGGACGCGCTTCGCGCGCGCGTCGCCGAGGAGACGGGGCGCGTGGCGCACAACATTTCGCTCATTTGTCGAGACGGTATTCACCCGAACGATGACGGGTACGCCGCGTGGGCGCGGCACATAGCGGACGAGTGTCTGCCGACGCTCAAACGGGCGTTGGCGGAAGAGAAACGGTGAGTTTCAAACGATTCTGTACATTTATTCGTTTAATCAAATAGCATTCATTCATTCGTGTTATTATTAAAAGACGCCCACCGGTAGTCGACGCGCGTACGTGATTTCCGCGACCACGCCCTCACGCGGTGCTCACGTGGAAAGTGGAACAACCTAGAACGATGAAGAAGCGCGCGTTGAAAATCTACTTGGCGGCGGTAGCGGCGGCGGCTCGAGCGTTGTTGATGAAGGCGGCGATTTTCGCTTCATCCTTGACGACTCCGCCCTCGTCCGCGACGCCGCTCGCGACGTCTACGCCGTTCGGGAACACCGTCTGCACGGCATCCGCGACGTTGTCCGGATTTAAACCGCCCGCGAGCAACCAACCCTTGCGGGAGCACCCTCTCGGAACCTTGAGCTTGGACCAATCGAAGACGACGCCGCTCCCGGCGTTGACGCCGTCGATGAGCAACCAGTCAACCACGCGACGCGGTCCACTCACGAAATCGATCGCCGCCTTCCATCCTCGCTCCCCGCTCATCTTCTTTTGTCTCTCCGCAATCAGAGTCTCCTCATCACCCGGAAGTTTCGTCACAATCTTCCCATCCGCGTCGGCGTTGAGCACCCAAATGGCCTTGATTCGCGTCGGCAGCGTTCCCAACGCCTCCCTCGCGCCGTCCCCGTGCAACTGCGCGTGATCCACCCCGATCTCATCGCACACCTCGGTAATCGTCGCGCTATCCTCATCCACGAAAACCGCCACCGGAACCGCTCCCGCCGCCTTGGCAACCGTCGCCACTTCTTTCGCGACTTCGCGCGTCACGCTTCGCTTGGACTTTGGCCATAAAATCATTCCGATAAAGTTTGCCCCGTTCGCCGTCGCCAACTCGGCGTCCCGCGCGCTCGTCACCCCGCACACCTTTACCAAGGGTTTATCACCACCGTTTTCACTCGACGAAGCGTTCACCACCGTTCGCGCGCGGCGTCGAACGACGACGTTCGTTTTCGCATCCATCATCTTCATCATCTTTCCCACGCGTCTCCCACCGACACCCCGCGTCGCCGTCGTCGGAATCACCGTCGTCGACCGTCCGCGCGTCATCGTCGCCATCGTTTCACACCAGACCGAACCTCCCGAGCGTCGAGCGTGGATGACCCTCGCGCGTGGCGCACTGACGACGGCGGGACGCGGGACGTCAAGGAAAAGTGACGTCACGCGGTGCGGTGGTGGTGCGAAAAAGTGGATAACCCGAGGGCGAGGCGTCGTCGCGCGACGGCACACGACGACGACGCGAAGGGGATCACCCGCGCGCGAGGAATTTAGAACGCACGCGTTCACGTTCGATTGATCGACTCCGGTGAAGATGGCGGCTTGCGCGACGATGACGAGCGCGACGACGCTCCGTGGAACCAAGGTTACCGCGGCGGCGAACAAACGCCGAGCGGCGACGACGACGACGCGCGCGAACAGATGCGTCGTTCGCGCGGGACGCTTCGAGACGGAGCGGACGTACATCATGATCAAGTGCGTGCGATGTGTGCGATGACGGACGCGGTTGGTGTGGTGCGCGACGACGACGACGCGAGGCGCGGATGGAATGGTTGGACGCGCGGATGCGCTTTCGAGAGACGGCTGAGCGACTGACGCTTTTTAAATTCCTTTTTCGTTTTACCCCGCGCGATTAGGCCGGATGGCGTGCAGCGCGGCCACGTCGGTGAGATCATCTCCCGATTCGAAAAGAAGGGTATGGTTCTCAAGGCTTTGAAGACGTACCAATGCCCGAAGGCGGTCGCCGAGGAGCACTACCGCGACTTGAGCTCCAAGCCGTTCTTCGGCGACTTGGTCAACTACATTTGCTCTGGTCCGGTCGTCGCGATGATCTGGGAAGGCCCGGGCGTGGTGAAGAGCGCGCGTTTGTTGATCGGTGCGACGAACCCGCTCGAATCTGCGCCGGGTACGATTCGTGGTGACTTGGCTGTCGAAGTCGGTCGCAACGTCATTCACGGCTCTGACTCTGTCGAATCCGCCGAGCGCGAAATCGCCCTCTGGTTCGGCGACAAGGCTGGCTGCGTTGACTGGCAACCGACCATCACCCCGTGGGTTCGCGAATAAACGGGCGTCGTCGACGGTGGTAATTACATTAAAATTACGATTCTTTTCTCCTTCCATGTATCGTCGTCTTTGTCTTTGTCGTCGTCTTCGTCGTCGTTTCCATCGCGCGTTGACTTTGACTCTTGTTCTCACGTTCCCCATAGCGCGCCGCCGCGCGAGAAGAACGACGGACCCGCGCGACTAAATCAGATGCGATCATCCGTCGGTGACGTCGACGGCGCGTGCGAACAACTCAAACGCGCGCTCAAACGCGCGAGGTTTTCCTTTGCCTCGGTTGAACCACGAGGAGGCGCGAGTCGAATCGACACCGCGATCAAGTCTGGATCTTCCCGGATATTCGTCCCGGCGCTCCGTCACGCGCTGTGCGAGCGGTCGAAACACGCGCTGAAGCGCGTATCGGATCGCGGCCACGATCTCATCGGCGTCGAGACGCCCATGCGCTTCGTCGAGCGGGCGTTTAGGGCGACGATTGATGTCTTTGGGTACAAGCCCAAGGTGAGCGCGAGGCAGTTTGCGTCCGATAGAGGCTTTGCCATGGCGAAGATGACGACGGTGATGGACGTTTTGGCGCTCGTGGAGACTGTGCACATTGAGCGGGAGCGGGAGATTCGAGCCGAGGCGGAGGTCGAGGCGAGACGGAAACGGGTCGTGGCGCCGACGCTCGAGGAGACGCTCTTTGGACGTCGGCGCGGCGCGACTCGCGGACGGCAAAGTCATCGACGATTCCTCGGTGATCGGCGGTCGTCTCGAAACGACGACGACAACGACGATCCATTTTATGACATTGATGTCCGGCGCGAATACGCCGCCGTCGAGGACAAGACACCGAGTGAGACGTCGAGCGAGGGCGCGCACGACGCGCAGGTGTTGCTCTCGGATTGGTCAGACGTCGAGGATGAGGCGCGCGACGCGTTGCGTCGATGCAACGTGGCGTACGAACACGTCATGTATGAACGAGAGACGGTAACACCGACACCGATTACGACTCTCGTGGATGAAGACACGGTAACGAGGTTACGATTAACCCTGGCGGAAGTGCTCGGGAGATTGGCTCGATTGGAAAAGGAATTGACGTTGACCAACGCCAAGTGTTTGCGGCTCGAGCGTCGATTGGAAGAGGAGAAACGGGATGACGAGACCGAAGTAGAAGACAATGTTAATGGTAGCGAGGATACCACGGAAAGTTTTATCGATCGATACCGAGAGAGATTACATGCGCGCGAAAGAGAGTTTGAATGAATTAAAATCATCTCATTTTACAGCGGCTAACGTTGAGCTATCATCACATCTGTATCTAATCAATCCTCGCATCCGTCGACGTCAACGTCGACCCGGAATCTTTCCTTCTAAAGTAATGCGCAGCGGCGGCGACGCACGTGAGACACAGGGCACCCGCGACGATCGGTCGTTCTCGCGCCCAAAACGCCAGTCTTTGCGTCATCGAATCCCCTTCGCGTCTCGTCTCAATTTTACGCTCGGCGGCGGCGTCTGTATTTCTCATCTCATCATCTTTATCGTCATCATCGCCGCTAGTTTGCATCATTTTGACGTACACATCTTTTTCCTTCTTCGTCGTCACCGTCAAGGCGCGTCGAACCCGCACGAACGACTCTCGAACGGCTTTATCGTTCGACACGCTCATCGCCTGCGTTAAGATTTCCAACGCCTCGTCTAAATCCCCCAACGATTCGCTCGCGAGTGCTTTTCTATACATCGCCTTGGCTGATTTCCCGTCAATCTCGAGCGCGCGATCGCATCGCTTTTTCACCTCTTGAAACCTAGACATCTTCGCCAGCGCCGTCGCCGCGTTGACGTGCACGACGACCAAGGCGTCCGACGCCTCTTTTTCCTTTGTCGTCGTCACGCGTACCCTCTCTAAAACCTCCGCCGCTTCCTCGTAACGCCTCAACGCTCGCGCGTACTCCCCATCGGTGAAAATCTTATTCCCTCGCCGTCTCTTTTCGTTCGCGTACGCCAAACACTCTTCAAACGGCGCGGTGATGTCTGGTTTAATCGCCGGAGAGATGAGCTCCAATTGAACCACCCATTCGTAGTACTCGTCGCTCGGACACGGATCCTGACCCACCGGATCCGGCATGAACATCCCACCCCCGCTCGGCACGGCGACGGCGACGATTTCTCCGGGTACCATCGTGAGCACCACAGCCTCGATCCCGACGCACGGACACGCGGTATTCGGCAAATTTTCCGCGTCGAAGTCGTCGTCGTCGTCGTCGACGTCGTCCACGTCCTCCTCGTCGCCGTCCAAGACGAAACGCACCAACATCGGACACCCAGGGATAAACAACGAGCGCGTCACCGCGTCATCCGCGATTCTCCGTCTCCACCATCCGTGCACGGCGATCTCCACCGCGTCCCCTAGCCGAGGCGCGCGTCCAAAGCTCCCGTCTTCGTACCCATCGTCGTCGCGTCGTTCTCGCAGCCCCCACTCGGGATCGGGATCGACGATCGTTCGCACGCGCACTCTCGCCCCGGGTGGAAGCCGAGGTCCGACGCGCACGATTCGCGTCGTAGCGTCCGGTTCCGTCGCGTGCGATCGCGCCGTCATCGCCGCGAGGCGAGGCGCGAGATGAGGCGTCGCGTCGGTCGTCGCGTCGGTACCAAAAGTAACGCTCGGTTTGTTGTAACGCGTTTTCGAATGTATGGGTAAACAGTTAGGAAGAAATGGAAGACGCCTCCTCCCGTGTTCGATTCGCTTTGTTCGTTCTAAATACAAGTGTGACGCGATCGGCGCGTCGCTATCGCGGAATGACGGCGGAGCGCGAAGCACTCGCGCGCGCATCCCAACGGTTTGTTGTCTCTCTCTTTTCCACCGAGATTCGTTTCTCCCTACTCGCACTAAACCCCCGACTACATCATGTTTTGACGTCTAAAGTCGAGCGCGCGGCGCTGGTAGGCGTTGCCAATCTTGTCACCAACCTGCGCCGCCGTCTTGCGTCCGCGCCCGCTCTTCTCCCTGTTGCGGTTCGCCACCTCTTCGCTCAACGCCAAGGCGGTGTCGCCGCTCACGCCCGGGCTGAGACGGCAGAAACGGCCGCCACCGACGGCGTTGATCGCGAGCCCGATCTGCAAGCCCCAGAAACCTAGCTTGAAGTAGTCTTCCGAGCAGCGCGCCATGTTGGGGTCGCCCGTGTACGACGGGGGGGCGAATTCACTCATCGCGCGTTCGGTTCGTTCGGTTCGGTTCGTTCGGTTCGTTCGCGCGCGAACGTCTGTTCGGCGTCGACGAGTGGCGACGGCGCGAGAGCGTTGGGACCGAACGAGCGCAACAGAGGGTTTAACGATGGTACATTTTAGGTGCGCTTTACACGTTCAAGTATTCAAGTACGGATGAGACGACGACGACGACGACGACGACGACGGACGGGGGCGTCGATCGCGCGATTCATTCGAGTGCGTTCTCGCGATGGTTAATTGTGGGTGAGCTGATCCGGCGCGCGCATGTGCCCGGCTTCGCCGAGACATCGAAGCGATACGCCGCCGTCGGGCCGAATCTCGACGCGAGTGATGGAGCCGTTGTACAGACCGATGCGAAGCCAAGCGTCCGGTGGAAGCTGAAGCGCGCGGAGTACGCTGTAGCGAATGACGTTGCCGTGACAGACGATGATTTCGTGTTCCTCCGTCCTGGATGCGGATGCGGATGAAGATGAAGACTTTTCGCCTTTGGCGTCGTCTCGTTCGACGTCGCGCGCCGTCCTTCTAAAGAAAATGGATCGGAATCCAGCCTCTATTCTCGGCGCATCGGTGACGTGGACGTGTTCTTTTTGTCGCCACGTGTCTGGAACCGGACGCACGGGCGCGCCTTCGCGAATCAACGCGTTAGCTTCGCGTTTGACGTTTGGAAACGCCTCAGCCGCGATGATATCCGCCGTCTCTTTGGCTCGAACCATCGTGCTGTGTATCATGACTCTCACTCTCGCTTTGGACGACGACTCGGACGATGAAGATGCATTCTCTTCATCCGTGCTACCGTGAATTAAAGCCTTCAATCTCGCCGCAGCCGCTTTCGCTTGCGCGCGCCCGAGCGGCGTCAACCTCCTCGCCCCGTCGTCTTCACCCTCAATCTCTTCCGTCGCCTGTCCGTGTCGCACAAGCCATAGCACCCGCGTCACCCGCGAGGCGCTTTCACTTTCCCGTCCGTCCCAATCGCTCTGCCATTCCGTCTTCGTGTCGTACCCGGGTCGAAGGCGTGGCGATTGCGACTGCTTTTGCGAGTGAACAAAACTTGACGACGCCGACGCGCGTTCGGCTCGCGCATAACTCGGTTTGGTCTCAAACGCGACTGTATACGCGGCGGCGGTAATACACGCGACGGTGGCGGTGGCGGCGGCCGAAATCGCGCGTCGGCTCGCCATTCGCGAGTGCCTGAGTGAGGGTGACGAGAGCAACCAACTAACTGTCACTCATGGCGCTCCAAAACATGTCGAAGGTTTACTCGAGCATAAAATTAATCATCAATTCAATGTCAAATTGTACAAGGGTTGGTAATAAAGTGGAATTCGTGTTTCTTTGTGCGCGCGGGTTCGTGATTACGAGTCTTCGAAGAGCTCGAGCGTGGATGGACGTCTTGCGTGTGCCAATGCGAGCTCGACGTGCGAGACGCCAGAGATGCTCAAATCGTCGTCGATGACTTGAGGTAAAAACTTCTCGCCGAGCAGATCGATGAGAGCCCTATTGTCCGGGTCGGTGTTGTGCACGCGGATCGTCTTGCCGTTTTCGGCGTATCGAACGTACAGAGAGTTGAGAGCCGCCAAGGAGGAGTAATCCTTGATTTTGCATCGATCCATGTAAATGACGACATCTTTCGGATCGGGACCCATGCGGAAGTGATTCTTGAACTCCCGATCGGTGCCGAAGAAGAGTTCACCGCTGACATCGTACGCGACGCGCGTCGACCCCGTTTCGCAGCCGAAAACACCCTCCTCGCGTCGAACGACACGAAGTGAACCCATCGAGTTGTCCCACGCATAAAACAAAGCCGCGACGACGACGCCAATGCCAACGGCAATGGCGAGGTTCGTTCTTTCGGTAACTACGGTGACAATGATGATGATTGCCGAGTCCTTCCAGCGCACGCGATCGTTTGTGTCAAAGAAAAACTTGCGCTTGCGGCGACCGGCATAGTCGACGCGGTTTCCATCCTCATCCTTGCGGCCGATTATCAAGCCCTTGATGTCTCCAGACATGAGCGGTAAGCACGTCCAGTCAAAGGTATAAATGATAATCATGAATAGAACGCCAGTCAAAGCGGCGAGCGGAATGAGCTCAATTACCTTGGACGCCGCAACGACGAAGATGAGGAAGATGAGCGCCGCAAACGTCGTGGATAAGCGCCCATAGCCACCAGATTTGACGTTGATAGTGGATTGTCCAATCATGGCGTCGCCTCCCATCGAGGCAAACATGCCAGAGATGGCGTTCGCCAAGCCTTGAGCGACGCACTCTTGCGTGTATCTGCCGGTACCGTCGGAAGTGTCGTCCAAAATCTCATCCACGAATTGCAAGGTGAGTACGGATTCAATCAAACCGACGGCGGCGAGCGAAAACGAAATGGGGAGAACGTGTACAAACGACTTGCCTGTCAACTTCACTTTGGGAGTGTGATACAGCGGGAACGCACCCTTGACTGGCGCGCGATCTCGAACCGTCGGCGTCGGCAAGCCAATCGCTGTTCTGTTGATCGCGTGCTCGAAGAACAGGCACCATAAAATTGCCGCCAAGGAGGACGGAATAATCTTGGTGTACTTTGGCAAAATATACACGATGGCCATGGAAGTGAAGACGTAGAAGAGCATGATCCAAGTTACCGACTGATCCAGCGTGCGCCACTTCAACGTTTCCGCGTATCCATCGTGAATGATGTGTTCCTTGTCCGCGGTGAATTCAGAGTACTGAATGTCGCCGCTGCCGTCGGTGTCCACTTGAGAGACAACGTTTGTCACGTACGCGTTCAAATCCGCCGTCGAAAGATCCGGAAGCTCGAGTGAGAACACAGAAGACACCTCTGCAGAAGAAATGACCCCGCTTCCATCCGTATCGTACACGTTGAACGCTGCCTTCCAATCTTTCTCCTTGAAGGATTCGATTTGCGCCTTGAAAATAATAATAGCCAAACCGTTAACGAAACCTGTCATCACGGTTTGTGGAATCATTCGCATGAGCTTACCAGCCTGAAGCAAGCCGAGCACAATCTGAATGAGACCACACAAAATCATCACCATGAACAACCACTCCAAGCGCGCGTTGTACGCTTGATCTCTTAAACTGAGACAGCCTCCATCCATGCCCGTGCACCCAGCTATCTCGCCCCACTCCAACAGCGTCTTCTGCGGCAGCAAACCATCCGGCTCCATGACTCTCACGGCGACCACAGCCATGGCACCAGCGGCGCCGCTCACCATGCCCGGTCGACCGCCCACGAGCGCCGTCACGATACCCATGAAGAAGGTGGCATACAGTCCCACGATGGGGTCCACCAACGCTACGAATGAAAACGCGACGCTTTCCGGCACGTACACGAGCGACACGGTGAGACCGGAGAGGATTTCATTCTTCAACCGCAACGGGTTCGCTTTGTAGTACTCGTAGCCCTCTTTGAAGTACTTTGGACCGCTGAAAAAGGTGTCAGAGAAGCCTCGGTGGTGCATGAAGCGCTGCACAGAGTTCATGGCGGCGACCTTGGCCCGCTCTTCCTCGGCGTGCGCGGCATCGGCGAGGTCTTGCTTGGACTGCGCGTGCGGCATCTTCGCCTCGGCGACGACGGACATCTCGGCGCTGCGATCGAGAACTCTGCCTGCCTGCCCGTCTCGCGTGTCGCGCGTCGAAGTGTGGACAGTAGTGACACCTTCACGCAGTCTTCTAGGCTCGTCTAACAAGATGGCTTCAGCGGGAGCAGAGCGCTCTGGGTCGAAAGCGACGCGTTCGGGGAGTCATGAAAAGGGGAAAGGAAAGGATTAAACGGATGTCAATGTTCACTCGACTCGATCAGTCATCCTTACACCGCTAATATTGGACTAAACGAGAGCCGAACGCGCCTCGCGTGACGAGACGCGCGCGGACCCACGCGCTTTGCTCGCGCCCAGCGCGAGCTTGGCGTAGGCTCGTTTACGCAGAGGTGGCAGCCTTGACGCGGCCCGCCTTGTGGACAGCGGAGATGCGCGCGAGGGCATCAGCCTGTGTAATTCAAGGGCGAAATTAACGCGAAACGGTTAGTACATTGTTCGAAATTTGCCCAAAGAGGGCGCCGAAGAGCGTCTCGCGGCGCGCGTTCGCGGCTTCACTGGCGTCAAGCTTGTCGAGACGATCGCCGAGACGTTCGGAGACATCATCCGTGAAGACGTCACTCGCTGATTGTCGACAAAGAGCGCCGAGACGCGCGATATCCGCGTCAACCGACCCGATTCGCCCCGCCGTGAGCGAAACAAGCCTGAGAAAAACCCTAAAGCAACCCGAAGGCTGTATACGTACCGTCAAGTCCGGGCGAGTCTCCTCGGCGAGCGCCTTCACCGCCGCCGCCTGCGCCTGGAAGATACCCTTGCACGCCTTGCCGTTCACCGTCGCCGCCGGCTTCTTGGACTCGAGTTCGACGATGTCGATGGAGTTCGCGTTCGCCAAACCTGCGTCGTGTCGTGGTCGCGCGCACGTATTCTCGTCAGTCATACTGTTTACACATACCGTGTCTGTACAGATGCGCGCGGCATCCATCCATCCGCTCTCCACGCGCGTTCGACGCGCGTCTCGTCGCCGCCGTCGTCGCCACACGATCATTTGTAATTCCCTCCATTCACAACCGCCGAGCGTTCGCGCGCATCCGTCGAAATCCCCGTCGTTCCGTCGAAATCCCCGTCGTCCATCACCCGTTCGCGTCTTCGCGTCCACGCACCAGAGTGCTTGTAAGAGTGCACGTTCTTGACGTTACCGCTCTCCGTGGAGAAGCGCGTCTCGCCGTGGCCGTGCGCGGAGGTGCGCAAGAAGGCGTTGTGCTTCTTGGTCAATTGCCAGAGCAAATCGCTGGGCGCGTCGACGTGGGAGATCATCTTCTCTGTCGGTTTTCGTGTGGATGCGGCCCGAGGGTATTGTCGCGTCGCGAAAGGAGGACCGAGGCGCGGCCGCGCGAGAAGTCGTCGGGCAGGAATGCCGAGTGTCCGAACAAACAGCGGGACATGGTGATTTTTTATCCTACATAGATTTA
>Ga0255767_1004781_pt1 | contig 11007 bp, 16 predicted proteins | sample 071ome_24_FD_179967 | JGI IMG/M metagenome (GOLD analysis project Ga0255767, IMG submission 179967) | Coastal salt marsh microbial communities from the Groves Creek Marsh, Skidaway Island, Georgia - 071402CT metaG (version 2) | ecosystem: Environmental > Aquatic > Marine > Intertidal zone > Salt...
TTTGTTCTCCACAGTACAGTTCAAGATGGATCAGTGAAAAGAAAAAATATGATCTAATAGATGGTATTCATCAAGAGTATGAAAGATTGGATTGGCCAGAAAAGTCTAAATTGTTTTGGGATAATATTGAATCAATACTGCCACACATTGAACATTTAGATTTCACAGGTGGTGAACCATTTATGATTAAAGAACATTTTGATTTGTTAGAAAGAATAAAAGAAAAAAAACTAGCTCATAGAATTTCAATACACTACAACACAAACGGTACACAGTTACCAATGAATGCTTTAAAAAATATATGGCCTCATTTTAAATCAGTTGATATTCATTTTAGTATTGACGGACTTAAAAAGCATTTTGAATATCAAAGACATCCTGCCAAATGGGACGCAGTTACTGAAAATTTATATATTTTCAAAGAACACGAATCAAAGCAATTGACATTAAGTATCTGTCATACAGTTAATGTGTTTAATGTTTTATACTTGCCTGAGTTTTTAAAATGGGCTGATGAAATAAAATACAGTGTTTACTTAAACAGTTTACACGAACCAATGCATTACAATATAACATGTTTACCATACACACAAAAAATTGAAATCAAAAACAAATTGGAAAAATCAGATATTGATTTTTCACAAGTGATTAATTTTATGATGCAACCAGCAAAGCCAAAACATTATAATAGATTGTTGAAAGAAATCAAAAGAACAGACATTGTGCGTCATGAAAAATTTGAATCAGTGTTTCCAGAAATGCAAAAACTATTTGAGGAGGTATTGATATAAAACTAAATATATCAAAAGGAGAAAGTTATGGAATGGAAAGATGTAATAGAAAAAAGACACACTACTTTTGCCTGGTCTGATGAAGTGCCAGACAAAGAACTTATTGTAGATGCACTGCAAGAAGTATATGCTCATATACCAAGTAAAAATCTAATATTTCCATATCAAGTAAGATTATTACGTAACGATGATCCTGCAATACGTAAAGAAATTATAACTATTTGTCAGCGAAATATGGAGTTTGATTATGAAAAAGACCCTGGCAATCCACAAGTACTTGCTCCATGGTTGTTGGGCTTCAATGCAAGATGGGTTTGTGATTTAGAAACACGCTATGAAAAATCCAGTATAAGAGGAAAGTATGACGGACTTGGCAAGGGTGAAAAGCGTACTAATGATTCTAGAAATGGTGACCAAGCACAGACTGAAAATATTGAAATAGGAATTTTTAGTGCTTACATTATGTTGGCTTTAGCTAATCGAGGAATACAGTCAGGTATGTGTCAGAACATCTGTAACAACTATAAAAGAGCAGAAGAAATTTTTAAAATTGCAGATGATGAAAAGGCTTTAGACTTTAGATTTTTAATGGGTGTGGGTTATGGCAAAGATAGATCAGTGAGACACAATTTTTATGATCTTAGAATTAACAAAGATAAACCAATTCCTTTTGCACCAGTTGATGTAGAAATAGCATATCCAAGACCAAAATTTGAAGATATTATAAAAGTAGATTAAGGAAATAATAACAACATGGATCTCAAAAAAACAGACAAGGATGGTAATCCTTTAAACTTGACACCAAAGGCCAGTCGTTCACAAGCAGACTATTACAGTCATTGGAAAAGTGACCCACAGAGTTTAGAACCAACTGAAGAAGATATCAAATGTGAATTACAGTTACAAGCTCTAGGAGATTTTGAACAATTAGAAATTCCATATGATCATAATTTGTTTCACGAGCAAATTAAAGAACAAAAGTTTGTTCCGTATCTTAGACGTGAAGGTATAAGCAACGACAGAGAAGGTTTGTTGCTAGTTGGGTTAGAAGGCGACAAGCCAACAGACAGTTTAAGCAGGCCTGAAGCAATTAAACGAGCAGGTCGTATGTTATATGAAAGTGATTTCAAATATCCTACTCAAGCCTATCATGAATTAACCAGCATACGTCCTCTTTTGGATTATTGGGGTACTTTAGGACGTACAATGATTATTAGAGCCAACGCAGGTGGATGGTTTCCTCCACATAGAGATAGTCCTTATCTTGCAAGAGATTGTTTTAGAGTAATTACATTTTTAGGAAATGCATCTGGTATGGACAGTTATGAATGGTGGTTAAATGATGTTAGACAAACAGTCATTGCAAATAGAACATATTTTGTAGATACTAGAAAAGTTCACAGAACACACAGCTGGTCCGACAACAGTTTACATCTCATATTAAACGTACCTAAGACTTGGGAAAACGTTATGAAGTTAATGAGCTGTTGCAAATATTATTAATGCGAACACAACAACAAATTGAAAAAATTAAAAAAGGTCAAGGCGATCCTTATTCAATTAACAATGTTGTTGATGTTGAATCACTTTATAACTATTATGTTTCTAACGAAGGCAATGTTGTTCAAAAAAATACAGGGCCAAAAATATTAAAAGTAGATCCTACAGAAGATTTGTTTGATTCTTTGATAAAGTCTTTAAAAGAACAAGTAGGAGAATTTGATGTAAGATATATGCATTACTTTGATGTTACTGATCCTCACATCATACACAATGATGATGAGTTTGAATATCCAGATTGTTACAAAGCATTTACTATTCCTTTGCGAATTTATGGAAGCAGTGATGATGTCAAGTTAATTGTTTTTGATCAATACTATTACGGAGGTCCTGCAAAATTTGTCAACGGTAGTGATATGTCAGATTATCCTGTGCATTATAATAAATTCTTAACTGACTATAATGATATTGAACAACAATCAAATGTTGAACTAAATGACGCCGAGCTTGAGCATTTGACTCATTTGCAACCTAGTTGGTTAAAAGGATTAAGTATTAATAAAATACTGCCATGGACTATAGGAAAAGCATTGTGCTTTGATAGTTTGGCACTACATTGCTCATCTGATTTTAAAAGTAAAGGAATAACAAGAAAAATTGGGTTAAGTATATTTACAACCAGGAGTAACGTATGAAACTAAATATGGAAGAAGTGAAAAAAGAATTAGATTTATTATTTCCAGAATCATACTGTGCCAATTGTGGTAGAGTGGGCCCACATGAAGATCCATTATATGAAGAATTTTTAGATGGAGATAATAAGCCAGTGATAATTGAAGTGTGCAAACACTATGTTAAACAAAAAATAAAAAAGGATTAAACATGATAAAATGGTTGAAAAATATTTGGTATGAGTTTAAAATACATTTAGCATATAAGAAAAAAATAAAAGAATTAAAAAAGAAAGATCCTTTTATTTACAAATAGGAATATAATATGAAATTAGTTTTTTATCCAGATGCGTGGCTCACAAAAAAAGTAGAGCCGTTTGATTTTGAAAAGTTAGATGCTGAACAGATTGAAAAACAAATGATAACCTTGATGAAGATTTCAAAAGGTGTTGGCTTGGCCGCTAACCAAGTGGGCCTTGATGCACAAATATTTGTTATGACAAACAAATATGGAGAAAACTTTTCAATTATCAATCCAACAATAGTTGCCGCAAGTCAAGAAACAGTCATGGGTGAAGAAGGTTGTTTGAGTTTTCCAGGATTGTTTTTAAAAGTTAAAAGAGCTCAATCACTTGCTGTTGAGTTTTACGATCCTAAAGGCAACAAGCAAAACATAGAATTCACAGACTGGGACGCAAGAGTTTTTCAACACGAGTTTGATCACTTGTATGGAATAAACTTTATCAATAGAGTTAGTAAACTTAAACTAGATATGGCTAAGAAAAAGCAGGAAAAATTAGTTAAAAAGATTATGAACGATATTGAGCAAAATAAAAAATAATTTAGATACTCCAATAATAATTCATTAGACCACCCACTAACAACGTCACAAGTATTGCATTTAAAAATAGCAGTGCTCGGTCGTGCCATAAGTAACCAACCCATGCCCAACCAATTGTACCAAACAATCCAAACCACATATCCACATGTGGAATGGTTCCTACACTTCTAGAAGCAGTTGCTATTAAAATAAAAAATACTGATACCCATTTAACGTACCATGACAGATCACCTTTGGGTGTGACTTTCTTTATTACTCTAGATGAATTTAATTTCTTTATCTTGTCGTCAAGTTTTTCTTTTATAGGTTCAATTGTCATTTTTAAATACCGGTATTGGATTCATTTTGTGTAAATTAACTTTTCTTATTTTTTGATATGTGTCATAGTATTCACTGTTTGATCCATGTGTCATGGCATGTTCCATTTGTTCATATGTTAAGCCACCTAATTGATCTAGATCAGTTCTGCCATCTTCCCACAAACCATCTGTAGGAGGTGCATCTATAATTTCTTGTAACACATTTAAATCTTTACCCAACTGCCATACTTGTGATTTCATTAGATCTGCAATTGGTGATATGTCCACTCCACCATCTCCGTATTTGGTATAAAAGCCAACTCCAAAGTCTTCCACTTTGTTTCCTGTGCCAACAACTAAACCTTGTGTGGCACCTGCAATGTGATGTAGTGTGATCATTCGTATTCTTGATTTGGTATTTGCAAAAGCATGTTGATTATTAAAGTCAATCTGCATTTCAAATTTAAATGCATTGTACACTGTGTCTAAATCAACTGTGATGTGTTCAACATTTGAAAACTTGTCTGTTAACCATTCACCGTGTTTGATACTAAGGTCATGCTGTGATTGAATTTGTTTGATTGGCATTGACACTGCATACACAGGTAACTCTGTCATTGCACACAAAGTACTAACCACCGATGAATCAATACCACCCGATACTCCTACAACCAGTGTTTTACGATTGTGTTCCGTTGCATAATTTTTTATCCAGTTAGATATTTTGTTTTGTAACATCTTATACTAATTCATTTTCATATTGTTGTTTACTAATCATTTCACATTCCACAGCATCTACTTTTGCAACATCATACAGCAATTGAATTGATTGTTCAAAACTGCTGTAATCTTTTTCCCACCAAAGCACAGTGGCTTCTTGTGTTCCTTTAGTTACATTCACTTTGTAATAACAGTTTGACATAATATTTTTTTACTGCTTTAATGGATCATACACAAACTCATATCCACTCATGTTTGCTATGTACATGTTTTTGTTTGGCATTTTTACAAACCTTAATCTTATTGATCCGTTTTCCAAAGTCATTACTATGCCGTGTTGATTACTTGAAATAACCAATGCGTCCAGATATTGATCTTTGTCTGTGCAATGGATTTTAACTGTTTCATTTTCGTAATGCATATTTTATATAATACTATGTTTTACAATTTTGTCAACCTGAGAAAGGCTTTTGTTAAACATTCCATCCATTGACTTTGTTTGTTCTATCAACTGTTTATTAAGTTCCGGGCTGTGTACTGCTTGTTCTAAAAACTTTTCATTGGTTACGTTTTTAACTGTTTCTATATATGCAGGTGGCAGTGCATTCAAAGAAAGATATGGAGGCCAACTTAACACAGCAGGTATCCAAAATATGTTTCGCTGTTCAACATATTCTTTGATGTTTTGTGTGTCATGCACATTGTAAGCCTGTATCACAGTGTGGGCTGATATTGTTATGTTGCTATTGTTGTTCCTAAAATCTAGCCATTGGTTAATGACTTCTTCTTTAGTTTTCCAATCTGTTCCTTGTCTCACATATTCATCTACTTTGTTAATTCCATCAATGCTTAACATGAGATACAGCATTTTGAATTTTTTCAATTTGTCAATGTACTTGCTGGGAAAAAAAGTAGCATTGGTATTGACTTGAAGACTTATATTTTCAGCAACATTCTGCTGTTCTAGTATCTCTATCAATGATGTAAATTCAGGTGTGATAAAAGGTTCTCCACCTAGATATTTGATTCTAGTGACATGATTCAAATCTATTGAATCAAGTATTTTTGTTAAATCTTGTTTTTCAACAGTTACATTTTTTATTTCAGCCCACTTGCTACTGTACTGTGGACTACACATTCTACAAGTGATGTTGCATTGATTACTAACACTGATTTCTAAAAATTGTATTTTGTTACCAGATAACTCTGCATTTAAATTCTGCCTCATGCTTTTTCGCACACCTGCTTGTTCTTCTTTTTTGCATTTCAAACAGCCATCGTCCCAGTTGTCATCTTGCATGTTGTTTACCAAAGACTTGTAAAATTCAGAATTACGAAATTCAGAAAAAGAATGCTCGTTGATATTGTATCCAGACTGTTTGCTGTATCTACAACAGGGCTTGAAATTTCCTGCTACATCAATACAGACATGATTGTGAAAAGCATTGCAATTTGGCATTCCTGTATATTAACAGAGAATACATAAATTGTCAATTGATAAAAAGATCTTTTATGTGTTGGTATTTTGTTTTAACAGTCTCGGCAAGAATTCAATTGCATTTGCATGTGTATTAGCAAATTTTGTATGTGCAATTACATAATTTGTATGTGTTTGTAAAATTTGTATGTGTTACACAGTTTGTATGTGCATTTCGTAAATTTTGTATGTGCTATTACATAATTTGTATGTGTATGTCGCATTTTTTACAAAACGTGTATGTGTTGTATTGTTTGTATGTGTATTAGAAGTTTTTTTAAAAAGGCGGGGGTTTTTAAACAAAATAGTATGTGCAACGATTTTTACGGTGTTAGAATCCACATCAAAGGATGCACGGTTATGCCTGTTCGCACAGCTCACAGGTACTGTTTCCACTGTGTCAAACAGTGCAGTAAAGTTCACACCCAAACACCAGGGTAAACACCGGTTTAAACAGCTTTACAGCGTCTTACAGTGGGGTGTTTGACTGTTTGAGTACAAGTGTGTGCCAAAGCTGAAACCCTGGCTAAAAACAGCAAAAATCTGGTACTACAAGTACACTACAAGCACACAATTGGAACACATTTAGTCATTGGCTGTGTCATGATCACATAGTGCGTACAATAGCAATTGGCTAGCCCTATAACCCTTGTTAAACTAGTACCATAGTGGATCACTGTTCGCTTTGCTCACCTCTGTTGACAGCCCGGCGAGTTCTGTTAAAAACACACCAAAGCAGTGTCAAGCATACACCACAGTGTGTGCGAGTGCATAACCCTGATCGCACAGTCTGTTGCTGTGTCTGAGGTTGCTAGACCACATATTACATACAAAATCCATACATAACCGCAAGTTGTATATACGCCGCCTATATGTACACCACATTTTTTTACTGCGTAATTTTTTTAAAACTCCAGAACATCAACCCCATCAAGTTTTAAAACCACTGTGTTTGTCCACATCATGCTCTAAACCAAGTTGCGTTTCCGCAACTCGTAGTAAATGCTTCGCATTAGCTGTTGCCCTTTCTTACCTCGCCGCCGCCTATGTTATAGCCCATTTTTTTTGCTGTGCAACTAGCGCCAGGATCCAGGTTTCCAAGCCCAGGCTAAATCACATGGTCGGTGGGGTGATTTGAAAAAATTATTTCATGAAGGTGTGATTGCCCAACACACCAATATACTGCTTACTGTCTGCCCAGTGTGGGTACACTAGATTGTGTGCATAGTAGAACACAGCACCATGGGTGTTATCACTGATGGTTAACCCTGTACTGCCTGCTATCATTATAGCAATCTCTACTGATTCTTTCCAAGCTCTGGCATTACCTTTGATAGTCTCGCCTGTCTTCTCATAGTTGGCCCATATAACGTCTTTGTGTCCATCACAGTACCAACTAAATTTACATCTATGTTTAACAGGATAATACACTCTGTCTGCATCTGCTAACTTGGGATCTTGTTTAGTCTTCCATGATTCTCTCACAGGACCTTGTTGCACCACTTCACAATATGTTGCAGGCCATCTTGAATCTAATACTCTGTTACGAGTAACATTACCTACCGCGGCTTTGCCCGAATATGATTCTGCTCTGGCTTCAAAGTATATGTTCTCTGCTAGACACACAACCTCATTGTGTTGGCTTTTGGCCACATCGTTTGCATCCAACTCTGTCCACAATATGTGCTTGGCCTGTGTGGTCAATTCTGCTACAGGTTCTGCCGAACGAGCTACGCCTGTTAAAGCGGCACCTGTGATTATGGCTGTGACTATGATCACACACAAGGTTCTATACCAGATCCATGCTGTGTGGTACCAAGTGGTTGTTTGTCTTTGTGTATCGTTTTGCATATTACCTCTCTGTTATATAAACATATTAGCATATTAGGGGATCTTGTCAACCCCCTAATTGCTGTTGATTTGTTAGTCTGCTCTCGATCCCATATGAGCTTTGATGCCATATTTCTGTAGCACTTCTGCATAGGCTTGAGCACCATGCTCTTTACAGTCCATGCTTTGACCTCTGTGTTCTGCAGGATCCCACAGCGTCATTGTTTTGGGTCTGTAGCTTTTACGAAAGCCCACACTTTCCAAAGCCTTTGCTTCCTTTGAATTGGTTCTTTCCACAGCAACATCTACCCAAGCAAAACCACAGTACATGGGCTCATCGTATTCATTGCCACCTGTCTGTGATCTCCATCTTGCAAGGAAATCTTGGATAGCCTGTTTAGCGGCCATGGTTGCTTCTGTGTGTATGTCTTTGATTGCTACTTGCATATACCTCTCCTTTGTTTGTTTATAATAATAATTTAACATGAATCCTAGATCTGTCAACCATAAAAAAAGCCCCTTTTTACGGGGGCTTTTTGAGGTACATCCTTTAAGGATTAGTTATAAGGCTTGGTCACTGCTTCAAAACTTTTGCCATATGTTCTGATATCATCGTAATACACAATCTGTGTTGGGTATGGATCTGCTTTGTTTTTTGTAGTTCCATCGATCCACGGCTTCGGTGGAGTGTAATTGATATGACTCACTCGTGTTTGATATAGACCAAATTTGAAATAATTCGTGCCGCCATCATTTGTCTGTCCTATGTATTCATATTTCAATTCACCATTGATCCAAACTCTCACAACACCATCTTTCTTTTTACTGCCTTTGAATTCCAGCACAATATCTGTCCACTTGCCCAGCATGTCTTCGATGTCAATCAAGTGTGCATTCTTTTTGAAGTATCCCGAATAAGAATCACCTTCTTGTGGAAATGTTTTCAAGTATCTCACAACCCAGTATCCACCATTGTTGATCATGAACTGTAAATTTTGAGACCATCCTATCATGCCGTTTAGATCACTTTTAGTAGGACCGGCATCATATTGGTGTATCTGTCCAGTTGACACTTTCACAGGATCCACTGATTGAAAGTCTTCTGGTAGATAGATAGACCATGCAAAGAACTTCTTGTGCCTGAAACCTTTTTTGGTTGAAGTCAATTCTGATCTATATCTGTCACCGGTGCAATCGTTCCAGCCAAAGGCATGTGAACAATCACCTTCTTTAATTTCAAATCTTATTGATTGAGTACCTGACTTCACAGGATAACCATCTTCTGCATTCACAATTTGTATTTGATGTTTGTTCATAGTGTCGCCTACAGATCGACCCCACATGGTACCCGAAGCAACATCTTTAGGTAATTTGCTACCCCATGGCATTTTGTAAAGTGACTTGCTGTCTGCTAAAGCAGGAACACTAGCAATGCCTAACATGATCATGATAGCAACTGTGCCACCCACTGTTAGGATTGTTAATTTGATAAATTCAATTGTTTGTTTCATTTGTCCTCTCTGTTTATTCTTTATACTAACACAAAAGGGCGATATGTCAACCGCCCTCTTAAAACTTTTTACAACTACTGCTTGTTCTGTGATTCGTTGATCTGTTTGCCTAACTCGTCACCTGCACCACAACCCACAACTGCTCCTACGATTGTTGCAAGTGTCTTACCTGAGCCTGAGCCTACATGGCTACCCAAATAACCGCCACCTACACAACCGGCCACAGTAGAAATCTGTCTCACAGATTTATCTGACATACTGCCAGTGGTTGCACTACAAGCCGACAAACCGATTAGGGCTACTAGAGCCAATGCCAACTTTTTCATTATTGTGCCTCCTTATTTGTTTGTGTTGCTAATGCAACTAAACCAAAAAATATTGTTCCTAAGATTGAAACTCCTGCAACTGCCCATCTCCACAATGCGTTAGCATCTTCCGGCATACAAGCACCGCCACAATCTTCTAGCACTCCCACGCCTACTAAAGCACAGAAGAATACCATAAAGATTGAAAAGTATGATATAATGTTTTTCATTTGTACCTCTCTGTTCATATTATTAATATAGCACATTTTGGAATTCCGTCAACCTCTTATTTTGTTCCATGTTATGGAATAAATTTAAGGGCAATAAACAAATACTGCCCTTAAATCCGAAACAGTTTAACTGAGAGGTTAGTAACTGTTTCTGTCGCATCATCTTTGAAGAGAGGTTTTGATTATGATGCGAATTTTGTTCCTGTGTAACCTGGTTGGGCTCCACGTTTCATACAAGTCACTCTTGCCAACTTTTGCCAATCATCTGACATCTTTTTCAAGTCTGCAAGTTTAGTAACCATTCTTAATGAAATCTCATTTAGCTGATCTTTGTGATCTTCCATGAACTGTATAAGGCTTTGACCTTCTTGTTCAGAGAAGCCGTATTCTCCTAGCATGTTACCATCTTTGATAACTTGCTTACATCTAAGAAACTTGTCTCTAGCAGAGTCCATTGTAAGATCTAAGTAGTGACATCTTGACATGATCGCCGCCAAGTGATCTTGCAACTTCTTGGACTTCACATAATTGAACTTGATGTTTGTGATCATGATCACTGAACCTCGATATTCAAATCTATCAGGCACACCTTCATGTGCAAGTACTCTAGACTCTGAGTTCCAACTGATGTAACGTTTCTTACTGCTGTCCAAAGCCGCTTTCAAGATGTTAAGTGATACATCATCAAACAGTACTGTATCACAATCGTCTAGCACTAGTATGTTGCCAGGGTCTGAAAACTTGTACAACTTTTGATAAAGACCCAGTGCTGACATGGAACCTCTAACAACTTCAAACTTAGGTGGCACATCTGCCATCTTGTTAAAGATGT
>Ga0255767_1004784_pt1 | contig 11003 bp, 10 predicted proteins | sample 071ome_24_FD_179967 | JGI IMG/M metagenome (GOLD analysis project Ga0255767, IMG submission 179967) | Coastal salt marsh microbial communities from the Groves Creek Marsh, Skidaway Island, Georgia - 071402CT metaG (version 2) | ecosystem: Environmental > Aquatic > Marine > Intertidal zone > Salt...
CCGATCGCGAACAATCCATCAGGCGAAACGCGCACCAAACGGTCCTGGAATATAACTTTCGTTCCTGGGTCGACACGGCCGATCACAAGTCCGCCCTGAATCAACGAACCGTTTAATTCGAGCGCCTGAACCGGCAAGGCAGCCAGAACCCATAGACAATTGAAAACCAGAAACAACCGCCACCGCTTCACAGCAACGTTCCCTGCTTATCGTTGATTTCTGGCGGCTCCGGTTTTTTCTTTTTCGCCGATTTCATCTTGGATGCCTGTGGGGGCTTTGATGACGGCGTCGATGAAGACGCCGATACAGGCACGTTGTCCGTAACCGTCGCGCCGGCGCTGCCGTCGGCTAATGAAACCGAAATCACCTGCCCCGGCGTTAGATCACGCACCGAACGCACGAGTTGGTCCTGCTCGTCTTTAACCAGCGCGAAGCCGCGCTCGAGGGTGCGTTCAAATGAATAGCTTTCGAGCAGGCCCGCAAGATTATTTAAACGGTCCTGACGGTGCTTGAAAAAGTTTTTACCCGCCAATTCCAAGGCCCGGCCTTCTGATTGCACCGCGCGCGCGCCCTGTTCGATCATCGGCTTTGGATTTAACAATCCGGCGGACAATTCGGCCAGCCGCGATTGCCGCTGGGCAATCCAGGCTTTCAAGCCGTTTTCAAGCCGCTCGGACCAATCATCGAGCCGCTGCACCGCTTCTTCGATCAGGCACGGCAGGTTCGGCAAACCCCGGCTTAAATTTTCGAGATGCGTGGCGCGTTCCGTTACGATGCGCGAGACCGCCGAAACCAGGCGCGAGCCTTCTTCCGCGACTTCACTGAGAAGTTCGAGGCGCACCGGCACCGCCATTTCGGCGGCCGCTGTTGGCGTCGGCGCGCGCTGATCGGCGGCAAAGTCAATGAGGGTCGTATCGGTTTCATGACCAACTGCCGAGATCAGCGGGATCACGCTCTCAGCGGCTGCGCGCACCACGGCCTCTTCGTTAAAAGCCCATAAATCTTCGAGGCTGCCGCCGCCGCGCGCGACGATAATCAAGTCCGGTCGCGGCAGTTTAGGATCGTTCGCTTGAAACCGATTGAACCCGGCAATGGCTGCAGCGACCTGCTCGGCCGCTTCCTTGCCCTGTACCAGCACCGGCCAGAGCAACACATGGCGCGGAAACCGGTCAGCCAAGCGGTGCAAAATATCGCGGATGACGGCCCCGGTCGGCGAGGTGACGACGCCGATTACCTCAGGCAAATACGGCAGTTTCTGTTTTCTCTCTTCATCGAACAGCCCTTCGCCGGCCAACTTTTTACGCCGATCCTCGAGAAGCTTGAGTAGCGCTCCTTCACCGGCCATTTCCATCTGATCGATCACGACCTGATATTTCGAACGCGCCGGATAAGTCGTTAGCCGCCCGGTGACAACGACCTCGATGCCATCCTCGGGCGTGACCGACAAACGCCCCGCCGTGCCGCGCCAGCACACCCCGTCCAGCACCGCATCCTCGTCCTTAAGGGTCATATACATGTGCCCGGAAGCGGCACGCTTGAAGCCGGAAATCTCGCCGCGGATGCGCACGTACGCGAAGGCCTCCTCGACCTCGCGCTTGAGCGCCAGCGAAATCTCGCTGACGGACAGGATGGGCAAATTGCCCTCGGATTCTGCTTGGAATTGTTCTTTCGCCATGGCTTTGGGTATGTATGATACAGGACAAACGAATAAAAATACCAGTGAGGATCATGAGAAGCATGAGAGGATTGGCGCGATGAAGGTTTTGGTGGTTGGCGGCGGCGGGCGTGAGCATGCGCTTTGTTGGGCCATCGCCCAATCAAAACGCTGTTCTGAACTGTTTTGCGCGCCGGGCAATGCCGGGATCGCCGATGTTGCGGCCTGCATCGATATCGGCGCCGAAGACATTCCCGCCATTGTCGATTTCGCGGTTTCCGAAAAAATCGATTTTGTCGTTGTCGGCCCGGAAGCGCCTTTGGTCGCGGGCTTGGTCGATGTGCTCGAAGAAAACGGCATCAAGGCGTTCGGGCCAAGCGCGGCGGCGGCCGAGCTTGAAGGCTCGAAAAGCTTTATGAAGGATATTTGCAGCAAGTACGATATCCCGACGGGCGAATCGGAACGCTTCGATGAACCGGACTCGGCCAAGGAATACATTATTCGCCATCACGCCCCGATTGTGGTGAAAGCCGACGGCCTCGCCGCCGGCAAAGGTGTCATCCTTTGCCGTAACGAGAACGAAGCCTTCGCCGCCGTCGATCACATCATGGTCGAGCGCCCTTTCGGTGAAGCCGGTGATGAAATCGTGATCGAGGAGTTTCTCACCGGCGAGGAAGCGAGCTTCTTTGCGCTGGTCGATGGCGAGAACGCGGTACCGCTGGTCTCGGCGCAGGATCATAAGGCCGCACATGACGGCGATCACGGCCCCAACACCGGCGGCATGGGCGCTTACACGCCGGCTCCGGTCATTACGAAAAAAATGGCCGATGAAGTGATGGAGACCATCATCCTGCCGACCATCAAAGGCATGGCGGCTGAAGGCAAACCCTATAAAGGGGTGCTGTTCGCCGGCCTTATGATCACCGATGACGGCATTAAATTGCTCGAATACAACGTGCGTTTCGGCGATCCCGAATGCCAGGCGCTGATGATGAAACTGAAATCCGACGCGCTCGAAGCGTTGCTCGCCTGTGCCGAAGGAAAACTCGATAAAATAAAACTCGACTGGCACAAAGATACCGCGCTGACGGTGGTGATGGCGACCAAGGGTTATCCCGGCCACTACGGCAAGGGTACTGAAATTCGCGGCCTTGACGATGCCAATGCGCTGAAAAATGTCGTCGTCTTTCACGCCGGCACGGCATTCGATAATCACCGCATCGTCGCCAACGGCGGACGGGTTCTCGGCGTCACGGCGCGCGCGAACGGTATTAAGCAGGCCCAAAAGCTTGCCTACAAGGCCGTCGATTTGATCGATTGGCCGGGTGGCTTCTGCCGCCGTGACATCGGCTGGCGCGCGATCGACCGCGCCAAAAGCAAAAAGTAATTTTTCAAACGTTTATCATTGGGAGACGATCATGGACGATCAAATACGCACCGAGCTTGAAGCCGCCGCCTTTCGCGGCCTCGTCGAGCACTTACAGAAACGAACCGACGTGCAAAATATCGACTTGATGAACCTCTCGGGCTTTTGCCGCAATTGCCTCGCCAAATGGTATCTGGCGGCGGCACAAGAAAAGGGCCTCGAGATGGACTACGAAGCCGCCCGCGAACGCGTCTATGGCATGGCCTACGGTGATTGGAAAGAGAAACACCAACTGCCCGCGTCCGATGAGCAAATGGCAAAGTTCAAGGAATCCCACCCGGACCATTCAGACATCAGCAAGCAAATTAAGGGCTAAGCAACCTTACCGTTTTTCCCGGAAAAACGTTTTTAAGATTTCACCCGCTTCGATTTCGTTGATACCGCCGACGACCTCGGGCTTGTGATGGCACGTGGGTTGCTCGAAAACCCGCGCGCCGTGTTCGACGCCGCCGCCTTTCGGGTCGTACGCGCCGAAAATCACGCGCCCGATACGGGCATGGGCAATCGCCGCGGCGCACATGGCGCACGGCTCCAAGGTCACGTAGAGATCGCAACCCTCCAGGCGTTTATCGCCGCGCGATTTCGCGCCGGCGCGAATCACCTGCATCTCGGCATGCGCGGTCGGATCGTTGAGTGTTTCCACTTGGTTGTGATCGGCGGCGAGCACCGTGCCGCTCGCGCGCTCGACGAGCACGGCGCCGACGGGCACTTCCCCCGCGTCACCCCCGGCCTTCGCCCGTTCCAGGGCTTGGTTCATATAATTTACGGCCTCGTTGGTCATGGCCGCACCCTGCAAGTTCACAACACCGCCGTCAAGCTTGCTGCAAGGCCGAACGCTGCCTAGAGTGCCGGTTATGAAAACACCGGTCATCGGCATCACCATCGATTCGGAAGAGCCCGGCACGTACTCCAAGTATCCGTGGTATGCGCTCCGGGAAAATTACGCCGGCGCGGTCAGCCAGGCGGGTGGCCTGCCGGTTGTGCTGCCGCACGAACCGGAACTCGCGGGACAATATCTCGGCTTGATCGACGGGCTGATCGTCACCGGCGGCGATTTCGATGTCGACCCGGCCCTGTTCGGCGCGACCGAACGCCACAAAACGGTCAAAACCAAAAGCAAGCGCACTTTGTTCGAACGCGCGATCATCGACGGCGCCTTGAACGCCGACAAACCGGTCCTCGGCATTTGCGGCGGCCAGCAACTGTTGCATGTGGTGTTGGGCGGCACACTGATCCAACACATCCCCGATGAAGTCGACAATGCGCTCGCGCACGAACAGCCCAATCCGCGCCATGAAACGGGACACAGTGTAAGCATCGAAAAAGGAACGTTGCTGTTCGACATCGTCGGTGAAACGGAAATCGAAGTGAACAGCGCGCATCATCAGGCGGCCAAGGACGTGCCCGCCGGGGTACTCGTCAACGCTCGCGCGCCCGACGGCGTCATCGAAGGGATCGAGACGAAAAAGCACAAGTTTTGTCTCGGCGTGCAATGGCATCCGGAGTTTTCGATCACGCCGGCGGATGAACGCATCTTTGCCGCCTTTATCGACGCCGCACGGTCATGAACGCAAAACCGGCAGACAAAGAAACCAACCCCGGTGAACGCATCGCCAAAGTGATCGCCCGCGCCGGCCTCGCTTCGCGCCGCGACGCCGAGCGCATGATCGAAGCCGGCCGCATCACGGTTGACGGCACCATCATCACCTCACCCGCGCTCAACGTCACGGCGGATAATACGATCACAGTCGACGGCAAGCCCCTGCCGCAAGCCGAGCGAGTGCGGCTTTGGAGTTACCACAAACCGAAAGGGCTGGTCACGACACACCGCGATCCGGAAGGCCGGCCCACGGTGTTTGACGCGCTACCCAAAAATCTACCCCGGCTGATGTCGATTGGACGGCTCGACATCAACTCCGAAGGATTGTTGCTGCTCACCAACGACGGCGATATTGCGCGCAAACTCGAATTACCGAAAACGGGATGGATCCGGCGCTACCGGGTGCGCGTGCACGGCCGCGTTGATCCGAAACAACTGAAATCGCTGGAGAAGGGCGTCACCATCGATAAGGTGCGTTACGGGCCGATCCGTGCCGTGCTCGATCAGCAACAAGGGGCAAACGCCTGGCTGACGGTCTCCCTGCAGGAAGGCAAGAACCGGGAAGTCCGCCGGGTTATGGAGCATCTCGGTTTTAGCGTGAATCGCTTAATCCGCATTGCCTACGGCCCCTTTCAACTCGGCAAGCTCGAACGCGGCAGGGTGAAGGAAGTGCCGAAAAAAATTATCGCCGAGCAAATCGGCTCCTTGAAATAGTACGCGGAAAAATCATGCGCATCGTCGGCGGCAAACATAAACGAAGGCCCTTGAAAGCCCTGCCAAGCAAAGATATCCGGCCGACCTCGGATCGTGCGCGCGAGGCGATTTTCAATGTGCTCGAACACGGCATCCATGATTTCGCGATCGATGGTGCCGTGGCGCTTGATATTTTTGCCGGCACCGGCGCGCTCGGCCTCGAGGCGTTATCACGGGGCGCAAAGCACGCCTGTTTTATCGATTCCGATCCACGCGCCATTAAATGCATTCGCGAAAACGCCGGGCAGGTCGGTGAAGCCCGTAACGTTACCATACTGAAGCTCGATGCCGTCAACCTCCCGCCGCCACCCCTTGCGGCCCAAGCGCCGTGCAATTTGGTTTTTCTCGACCCGCCTTATCAAAGCGGCCTTGATAAAAGCAACCTGGCCGCCGATGCACTTCAATCATTGCGCGCGCAAGCTTGGATCGGTGCAGGATCGCTCTGCATTGTTGAAGTGCCGGCGAAAGAACCCTTTTCGCCGCCAAAAGATTTTGAAGAGCTAGACCGGCGAAATTATGGCGCAGCACAGGTGGTATTCTTGAAACTTTAGTGCTTCTTTTTGAGGACATGCCCATAACGGCGCATCCACATCAAAAAGAGCACAAGCGAAATCGCTGTCACACCGGCAGCGACTTGGTACGTCAGTTCCGGGCTATAAGTATGCCAGAGATAGCCGGCCATGATATTTGTCGTGAGGCCGGCAAAACCATGCGACATCTGAATAACACCGAAAGCCGAGCCACGCAGATTACTCGGCACTAAATCCGAGACGATGGCATTGGTCACGCTGCGCGCGGAACGAACCAGCCCCCACAAGGCGGCGCCGAACAAAGCCAGCCAGACCGTTGTTGCAACCGACAACAATAGGTGCGCGATGATCATCAAAAAGAAACCGAGGGCGACGATTTTAGTGCGGCCGATTCTATCTGAGAATTTTCCGATCGGATACGCCGTCGAAGCGATGACCAAATTCTGTATCGCTAATACCAATGGGATGTAAGCCGAAGACAACCCGGCATCCGAAGCCCGCAATACGAGAAAGGCTTCACTGAAATAGGATAGATGCATGACGAGGTTCACGACGATGAACCACCAGAGCGGCGCGCCAAACGATCTTAAATCCGATAATTTCCACCGGACTTTAACCTGAGCCCTTTTGGCCGGCGAGACAGGCACGTCTTTCACGAAAATATACAGCACGATGACGGAAACCACGGCCGGAATAACAGCGATCCAGAAAACAATCCGGTAATTATTGCTGAGCAAAAACATAAACAGCATCGTCAGCAACGGGCCAATGAGCGCACCGCAGCGATCTAAACTATGACGTAATCCATAGCTCGCACCGGCGATATTGCGCGGTATGTGATCGGCGATGAGGGCATCGCGCGGGGCTGATCGGATTCCGATCCCCAAACGCTCGACAAACCGGATCCCGACCACCTCCAACGGTGTTCGCACCAAAGGAATGGCAGCCCGGGTAAACATCGTCAGGCCGTAACCGGTCAGCGCCAACGGCTTACGCTTCCCCAACCAATCACTAAAGGCGCCGGAAATGAAGCGCGAAAACGCCATGGATGCGTGCGCGATTCCCTCAATGAGCCCGAGGGTAAACATCGAAAACCCGAGCACTTCGCGCTGATAAACCGGAAAAATAGAATAGACCAGCGAATTGCTGATCTGCATGAAAAAGCTAACCGAACTGATCGCCCAAACGCCTGCCGGTATTTTCGTCGCTACCTGTTCTTGTTGCGGTTCGGCCAAATCGATTCCTACTCTTTTCCTGGCGGGATAATACCACCGACGACACGGTGATGGACATGCGTCATGCGATCGACTTCCGGTGCCGGGGCGATATTCCACATCCAACTGTGCGCCGCGATCAATGGCTTAACCCCATATAATAAATTTTCGTTTTTAGACGGTTTCGGCTTTGACAATATACGCCGCTCGACATCGGCAATAAAACAGACCATGCAATCGAGATGTTTTAATAATTTTAAATGATGGTTGATGATTGACCGCCCATATTTATCGATTGCCTTCGAATTTTCACAGCCGAGACTCGTTAAATACTCTTCCGGCAGCAAAGGGAGCTGCGATAGAATATTGGCCGAAATGACCAAATCGGCACCTTCAAACAACTGGTCATCGCAATACGGTTGGGGCCAAGATTTTTCCGGGGGCCCGGCGTCAGTATAGCCCGTCATGGTTCCTTTTAACCGGGCTAGCTCTTGCACGACACCGGTGATGTCGGTTTCGATTAAATGCACATTGTGAAATTTCTGAACCCGGCGCCGGGCCGCGCGAAGGTGGACGATATCGATCAAATCGACTTGCTCAAAGTCAGCACTTAAATCCTCAATCGGTATATCCAGCAACAATCCCGAGCCGAGCACGACGGCCTTGCGCTGCCCCGGGCATTGCGCGATGGCTTCCCGGATGAGTTCTTGCGAGTTTTTGAGATGCAGACTCCAGCCGAACCGGCAACGTTTATAACGCGCCTCAAGCGCAATCGCTTGACTGAGGTAACCGAGTTTACGAGCGGCAGAGGAACACGGAGTCGTTAAAAACTGAATGGCTTCATACAGCATCGGCGACTTAACGCCGGCCGAACAATTTTTCGATGTCCGCTAGCTTTAATTCGATATAGGTCGGGCGGCCATGCGAGCATTGACCGGCATGGGGCGTTGCTTCCATCTCACGCAACAGTGCATTCATCTCCGAAGCATTTAATTTTCGGCCGGCCCGTACACTGCCGTGACAGGCCATGGTCGCGCAAACATCGCCAAGGCGGTCTTTCAAAGCGATGGCCTCTTCCAACTCATCAAGGTCCGCTGCTAAATCGCGCACCAGGCCCTGTACGTTCACCTCGCCGAGCAATGCGGGCACTTCGCGCACAACGACGGTACTTTCACCGAAGGAATCGATGACCAAGCCCAATTCGGCAAGCTCATTTTGCCGTGCGGTTAAGACCACGGCTTCGCTTTCGCCCAACTCGACCACTTCCGGGATCAGCAAGATCTGCCGGGAAACACCTTTGTCCTGCATGGCGCTTGTGATGCGTTCGTGCACAAGCCGTTCGTGGGCGGCATGCTGATCGACGATCACAATACCATCGGCGGTTTGCGACACGATGTAGGTTTCATGCACTTGTGCCCGCGCCACGCCTAAAGGGTAGGCCGCCAATGTTGCGGCATCGTTTTGTAAGGCCTCCCCAGCGGATTCCGCAGGCCGCGCATCGAGCGGCGCGTCCAAATTCGTCAGCGGAGCGTGAAAAGCACTGACTTGTTCGGCGAGCCCGCCGGTTGAAGCGTGTGACGAATGGTGCGCATAAACCGGGGCCGCGCCACTACCCAGTCCGCCGGTACCGGGGCGGACCGCGCCTAGGGCGGCTTGCGCAACCGTGCTCGAGGCCCGGTGCCCGGCTTCGGCCAGCGCATGCTTTAAAGCACCAACGATCAGCCCGCGCACCAAGCCGGCATCACGAAACCGCACTTCGGTCTTTGCCGGATGCACATTGACATCGACTTGATCAGATGGAATTTCGAGGAAGAGTGCCAGCAAGGGATAGCGGTCGGAAGCGAGAAAATCCCGGTACGCGCCGCGCACGGCACCAAACAAAAGCTTATCGCGGACCGGGCGGCCGTTCACAAACAGGAATTGCTTGGCGGCATTGCCGCGATTGAACGTCGGCAGTCCGGCATAGCCTGTCAATTTTAAATTCTGACGTTCGGCATCGATTTTCATGGCGTTGTCGGCGAACTCGCGGCCCATGACAGCGCTTAACCGGTCGAGCCGGGCGGAAAACAGATCGCCTTGCGCCGGCGAAAGCTTAAGGATACTGCGCGTGCCGTCAGACAAGGAAAACCCGATACCCGGATGAGCCATAGCCAAGCGTTCCAGGGTTTCGGTGATGTGGCTTAACTCGGTGCGCGGGGTTTTGAGAAACTTTAAACGCGCCGGGGTGGCAAAAAAAAGATCGCGGACCTCGATGCGCGTGCCGGGCGGGTGGGATGCCGGCTGCACATCACCCGTGTTGCCGCCTTCAACCGTAATTTTCCAGGCTTCCTTGGCATCCTTCGGACGGCTTGTCAGAGCTAGGCGACTCACGGAGCCGATCGAAGGTAACGCCTCGCCACGAAACCCGAGCGTGCCGATATGCGTGAGATCATCGTCGGGTAGCTTCGATGTCGCATGACGCTCGACAGCGAGTTGCAGTTCGTCCGGCGTCATGCCGCAGCCGTCATCGATCACGGTCATTTCCGATTGCCCACCGTCGCGCACCACGACATCGATGCGCGTCGCTCCCGCATCGATACTGTTTTCGACCAATTCCTTGACGGCGGATGCCGGACGCTCGACCACCTCGCCGGCAGCGATTTGATTAACGATATTGTCGGGCAGATGACGAATGTACATGGTTTATTGTTGTAGCCGTTTGATGTGCTTGATCAGCCCCGCAGTCGAGGCGTCGTGCTCGCCGGATCCGGCATCGTCTTTAAGTTCGGGCAATATGTTTTGTGCGAGTTTCTTGCCGAGCTCGACCCCCCACTGATCAAATGAATTGATACCCCAGATGACCCCTTGAGTGAAAACCTTATGCTCGTAAAGGGCGATCAACATCCCTAAAGTGCGCGGATCGATGCGTTTTACCAGGATCGACGTGGTCGGCCGGTTACCCGCAAACACCGTATGGGGCAGCAGCGTTTCAAGCGAATCGCCTGATAGCCCGGCATCCCGCAACGCTTCGCGCGCCTCTTCATCCGTTCGCCCTTTCATCAAGGCTTCGGGCTGGGCCAGGAAGTTCGACAACAAGATCGAATGATGATCACCCATCGGGTTATGGCTGAGGGCTGGCGCGATAAAATCCGCACTGACCAAACGCGAGCCCTGATGCAGCAACTGATAAAAGGCGTGCTGGCCGTTGGTGCCGGATTCGCCAAACACCACGGGCGAGGTTTTCAGGCCCAACACGGCACCCTCGCGGCTCACCGATTTTCCGTTGCTTTCCATTTCCGCTTGCTGAAGGTACGCCGGGAACCGGTGCAGATATTGATCGTAAGGCAATACCGCATGGGCCGCGGCATCTAGATAATTAGCATTCCAAATACCGATAAGGGCCAAAATAACGGGGATGTTTTTTTCAAGCGGTGTATTTTCAAAATGCTCGTCCATCGCGTGCGCACCTTCGAGCATCTCTTCGAACCGATCCATACCGATAGCAAGCGCGATGGGGAGACCGATCGCCGACCACAACGAAAAACGTCCGCCGACCCAGTCCCAAAACTCAAACATGTTTTCGGTATCGATGCCGAAAGCGCTTACGGCTTCGGCATTGGTCGAAATAGCGGCAAAATGTTTGCCGACCGCGCCTTCACCAAGCGATTCGATGAGCCAGGCCCGAGCCGTTTGCGCGTTTGTTAAAGTTTCCTGGGTCGTAAATGTTTTTGAGGCAACGATAAAAAGTGTTGCCGCCGGATTAAGGTCTTTCAGCGTTTCGGTAATCTGGCTCGCGTCCACATTGGAAACGAAATGAACGTTTAAGTCGTCACGCCGGTACGGCGTT
>Ga0255767_1004787_pt1 | contig 10999 bp, 9 predicted proteins | sample 071ome_24_FD_179967 | JGI IMG/M metagenome (GOLD analysis project Ga0255767, IMG submission 179967) | Coastal salt marsh microbial communities from the Groves Creek Marsh, Skidaway Island, Georgia - 071402CT metaG (version 2) | ecosystem: Environmental > Aquatic > Marine > Intertidal zone > Salt...
AAGCCAGCGTAAAAATCAAGGCGGCAGTCGCGGGTCTGGCTAGATAGGATCTCAGCTAATATGCGATTCAAGGCGAGGGCTGATTGGCTATCTCGGAAGGTAAAGAGGACCGGCTCGGTCCTCTGCGGAGAGTAGGCTTAATCTCAAGTATTTTCTGTTTCTAGGAAGCTCGCTTGCGAGCGAATCAACGAGTTTCAATTCCTATGAATCTATCACTCGCGAGCGAGCTTCCTACACAATATCATAGACCCGTTCTTTTTAACCAACACTCATTTTGGTAAGGTTACCAAAATGAGTTGCCGGGAATTTTTGGGCCCGATTGGGTGAGACCGTTTGGCTCCGGTTTTGTCAATTCGGCTATTTTCCCTTGTGCGTATCGAGACGTTTCGAAAGCTCGTTGACGATTCCTGTGTACTCAGGCATATTAGCGAGATTCCGATTCTCCTCGGGGTCATGCTCGTGGTCGTAAAGCATGCGAGAGACGGTCTTCAACGTTCCAGAGCCATCTCTTGCCGCGTATTCCGTGTAGCGCCAACGATCCGTTCGAATGGTGTCGCCGTCGCGAAAACGGCCGATAGCGTAACCTTTGCCTAGATCTTCGGGATTCTTGAGAACGGGGACCAGACTTTGGCCGTCCAGCCCCGGCGGCGGAGCAATTTCCGCCATTTCGCAAAGAGTGGGGTAGATATCGATGAATTCGGCCAATGTTCGCGTGGTGGAACCTCGGCCAGACGAATGGTGTGGTGGCGAGCGAATGATAAGGGGCACTTGCATGGCATTCTCAAAAGTGCAGTGCTTGCACCAAAGCGTGTGCTCTCCTAGGTTCCAGCCGTGATCGCCCCAGAGGATGACAATGGTGTTGTCCGCTAGTCCTTCCGCATCCAGAGCGTTGAGGACTTTACCGATTTGAGCGTCCGTATAGGATACGCAGGCATAGTAGCCACGGATCAGCGTTCGAGCCATGGCATCGCTTACCGGTCCTGTTTTCGGGACACCTGCGTAGCTTCGCAGCTCCCCGAAATTGTGGATGGCTTCCTCGGGAGCATCTTCGGGCGGGTAGTAGTTGTCTGGCAGATTTATTGGCAAATTGTCATAGAGATCCCAATACTTCTTGGGAGCATTGAATGGTAGGTGCGGCTTGAAAAAGCCGACTGCTAAAAAGAAGGGCTCAGCGCGTTTCGCGTAGGCTTGAATCCTTTTCACGGCTTCGGCGGCGACCTTTCCGTCCGCCAAAGCTTCGTCTTCAGCATCGAGGGATGCGAAGGGTAGGCGATGGTTGCGGGACTGCTTGAGTATGGCGTTGATATTCGCTGGCTCGGTCCAACCCGCTATGGGCTCTGTAATCGCCGGTTCACTACGATCGGGTCTCCAGGGCGAATCGCTCCAGCCGTCGGATTGATCGGCTGGGTAATGGAGAATTTTCCCCAAGCTGGCTGTCAGATAACCGGCTTGTTTCAAATGTTGATGGAGCCCGACAGATTGCGGCGAATCCTGGTCGATGCGGGCCGTATAACTGACGAAGCGATCGGGGCTTGGTCGGCGTCCACTGAAAAGGCTGGCCCGAGAAGCCCCGCATGTAGGCACCATGCAGTAGGCCCGATCGAAACGAAGCCCGCTGGCGGCCAAACGATCGATATTCGGGGAAACGATATGCGATTCCCCATAGCAGCCCAGTTCCGTCCGCAGATCGTCTACGGCGATCATGAGAATATTGGGACGATTCTCCTCCGCCATGAATTTGAGTGAGGAAATAAGTATGGCTGTTGCTACTCGAATTAGAGGTATGGAGTTCATGGTCGCTTGGGATGAGAAAGACTCTAGAAAACCGCTACAGAGCGGGTCCCCAGCGTTCGGTTTGGGTGTGATGGATGTCGATGGGGGTATCGTTCAGTTGCGTTGGGCCTGGGCGGCTCGTTCCTCTCTGGATAATCGTCTCCAAATTCTGGGTAAGCCGCTGGACGATCTCTGGATGGTTGGAGGCGACATTGGTGGTTTCCGAGATGTCTCTGTCGAGATTGTAAAGTTCAACTTGAGTGGGTTTCCCGCGGGACTCGTTCAGCGTACCCTGGTTTCGGAAAACGATTTTCCAAGGCCCCTCCAGAAAGCCGAATTCCCCGTGAGTGGATTGCGCCACGATTTGGTGACGCGAGGGAGCGGCGTCGCTGTTGCGAACCAGCTGATTGTGGAAGCTTAGGCTATCCTCCGCTACATGGTATGGCAGCTCTTGTCCCAGGATTTCGGCTACAGTGGCAAAAGTGTCATTGAGGCCAACGATATTGTGATTTTCGCTACCATCTTCGACCTTGCCGGGCCAGCGGACCAAGTAGGGCACACGGTGCCCGCCTTCCCATACGTCGCTTTTATGCCCGCGATATTCGCCGCTGGGATAGTGGCCTGCCTCGATGAGCTCTTCAAGACCCGTGTAGTGAGAGTGGCCATTGTCGGCAGTGAAAATGACGATCGTGTTGTCCGCGATTCCGGCCTCGTCTACCGCTTTGATGACCTGGCCGGCGGACCAATCCGTTTCCATTACGAAGTCGGCGACCGGATTGATTCCGCTTTTGCCTTTGAATTTCTCCGATGGGACCACCGGCTCGTGGGGGGAGGTCATGGAGAAAAAGAGAAAAAAGGGCTCTTTTTTGCTCGCTTGATCGCGCACGTATTCAACCGCCCGCTCGGTGATCTTAGGCAAGATGCGATCGAATTTCCATCCTGGCGCAATAGGGCTCCCCTCGAAGCCGCGGGGCATGACGACGCCCTCGTTGGGATCGTGGACATAACGCTCCGTTGGCTGTTCGACGACCCGGTCGTTTTCGATGAAGGTGAAGGGGGCGAAATTGGGTACGTGGGTGCCGAAGTAATAGTTGAATCCGCGAGTAATCGGGCCGTCTTCAATCGGTTTGGTGAAGTCCCATTCCTTGTCCATGAGCCCGTTGCGCTGCTCGACCATTTGACTTGGTTGCGGTCCGGCCCAGTTCCAGCCGAGATGCCACTTTCCAACTAGGGCTGTATGGTAGCCTTGGTCCTGCAGAAATCCTGGCAGTGTGACCCGGTCTTCGGCGATGAGCGGCGGCTCGTAGCAAGCGATCACCCATTCCTGAAGGCGGGTTCTCCAGGCGTAGCGTCCGGTCAGAAGACCGTACCGGGATGGCGTGCAGCAAGCGGTGTTGGCGTGGGCGTTGGTGAAACGCTTGGACTCCGCGCTGAACCGATCCAAATAAGGGGTGGGGATCTTGTTGTCTGGATAGTGGGCTTGAATATCGCCGACTCCAAAGTCGTCAGCCAAAATGAGAACGATATTCGGCTTCTCAGCGGCGTTAGTTGCTAGAACGGCGAGCAGAACTTTGAGCAGGGCAATGCAACTAATAGTCTTCACTTGGGTATTATTAAACAATCGTAGGTTTCAGGAAAGGGGAGACGGAGCAGGGGTCGGTTTAGAACAGGCCCCTGCGAGCGGCGCTTTGCGATTACGGGGCGCTGAAGTCGTAAATTTCGAAATTTTGAAAGAGAGACATCTTTCCTTACGAGATTCTGGAATCGAATGAAAGGCTTTAAAGCGGTTTCAGGAACACTGAGGCGGTCTCTTGTCGGCATCGAATGCATGAATTTCGCTGTAGGGGCGCCGCAAGCGGCGCCCCTACAAGTTCTGGCAATATCGATCCGCTCTCCATTCGATCGCACGGGCTGCAGTTCCAAGCTACTTTCGATAGCCAAGAATGCTGATTTTTACATAGGTTGTGGTTGAGGTTCTACGTTGGAAGCATCAATGTCGGAGAAAGTGTTGCTATGAGTGAGAAACTGAGAATTGGCGTGTTGGGATTAACCCACGACCATGTTTGGTCGGAAGCAGCAGCGGTGGCGGAATGCCAAAGCGCGGAATTGGTAGCGGCAGCGGATCCGAATGAACCGCTGACGGGGCGTTTCACGGAAACCTACGGCTGCCCCGTTTACGAGGACGCGTCTTCTTTACTGGAGAACGAGAAACTGGATGCGGCTTACGTTTTCGGTAGCAATCTGGAAGGCTCCCAAATGGCCATCGAAGCCATGGAACGCGGCTTGCACATTTTAATCGAGAAGCCCTTGGCGGCCAATTTGGACGATGCCAATCAAATGCTGATCACGGCGAGGAGGAACAACGTCCAGCTCGTGGTCAATTGGCCGTTCACCTGGTGGCCGCAATTGCAACAGGCGGTCAAAATGGTAGAGGATGGCAAGATTGGTTCGTTGCGCAGCATTACCTATCGGGCTGCCCATTGCGGTCCGGAAGAATTGGGATGCTCCGAGTACTTTTGCGATTGGCTGTTTGACGAGCGTCGAAATGGTGGCGGGGCGATGATGGATTATTGTTGCTACGGAGCGGTCCTGGCCGCAGCGCTTATGGGCATGCCGGAATCAGTGGTCGGCATGGCAGGCGGACAAGCCAAGGATTTCCTCTCTGTAGAGGACAGCGGAATCATTGCCATGAAGTATCCCCAAGGGATGGCTACGGCCACTGCTTCGTGGACGCAAATCGGGAATCTCACCAGCTATGCCACCGCGATTTATGGTTCCCAAGGAACTTTGCTTGCCGAGCCAGGAGAGAAAGGAAAACTGTATTTGGCAACCAAGGACGATCCGGAAGGTTCAGAAGTGAAGGTTCCCAAGCCTGAACTAGGCATGCGGGACTCTGCCCACAATTTCGTTGAGGTCGTCACGGGCCAGAGGGATCCCTTTATTTTGAGCCGCGACGACTACAGCCGCGACGCCCAAGAGATCCTGGAAGCCGGAATCCGCTCTGCGAAATTGGGGGAGCAAATCAAGCTGCCGCTGTAGGGCAGAAGGTAGCGGCCGATTTCAGAGCGGCCAAAAATAAATAATTGGGTAAGGGGTGGGCGCTCGGAGATCGAGCCGCTCTCTTTCGCTACGCGCATAGACCTTATAGCATCAATCCTGCTCCACGCAGTGGATTTGACCGCAGGTCACTGTTAATAGAATTAGAATCAACAGTCATTTCGTGAAGTGTAGCACAGGCATCTTGCCTGTGACCCGTCGTGCAAACACAGGCAAGATGCCTGTGCTACCTCAGATGCTCGATCGCGGGGTTTGACCTAATCCCAAAATTGTATACTCGCCAAATTTCCATTCCGCGCTTGCCGGGCGCGGGTGAAGTTTTCAACGTTCACGGAGATGATCATCCTTCGTGGCGCGCCGTCTCATTCCGAATTCCGACTACAAAAGCTCGTTGCCGAGCTGAGTTCCGCTGATTTGCCCGTCCAAGGCGTTTATGCCGAGTTTCTTCATGTTGCGGAAGTCTCGGAGCTATTGACGAGCGAAGAGCAATCTGTGCTGGAAAAGCTGCTTACCTACGGGCCCAAGCTTGAAGGTCATAATCGGCAAGGACTTTTGCGAGTGGTGGCTCCGCGCCCGGGAACGCTTTCTCCATGGTCATCGAAAGCGACGGATATCGCCCATATCTGTGGACTGACGAGAGTGAATCGGATCGAACGGGCGGTAGCCTTTTGGATCGATCTGGCCGGAGCCGAACTGGATGCATCGCAATTGAAGACGCTCGATTCGAAGTTGCACGACCGCATGACTCAAGCGGTATTCGGATCGAATGAAGAGCTATCGATCTTGTTCCGTCATGAAGAGCCCAAGCCTTTTTCCAGCGTTCCTGTGATTTCTAGGGGACGCGAGGCTTTGGTTGAGGCCAATCGAACCCTGGGGCTGGCTTTGGCGGAAGACGAAATTGATTACCTCGTTGAGAATTTCCAAAAGCTCGGGCGCGATCCCAACGACATCGAGCTGATGATGTTCGCCCAGGCGAATTCAGAGCATTGTCGGCACAAGATATTCAATGCCAGTTGGGAAATCGATGGGGAAGCGAAAGACAAGTCGCTCTTCAAGATGATCAAGAACACCTTCGAAATGCGTAGCGAAGGGATCTTGTCAGCCTATAAGGATAACGCGGCTGTATTTGAAGGAAATCGGGCTAATCGATTTTTCGCCGATCCTGAATCCAACGAGTATGGAGCCAGCGAGGAAGACATTGCCATTCTTTGCAAAGTAGAGACCCACAACCACCCGACAGCTATTTCGCCCTTTCCTGGAGCCTCGACCGGTTCCGGGGGCGAGATTCGAGACGAGGGGGCTACCGGTATCGGATCGAAGCCCAAAGCGGGTCTAACCGGCTTTACTGTATCCAATTTGAAGATACCGGGAGCGGTAAGAGAGTGGGAGCAGGATTTTGGAAAGCCCAATCGAATTGTTTCCCCTCTAGATATTATGCTCGAAGGCCCGTTGGGAGGAGCGGCATTCAACAACGAGTTTGGTCGGCCTAACATTCTTGGCTATTTCCGGACTTTCGAGCAGGCCGTTCCTGCGAAGCAAGCTCACGAAGGTGATGATGGCAGCGAACTGCGCGGCTACCACAAGCCCATTATGCTGGCTGGAGGATTGGGAAACATCCGTCACGAGCACATCGAAAAAGGAGTCGTCAAAGCGGGTGACAAACTCGTGGTCCTCGGTGGCCCGGCGATGCTGATCGGTCTTGGAGGAGGCGCGGCTAGTTCCATGGACAGCGGATCGGGTGAAGAGGATTTGGATTTCGCCAGCGTGCAACGGGACAATCCAGAAATGGAGCGCCGTTGTCAGGAAGTGATCGATCGTTGCTGGGCTTTGGGAACTGAGAATCCCATCGCCTTTATCCACGATGTTGGAGCAGGCGGCTTGAGCAACGCCATGCCGGAACTGGTTAACGATGCGGGCAAAGGTGGACGATTTGATTTGCGCCAGATTACCAATGACGAGCCGGGCATGAGCCCCTTGGAAATCTGGTGTAACGAGTCGCAGGAACGCTACGTGATGGCGATACCTGCCAAACGGATAGACGCTTTTACGGAGATCTGCGAACGCGAGCGCTGCCCCTTCGCCATCATTGGTGAAGCCACGGATGAGCGTCAGCTCGTGCTGGAGGATCCTCATTTCGGAAACCGGCCCATCGACATGCCTTTGGAGGTGCTTCTGGGTAAACCGCCACGCATGCATCGGGAAGAAAAGGCTCTTTCCAGAAATCTTATACCGTTGAGCTTGGCAGGCGTTTCCGTAGACGAGGCAGCGCGACGCGTGCTCTCCCATCCAACGGTTGCGGACAAGACCTTTCTCATAACCATTGGCGATCGGACGGTAACGGGATTGATTCATCGCGACCAAATGGTGGGACCCTGGCAGGTTCCCGTTGCCGATTGCGCAGTAACTGCGTCTTCATTCGACGGATACACTGGTGAGGCGATGTCGATCGGCGAGCGTACGCCGACCGCGGTGAACAGCGCCGCCGCTTCTGCTCGGCTAGCTGTGGGTGAAGCCTTGACCAATCTAGCGGCTGCTCAAATTGGCCCCTTAACCGGCGTCAATCTTTCCGCGAATTGGATGGCGGCTCCTTCCGTAGAAGGCGATGGCGCGGATCTATTCGAGGCGGTCGAGGCGGTGGGTATGGAGCTTTGCCCGGAGTTGGGAGTGACCATTCCGGTGGGCAAGGATTCCATGAGCATGAGTACGGTATGGCAGGACGGGGGGGGAGAAAAACGGGTCACCGCTCCGGTGTCGCTCATCGTTTCCGCTTTTGCTCGCTGCCCGGATATCCGGCTCTCCTTGACACCCCAGCTTATCCAAGATCGGGATACAAGTCTTCTTCTGATCGATCTCGGTCGAGGTAAGAATCGACTTGGCAGTTCGATCCTGGGACAAGTCTACGGGCAGATGGGGATGCATACGCCCGATGTCGATAGTTCTGAAGATCTCCGGAATTTCTGGAATGCTATCCAGCAATTAGGAAAGGAAGATAAGATACTGGCCTATCACGACCGCTCAGACGGTGGCTTGTTCGCCACCGCGGTGGAAATGGCCTTCGCAGGAAATGTGGGTGTGCACATCGAAGTTTTGAGCGCCGGGGATCCCTTCGGGCCGCTGTTCGCCGAAGAGCTAGGGGCGGTTATCCAGGTGAGAGGCGACGATTTGGCTGACGTATTCGAAATTTTGAGATCTTACGACTTGGGAGATTGTTCGAACATCGTCGGCAGAATAAACTCCCAGGGCGCTGTACAGATCTCTGAAGCTGGTCAGGTGATTTTCGAAGAAGATCTATATGCTCTGCGAGCGGTTTGGTCAGACGTAACTTTTAGAATGCAAAGCTTGCGAGACAATCCCGAGTCCGCAGCCTCCGAGCATACGTTCCGGCAGGACCGAGAAAACCCGGGTATCAGCCCAAAAGTAGACTTCGACCTAACCCCATCGAATTTCTCAGCAATCTCCGCGGCCTCTGCGGTTAAACCCAAAATCGCGATTTTGCGCGAGCAAGGTGTCAACGGCGAGATCGAGATGGCGGGCGCCTTCGATAGGGCCGGGTTCAAATGTATCGACGTTCACATGACCGATATCCTCAGCGGTCGGGTGTCCCTAGCGGATTTTCGGGGCCTGGCGGCTTGCGGCGGTTTCAGCTACGGGGATGTCCTGGGCGCGGGTGAGGGCTGGGCTAAGAGCATTCTCTTTAACGATAAAGCCCGCGAAGAATTCCAGCAGTTCTTCCATCGCCCGGACACGTTCTCTCTAGGCGTGTGCAATGGCTGCCAAATGCTGAGCAATCTGAAGAGCCTGATACCCGGAACGGGACATTGGCCGCGGTTCGTGCAAAACCGAAGCGAGCGTTATGAAGGGCGTCTGGTTTCGGTAAAGATCGAGGATACGCCAAGCATTCTCTTTAGCGGTATGGCTGGAAGCGTGATACCCATCGTAGTCGCTCACGGAGAAGGCCGAGCAGAGTTTGAAAATGATGAGGCAGCGAGCGCTTGCGACCGGTCGGGTCTGATCGCCGCTCGCTATGTGGATAATCATGGGAATCGAACGGAAGCGTATCCACAGAATCCGAACGGATCGCCATTTGGAATTACCAGCCTGACCAGCGAAGACGGCCGCTCCACCATTCTCATGCCTCACCCGGAGCGGGTATTTAGAACGGCTCAATTCAGCTGGGCCCCCAGCGATTGGGGAGAGGATTCGCCTTGGATGCGTTTCTTTCGCAACGCCCGAGCTTGGGTCGGTTAGAAGAATCATCCGAGCGAGCGGCATTTCGATAAAGGAATCCTGTTGTGTGCAGTGAAACTGATCACGTGATCAGTTTCACTGCACAATTCGGCCCACAGAGTAGTGCAGTATTTTAGCTTGCGTCCGCAAAGGGCAGAATAGGCTTCTAGCCTGTTTCTATTCCTAGGCGAACTGGCCAGTCGTTGTTCAGCGTAGTTGAACTACGACCGGTACAACAGGATGCCTGTGCTACTTTATTTACCAGAACTCCATCCATCCAGCAGCTCGACAGTGTGGACTACAGGAACGGGTTTCTCGCTATCCTTGGAGTGGAACTCGATCTGGGTTAGGCAGCCTATATTTCCGGTGGCAATGACATCTGGATTGGTGGCTAGGAGATTCTTTACCTTCCGTTGCCCCAGTTCTTTAGCTGTATCCGGGTGTTCGATATTATAGCTGCCCGCTGAACCGCAGCAAATCTCCCATTCCGCTGGTTCAAGAAGCTCGATCCCAGGAACGGCTTTTAGGAGTTTGCGAGGAGCTGATCGAATTTTCTGGGCGTGAGCGAGGTGGCAGGCATCGTGATAGGCCACTTTGATGGGACCCGCCTCGTTTTCTTCGGGTGGGGTAAACCCAACTGTATCCAGATAGGCGCAAACGTCTTGGACTTTAGCGGAAAACGCTTTCGCTTGCTCGGCGATTTCATTGTCGGCTCCGGCAAAGAGCGTTCCGTATTCTTTCATTCCCGAACCGCAGCCAGCAGCAGTGGAGATGATTGCGTCTACATCGTCAGGGAAAACCTCGAAATTCTTTTCGGCGGCTGTTTGAGCTTCCTTGGAGGCTCCTATATGCATGGCCAAGGATCCGCAACAGCCTTGGCTTTCGGGAACGACGACCTCGATGCCACTTCGAGTTAGAACGTTAATGGCCGCTTGATTGATCTTGGGGGCCAGGGCTTGTTGAGCGCAGCCAACGAGCAGAGCCACTCGGCCGCGACGTGTCCCGCTTGCCGGGTAGAGGGGATCAAAATTTTGCTTGTCTGGCAACTCGGTTGGGGCCAGTTCGATCATGGCCGCGAAGCTTTTTGGCAAGTAGGGGGCGACCGGTTTGAACACGCTAGCTATTTTTGACGCGGTCCGGAATCGATCTGGATAGGGAATGGTTTTCAGGAGGGCGAATCGCTGCAGCTTTTCCAGAACGCCTCGCTCCCGTTGCTCCTCTGACCAGGATCGATAAGGAGAAATGAGTTCTCCGTACTCAACTCCAGAAGGACAGGAAGTGACGCAAGCCAAACAGCCGAGACAGTTGTCGATAAAGGGATCGATCTCGGATGGGTCTAGCTTTCCTTCCAGCGTTTCCTTCATGAGGAAAATGCGCCCCCGAGGAGAGTTCATCTCATCTCCCATCGTCGAATAGGTAGGACAGGTAGGCAGGCAAAACCCGCAGTGCACGCAAGCCTCGATAGGCCCCTTCATCGATGCGTATTTGGGTCCCAGCTTGTCTGTGGAAATCTGGCTAATCATTTGAGTGTTTCAGATCTTGGAAACGAACCTATCCATTAATAGAATTGAAATTATGAATACAATTCGAGAAACTTGCCCTCCGGGTCGAAGGCGGATTTGATTTTCGTGAAAAAGGCAGCCTGGCTTTGGTTGCCGATCATCGCAGACGCTTTCGGGCCAGACACAACTTGTCCAGAAAGCCCGAGTCCGCTCAGGATGTGGTGTAACGCTTCCAGTTGCTCATCCCAATGTATCCACGCGACGTACCCACCGATGCTGTAGCGGCGGGATGGTTCGTTTGGTTTTAAGGCCGCATCCAATGCGGGAAGACTTGTTGGGCTGGTCGCTACCTTGACAAGGGAACCGGCCTCCGGGAATTGGGATAAAGCGACAGACGGATCCCAAAAAGCGTCTTCAGGTGTTTCGCCCTGCGCGTCCAA
>Ga0255767_1004789_pt1 | contig 10995 bp, 9 predicted proteins | sample 071ome_24_FD_179967 | JGI IMG/M metagenome (GOLD analysis project Ga0255767, IMG submission 179967) | Coastal salt marsh microbial communities from the Groves Creek Marsh, Skidaway Island, Georgia - 071402CT metaG (version 2) | ecosystem: Environmental > Aquatic > Marine > Intertidal zone > Salt...
CCATGGTATCACGAACGCATGGGCCTGACCGAGCTTGGAGATTTTTTAGACGTTGCAGGCGAGCGCATTGACTATGTGAAGATCGCAACCACGCAGGTATTGAACCACCCCGCGGAATGGATAAAACGCAAGATTGAGCTCTATAAAAAGCACGAGATCCAGCCGTATCTAGATCACGGGTTCTTTCTTCGAGCCTACAAGAACGGGGTTGTTGACGAGGCCATAGAGGCAGGTGCTGAGCTTGGGTTTCCTGTGATCGAACTCATGAACACCTACGGCGACGTTGCCGATGAACAACTCAAAGCATGGCGCCAACGCGCCATAGATTGTGGGATGAGTATAATCTATGAGCACCATCCCGAACGCGGATGGCGCAAGGGTCAGTCTGATATTGTGGATGTGCCTGCCACCGCAGTGGAAATCGCTCAAGGCGCAGAGCCGTTTCTGGCGCATGGCGCCTTCACGCTTTTGATCGACCACGAAGAGATTGAGATACAGGAAGAGGCAGCAAAAGACGTGCTGAATGAAGTCCGCGAGATTCTAGGTAAAGATCGCGTGGCATTCGAAGTCACATCGACCAAAGAAGCAGAGATGTTGTGGTATACTAACCTGTTGGACTATTTCGAGATGTTCGGCAGTGACTGTAACGTCACGAACATCATGCCTAGTCAGGTCATGTTCATTGACACGCTTAGGTCGGGTGAAAGGCCGGCAAATTTATTGTTCGACCGTTACCCGGAATTGAACCGGGTGCGTCACAAGTAATGAATATGGTTAGTGGTGATAACGATATCAAAATTTATCGCCTGCAGTGGAAACAATCGGGCTCGATCTGCGGATTGCGGGGGAAGAGCAATATCATCAAAGGGAGCGATCAGTAGAAAACGATAACGTGCGTTTCGGGACGTATCATTTCGGAATGCGCGCCAAAAGGGCCCCTGGAAGCGGCATCAATGTTTGCAGGGCCGCCATTCATCAATGGTGCTGGGGTATAATCCTCGCACCGCCAAACTCGGCTGCATCAAAGTCAAGCAGTCAATTTCTAAGGAGGATAAAATGTTAAAGAAGACGCTAAAGACCATGTCCGGCGTGATTGCCGCAGGGGTATTGTCGGTAACGGGAAGTGCTGTGCTAGCGGAAGTGAATTTCGAGGGTGAAACCGTAACAATCATCATTCCATTCAAAGAGGGTGGTGGTACGTCACGCACGTTCCGTTTTTTCCAGCCTTACCTGTCCAAATATTTACCAGGTAACCCAGTGATCCAGCTTCAGCACATGCCGGGCGGTGGCACGATCAAGGGCGGCAACTTTTTCCACGACAATCAAAAAACTGATGGAACATTTGCGCTTGCGACATCTTCATCCGTGAACATGCAGCAGGCAACCGGCAACCCGCTGGCCAAATTTGACCTGCTGTCCTACGAACCGGTTTTGTCGCTGGCGACCACGACCCACTGGGTTACGCATGCGGATCTGGCAGACGGGCCAAATGACGTTTCTGGCTTGCAGGAATTACCAGTTGCCCTGTTCCCGTTCAAAACAGCCGCTTCGGCAGATTTGTTCCACCTTTGGGTCTATAAAACATTGGGTATTGACGGTGCACGCCCAATTCCTGGCTTGTCCAGCTCCGCTGGGTATCAGTCATTTCAGCGTGGCGAATTGCATATGGCGTCGCACGGAACAGGCAACTTTCTGAAGAAGGTCAGCAAGGATATTGCTGACGGGAAAGTGCACCAGTTCATGACACTTGGTGTTTTGCAGCCAGATGGATCCGTACAACGTCCGTCCTATTCGCCAGATGCGCTAACCTTCCCGGAAATGTACGAAAAGGTGCATGGCAAGCCGCTGGAAGGTGCAGAGCGCGAAGCCTATGAAGTGATCGCTGCCAACTGGGGCCCTGCCTCCAAAGGTCTGGTACTGCCCACTGGCACCTCGGGTGAAATCGTTGATGCGTGGCGCAAGGCGGTCGAGGAAATGACTAAGGACCTTGAATTCATCGATGCAGCTCCCAAGAATATCGGGCCTTTCCCTGTCGTAATTGGTGAAGACGTCCGCGGAATCATCGGCAAGGCGGTTGACCTTTCTGAGGCAAGTAAGCAGCAGTTCAACGATGCGATCGCGCATTACAACTTAACTTATCGTATCAAGTAGTCACTACGCAGTAATTACGAATCAGACTGGCCCCGAATTTCTGTTCGGGGCCAGTCAATTGCAGAGCGCACCGCCAAAGCGTTCTAACGATTGCGCCATGGCCAGCCAATTCCTCCTGACGCACATATGAGGCGGGGTTTGCACTGAAAGAGCAATTTATGAGTGGCGCCAAAACATGTAGTCGAATGTCGAAACGAATTCACAAAAGAGGTCGCCGTGGAAATTGAAATGTTCATGTCAGCGCTGACGCAGCTGTTTCAGATATCACATTTCCCATATCTCATGGCAGGTGTACTTTTAGGGCTAACACTGGGCATTCTACCCGGTCTCGGCGGAACGTCGGGTCTCGCGATCCTGCTGCCCTTTGTCTACACTTTTGAACCAAGCGTCGCCTTGGCGATGATGATTGGTGTCCTCGCGCCGACAACTACGTCTGACACCTTTCCGGCGGTTTTGCTGGGCATTCCCGGAACAGCAGGCTCACAGGCGACTGTCCTGGACGGACACCCCTTGGCCAAGAGAGGTGAAGCGTCGAGGGCGTTATCCGCTGCTTTTCTTTCGTCTCTTTTTGGTGGGTTGTTTGGGGCGATTATCCTTAGCGTTTCGATCTTCTTTGCAAAACCACTGATCATGTCTTTTGGTTTTGGCGAACAGTTCCTTTTGATCATTCTTGCCCTTCTGATGATCGGTGCGTTGACGGGTGCCAACTTCCTGAAAGGTCTGGCCAGCTGTGTGATTGGTCTTGTCATCGGTACAATCGGTCTGGCCCAAATTACCGGAGACCCCAGATATACGTTCGGCACGTTGTATCTCATAGATGGATTCCCACTTGTTGTAATGGGGCTGGGGCTTTTTGCGGTGCCCGAGATTGTCGGACTGCTCCAATCAAGATCCACGGTTGCGGGCGGTGGGAAGCTTGAAGAAGGCTGGCTGCACGGCATGCGTGATGCCGTCAGAAATTGGTTTCTGATCATCCGGTGCTCTACTGTCGGCGTGCTTGTAGGGGCGCTACCGGGACTTGGCGGAACGGTTGTTGACTGGATCGCCTATAGCCACGCAAAACAGACGATCAAGAACCCCGAAACACTTGGCACCGGCGACATTCGCGGCGTCATTGCGCCGGAATCGGCAAATAACGCCAAAGAAGGCGGGGCGCTCATTCCGACGATCCTGTTTGGAATTCCGGGGTCCGGGAACAAGGTACTTTTGCTTGGCGGTCTGGTTCTCGTTGGAATTGAGCCTGGCATCGAAATGGTCACGACCCAGCTGGACATTACCTATCTGATCATATGGTCGTTGGCGGTAGCAAATGTGGTGGGTGCAGGCCTGTGCCTGTTTCTAGCGAGACCAATGGCGCAACTTACTCGCGTTCCATTCTTTATTCTTGCTCCCATCCTGGTCGTGCTGATCTTCTTCGCGACCTTTAACAACGGCCGCGACTGGATCGATTTTGTGGCCTTGATGTTGTTCGGTGCGATCGGTGTGATGTTCAAGACTTACGGCTGGTCGCGACCCGCACTTTTGATCGGTTTTTTCCTGTCATCAAAAATCGAATTGCTAAGTTATCAAGTTAGCGCAGCCTATGGTCTGTCCTTTCTGTATCGCACCGGATCGATTATCATGATCCTCCTGGCTTTGGGCACGATATTCCTGCTTTTGCGGCAAAAAATGACGCCAGATGGCAAGTCGACCGTGGAAGAGGCCGGCAAACAGACCCTGTTCACATGCTTTTTGGCGCTGTTTCCCATTACCATGATCCTTCAGGTCGTGGCTCTGGATTTCCGCGCCAGCATCTATCCGATTGCTTTGAGCAGCGTGTTACTGTTGCTGCTTGCATCCATTGCGGGTCTGCAAATGGTGCAACAACGACCAGAAATGCACCGCATCAGTGACGCTAATATGACCTTACGGACCATGTCCCGGAACATCTTTGAAAACCACGGCACATTGTACGATCAGGTGCGGGCCTTTGCAATGATCCCTGTGTTCCTTATTTTGGTATTTCTGCTTGGGTTCCCGATCGCGGCTGTGGCCTTGATCAACGGGTTCATCCTGATACACGATCGTAGCAAGTACTTGGTTTCAATCATCGTATCAGCGGCGGTTCTGATCATTCTCTGGACTCTTTCAGGAGTTCTGACGCTGCAATATCCCGCTGGCATCATCGCGGATTTCTTGCCGCTTCCATGGTGGCTGGGTGGTCTCTGAAACCCTGCGGAAAACCCATTTCGAAAAGGAAACAAAATGAAAAACCAAAAGAGCTTTGTAGAAGCAAGAAACGGAATGATCGAAAGAGAGGCCAAACCACGCGAACGCGGCATCAACTATGTCCGTGCGCCGAAAATTTTGGGACATTATTTCGCGGATTTCCTGACTTGCTACGGTGCGCTGACCGATATCTTGAAACTGGGTACGAACCAGTTAACCTTCATTCCAGAAGACGAGATCAAAAAGGTGGTCCGGCTGAGTCATGACCATAGTGTAAGTGTCGCGGTAGGTAACCCGATCATGGATCAGGCACTAAATGCGGGATCGCAGGCGACCCGAGAAGTCATCGACTACGCCGCCACGCTGGGCATTGACGTCATGGAAATTTCGGTCATCGCACGTACCATCGATGACGAAGATCTGGCAGATCTGTTGGATTACGTGAACGGCAAAGGAATTAAGCCGATTGTCGAATGCGGATTGTCCTTTGCCCATGAACCGGTGGTCGATGGGCGCACATTCGCCAAACGTAAGAAGGCGCAAGCAAGGCGTGCTTTGGAAAACGGCGCTTGGAAGGTACTTTTGGAGGCTGAGGGTGTTTATGAAAACGTTAAGTCGGGCCAGGAACGCTGGGATTTTGTCGATGAATTCGCCGCGGATTTTGAGGTTCGTGACCTCATGTTCGAGGCAGACGAGCAGGACGTCATGTCCTATTACGTAAACGCCTATGGGCCGAAAGTGAACGTATTAGTGGATAATTCGCAGGTCATGCAGATCGAAGCCGCGCGTCGCGGTTACGGGCCCTGTACGCTGACTTGGGCAAAAGCAGCTGTGTTTTCTAGAGACTAAGCTGAAGAAACAGCGCCAATAAAAGAGACCGGAGCATTGAAACTTCTTGATGATGATAGGCTGTTCCCGAGCAACCCAAAAGGACTGGGATTGGCAAGGGATCTCTTCGCAAGCGTCTGTGACTTGCCAATCGTGAGTCCCCACGGCCATACTGACCCTGCCTGGTTTGCAAAGAACGCGCCATTCGAGAATCCGGCTGCTCTGCTTGTGACGCCGGACCATTATGTCTTTCGGATGCTTTATTCACAGGGCATCGCCTTGGAAGATCTGGGCATAAAGCCTATTGATGGCACCAACTTCGAAACGGACCCAAGAGAGATTTGGAGGCGTTTCGCCTCCCATTACTATCTTTTCAGGGGCACGCCGTCGCGACTTTGGATCGATTATTCATTGCAAGAGGTTTTTGGTGTCAGTCAGGTTCTGTCTCATGAAACCGCAGACGAAATTTATGACCAGGTTGCACACTCTCTGACGCAGCCAGAGTTTCGACCGCGTGCCTTATTCGACCGTTTCAATATTGACTTAATGGCCACGACCGAGGGTGCGCTGGATACGCTCGAGCACCACGACGAAATTGCAAAATCTGATTGGAAAGGGCGCATAATTACAACCTATCGGCCGGATACCGAGATTGATCCGGACCATCCGCAATTCTCTGAAAACCTCCAGCGCCTTGCAGAGATCACCAACTGCGATACAACTACATGGAACGGGTATCTGGATGCCCATCGGAACCGGCGCAAGGTCTTTCAAGAACATGGTGCAACAGCAACCGATCACGGCCTTTGCAAGGCGAAAACGGCCAACCTGACTGCGGCCGAGGCCGAGGCGCTGTTCAAATCAATCATCAGCGGGACGCAGACACCGGAACAGGCCGAACTTTTCCGGGCACAGATGCTGACCGAGATGGCAAAGATGAGCCAGGATGACGGGATGGTCATGCAGATCCACCCGGGATCCTACCGAAACCATTCTTCGGGAGTATTCAGGCGATTTGGGGCGGACAAGGGATTCGATATTCCGCGCAGAACCGATTACGTGAACGACCTACGTCCCTTGCTGGACGTTGCCGGACACGACCCGAATTTCACACTCATTGTCTTTACACTAGATGAAACTGCTTATGGCCGCGAGTTGGCACCACTGGCAGGCGTTTATCCGTCATTGAAACTTGGCCCCGCCTGGTGGTTCTTTGACAGCCCTGACGGGATGCGTCGGTTCCGCGAACTGACCACAGAAACCGCCGGTTTTTACAATACAGTAGGCTTCAATGATGATACTCGCGCTTTTTGTTCGATCCCGGCACGGCATGATGTTGCCCGCCGCGTGGATTGTGCCTTCCTTGCGTCACTGATAACATCTGGTCGGTTGTTCGAAGACGAGGCGTTCGAATTGGCGCAGGATCTTACGGTCAACCTCGCCAAACAAGCCTATCGGTTATGAAATCAGAAAACAAAAACAAGCTGTGCAGATCTGCACCCGCTCCGAAAACCGGAATCGTACATCTGGGGCTTGGTGCTTTTTTTCGAGCGCACGGTGCGATATACATTAAGGAAGCCATGGCGCAGTCGGGCGGCGACTGGGGTGTGGTGGGCGTCTCACTGCGGTCCCCGGGTGTTCGTGATAAGCTGGTTAAACAGGGTTGTCTTTATACTGCACTAGAATTGTCGAGTCAGGGGTTGAAGTCTCAGGTCGTCGATGTCGTTACGTCCGTTCTTTTTGCTCCGGAGGATCCAAACGCGGTTCTTCGGGAAATGGTCGCCGAAACAACCCGGATCGTCAGTCTGACGATCACGGAAAAAGGATATTGCCGCGGTGGCGGGGATACGGCGCTCGACTTTGACCATCCTGATATCAAGCATGATCTGCAAAACCCCGCACCAAAATCCGCTCCGGGTTTTCTACTGCGCGCTCTGGAAATGAGAAGGCGTCGAGGACTGCGCCCTTTCACGGTTCTTTCTTTGGACAACTTACCGGCAAATGGGAAATTAACTCGCCAAATCGTGTGCGAGTTGGCGGTCCAGATCGACCCGGATCTGGCGCATTGGATCGAAAAGGAGTGCAAATTTCCATGCACTATGGTCGACAGGATTGTTCCGGCCACAACCGACGCCGTGATCAAGCGCGCCTACAACATCAGCGGATACCAAGATCCCGTTGTCGTGTCGCACGAACCATTTCGGCAGTGGGTGGTCGAAGACGACTTCGTCGATAGCGCACGGCCAGCTTTTGAAGCCACCGGCGTTCAGCTAGTTGATGATGTAGAATTATTCGAACATTTGAAGCTGCGAATGCTCAATGGCACCCATTCCGCACTGGCCTATCTTGGCATTGTTGCAGGATATGAAGTCGTTGCAGAGGCCATCCGCGACGAACGAATCGAGCGATTCATCGATGACCTTTGGCGGAAGGAGATAACTGAGTCTCTGGTATCACCACCAAATACGGATCTAAATAAATATGCTAGTCAGCTAAAAGCACGCTATCGAAACTTGGAAATTCGCCATCTACTGGAGCAAATCGCGATGGATGGCAGCCAAAAAATTCCGCAACGGATATTGGCGCCGCTTTTTGAAAACCTTTCGGCAGGGAAGCCCTATAAGCGGTTGCTAATGGTTGTCGCCGCTTGGTTCCGGTATATCGAAAGGCGGTCGAAGTATGGACAACTTGGGCTTCACGACCCCCTTCAAGAGGAGCTTATACGGGCCGCAAAGAACGCTTCAGATGACGCCGCTTTGGCAAAGAATTTGCTCCAAACAGCACCGGTTTTTGGCGACCTGCCGACCCATCTGATCGCCGACGAATTAGTCGCCATTCTGGGCCAAATCGGCGATATTTATGACACCGCCCGACTTGAAGGAGTACGGCAATGAAAGAAACTTGGCGTTGGTATGGCACCCTGGACCAGATTAAGCTTTCTGAGGTTCGTCAAACGGGCGCGGCAGGCATTGTTACAGCTTTGCATGAGATCCCTTATGGCGAAGTGTGGCAACGAACCACGATCGCCAAAAGACGCGATAAGATCAGGGTTGCAGGATTTGAATGGGATGTGGTGGAAAGCTTGCCACTGCACGAAGATATCAAACGGGGCACCGGGGATCTTGCGTCGCTTTTTGCCAACTACCGGCAGTCCATGGCGAATCTGGCCGCCGAGGGTGTCCATACCATTTGCTACAACTTCATGCCGCTGCTGGATTGGACACGCACTGAGTTGAATTCACCGGTCGCAAACGGCGGAACTTGCCTGCGCTTCTCGGCGTTTCGGATGGCCGCATTCGAGATCTGCATGTTGGGTCGCGCGGAAGCGGAAAACGATTACCCCACCGATGTCATCGCAAAGGCGCGCGAATGGTACGTTGCTTCAAGTGAAGAAGATCAGAAAGAGTTGCTGAACTCGATCATGTCGGGCATGCCGGGCGCCTATGACCGTTTTGATATTATGGGGTTGCGGCGCGCGCTCGATACCTATCGAGGCATGGATGCTGCGGATATTCGGGCAAATTACCGACGCTTTCTGCACGAAGTCGTTCCAACCGCACAGGATTTGGGGATGCGATTGTGCGTACATCCTGATGACCCGCCGCGCGATATTCTCGGTCTTCCACGTATTGTTTCGAATGCCGATGATATCGCGTGGATTATGAGCGCCTATGACGCACCTGCTAACGGTCTGACGCTCTGTTCCGGTTCGCTGGGTGCCAACCCCGAAAACGATCTTGTCGACATTACACAAAAGCATTCCGACCGGATCCATTTTGTTCATCTTCGAAACGTCCGCAAGGACCCGGATGGCTCGTTTGAAGAAGCTGAGCACCTGAGCGGGGACACGAGTATTCCAGCCTTGTGCCGTATCCTGTTAGGGGAGGAAGAGGCGCGTAGGTCTGCAGGGCGCCCAGATTGGCAAATCCCGTTCCGTCCTGACCATGGTCACGAACTTCTGACTGATCCTCAAAAGAAGACATTTCCGGGTTATCCTTTGATCGGACGGCTTCGCGGCCTGGCCGAAATTCGCGGCGTGCTCCACGCTTTGAGCGCCTGAGTTGGCCCTGTCAGAATAAACCACTTTGCCTGACAGCATCTTGGAAATTAACTTCTGTGATATGGCCAATCCTGTATCCTTCCGCTACTTTAAAACCAGTCCAGAGATCATCCAACTTGCGGTGATGCGGTATGTGAAATTTCCACTCTCACTGAGGAACGTAGAAGACCTGCTTCATGAGCGTGGAGTAGATGTAAGCTATGAATCTGTCCGGTACTGGTGGCACCGGTTTGGCCTAAAAAAAGCCATGGAAAAACTCCCAAATGTTTACCAACACCGCACTTCTAGCGGAATGCAATGGCACGGTATCCAACCAGTGATCCATCTCTAACCCCAGACCAATGTAGGTAGTGTAGGCAATGTAGGCATTTTGGAAAACTTTTCTGGGGGAATTCTCTGGGGACTTTTCGGATTTGCCTACATTGCCTACATTCCCTACACTCTTATCTCTCTTCTTTAACGAGGAAGGGGTAATAATATATAAGGCAAACCCTCGTATAAGCTGGATACACAAACGGCACACACCCACTGGTCAGATAAAATAGTCAAGATCGGGTATTAGGGTAGATATACCCAGTTGACGATTACTAAACTCCAATCTCAGGTCAGGCTTGTATACGATACCCCAGTATACCCCCATGGCACTGGCCCCCCAGCCATTACTGACCAAATTACTGACCAGAATACGCCTTATTGTGATGAACTCAGGTATGCTGTATCTAATGATATCAGGATGTTAGCAGTAATTCGGTGCAGGAGTAGGGAGTAGAACTCACGCTACCCGCTCCAGATATCAGCCGACCACAGCAGTCTACTGATAGATAACCCACTGATAACATTCTCATAAATAGAATTGCCTTAGTATTGGGCTGGAGAGAGTGTTGACCAGATTACTCAATTAAATCTTCCTAACCCACTCAAAACATATTTCCTTAATGCCATCACTGCCTATTTTTTCGTTACCAAGTATTTTGAAACCTTCCCGCAAATAAAACCTATGAGCAGCAGTGTTGGCAGAATGTGACCAAAGCTTAATATAGGACTTCCCCAATTTGACCTGATCCACAAGAGCCTTTCCCAGACCGATACCCGGATGAGATACATAAAGACCCATTATTTGCTGAGCCTCCACATTGAACGATAAATACCCAACCACTGGGTCGCCTATTACCCAAAACTCACGATTTGGTATCCCGTCCTTTATCATTTGGGCAATCAAATCCGGAGGATGAATGCGAGGCATCCATTTTGTATTATCAATCCAACTATTCACTATTGCCGAACAAGTTGGTGCGTCAGATGATTTTGCTAAGCGTAATAAATGATCCACGGTTGTGCCTTAAACTATATCGAAAACATCCAATTTATTTACCCATTTTAGGCAAACTTCAATTGAATACCCCTTACCATATCCCTGCCCTACCCCTTCAGTTGCCCAGCCACCTATTTGATCGATAACATCTGAGGGACACTCAACTGCTCTCAGGCGATCTCTCACCGAATGCCTAAAGCTGTGCATTGTACATCCCTCAGGCACATATTGATGTAGCCATTTGTTCAATGCGGCACTGGCTGAGTTGGAGTTGGTAGTGTCCTTTCTGTTGTATCTAGGGAAAGCATAAGGGCTGTCCGGAAAGGCCTCTGAGAGCCTCTGAGCGGCCCACAAAGAGGCCCCTACAAGCGGTATATCTCGTTGGCTGCCAGAGGTCTTAAGAGGCCTCCATGGATGCGGTTTGAGGCTTATGTGA
>Ga0255767_1004791_pt1 | contig 10990 bp, 10 predicted proteins | sample 071ome_24_FD_179967 | JGI IMG/M metagenome (GOLD analysis project Ga0255767, IMG submission 179967) | Coastal salt marsh microbial communities from the Groves Creek Marsh, Skidaway Island, Georgia - 071402CT metaG (version 2) | ecosystem: Environmental > Aquatic > Marine > Intertidal zone > Salt...
AAGGCAGATGGCCGTGTATCAGAGTCAGAGATCGCGCAGGCTGAAGCTATGTTTTCTCAGCTGAGGCTTACACCGTCGCAACGTGCCTCGGCTATCAAACGTTTTAAGCGTGGCGCGGAGTCTGATTTTGATCCCTCTGCCGAGCTCTTGCGATTTCGAAGGACGGCGTCGCTGAGGCCTCAAACGTCTCAGACACTGATGCTCTTTTTAGTCGGTATGGCGTTAGCTGATGGTCGACTGGAAACTGCTGAGCGCAATGCCCTCGCACGAGTGGCTAAAACGCTCGGTATTTCAGATGCTGCCCTGCAGCGAATTGTTAGCATGGTGGCCGCGCAGGCCAACTTTGGTGACCAGCGTCAGCACCAACGGCAGCAATACCAACCGCAGCGCAGTCAGCTCGCAGACGCTTACAAGGCTTTGGGTGTGAGCCCAGATGTCGACGACCGTGAGTTGAAAAAGGCTTACCGCCGGCTCATGAGCGAAAATCATCCGGATAAATTGAGTGCTCGGGGTGTTCCAAAGGAGATGGTTGACCTCGCGACTGAACGCTCACAAAACATCACAACGGCTTATGACTTGATCAAGGAGTCGCGAGGGCTGAAGTAACTCAGGCTGATTTAGGGTCTCCAGAAGGTGGGCGTAAAGAGAATCAGCAACGTGAAGATCTCAAGTCGCCCAAGCAGCATCGCCATACACAAAATCAATTTACCGGCATCGGTGACGGTGGCGTAGTTGGCTGCAACGGAGCCTAAGCCTGGCCCCAGGTTATTGATCGCGGCGATAACGGCGCTGGCGGCGGACAGAAAGTCCAAACCTGTTGCCAGCATACACAGCACCAAAATGAACGACGAAAACATGTAGACCGCGAAGAAACTCCAGACCGCACTGACTACTTCGGGACGTACTCTTCTGTGATCGAGCTTTAGTGGAATCACAGCATTGGGATGGAGCAGTTGTCGGAGTTCCCTCAAGCCCTGCCGAAAGATAAGCAAGATGCGCATGGCTTTCATGCCTCCGCCGGTGGAACCCGCGCAGGCGCCCATCACACTGAGCATGATCAGAAATATCGGTAGGAAGGAAGGCCACGCGGCAAAGTGATCGCTGGCATAGCCAGTGGTCGTCGCAATCGATACGGTTTGGAATAAACCGTGAATAATAGCCTTGTCTGCCGACAGCGTACCCATAGCCACGAGCGTGATGCAGGTGACAATGGCCGATATAAGTAACACGCCGCAGAAAAACTTTGTCTCCGAATCGAAGCGATAAATGCCGGGATTGCGCTTGGAGAACGCGACAAAGTGGAGACCAAAATTGACGGCACTGATCAGCATGAAGAGGCAGGCAATTAGTAGGATAACGTCACTTTGGAAATAACCCATGCTGGCGTCATAGGTTGAAAACCCGCCGATAGCGATGGTTGAAAATGCATGGCTTATGGCGTCGAACGCGGACATACCAGCGAGGTAATACGCTGTGGCACAAGCGACGGTCAGTCCCAAGTAAATGGAGAAGAGCGCTTTCGCGGTCGAGGTGATTCGTGGCGTTAATTTGCTGTCTTTCGCAGGACCTGTACTTTCAGCTCGATACAGCTGTACGCCGCCAATACCCAACATCGGGAGCACGGCTACGGCTAATACAATGATCCCTATACCGCCCAGCCACTGGAGCAGCTGCCGGTAGAGAAGGATGGACTGAGGCAGTGTGTCGAGGCCCGCCAGGACCGTAGCCCCCGTCGTTGTCAGTCCCGAGACAGACTCGAAGACGGCGTCGAAAACGGATACCTCGATCGCGTCACTGAGCAAGAAAGGCAGTGATCCATAGAGACTGAGTACTATCCAGAAAGCTGCGGTGACTAGAAAGCCATCGCGAATCTGCAACTCGGTATTAACGCGCTGAGTTAGCAACGATAAAACAACGCCCGAAATAGCGGTGGCAGCGAAGGCCTGCCCGAAGACCTCGGCGGTGCCGTCTTCTTGTACCCAACCTAAGACCATTGAAGGCAAGGTCCCTAGGCTGAACAGCATGAGCAATAGGCCGACGATGCGAATGCACAGCCCAATATTCATTAGATGAAACTACCACCGACGACAAACAGTTTTTCTACCAGACTGATTTTCGAAGGATCAGTGAGGAACAAGATGACATGATCGTCCTCTTCTACTACCACATGGCGATGCGCAATGATCACTTCGTCACCACGCAGTATTGCGCCTACCGTGGCCCCCGGTGGCAGGTCTAATTCATCAAGCCGGCGGCCCACCACTTTCGATGTTTTGGGATCACCATGGGCTGTAATTTCGAGCGCTTCGGCGGCTCCGCGGCGCAGCGAATGGACGGTACTGATATCGCCCTTGCGAACGTGGGTCAGCAGGCTACTAATGGTGATCTGCTGGGGTGATATTGCGATATCGATTTCTTGACCCACCAGCTCGGCATAGGCTGAGTTAGTAATCAGCGTAATCACCTTCTTTGCACCCAAGCGTTTAGCCAGCATCGACATCATGATGTTGGACTCGCCGTTGTTGGTCAGTGCACAGAACACGTCGGTGTTACTGATGTTCTCCTGCTGCAGTAGCTTAGAGTCATTTGCGCTTCCGTTGAGGACAATGCTCTCCTCCAGCTCCTCGGACAACACACGACAACGATCGTAGTTGAGTTCGAGTACCTTGACCTGATAGTCACGCTCGAGCCGCTTAGCCAGCGATGCACCAATTTTTCCGCCACCGGCAATCATTACACGCTTGTAGGGCTCATCTAGCTTTCTGAGTTCTGATGTGACGGCCCGGATGTTTTCACTTGCAGCAATGAAAAAAGCCTCGTCCTCGGGCTCAACTACGGTGCTGCCCTCGGGAATGATGGCGTTTTGAGACTTTCTAAAGATAGCGGCGACCCGCGTATCAACACTCGGCATGTGCTGCCGAATTTCCTGTAGCTCTCGTCCAACGATAGGACCACCCTCTACAGCCCGAACCGCGACCAGCCGAATCTGCCCACTGGCGAAGTCGAGGACCTGCAGCGAGCCTGGGTTGAGAATTAGCTGGTGAATGGCATCGGTCACTAAGTGCTCCGGGCTGATCGTGACATCGACCGGAATGGCGCCTGACTGGAAAAGCTTCTTATCCTCGTTCAGATAGTCAACTTCCCTGATGCGACATATTTTTGTGGGCGTGCGGTAGAGCGTAAAGGCAATCGAGCAGGCGAGCATGTTGACTTCGTCGCTGTCGGTTACAGCGATCAGCATGTCTGCATCTTCAGCACCGGCCTCCGAGAGTGTTGTCGGTTTCGACGCGTCACCTTTGACGGTGCGTATGTCGAGGCGCTCTTGTAGTTGGCGCAGTGCGGCGTCCGAGTTGTCAACAACTGTGACATCGTTTTGCTCGTCGGCGAGGTGCTCGGTTAGTGTTCCACCAACCTGGCCGGCTCCTAGAATAATGATCTTCACGACGCTATCGATTCCTTAGACAACGATTGATCCGTGCCGTTTAGCTCGGAATGGTACTCCGATTTTCCGTGAACTCCAGATTTAACGGGGTTTTCCAAGAATCACGCCCTTAGGGGGTGGGTTTTCCCAATAGTGCATAATAGAGCCCATCGCCGCCTAATGCAGAGGGAATAACTTGTTGGCCATACGTTGTGGTTTCACCCACGGTTTGCGGCAGGATCATGGAGTAGGCAGTCTTTTCGGTGTCGAAAAAGCGACCAACGATGGCATCGTTCTCTTGCGAAAGTACTGAGCAGGTAGCGTAGAGCAAGCGACCGCCTGGTTTGAGCAGCGTCCATACTGACTGCAGTAGTTGGCTTTGTAAGACTGCGAACTGGTCAATATCACTTTTTCGACGGATCACTTTTACATCCGGATTTCGTCGCATGACACCGGTTGCAGAGCAGGGAACATCAAGGAGGATTGCGTCGAAGGATGCGGGGGCTAGGACCTCATGTAAACTTCGGCCGTCACTGAGAACCGAGGTAATAGAGAGATTAAGGCGGTTCGCGTTTTCATCCACTTTGACCAGTCGGTCCTCGGAGATATCAGCCGCTGTGACAGTCGCCCCGAGCTCAGCTAAGTGGCAGGCCTTGCCGCCTGGCGCGGCGCAGGCATCGAGCACCGTCATGCCGGGCTCAGGTGATAGGAGCAATCCTGCGAGCTGTGCCGATGCATCTTGCACGCTCACAAACCCATCATGGAAATGAGGTAGCTGGGATACCGGCACTGGCTGTACTAGCGTAAGTCCACTGATGCCCGCCACGCGCGCATCGATCCCTGCCTCTGTCAGTAGCGCACGGTAGTCATCTACAGAGATGCGCTCGGTATTTATCCGTAGGGTAAAGGGAGGCCGTTGTCGACTCGCGTCTGCCAATTGATCCAGTTGGTCCGGGTACGACTTAGACAATAATTTGTGAAGCCATCCGGGTAACGCAGAGCGTTCACTATCCCCAAGGGATTCAAGAAGAGTTGTTTTGTCACGCTGATACCGTCGGAGACAGCCATTAATGAGGCGGTTAGCCCAGGGCCGCCCGAGTTGCTCACAACAATCGACAGCCCCCGAAACCGATGCATAGTCTGGTGTCGCGCACTCATCTAGCTCGTACATTGCCATGATGAGTAAGGCTTCCAAGACAGCGTCTTTTGTTTTCAACGGCCGCTCAAGAAGCTGGCGCGTGACGCCTTTGTAGAGAGGCCATAGTCTGAGTGAGCCGTAAACCAGCTCGCGCAATAAAGGCTGCTCGCTGTCGGCGACCGATCGCTCCGCGCGACTGTAAATCTTGTTAAGAGAGCTGCCTTGAGCAACATCGTCTAGGAGAGACGCTGCCACTGCCCTCACCGGAACGGTCATTTCAGATGACTTCCAAATTGATTGCCGGGAGACAAGGGTGCCGGATTCCCGTTAACAATGTCTGCGATAGACAGGGGCTTTTTGTTGGGAAGTTGTAAACGTGTGATAGATACTAGGCCATCACCTGTCGAGACGATTAAGCCTTCTTTAGTCACCGAGATGATGGTCCCCGGGGCGCTGTTGGCGCCACCGTCGTTAGAGACGACGCTCGCTTCCCAAAGTTTAATGCGCTGGTCCCCCAAAAACGTGAAGCAGCCTGGCGCTGGGTTGAGGGCGCGGATTTTCTGCGTAATGCTGGCCGTTGACTGTGACCAGTCGATGATGGCCTCGGTTTTAGAGATTTTATGGGCGTAGGTAATACCATCCTCTGGCTGATCTACGGCTTCATTCAATAGCGCCGGCAGCGCGTCGAGTGTTGCTATCAGCGTTTTCGCACCCAGCGTTTCAAGTTCGTCGGTTAGCGTGCCCGTTGTGTGACTTGCGGTAATCGGAGTTTTTGCGATCATTAGCATTGCGCCAGTATCCAAGCCCTCATCCATCCGCATGATGGTGACACCGGTTTCTTGGTCGCCGGCCTCTATCGCACGGTGTATGGGGGCGGCGCCCCGCCAACGCGGAAGTAGTGATGCATGGACATTGATACACCCGAACGCCGGCACGTCCAAAATGTTTTTGGGAAGCAGCAGGCCATAGGCAACCACCACCATTACGTCGGGCTTGAGTGCCTCCAGAGCAGCTTCTTCCTCCGGCGATCGCAGGCTGGCGGGTTGGAACACGGGAATGGCATGTTCTTGGGCTACCGTTTTGACCGGTGAGGCAGTCATTTGCTTGCCCCGACCGGCAGGTCGGTCTGGCTGCGTGTAGACGGCTATAACCTCGTGCTCCGAGGCCAATAGTTCAGTGAGGTGTCCCGCGGCGAAAGCTGGGGTACCTGCGAAGACGACCCGCAACGGTGTTGGCATCTGGTGTTTACGCTCTGCGACGCTGCTCTTTTTCAAGTCGCTGTCGGATTCGCTGTCGCTTCAGAGGGCTTAAGTAGTCGACAAAGAGCTTGCCTTGCAAATGATCCATTTCGTGTTGAAGGCAGACGGCGAGTAAGCCAGTCACTGTCTCGTCGATGGTGCTCCCATCGCGATCAAGGGCATTGACGCGGATCGCTTTGGGTCGTTCAACAGATTCGCTAAATCCGGGTACAGACAAGCAACCTTCTTCAAAGCCGTCCAGGGTCTCGTCGATGACTTCTACCTTCGGATTAACAAACACCCGTGGGGTTGATCGATCGCTGGAAAGGTCAATAACGATAACCTGCTCGTGGACGTCGATTTGTGACGCCGCCAGTCCGATTCCGTTAGCGTCATACATGGTCTCGAACATGTCATCAATTAGCGTTTGTATTCTCTCATCCACAACCTCAACGCTCGCCGCACGGGTTCGAAGACGCGGATCGGGGAATTCAAGAATTTTTCTGATGGCCATAGTCGTCGCTCAGGCATGGGTGTGGATGAAAAAGGTGTCAATTGCACCGTGGTGAGCTTGTCAGGCACAAACCGTCAGCGCACACTGGCTATTATACCGCTAAGCGGTGATACGCCAATTTTCTCTGGTTTGACGATGAAGTATCTGCCATAACGTCACTGGAGGTGGGCTTGGGGGAAGCTCATGAATGCCAGATTGATCATCCAACAGGACAAACGCAGGCGCTCAATGTCTGCGCAACTTTTGCTCCTGTTCGTTTCGCTGGCCTCAGTGGCTTTGGCTCATGCGCAGAGTGCAATACCCCGGCTCGCTGACAACGCACCCGACACTTACACCGTGGAGCGAGGCGATACGTTGTGGGATATCTCGGCGCTATTTTTGAATGAACCCTGGCGCTGGCCGGAGCTGTGGTCTGTAAATCCAGATGTAAGAGACCCCAACCTTATTTACCCGGGCGACGTGCTGTACCTGCGATGGAACAATGGTAAACCCGGCGTGTATCTAACCTCGGCGCCGCGTGCGGGTGTGACAAAATTATCGCCTAAGATGCGTAGCGAACCGCTGACATCAGCGATCCCAGAAATACCACGCGACGTGATTGATCCATTTATTGCTAATCACCGCTTTGAGACTACGGTTGATCGATCGATGTACCCACGCGTTCTCGGAGGCGCTGGTGGCCGTCTGATTTCTGGTATGGGTGATTCAATTTACGTCGCCGGTAGTTTGTCGAGCGGGGTTGAAACCTATGATGTGGTCCGACCTTCTCAAGAACTTAATGATCCCAAGACGGGAGAGCCTCTGGGCCAGCTCATGATTTCTGTAGGGCGAGTTGCACTGGCCCGCGAACGAGCCAATGCTGATGAGGCCAGCCGCTTTGATGTGCTCGCAGCGCGAGAGGAATTGCGCGCGGGTGATATTTTATTCCCCGTTATTTAAGGCGAAGTCGTCTCGATGTTTGAGCCGCGCGCACCAGACACACAGTTGCCCTCAGGGGTGATTTTGTCGGTAGACAGTGGCGTGTCGCAAATAGGTGCTCTGGACGTAGTCGCGACCAACCTGGGTCAAGGAGACGGGGTGGAGGTAGGCCATATCCTTGGCATTACAAAAGGCGCGGCGAGAATCAGGGACCTTGAAACGCGAGATTGGCTTTCAATACCGGCCGAACGTGCGGGCACAATGACGTTATTCGCCGTTCATGAAAAGGCTAGTTTTGGCCTTATATTAGGTGCAAATCAGCCGCTTGCCGTTGGCGATGAATTAATAAACCCATAAGTGTAATCGGCCACAGGACGCTGGTCGCAAATGAACTCAAGGACGAGTTATGCCACACGCCTTATCGGGCAATCGGGGTGCCGCCTCTCGATGGATTGGATATGCGCGGTTCTTGCTTACACAGGGTGATGAGGCACGATCTCTAGCCCTCGCCTTTCCTTCGCCAGATCATGTGCTCCGAGCCGCGGAAATGCCCATGCTGCGCCTGTGGCGTACGGACGTTCTGGCGTCTGTTGATAAAGCCGCGCAGTTGCCGCCTACATCGTGGGCGCTACCAATTTCCGATGAGGATTATTCTCCGCTGCTAGCTGAGTGCTCCGACGCGCCTTGCCTGCTGTTTGGTAGGGGTGATCCATCGGTTCTCACTAAGCCTGCGATTGCTATTGTGGGTAGTCGACAGCCCTCTCTTGATGGCTGTTATCTGGCTGAACATTTTGCCCACGATTTGGCGCGAGCAGGCTTTGTGATTGTCAGTGGGCTTGCGTCAGGTATAGACACTGCAGCGCACCGGGGAGCGATAAAAGCTGGTGGCAAGACTATTGCGGTGGTGGCGACAGGCATCGATACCACCTACCCCCGCTCAAATAGGCCACTTTGTGAGGAAATCGTTAAAAACGGCGCTGTAGTCAGTCAGTTCCTACCAGCGAGCGCGCCGAGAAAGCACCATTTCCCCCGTAGGAACCGAACCCTGTCCGGTCTGTCACTCGCGACAGTGGTCATTGAAGCGGGTGTGCCTAGCGGCACGCTGATTACAGCGACCGCTGCTGCTGAGCAAGGTAGGGATGTCTTTGCACTGCCCTGGTCTGTTTATCATCGGGGTGGTAGGGGTTGTCTGGAGTTGCTGATGGACGGAGCGCTTCTAGCACTTAAGCCTGCTGATGTAATTCGCGCAGTCAATTGGTCACGCCCTTACAGCGAGGTGCCTGATTGGAATGAGGCAGCTTTCAAAGATACGGCGGGCCCCGCAGCTCAAAGAAGCCCCTCGGAAAATGAGGCCTTCGACCTGTTATTGGCGGCTATGGGTGACGGCTATCACTCGGCAGAAGATTTGGCCACCGCGCTTTCATTGGATATCCGGGTCGTGCACCAAGCGCTTGCCCAACTTGAGATCGATGGGCAGTTAACCCGCCAAGGTCAGGCTCATTGGACCCGCGCGTGCAATTAGTGCGGTAAAATCACGTCGTTACTTTTTTATCGAGAATGTGAGTTATGGTCTCGTTGTGGCGCATAAAAGAAGCAGCCTCCTCCATAGAGGCTGGCGGTGTGATTGCCTGTCCTGCGGAAGCCGTCTGGGGTTTGTCTTGTGACCCATGGAATCTTTCCGCGGTTGCGTTTCTCTGTGAGATGAAGCAGCGCGCGCTGTCCAAGGGCGTCATTGTGGCCAGTGGCGATGTGGCGCACTTCGGTCCATTGCTCGATGCCTTAGATGATGATGAGCGCAGTCTCGTGCTGTCCTCATGGCCCGGGCCCTTGACTTGGCTGGTCCCTAACCGCGGTTATTTCCCTTCTTGGGTCACTGGAGAGAGCAACGAGGTCGCAATACGTGTAACCTCTGCACCAGCCTTGTCCAGTTTGTGTCGCGAATTGGGCAGTCCGGTGGTGACAACTAGTGCCAACTGGGCAGGCGCGCAGCCGGCGAAGCACCTCTTTCAGGTGCGGCGATACTTCGGCTCGGAGATTGCGGTGGTGCCCGGCGACGTGGATCTGGCCGGTAAACCATCCACGATAAAACGAATAAAAACAGGCGAAGTGTTGCGTTAAATATCGCCTAGATCAGGGGAAGGCTATGGATTTGCCGGCGGTAGAGCAGTACTTGAAGGGTCTGCAACAGTCGATTTGTGATGAGTTGAGTGCCATCGATGGTTCCGCGCAATTTGAAACAGAGTCCTGGGACCGACCTGAAGGCGGCGGTGGCATCAGCCGCGTGCTGGCTGAGGGAAAAGTCTTCGAAAAAGGGGGCGTCAATTTCTCGTATGTAGAAGGTAGTCAGATGCCGGGTAGTGCCACTCAACATCGACCCGAACTTGCGGGCCGCAGTTTCAAAGCAATGGGTGTATCGCTCGTGATGCATCCACAAAACCCCTACGTACCCACGTCTCATGCCAACGTCCGGTGTTTTGTCGCTGAAAAAGAGGGCGAAGCGCCCGTCTGGTGGATGGGCGGCGGCTTTGACTTAACCCCCTACTACGGCTCGCAGGAAGACGCTGTGCATTGGCACCAGACCGCCAAGGAGGCCTGTGAGCCTTTCGGCGATGGCGTCTACCCCAAGTATAAAGCTTGGTGCGACGATTACTTTTTCTTGCCCCATCGTAATGAGCCCCGAGGTATTGGCGGGCTGTTTTATGATGACCTAAATGAGTGGGGTTTTGAGAAGACGTTTGGCTTTATGCAGGCCGTTGGCAACGCCTATTTGAAGGCTTACGTACCCATTGTGCACAGAAACAAGGATAAGGCGTTCGGCGAGCGTGAGCGGCAATGGCAGTTATATCGTCGCGGACGCTACGTGGAGTTCAATTTGGTTTTCGATAGAGGCACCTTGTTTGGCCTTCAATCAAACGGTCGAACGGAAGCTATTCTGATGTCCCTGCCACCGCTAGTTCGCTGGGAGTACGGCCTGACGCCAGAGGCGGGCACGCCCGAAGCAGAACTTTTAGACTATTACCTCAAGCCGCGTGACTGGGTGTGAGATACTAAGTTTGGGGGTGCGCAAAAACCTCTTTCTATCATTAGTTTCGACCCCTTGCACTTGGAGCACCACATGAGGCGGTTCGCCGTACTGGGCAATCCTATCGAGCACAGCAAGTCGCCGGAAATTCACCGAGCGTTTGCCGAGAGCTGTCGGCATGACATCGACTATCAGAAGGTGCTGGTTGAGGCAGGTGACTTTGATCGTGTAGTCACTGATTTTTTTGCAAGTGGTGGCATCGGGTTGAATGTGACTGCCCCGTACAAAGGCGAAGCCTTCACATTGGCCGAAGTTCATACTGAAGACGCTGTTGACGCCAAAGCCGTGAACACCCTGTGGCGTGATGATGACGGGCGTGTCTGTGGCCACACGACCGACGGTAGCGGCTTGGCTCGTGACCTTGAAGTGAACTTGGGGTGGCAGTTGGCTGGAGCCAATATTTTGTTTCTGGGTGCCGGCGGTGCCATGCGCGGTATTCTTGGTCCGCTCTGCGATCGTTCCCCAGCATCGATTCATGTCGCGAACCGCACACCTGAACGAGCTGAAGATCTGGTGGCTCTTTTTGATCGCAGAGGTTCACTGACTGCGGGGAGTTTGACGGCAATACCTGACAGGGAATGGAGCGTTGTAATCAACGGCTTGAGTAGCGGTTGGGCCGGTGATTTCCCTGACCTGGCTATTCCGACGATCTCCAGCAGCGCCTCAGCCTACGATCTGA
>Ga0255767_1004792_pt1:0-2500 | contig 10989 bp, 7 predicted proteins | sample 071ome_24_FD_179967 | JGI IMG/M metagenome (GOLD analysis project Ga0255767, IMG submission 179967) | Coastal salt marsh microbial communities from the Groves Creek Marsh, Skidaway Island, Georgia - 071402CT metaG (version 2) | ecosystem: Environmental > Aquatic > Marine > Intertidal zone...
CAGCGCTTACACATCCCGCCTATCAACCTCGTAGTCTTCGAGGGCTCTTTAGGGGATTCTAGATCCCAGTGAGATCTAATCTTGAGGGGGGCTTCCCGCTTAGATGCTTTCAGCGGTTATCCTGTCCGAACGTAGCTACCCGGCAATGCAATTGGCATCACAACCGGAACACCAGAGGTTCGTCCACTCCGGTCCTCTCGTACTAGGAGCAGCTCCTCTCAAATCTCAAACGCCCACGGCAGATAGGGACCGAACTGTCTCACGACGTTCTAAACCCAGCTCGCGTACCACTTTAAATGGCGAACAGCCATACCCTTGGGACTGGCTTCAGCCCCAGGATGTGATGAGCCGACATCGAGGTGCCAAACACCGCCGTCGATGTGAACTCTTGGGCGGTATCAGCCTGTTATCCCCGGAGTACCTTTTATCCGTTGAGCGATGGCCCTTCCATACAGAACCACCGGATCACTATGACCTACTTTCGTACCTGCTCGACGTGTCTGTCTCGCAGTCAAGCACCCTTATGCCATTGCACTCATTGCATGATTTCCGACCATGCTGAGGGTACCTTCGCGCTCCTCCGTTACTCTTTGGGAGGAGACCGCCCCAGTCAAACTACCCACCATACACTGTCCTCAACCCGGATTACGGGCCTAAGTTAGAACCTCAACGTTATCAGGGTGGTATTTCAAGGACGACTCCACAATCACTGGCGTGACTGCTTCAAAGTCTCCCACCTATCCTACACAAATAAAATCAAAGTCCAGTGCAAAGCTGTAGTAAAGGTTCACGGGGTCTTTCCGTCTAGCCGCGGGTATACGGCATCTTAACCGCAAATTCAATTTCACTGAGTCTCGGGTGGAGACAGTGTAGCCATCGTTACGCCATTCGTGCAGGTCGGAACTTACCCGACAAGGAATTTCGCTACCTTAGGACCGTTATAGTTACGGCCGCCGTTTACCGGGGCTTCGATCATGAGCTTCGCCGAAGCTAACCCAATCAATTAACCTTCCGGCACCGGGCAGGCGTCACACCCTATACGTCCTCTTGCGAGTTTGCAGAGTGCTGTGTTTTTAATAAACAGTCGCAGCTACCTGGTATCTTCGACCGCCCTCAGCTCAGGGAGCAAGTCCCATCACCAAAAGCGGCGCACCTTCTCCCGAAGTTACGGTGCCATTTTGCCTAGTTCCTTCACCCGAGTTCTCTCAAGCGCCTTGGTATTCTCTACCTGACCACCTGTGTCGGTTTGGGGTACGGTTTACAATTATCTGAAGCTTAGAAGCTTTTCCTGGAAGCATGGCATCAACCACTTCCCGAACATATAAGTTCGGTTCGTCGTCACGTCTCAGCCTTAGAAGTCCGGATTTACCTAAACTTCCAGCCTACTTGCTTAAACGCGGACAACCAACGCCGCGCTGGCCTAGCCTTCTCCGTCCCTCCATCGCAATAATTGTAAGTGCAGGAATATTAACCTGCTTCCCATCGACTACGCGTTTCCGCCTCGCCTTAGGGGCCGACTCACCCTGCGCCGATTAGCGTTGCGCAGGAAACCTTGGTCTTCCGGCGGGGGGGTTTTTCACCCCCCTTATCGTTACTCATGTCAGCATTCGCACTTCTGATACCTCCAGCATGCCTCACGGCACACCTTCACAGGCTTACAGAACGCTCCACTACCGCGCGTACAAGTACGCACCCGCAGCTTCGGTACACAGTTTGAGCCCCGTTAAATCTTCCGCGCAGGCCGACTCGACTAGTGAGCTATTACGCTTTCTTTAAAGGGTGGCTGCTTCTAAGCCAACCTCCTAGCTGTCTGTGCCTTCCCACTTCGTTTCCCACTTAACTGTGATTTTGGGACCTTAGCTGGCGGTCTGGGTTGTTTCCCTCTTCACGACGGACGTTAGCACCCGCCGTGTGTCTGCCATGATTGCACTCACTGGTATTCGGAGTTTGCATCGGGTTGGTAAGTCGGGATGACCCCCTAGCCGAAACAGTGCTCTACCCCCAGTGGTGAGACATGACGCTCTACCTAAATAGATTTCGTGGAGAACCAGCTATCTCCAGGCTTGATTAGCCTTTCACTCCGATCCACAGCTCATCCCCTAATTTTTCAACATTAGTGGGTTCGGGCCTCCAGTTGATGTTACTCAACCTTCACCCTGGCCATGGATAGATCGCCTGGTTTCGGGTCTACTCCCTGCAACTCAATCGCCCTATTAAGACTCGGTTTCCCTACGCCTCCCCTACTCGGTTAAGCTTGCTACAGAAAGTAAGTCGCTGACCCATTATACAAAAGGTACGCAGTCACACCCGAAGGTGCTCCTACTGCTTGTACGCATACGGTTTCAGGTTCTATTTCACTCCCCTCTCCGGGGTTCTTTTCGCCTTTCCCTCACGGTACTGGTTCACTATCGGTCAGTTGGGAGTATTTAGCCTTGGAGGATGGTCCCCCCATCTTCAGTCAAAGTTTCACGTGCTCCGACCTACTTGTTGCAAACTTAGT